>BFBZ01001816.1_pt1 | contig 13240 bp, 13 predicted proteins | sample 1888401 | NCBI WGS metagenome assembly BFBZ01 (sample SAMD00112614, study PRJDB3348) | symbiont metagenome | host: Chara braunii | reverse complement strand
CCCGCCCCGCCGCGTCTGCGGCAGGAAGCGTTGTGGCGAGCGTCGCGCCACGCTTCAGAATGCCGACCTTCTCGCCCGCAATCGCTTCGCGCGTATTCCCGAGAATTTCCGTGTGCTCGAGCTCGATATTGGTGACGACGGCGATCTCGCCGAAGACGACGTTGGTGGAATCCAACCGTCCTCCAAGCCCGACCTCGACCACGGCCCAATTCAAACCTGCATCTTTGAAGGCGACGAAAGCGGCAGCCGTTATCACGTCGAACCAGGTGGCGTCTTCACCTGCCGTTGCCTCTCGCTTCGCCACTTCGTAGCAGTCCAGCACCTGCATCACGGCCCGCGCGAGCTTGTCATCCTCAACCGCCTGACCGAGGATGCTGACCCGTTCGTTCACGCGGTCGACATGCGGTGAGGCATAGCGACCCACGCGCCACCCTGCTTGCAGCAGGCTGGCCTCGACGAGCGCGCAAATGGACCCCTTGCCCTTGGTGCCGGCGACGTGGATGGCGCGAAAACTCTGATGTGGGTTACCCAGGCGCTGCATGAGGTCCAGCATCGGCTCGAGGCCGACACGCATCTCCCCGCGCGGCTTACGCTCCCAATTGGTCAGTTGGTCGAGGCGGCTGAGGGCGTCGGATAGCGCCCGGCTGGGATGGGATTGCGACATGATATACCTTCGGCGGGATTTCAGATTGAGGCGGTCAATTGGCAGGACGGTCTATCATGACTTCGCATGCCCGACGACCTCGCACGACAACTTCAAACCAATGAGTTCCATGCCGCAGCGAACGCCGCAAGACCCTAAATTTGCGGTCCCTCCCATCCAGCCAATATCGCCGAGAGCCGCCTCAGGCTTATCCCAATCATGCCGGAAGGCCCTCTCCAAGCAAAGATTGGCGAGGGCCAGGCGCTATTTATAGGGTGACGACAATCTTTCCGATCTGCTCGTTGCTTTCAAGGAAGCGTGTCGCCTCCTGAATTTGATCGAAAGCGAAGGTCCGGGAAATGAACGGATCGAGTACCCCCGACTCCAGGCCCTTATTGATGAATGTCTTTGCCCGCTCGAGAATGGCCTCGTCGGACACAACTTCCGTATAGAGATAGCCCTTCAGCGTCAGGCTTTTCCCCAGAACGGCAAACTGCGGGAAAGACCCCTCGTCCGGGCTTAGCGCGCCATATTCCAGAAGAATGCCGCCGACCGCCATGCACTCCGCCAACTGTGCGACGGCTGGCCCGCCAATTGGGTCGAACACGACACGTGCACCTTTGCCAGCGGTGATATCCCTTACTCGCGCAGTCAGGTCTTCTTCCGCCGTGGCGATAACATGATGTGCGCCGGCTTTGCGCAAGGCTTCGACCTTGGCACCGGTGCGCGTGGTGGCAATCACGGTCGCGCCAACGCTGCGTGCGACCTGAAACGCGGCAATGCCAACGCTGCTCGACGCTGCGGAGACGATGACGAAGTCATTGCTTGAAAGCTTCGCCTGCTCGATCAACGCGCCCCAGGCTGTAATATACTGCATCCACGAAGCCGCCGCCTGTTCGAAGGAAAGGTTCGCCGGGTGCTTGACGACGTGGCGGGCGGGCACGTTCACGACTTCACCATAGGTGCCCCAGCGGGCCATATCCAGCGTCGGGATGACGCTGACCGCATCGCCCGTCGCCAATCCGTTCACGCTGCTGCCAAGAGCCTTGATGGTGCCGGCCGCTTCATAGCCAAGCCTTGAAGGAAATTCGGCTTCCTGAAGATAGGCGTGTCGCCTGAACATGACTTCGGCGCGGTTGAGGCCGATAGCCCGCACCACGATCTGCACCTCGTCGGCCGCCGGCGCCGCGACCTCGATATCATCGATCTGCAGCACCTCGGGCTCACCATATTCGTGAAAACGTACAACTCTGGCCATGCGTCATTCTCCTTGCATGTTTTCGTCACGCGCTGACAGCCGGCGCGACAGACCGCATGCAATTGGCTCGTAGCTATCGAAATGAAAATACGGTAATAAAAAGCATATAGTGCTCAAAAGTATACCGTTACGAGGCCGCAGGATGAATAAGGATAGGGACTATTACGAAGTGCCAGGCTGCACGATGTATGCGACGCTCAACCTCATCAGCGGCAAATGGAAAGGCATGATCCTCTACCGCTTGCTCAACGGCACTCTTCGCTTCAATGCCCTCAAGAGAGAGCTGGGGGATTGTTCCCAGCGACTTCTGATCAAGCAGCTCAGGGAGCTGGAAGAAGACGGCCTTATCGAACGCAAGGTGTTCGCCGTCATCCCGCCAAAGGTGGAGTATTCACTCACCGAGGAAGGCAGGACGCTGACACCAATACTGCTGAGCCTCAGAGATTGGGGACATGGATGGCTGACCCGCCGCAACCTTGTTGCCCGCGACGATCCTCCATCGGCGACGCAGGCTGAAGTTTCATCTGCCGCGTGACTGGTGTTCCGGGTTGACCGCTACGGCAAATATCCGCTCGCAGCGCCACTTTGCCGTGAACGACGCCGTCAGTTCCTCAACCGATAGCCCGTCTTGAAGATCCATCCAAGAACCGCCAGGCAGATGAACAGAAAGAGAGTGGTCATCGCAAGGCTCAGCACCGGATTGACATCGGCGATGCCGTAAAAACTCCAGCGGAAACCGCTGACGAGATAGAGCACGGGATTGAGGTGGCTGACGGCCTGCCAGAAGGGCGGCAGCATGTTGATCGAATAGAAGCTGCCGCCGAGGAAGGTCAGCGGTGGAACGACCAGCATCGGAATGAGGTTCAGCTGCTCGAAATTTCCAGCCCATATGCCGATCATGAAGCCGAACAGGCTGAATGTTACGGCCGTCAGCACGAAGAACAGGATCATCATGAACGGATGCTCGATCCTGATATCGACGAAGAAGCTCGCCGTCATCAGGATGATCAGCCCGATCAGCATGCCCTTGGTCGCCGCCGCGCCGACATAACCGAGGACGATCTCGCTCATAGCGACGGGTGCTGACAGCACCTCATAGATCGTGCCCGTGAACTTTGGAAAATAGATGCCGAAGGAGCCGTTGCTGATGCATTGCCCAAGCAGGGTCAGCATGATCAGGCCCGGCGTGATGAATGCTCCATAGGACACACCTTCGACGAGATTGATGCGCGATCCGATCGCGGCGCCGAAAACGATGAAATAGAGCGAGGTGGAAATAACAGGCGAGACCACGCTCTGCAGCAAGGTGCGGCGCGTGCGGGCCATTTCAAAGCCATAGATGGATTTGATCGCTTCGAAGTTCATTTGGCTTCCCCTACAAGCGATACGAAAATGTCCTCGAGCGAACTCTGACGCGTCGAAAGGTCTTTGAAATGGATCCCCTCGGCCGCCAGACGCGACAGGAGAACCGCGATGCTCGACTGTTCATTCTGGGCATCGAAATCGTAGATCAATGTCAGGCCATTCGGACCTAGTGAAAGTCCGTTGCCGTCGAGGCAGGCCGGTACGGCGTCCAATGGCTCGTTCAGATCGAGGATCAGCTGCTTGCGGCCAAGCTTGGCCATCAGGGCCTTCTTTTCCTCGACAAGCAGCAATTGCCCGCCATTGATGACGCCGACGCGATCGGCGATTTCTTCAGCTTCTTCTATATAATGTGTCGTCAGGATGATGGTGACGCCGGAGGCACGCAGGCGCTCGACCACATGCCACATGTCCTTGCGCAGCGTGACATCCACGCCTGCCGTCGGCTCGTCGAGAAACAGGATCTCCGGCTCGTGCGAGAGTGCCTTGGCAATCAGAACGCGCCGCTTCATGCCGCCTGAAAGCTGGCGAAGCATATTGTCCTTCTTGTCCCACAGCGACAGATCGCGCAGCACCTTTTCTATGTGCGCAGGGTTCGCCTTCTTGCCATGCAGGCCACGGGAAAAGCTGACGGTATTCCAGACGGTTTCGAACTGATCCGTGGTCAGTTCCTGCGGCACGAGGCCAATCATGCTGCGCGTGGCGCGAAAATCGCGCACGACATCATGTCCACCAACCGTCACCGAGCCGCTGCTCGGATTGGCGATTCCGCAGACGATCGAGATCAATGTGGTCTTGCCCGCGCCATTCGGCCCCAGCAAGGCAAGGATTTCCCCTTGCTGGATATCGAGATCGACACCTTTCAGCGCCTGGAAGCCATTACCGTATGTTTTGGTAAGACTGCGGATGGAAATGATCGGAGCCATGATGCGGGTAAAGTCCGGGCTATCTGATTAATTTTGCAGCGGTTGCCCGCTATATAGCCCGAATTGTGCTTTTACCACCCCACCGAGTTGAAACACAGCGTTCGCTTAAGCCAAATAACGTGTCGTCAAATCGTGACCTTCGTCGGGCATATACATCCTTAGGTGAGCAACGTTTGTCGCAACTCCGCCCAACGCCTCTTGGTGACAGCGTTAGCGCCTGTTTTACTCGACGATTTATTGCCCTCGCATTCATACTGCGTGCCTCATTGCCACATGAAGTTTTTTTCTGGAGCAGGCAAGGATCCCCCGTCGTTGTCATGCTCCGTTCAAGCCGGCCATCGCCGGCTTTTTTCTTTTTCGCCAGCTTACGATCAGTGAGATGACGTCTACCAGCTGCCGTTCAGGCCGCAGCCGGCCGGTGGCAGGGTCTTATGTTCGAAGCGTGCCTTCAGCATTTCGCAGCCCTTGTCGCGAATGGGGCCTGGCATCATCGAATTGAGGCCGATGCCGACTTCATCGAAGGGATCGTCGGCATAAGCGACATAGGCGTACCAGCGCCCACCGATGACGACAATGATGGCAATCAACGCGGCAATAAGCGCCCTTCCAAGGCTTCTTTGTCGTCTCGGCACCCGTTCCATCGAACCCTCGCTTGCCTTCCGTGGCCACACTTAACCGCAATTCCCCAAATAGGTAAATCAGCTTTCGCTTTCGGCAAGTGTGGATGCATCCGCGGCCACAGGCCAATCAAAGGCTGCAATAGCGCCGGCCGCCCTTGCGATCCCTGAGGTCGAAATGGAAATGATTCCAATGCTCTGCATTGCTTCCCGGCCCGAGAACGGTATCGAAATACCGGCAGCTATCGGTACGAACGGCCTTGAGCAATCCTCCCTCGCGGAAGGAGAATAGGCCCTTCTTGCGCACGTCGATCACATGGCCATTCTTCAGGACGAAGGTGCCGACATCGATGGCATTGCCATGGGCGTGTTCCGACATCGGATTATAACGTTGCCGGCTATTGTTCATCCGCCGGCAGGAATATCCGCCAAGCGGAACGATCGTGCCGATACCGGACCAGTAACGTGTGCGTGCCGCTGGCGCCAATTCGTTCTTGACCCATTTCGCAAAAGCAAGTGTCACCTGGCAATTCAAAGTGACCGCCGGCCTGACCGCGATATTGCCTGACAGACCGCTCAAAGAAACCGGATAGGGAACCTGGCATGCGGGACCATTCGAAATTGCAGGCTTGTCGGTATAGACGACGCCCATGCGCTGCAGTTCCTGGCGGCAGGCGATTTCCGAAGGCGGCATCATGCCCGGCGTCGATTGCGGCGCTTCGAACTGCTGGTCGATGCGTGGCATCGGATTACCGACGCGCGGCAGCATCGCGACCTGTGTGCCCGCCTGTTGTCGCGGTATCGGCGATTGATTGAGTTCGGCCTGTGCGGCCGAACGCTGAAGGGTCGAACGGTTGGTTTGCACCGGCGCGTCCGAACCAATGCCATCTACGACGGGCTGGTCGGTTTCACCCTCGGCAATATTCTGATCTTCTTCCTGCGCCAATCCGACCACTGATCCGGATCGCGCCTCCTCGGCCGGCCCGACCCCCAGCTCCGCATCCATATTGACGCCCTGGGAGGGAACATCGGCCTGTTGAGCTAGGCCAGTCTGGACATCCGTGGTAGTCACAGCCTCGCCCATTCCGGCCGTACGTTTGTAACCATTGCCGTTGTAGTTGCTGGAGGCTGAAACGACAGGATCCTGCGCGCCGGGATAGGCGAATTGCCTTTGCTGCACGCTTCGATGCGGCCTGATCGAGCCGACGCGCGTGTTGCTGTCGACACTCGAGGGCGGCACGAGACTATCTGCCGTACAGGCGACCAGCGCCGACGACAGCAGCAGTGGCAGCAGAGCCCGCCGTAGAATGGGTAAATAGGCCATAATCCTGATCCGTTGCCCCAGCCACGGGTCGGTAACGATGACAAATCCTAAACGGGAACGGTGAATGAATACTTACCGCCACGAACCGGCCTGTTCCGTTGCCACGCTTAGGAGGCGCGCGGACACCTTCAAAACCCCTGGTGGTAAACGCCGACACGGTCTTTCCCATCGCAGTGGGATTGCATAGGTTGGCAAGATGAATCGGTGCCCGGCGATAGGAGCGAAGGAATGAATGGCAGCGTCAAACCGAGAGGCGAGCTGACATTGCGCACGCTGGCTATGCCTGCTGATGCCAATCCCGCCGGTGACATCTTCGGCGGCTGGGTCATGGCACAGATGGACTTGGCAAGCGGCATTCGCGCCGCGGAGCGAGCCCGCGGCCGTGTCGTCACAGCAGCCGTCAAGGAAATGGCGTTCGAACTGCCGGTCAAGATCGGCGATACGCTGAGCGTCTTCACCGATATCGAACGTGTCGGCCGCACCTCGATCACCCTGAATGTCGAGGCATGGGCACACCGCGCGCGCTTCAACACGCTGGAAAAAGTCACGGCCGCGACCTTCATCATGGTCGCCCTTGACGAGAATGGCGCACCCAAGGCGGTGCCGGCGGAGAGCTGAGATGTTGGGCGCGGCGCACGCACCGGAGGTCTACGTCTATATCAGGACGGTCATGAGCATGGTGATCGGCCTTTCGCTCGCCCAGCTCCTGACGCGGCTCGCCGGCTTCGTGCAGGCCCCTGGCAAGAACAAGATCTACTTCGTCCACATCGGCTGGGTGCTGTCGATGTTCCTGTTCATCATCCATTTCTGGTGGTGGGAGTATCGGCTGCAGTCCGTCGCGCAGATCAATTTCGGTGTCTACCTTTTCCTGATCTGCTTCTGCTGTCTTTTCTATTTCCTCTGCGTTCTGCTAAATCCGCCATCCGTCGAGGACTATGGCGGCTTCGAGGAGTATTTCATTTCTCGCCGCGGCTGGTTCTTCGGTCTCCTGGCCGTCACCTATGCCGTCGATCTGATGGACACCTGGCTGAAAGGCGAGGCATATTTCTATTCTCTCGGCTGGGAATATCCGACGCGCAACGTCGTCTACATCATCCTCTGCATTATCGCGGCAATCACCGCCAATCGGCGATTCCAGACGGCATTCGTGATTGTCGGGCTGATCTACCAGATCACGTGGATCTTCCGCCTTTACGATGTACTTCCCGGATAATGATCAAATACTGTCCGACCTTAAAACGGCTGCCATTTCGATACTGTACAATCCTTGACCAAGACATCGCCATATTGTTCAGATCGATTGCCGCGTGAGACGCAGGGGAGACGCAGCCTTGAAATTAAAGAGCTATGCATTGGGATTGGCGCTTGCTCTTTCATTGCCTTGGATTGCTCACGCGGAAGATCCGGCACCCGGGCCGGCCAATACCACGATCGACCTGAAATATTGGGTGGAATATGCAAAACAGGGTAACGCCGCCGCGCAATACGGTCTCGGCTATCGCTACGCCAACGGCCAGGGCGTGGAGCGCGACGATACCCAGGCGGTAGAGTGGTATGAGAAGGCTGCCGCCCAAGGGAACCCCCAGGCGCAATATGCCCTCGCCTACATGTATTCGAACGGCCGCGGCATAGACCCCGACCAGAAACAGGCCAACGACTGGTATCTGAAAGCCGCGCAACACGGCAACGCCGATGCCCAATATGCCCTGGGCTACTCCCTCGCGAATGGCCGCGGCATGGATTTCGACAAAATACAGGCCGTCAATTGGTATCAGAAAGCTGCAGCCCAGGGCCACGCACAGGCGGAATATGCCCTCGGCTACATGTATGCCAACGGTATCGGCGTTCGTCAGGATTACGCCATCGCCCTTGGTTGGTATCGCAAATCAGCCGACCAGGGCCGCACTGATGCTCAATATGCGCTCGGCTATATGTACGATACCGGCCAGGGCGTGGCGGAAGATCAGGCCGCTGCTGTTGACTGGTACAGAAAAGCCGCCGCTCAGGGATACGCGCAGGGCCAATATGCGCTCGGCTACGCCTATGCCAATGGCAGGGGTGTCGAAAGGAGCGAGGCTGAGGCCTATTCCTGGTACAGGAAAGCTGCCGACAAGGGCCGCGCCGACGCGCAATATGCCATCGGTTACAGCCTTGCGAACGGATTGGGCGTCACAAGGGACTACCGGCAGGCGTTGCAATGGTACCGCAAATCCGCCGATCAGGGGCGATCCGATGCTCAATATGCCCTGGGCTATCTCTATGCCAACGGCCAAGGCGTCAAGGTCGATGAGCCCAGCGCCGTGAAATGGTATCGCAAGTCGGCCGATCAGGGCGATGCGCAGGGCGAATACGCCCTCGCCTACATGTATGCCAGCGGCCGCGGCGTCGCGAGGGATTACCGCAAGGCCTTCGAATTCTATGGGAAATCGGCAGCACAAGGTCATGCCGATGCACAATACGCCCTTGGCTATGTCTATGAGAATGGCCAGGGCACCGCGCCGGACAAGGCTGCCGCCGCCAGCTGGTATCGCAAGGCCGCCGACCAAGACAACTCGCAAGGGCAATACGCGCTCGCTTCGCTCTACTATCACGGCGATGGCGTCGCTCAAGATTATGGCCAGGCAGCCGATCTGTTTCGCAAGGCGGCGGAACAAGGTGACCCCCGTGCCGAATATAGTCTTGGATATCTGTATTATAACGGCTACGGAGTGCCCAAGGACGCAGCGATCGCAGCCGACTGGTTCAACAAGGCTGCAGCAAAGGGACTGCCGGAGGCCCAACACGGCCTAAGCTATATGGAAGCCAATGGAGATGGTCCGATCAGGGATCTCGGGCCTTTGGGCGAAGGACGTGCCGCCGGCAAGGACACCGGCTCGACGCCGGGCTGGATCGCCCTTCGTTTACTGATGGCGCTTCTGCCGTGACGACTGCGAAATTATATATTGATACTCTAACGGACATCGACTGAGGGGTAGATCGTGAATTGGAAGAAGGGGGCCGTGGGATTGCTCTTCGCGCTGGCATCCGCAGGCGCGGCACACGCCGATGTCGGACGCAACAGCTATGATCGCGGAGATTTCAAATCGGCACCCGACTATTTGCGCCCCTTGGCAAACAAGGGTGATATCGAGGCGCAGCTGAAGCTCGGCCAGATGTACGAGCAGGGTGACGGTGTCGAGAAGAACCTCGAGCAGGCACTCCGCTGGTATCGGAAAGCCGCCGAGCAAGGCAGTGCAGAAGCACAGTTTAACCTCGGCACCATGTACGACCAGGGCGAAGGCATCGCCATCGACAAGGGCGCGGCCATCCAATGGTACAAGAAGGCCGCAGCGCAGGGGCACGCAAACGCACAATACAATCTCGGCGTGATGTATGACACAGGCGAAGGCATGGTCCAGGACAAGGCGCAGGCCTTCCTCTGGTATCGCAAGGCCGCCGAACAGGGCGATGCGGACGCCCAATACAATGTCGGCGTCATGTTCGACCAGGGCGACGGCACCGGCAAGGACAAGAGCCAGGCCGTCATCTGGTATCTGAAGGCTGCCGGCCAGGGCAAGATCGAGGCGCAATACAATCTTGGCATCATGTACCGCGATGGCGAAGGCGTCGGCAAGGATGGCCCACAGGCCCTCTTCTGGTTCCGCAAGGCCGCCGATCAGGGGGATGCGGATGCCGAATACAATATCGGTGCCATGTATGCCGATGGCGACGGAGTAAAGCAGGACGATGCAGAGGCGATCATCTGGTTCCTGAAGGCCGCCGGGCAGAATGACGTCGAAGCCGAGTACAATCTCGGCGTCATGTTCCGCGATGGAGAAGGCGTCGCCAAGAATGCCGTTCAGGCCGTTTATTGGTTCGAGCGGGCGGCCGGGCACAGCTATGCCGACGCCGCCTATAATCTCGGCATCATGTATCGTGATGGCGACGGCGTTCCGGCCAATTCGGCCAAGGCGCTTGAATGGTTTCGCAAAGCGAAGAGCCTGGGCTATCAGGGCGATACCGATGACGGACAGGACGAGCCGTCGGATGCCAAAAGCATCCCGATCTGAGATGGCCATGCGGATCGATCAATAGGCACTCTCGTTTTGTCACCAAAGCAATTCCAGGAAAAGTGCGCAGCGGCTTTCCAGCCGGAATTGCGTAGAAACAAAGAGATGGAGCGGTTCAGAGATTCCGTGAAAAGCTGAACCGCTCTAGCTTATTGTCAGCTCTTCGGCGAATCACAGCGAACCATGCTATCTGATGCAACTTCAAGTATATTGTGCTGCGCCTGGGGGCGGCAATGGGCGCTGAAAGTGGGGGAAATATGAGTTTTGCTGCCTCGGATTACCAACTGGCCTCACTGCCGCCGCGCCACTTCTGGCGTCGGCTTGCCGCCTATGCGATCGATATCATCCTTTTCCAGATCGTGTTCACGCTGCTGTTCTTCGCTTTGTCGATGGTGACGCCCTGGGATCTGACGCTGCCGTTTCTCCAGAAGCAGCAGTGCAGCGAAACAACAACGGAGCCGCTTGTTCCAAAGATAGAGGCCGAATGGCCGCTGCAGAAGGGTGAAGTGAGAAGCAACCAGCTGTGCCGCATATCCTGGCTCGGCAGCAAGGGATACGCCGTCTTCGTTTCGAAAGTCGTTTCGGAACAGGGCGCGACGACCTCCATACGTGCCTTCTCCACGCCGGTCGACAACAATGGAAATCCGGTTGATCCAAACGTAACGGCGAGGCCGACATCCAGCGTCGTCCTGCTCATCCTGCCCCTTGCTTTCGCCTATTGCTCAGCCCGCGCAAGACGAACACCGGGCAAGCGATTGCTGTCCCTGCGCGTGACGACGATTGAAGACGGCCCGATGACCCTGGGATTGGCGGCAAAGCGGGAAATATTCAAGTTTCTGCCCTTTGTGCTGGTTGCGGTCTTCAATCTGGTCAGCCTGTTTATCTTGCGGCCGTTCCAGCCTCCGATCGACCAGTTGATCCAGCAGGCCCGTGACGCCAGTATCCTCACCGCCGACGGTTTCCTCGCCCTGACGGGCGCCTTGGCGCCGATGCTGCTTGTGTTCACGCTCATCTGGTGGCTCTTTCCGTTGCTCATCTGGCGCGGCCAGACCTTCTACGACCGCTTCTGCGACACCAAGGTCGTCAAGAACTAGCGATCACGGCTGGCTCGCGAGCAGACGGGGTTGCCATGCCGACGGAAGACATGAAACACTGCGGCCGGCCGGGACCTGCTTTGCTTCTTCTTCTGTCGAGAGGTTAGATCGCCGTGAAACTGAGACATGCCTTACATTCCGCCTCGCTTCTACCGTCCATTCGCACGGTATTGCTGGCCGGAGCTATCGTCTTGCCACTATGCCCACTGCCGATGACCGCGACGCCGGCCGTAGCTGCGCCGGGTACCTGCTGGTCGCTGCTGCAGAGCAAATTCGGTCCGCAGATCGAGAAATCGGTGAATGAAGCCGATCCCTGCAAGAAGCTTCCGGGTATCGATCACAAGGAAAAATTCGAGGTCAAGTCGCTCGATGTCTGCGATGGCCCGACTGGCAACGTGCAGATCAACGCGCATGCCGAAATGGAATGCAAGTCGCATGGCCTGCTGAAGACAACGCTCAAGGGTCAGCTCGACGCGTCCATGACGATCGATGTCGGCGCCTGCCACATCACCGATCTGCGTCTCGGCATCAACGGCCCGATCGGCGAGCTGATATCCTCTGTCGGGGGATTGCAGGACCTTGCCCGCGGTTTTGCGCAGGCTAAGATTTCCGAGATCTGCGGCAAGTAGAGCCGGGGCCGGCAAAACGCCGACCCCACTTAAATTGGATGCCGAGCCGGCTCAGCTTCGCACGGCAGCATCGGCCTCACCGGCACTCTTGCTGCCGAAACGGACCCCCTTCTTCTCGAAACCGAAGCCGGCGAATAGAGCCACGACGACGGCAACGATGCAGGCGACGATCAGCAGCGCAGTGGCGTAATCGCCGTTCCATTGCTTTGCCAACCCGGCCTGGATCGAGGCATTGCCCGAAGCCAGGAGATTGCCGAGCTGGTAAGCGAAGCCGGGGAATGTGCCGCGCACCTCGTCCGGCGACAATTCGTTGAGATGCACTGGCACGATACCCCATGCGCCCTGAACGAAGAGCTGCATCAGGAAAGCGCCGATCGCCAGCATCACCGGTCCCTGTCCGTAAACCCAGAGCGGTGCGACAGGAATGGCCAGAAGCGCGGCGATGACGATGGTTCGCCGTCTGCCCCAACGCTGCGACAACACGCCAAAAGTCAAACCGCCGACGATCGCACCGATATTGTAGACGATGGCGATGGCGCCAACCGTATAGGAATCATATTGCTTCTGGGTTTCCAGGAAAGTCGGATAGAGATCCTGCGTTCCGTGACTGAAGAAATTGAACGCAGTCATGAGAAGCACCGCCCATATGAAGAGAGGAATATTCTCTCGCAACACGGTGAGGAAGGCTCGCTGCGGTTTCGACTGCCGCTCCACGAAGGCCGGCGATTCCTGGACATTCCGTCTGATGTAGAGCACCAGAAGCGCCGGCACCGCACCGACGATGAACATGCCGCGCCAGCCAATGACCGGGAACAGTAGGAAGAAGACAATTGAGGCAATCAAGTAGCCGGAGGGATAGCCCGCCTGCAGGATGCCCGAAACGAGACCACGCGAGTCCTCCGGTATGGTCTCCATGACCAGCGATGCGCCGACCCCCCATTCGCCGCCCATGGCGATGCCGAAGAGAGCACGCAGGACGAGGAACATCGTCAATCCGGTCGAAAACCCTGTCAGGAATTCGAACACCGAGTAGAGCAGCACATCCACCATGAGCGTGGTGCGCCTGCCGTAGCGATCCGCTGCAAGGCCGAAGATCAATGCACCGAGCGGCCGCATGGCCAGCGTGAGGAAGATGGCGACGGCAACCGCCGGAACATCCGTATGAAACTCCTCGGCTATATGCTTGAGAACGAAAACCAATATGAAGAAATCGAAAGCATCCAGCGTCCAGCCCAGATAGGCCGCGATGACGGTGTTTCGTTGCTGGGGGGACAAGGAACGTAAGCTATCCAATGCGGTCATCATGATCCTCCGACCGGATGGCGGCGGCGAGGCGGG
>BFBZ01001815.1_pt1 | contig 13243 bp, 11 predicted proteins | sample 1888401 | NCBI WGS metagenome assembly BFBZ01 (sample SAMD00112614, study PRJDB3348) | symbiont metagenome | host: Chara braunii | reverse complement strand
CAATGGAAAGACGGTGTCTGGTCCGGGCCGGGAGCGGGGAATGGTCTTCCAGAACTATTCCCTGTTTCCTTGGCTGTCGGTTCAGAAGAATGTCGAGTTTGGCCTTGCGTTACGAAATGTCCCGGTGCGGGAGCGCGTCGAACGGGCGCGCCATTTCGTGCATGCGGTCGGCTTGAAGGGTTTCGAGAATGCCTTTCCCAGCCATCTCTCGGGCGGCATGAAGCAGCGGGTCGCGATCGCTCGCGCGTTGGCGAATGATCCGGAGGTGCTGTTAATGGATGAGCCGTTCGGGGCGTTGGATAGCCAGACCAGAGCGGTCATGCAGGAATTGTTGATCGATATCTGGGAACGGCACCAGAAGACCGTCCTGTTCGTGACGCACGACATCGACGAGGCGATTTTTCTTGGCGATGTCGTCTACGTGATGTCGGCCAGACCTGGCCGCATCATCGATACAGTCCAGGTCGATTTACCCCGGCCGCGTCAGTACGAATTGGTCACGACGCCCGACTTCATCGATCTCAAGCGACGGATCCAGAAGAMCCTGCATCACGAAGTCCACAAGGCMCTCGCTACCGCCGGTACCGGTTGATCCGAAGGGCTGAGCCGCCTCGCTCCATCAACTGGGCCTTCGGACCCCGCGCCGATCCTGACATCCCCCAAAGCCGAAACTGCACTCGGGATACCGCCATGGACGCAACATTCGACTACATCATCATCGGTGCCGGCTCTGCCGGCTGCGTGCTGGCGAACCGCCTGTCCGAGGACCCCTCGAACAGAATATTGGTTCTGGAATTCGGCGGCAGCGACAAGTCGATCTTCATCCAGATGCCGACGGCGCTGTCGATCCCGATGAATGGGACGAAATACAATTGGAAATACATGACCCTGCCGGAACCAGGCCTGGATGGCAGGCGTGTCCACTGTCCGCGAGGGAAGGTGCTTGGCGGCTCGTCCTCGATCAACGGCCTGGTCTACATGCGCGGCCATGCCCGCGACTTCGACGAGTGGGCGGAGCGTGGCGCTCGAGGCTGGGGCTATGCCAACTGCCTGCCCTATTTCCAGCGTGCCGAGAGCTGGCAGGATGGTGGGGACACCTATCGCGGAGACACTGGGCCGCTCGCCACCAATGCCGGCAACAAGATGAGGAACCCGCTTTATCGCGCCTTCATCGACGCGGGGCACGAGGCGGGCTACATCACCACAGAAGACCCGAACGGGTACATGCAGGAAGGCTTCGGCCCGATGCAGATGACCGTCAAGGACGGCGTGCGCTGGTCGACCGCGAATGCCTATCTCAAACCGGCCATGAACCGGCCGAACCTGACCGTGATCACCCATGCGATGACGCGGCGCGTGCTGATGGATGATAAGCGCGCGGTCGGCGTGGAATACGAGCAGGGCGGTGTCCGGCATATCGTGCGGGCGGACCGCGAAGTGCTGATTGCGTCTGGGCCGATCGGCTCGCCGCATCTGCTGCAGCGGTCCGGCATCGGGCCGGCGGCGGTCCTGCAGAATGCCGGCGTCGAGGTTCTGCACGACCTTGCGGGCGTTGGCGAAAATCTTCAGGACCATTCCGAGGTGTATATCCAGTATGCCTGCAAGGAGCCGATCACCCTGAACGGCAAGATGAGCCTGCTGAGCAAGGCGCTGATCGGGGCGGAATGGCTGTTGTTCAAGCGCGGGCTTTCGGTCTCCAACCATTTCGAGAGCGGCGGCTTCATTCGTTCCGATGCGTCGCTCGAATGGCCCGACATCCAGTTCCATTTCCTGCCGGCGGCGATGCGTTACGACGGTAAGAAGCCCCTCAAAGGTCATGGCTTCATGGTGCTCACCGGCCCGAACAAGCCCAAGAGCCGTGGCTACGTCCGGCTGCGTTCCGCCGACCCCTTCGAGCAGCCCGATATCCTGTTCAACTACCTGGATCGCGAAGAAGACCGGGAAGGGTTCCGACGCTGCCTCAGGCTGACGCGCGAGATCATCGCGCAGCCGGCCTTCGACCGCTTCCGCGGCGAGGAGATGGCGCCGGGCGCCCATGTCAGGAAGGATGACGAAATCGATGCCTGGGTGCGCGAAACGATGGAAAGCACCTATCACCCGTGCGGCTCGTGCCGGATGGGCGAGGATGCGATGGCGGTGGTCGACAGTAACTTGAAGGTGAGGGGGGTCGAAGGGCTGCGAGTCATCGACAGTTCGGTTTTCCCGTCCGAACCCAACGCGAACCTGAACGCGCCGACCATAATGCTTGCCGAACGAGCCTCCGACATCGTTCGAGGTAAACCGCTCCTTGCCGCTTCGAACGCCGCTGTAGGGGTCGCGCCGGGCGTCGGCGTTACCCAGCGCAGTAGCGAGCCGGTCCGCAAGGTCCAACTTTAGCGCCACGCGGCGGGAGTGTTCGGCCGTCGCTCCCACAGCCCCTCAAACTCTGCATGGTTTCTATCCCCAGGAGAGCAAGCATGATTGCCCGAGGCATCGGCTATGTGGTTGCCGCGAAGCAGAATGACGACGGTCCTGAAAAGCGAAACATTCCGCCGTCGAATGAGTCCTCTTTGTGGCTTATCTTCGTGCGACCGCTGAAGATGCTTTTTCGCGCACGTCTGCTCAAGAGCAATCTCCCGAACCAAATTGACCACCGGGATCGATAACTTTATCGAGCATTTGCGTCGGCCTCGCCGGCATTTGGGTGGGCGCTTTTCGGATTCGATCCAGCGCCGCCAATCGAACGCCGACAAAGCAATTGGTATGGCGAAAACGCAGTAAGTGGCCATCCGAAGCATTCCATTTTCTTGGCAAAATGGACGCGACTTTTCAAGCCGGATTCGTTTCCATGATCTTAGCCAGGAAGACCCACCGCAGCGGGTGTTGGTTCCGCCGTTCTCTGTTTCGTCGGCCCCCGCTGAAGGTCGGTGAGAGATGGCTGCCGGTGATCGCCACAGCACGGGTTAGGCCGGGAGCAAAGGCGTCGTGATGGAAGCGCCTTGGGCAAGCCAGCAATGCGATTGGCGCGAACAGATAAGAGGGCTGTCGGCCGGCGCTTGCTTGCGCCTTGCCCACCGCGCGGAAGCTGCGCCCTTGTTCGCCCACGCTTACGCTTTCCATCTCAATCTCCGCTTCGGAGGCATGACGCCGCTCGAGCTGGCGAAGTTCGCTCATGCGCAGCAACTCGCGGGCATTAAGCTTCATGTTTCCGATGGCGAGGGCGCCTGCCTGAACGCCATGTCTCCGGGTGACCTGCGCGCCTTTGGCGAGCAGGTGGCGCAACTGGGCCTCGAAATCCATGTCGAAACCAGCACGACAGCCGCCGGTGAGCTGTCCGATGCTGTAGCACGAGCCCACGCCGTCGGTGCGACCTCGCTTCGTTGCTATCCGCTTTACGAGGGACGCGTCTCCGAAATCATATCCCGCACAATCGATGATCTGCGGCGACTTCGGCAATTCGATCCGGAAGGCCGACTGCGGTTTACGCTCGAACAACACGAAGATCTGAAATCGGACGAGTTGGTTCGCATTGTCAATGAAGTAGGTAACTCGCGGCTCAGCCTTCTTTTCGATTTCGCCAACATGGTCAACGCTCACGAATTGCCGTTGGCTTCACTGGCGCAGCAGGCGCCATTCATCACCGAAGTCCATGTGAAGGATTGTCTCATACAGTCTGATCGTGGTGGCTGGGCGCATCTGGCTTGCCTGTCGGGTCAAGGGCMCCTGCCGATGCAAGCAATGCTGATCGAGTTGCTCCTGCTCGGCGAGGACAAGCCGCAAGTCCTGGCCTTCGGGCTGGAGGAAGAAGAGGGTTATTTCGCTCCGGCCTTGCGCTGGCCGGCGCAGGGACCGGATCCATTCATCGCCGCCCGCACGCCCAGCTTCACCGAGGTAAGCTCATCGAATCTCGACGAGCGGCTGAAGCGGGAGGCGGCCGCCGCACACGCACAAGTCGACAACGTCAGGGCGATGCTTTGCGAAATCGCCACGGAAGCCCGCCACTGGAGCATAGCGAATGTCTGTACAGAATTGTCCTAAAGACTGTCTTGAGCTGGCGAACGCGATGGCGGATGCCGTGCGCGGTATCATTCGGCCGCATTTCCGCAGGCGGCTGGCGATCGATTCCAAGGCGGATTCAAGCCCCGTGACGGTCGCCGATCGCGAGGCGGAGGCGGCGATGCGGCGCATGATCGAGACGGCCTTTCCGAGCCATGGGATTCGCGGAGAGGAGTTTGGGGCACATCAGCCGGATGCCGAGTGGGTCTGGGTTCTCGATCCGATTGACGGCACGAAATCCTTCATTTCCGGCTCGCTGGCATTTGGCACACAGATCGCATTGCTGCATCAGGGGGTGCCGGTGCTCGGCATCATCGACCAGCCGATCACTGCGGAGCGGTGGCTGGGCCGTATCGGATTGCCGACATTGCTCAATGGAGAGCCTATCCACACAAGTTCGACCACCAGGATCGGTGAGGCCATCGTCTACACGTCGGCGCTGGAACAGTTCGATCGGGACAACCTGGATCGGTTTTCGGCGCTCGCCTCCAGCGCTCGTTTCACCAGAATGTCACATGACTGCTACGCGGCGGGCCTGCTGGCGCTTGGCGGGGTCGACCTGCTTCTGGAGAGCAATGTTTTCGACTACGACATCCTGCCCCAGATGCCGATTGTGCTTGGCGCGGGAGGTGTCGTTACCGACTGGGATGGACAGCCACTCGCCGATGCACCGCACTATGAAACCGTGCTGATGGCAGCGAACGAAGAACTCCATCGCGCCGCGCTTGATCAACTCCGGAAGCGATGATCCGGCGCTTCCGCTGAGCACCCGGTTGGGGTGCTGCCTGCCTTGCAAATGTGATGTTCGGCCGGCGCTGATGCCGGACGTCGAACGGCGTCGACTTCACGGCTGCCGCCGTGCATTCCGGATCGTCCTATGCGGCCAGGACCAGCAGGTCTTGTTCCGACACGCTGATCTCGACGGTCGAGCCCACCGCCGGCGGAGGCGCATCGGGTCGGTTGAACGTATCGAGCGAAACGACGTGGTCGCCCACATTCACCCGGATACGGATCACCGAGCCGAGGAAATGCACTTCGGCGATGCGCCCGGAGAGGACGACATTGCGTCCTTCCTGCCGGCCGAGCGCTATCGTCTCCGGTCGGAGTGCAAGACTGATCTTGTCGTTGGCGCCTGCAGACAATGCTCGGTTGAGCGCGACAGGAACGTTGCCGACCCTAATCCTGCCTGCCGAGGCATCGACCACGGAGGCGTCGATCAGGTTCAGCGTGCCGACGAATTCGGCCACGAAGCGCGTTGCCGGACGATTGTAGATCTCGAACGGGGTGCCGACCTGATCGGCGACGCCCTGATGCATGACGACGACGCGGTCGGACATCGACAGCGCTTCCTCTTGGTCGTGCGTCACGAAGATCGTCGTTATTCCAAGCTCACGCTGGATGAAACGGATTTCCTCGCGCAAGCTCACACGGATCTTGGCGTCGAGTGCCGAAAGCGGTTCGTCCAGCAGCAACACCCGCGGCCGCACCGCGAGCGCGCGCGCCAGCGCCACGCGCTGCTGCTGGCCGCCGGAAAGCTGGAAGGGATAGCGCTCGCCGAGGCCCGGCAGGCCAATCAGGCGCAGCATGTCCGCCACGCGCGCCTCGATCTCTGCCTTGCCCTTGCCGGCCACGCGAAGGCCGAAGCCGACATTCTGCGCAACGGTTAGATTGGGGAACAGCGCATAGGCCTGGAACACCATACCGATATTGCGCTGGTTCGGGCGCAGGCTGGTCACGTCCTGGTCACCTATGCGTATCGACCCCGTGCTCGGCGTTTCGAAGCCCGCCACCATGCGCAGCACGGTGGTCTTGCCACAGCCCGACGGGCCGAGAAAGGAAACGAATTCTCCCTTTTCTATGACGAGGTTGAAGTCCTTCACCACATGGACCGCGCCGAAGGATTTTTCGAGGTGATTGATTTCAAGAAAGGCCATGACTAGCGCCTCGCTGCGGAGAATTTCGAGAAGCGTGTGACGAGCTGGATCAGCCCCATGCAGGCCCAAGTGATGATGAAGGCGATGACCGCTAGCGCCGAGGGTTCGTACGCGCGGTTGCCGCCCATCCAGACCATGTAGGGACCGAAACTGTTGACGTTCAGCAGGGCCGCGAAGACATATTCGCCGATCACAATGGCAAATGTCAGGAAGGCGCCCGACAGCACCGAGATCAGGACATTGGGCAGGATGACTGTCGCCAGGATCCTTGTCCAGCTCGCGCCAAGACTTTGCGCCGCCTCGGTCAGGGTGGCGACGTCGATGGTGCGCAAGCCCGTATCGACCGCGCGATACATGTAAGGCAGCGCGAGCGTGGCATAGCCGAAAAGGGTGAGAACATTGGTGCCCCACCAGCTTCCGGTCAGGGGCAGGATCGAGGACGTATTGTAGACGCGGATATAGCCGAAGACGATGACGATCGGCGGAATGACCAGCGGCAGCAGCGTGATGAACTCGATCAGGGGGCGCGCCGCCGGCAGCCGCAGCCGCACCCAATAGGCGGTCGGTACGACGATGAGCGTGCCAAGCACGATGGTGAGGAGCGCCAGTACGATGGAATAGCCGAACGTGTGCTGGAACTGCGGGTCAGCCAGCACCACACGGTAGGCTTCGAAGCTATAGCCATCTCGCTTCATGCGCATCGAGAATTCGAACATGCCGGCGAGCGGCAGTAGGAAGTACAGTGAGCCGAAGAGAATGACGGCCCACGACCAGATGCGATTGCCGTTCATTTGATCCACCTTTCGGCGCGTACGCGCAGCAAGATGTAGATGGCGTTGGCCATGGCGGTGAGGGCGATCATCGCAAAGGCGATGGCGTAGCCCAGATGAGGATCGTTCAGCACATCGCCTCGGATTTGAGCGAAGAGCATGATCGGCACGATCGACAGCGACGATCCGGTCAACGCGATTGCCGTGGCGACGGCACCGAAGGCGTTGGCAAAAAGAAGCGCCAATGTCCCCAGCAGCGACGGCCACAGCACCGGCAGGGCGATCATGCGCCAGTATTGAAAGCCGCTGGCTCCCAGGATTTCAGCTGCTTCTCGCCACTCCCGCCGCAGGCCCTCGAGGGCCGGGGTGATGATGAGAACCATCAACGGGATCTGGAAGTAGAGATAGGTGATGGAAAGGCCGAGAAAGGAGATGAGGTTGAAGCCGGAGGCGTAGAGGTTCACCCCGAACCAGTCTCGCAGGATTAAGGTCACGAAACCGAGCCGGCCGAGTGTCGCAATGAAAGCGAAGGACAGCGGCACGCCAGCGAAATTGGAGGCAACGCCGGAAAAGGTGGTGACGGTATTGCGCAGCCAGCGGGGCAGGTTACCGAGCGTGATGGCCGCGGCAATCAGGAATCCGAAGCAGCAGCCGAGCACCGCCGTCAACAAGCTCAGCTCGATGGAGATCCAGAACGCCTGGCGGATCGAGGGCGTGAACAGCGCCACGATGTTGTCGAAGGTCAGGTCGCCGTTGGCATTCCCGAATGCACCGATGACAATGTTCATTGTCGGCAGGATCAGGAATAGCAGGGCGAACAGCAGGAATGGGGCGATGCCCAGCCAGTTTAGCGCCTGACGGGTCCGGATGGCGGAGCCCGCGGATGCAATGTTCATCGTCATGCTGGAGCGTCCGGCGACCAAATAATCGAGACCAGGCTCCGCGCCGCGGGCGGAGCCTGGTGTTGCGAGATGCGGCGTCAGGATCTATTTGACGTTGGCGCCGACCACCTTGTCCCAGCCCCCGGTAACCTCGGTCTTGTTGGCGGCAAGTTCGTCGACAGTCGGGAAGATCGCGGCCTCGTAGGCGGCGGCGGGCGGCAACTTGTCGAGGAGTTCCTGCGGGAATTTGCCAGCCTTCGACATGGCGGCGAAACGGGCGGGATGGCAGTAGCCCTTCAGCCAGCCGACCTGACCTTCGTCGGAATACAGATATTCCATCCAGAGCTTGGCTGCGTTCGGATGAGGGGCGTAGGCGCTGATCGCCTGCACGTAGACGCCAGCCACGACGCCCGACTTCGGCACCACGACGTCCATGGGCGGATTGCCCTTGAGGCCGTCGCGCCAGGCAAGCAGGTTGTAGTCCCAAGCGGCGACGATCGGGGTCTGGCCCTGGGCGATGGTTCCGGCCTTGCCCATGACCGGCACGAAGTTGCCGGCCTTATTGAGCTGCGCAAAGAACTCCAGGCCCTTCTTGCCGCCTTCTTCGCCGACCTTCGCGCCCTGCGACAAGCCCGACGACATCACGGCGAGAATCGCCTGGGAGGACGAGCGCGGATCACCGGTGAGGGAAACGGCGTTGGCATATTCTGGTTTCTGGAGGTCGGCCCAGTCGGTCGGGGTCGTCTTGATCAGGTCCTTGTTCACGCCGAAGGCCATCACGCCGTAATAGTCCCCGTACCAGTAGCCGTCGGAATCCTTGATATTGTGCGGGATCTCGCCCCAGCTTGCCACCTTGTAGGGTTGGATCAGACCGTCGGCCTTTGCCGAGGGGGCAAAAGCCAGGCCCAGGTCAACGACGTCGGGCGCCTGCGGGCCGGTATTGCCCTTGTTCGCCTTGATCGCCTCGATCTCGTCGCCGGTCCCTGCATCCGGATTCAGTTCGTTGATCGTAATGCCCGGATACTTTGCCTTGAAGCTTGCGATCACGTCGCCATAGCCGCACCAGTCGTGCGGCAGGGCGATTACGGTCAACATGCCCTCTTTGGTCGCGGCGGCGGCCAGGTCGCTGATCGCGTCGGCACGGGCGGCGCCGGCTAACGCGGTCAGGCCGAGCGCGGAGGCAAGAGCCATGTGGCTTGCGGTGTTGGCGAAATTCTTCATCGATTTCTCCTGTTCAAACGCCTGTCGGCGTCAATCTTCGTGGCAGTTCCCCAATATTTCGTCCCAGCCGGCGGCTATTGTCTCGCAGGGCACTAGGCCCGCGGGTGAAACACTTCGGAGTCACTCCGGTGGAATCTCCGGAACAGCCCCGCCTGCCGTTCACTCGCGGAGACAACGACATTGTCTGAAATGGCCGTTTGGTTGTCGCAAGAATGCAACAATTGGACAAACTATCAATGTCCACTATGCTCGATCGCAGCATACCAATTTCACGTCGATGTCACATCTGGATCGTTCGATTGGCAAAGCACCAACAGGGACCAATACTGCCCTTCGTGCGGGTCGACCCCGACGCCCCGATGCCGAAGTTCCGGCAGATACAGGACCAGCTTCGTACCGCAATTCTCCAGGGGCATTTGCGGGCCGGATCCCGCCTGCCGGCCAGCCGCGTTCTTGCCGACGAACTGGCCATGTCCCGTCCGACGATTGTCCGGGTGCTGGAGAACCTGAAGTCCGAGGGATATCTGGAAACGCGGCAAGGTTCCGGCACCTTCGTGGCAGGCGATCTTCCGCGGCAATTGCCCCGCCAGGGTCAAACATCGGACGTTGCCGGCACAACGATCGCTGTGCCGCGCCTGTCGCTGATCGGAGGACTTTCGCTTCGGATGTCGGCCGACATCGGCAAGGTGGCCTACCGTCCTTTCCTGCCCAATCACCCTGCCTTCGAGCGGTTTCCGTTTGCGGTCTGGCGCAAATGCTGGGACGCAGCGACCAGAGGGGGAGATGCCGGCGGCTTGGGATATGGCGACCCTGCCGGCGAAGCGGTGCTGCGACAGAGGATAGCCGAGTACTTGGCGCTCCACCGGGGCGACCATTGCGACCCAGAGCAGATCGTGGTGACGCCCGGAGGGCACAGCGCCTTTATGCTCGCCGCTCTGGTGCTTGCCAATCCCGGGGACAAGATTTGGTTCGAGGATCCTGGCCCGGTTACGGTCCACAATCTCTTCCAGACACTGGCCCTCAAGGTCTGCCCTGTGGATGTCGACCCCGACGGCATGGACGTGGCCGGGGCAGTCGCAAGATATCCTGATGCACGCTTCGCCTTCACAATGCCGTCGCGGCATCATCCGCTTGGCGTGACGCTATCGCTCCCACGGCGCATGGCCATGCTCGACTGGGCCCGGACGAACGGGTCGTGGATCATTGAGGACGATTATGACAGCGAGTTTCGATATGTGGGACCGCCTCTGCCTTCGATACGGTCAATCGACAGCCACGATCGGGTTATCTATGTCGGCACCTTTAGCAAGGCTCTCTATCCGGCCATCCGCGTTGGCTMCCTAGTGCTGCCGCCACAACTCGTCGGAACCTTCCGCAGTTTTGCGGGGCTAGTCAACCGCAGCGTTTCGGTTGAAGTTCAGCTGGCGCTCGCCGAATTCATCGGCGGCGGGCACTTCGCCACGCATCTCAGGCGGATGCGCGACCTCTACGCGCAGCGGCGCGCGGCTTTCGTTGAACTGGGCGCTGCTGCGCTCAACGGCCTCGCCCGGATCGACTGTCCGGACAGTGGCATGAACGCTCTGGCCTGGCTCGAAGGGGGTCGCGATGACGACGCCGTGCGCCGGGCCGCTCTGGCCGCGGACGTTCAGTGTTACCCGCTGTCGGAGTACGCCGTTGACGTCAAAAGGCCCGGGGCGATCATCCTCGGCTTCTCGGGTGTGCCAGCGGAGAAAATGAAACGCCACTTTGATCGGCTTGCCGATGCAATAGCGCGAAGTTGACGCTGCTCTTCGGACTTGCATAGAGCGACAATCACGATGATACGGTCGCCGATGACCGCGACACTGGGATCTCGTCCAGATTGTCGCGCGTCAGAACTTGGGCAAACTTATGAGGCACGGGTGTTTAAAGGCGCGTTCAGCCTTGAACTGCCGAGAATGCCGAGTTCCTCGATGACTGGATAGGCGATCGAGGCTAGCCGCGAATTGATCTGCTTGAGATTCCGGATCGTATCGAGGTGGATCGAGCTTGTCTCGACGCTCTTGACGGCGCCCTTGCGCGGGCGGGTTGAAGGGGCAGGCTAGGCAATCTTCTTGGCCGACTGGCCCGCAGCGTAGTCGCGGAAGATGCGCCGGATTTCGAAGCCATTGCCCAGAACGACGGCGCGGAAGGCATGTTCGCCTTCGCGCCCGTCGATAATGCGCTGGCGTGAGCGCCCTCGTTATTCCGCTCCCAAAGGCGGGCCGGTGAAGCGAAGGCTATACTGCTCCGCGGATTTCATGATCGGGTCCATGTCTTGCGGGATGCTGAACTGGCCAGCGGCCATTTCCCGAAAGAATCCTTCGAAGCCGCCAAGTGTGAGGATCACAAGATGGCGGTAAAGCGTATCGCCCACCACTCTGAAACTGTACTCGCGACCAGGGGAACAAACATCGTCGCGCCGGCCACCCTTGTGAACATCTCTCCCTCCAGCCAGAATTCGCAGGCGCCGTCCAGGAGAACAAAGGTCTCGTCCTCGCGATCATGTATGTGCAGTGAATTCAGTACCACCTGGATCTGAAAAGTAATCCCCGCGTCCGGGCGTTCAGCGACTTCTCCGCGAAGTGGCTCCGGCTTCGATTAAACTACGGAGAGTAGGCAATGTCCGATGGCGTCAGGTATCTTTCAATTCGAGCCATCGCAGCGGGATTTTAGTCGGCTCGCCCATCAATGCCTCCGCGGAAAAAATTTCACACTTTCCACGATGCGGAATCTGGATCTTGAATTGACTAGGTTTCAAGCTGATCCTTCTGCATCGGCTTTCCAGGGAGGATACGATGTCGACAAGCACAAACCAGTCGCTCAAGGGCGACGGCACCATCAGCCGGGTGGAAGGATTGATCGACGATCCGCACACCCACAAGTTCCGCAAGTCGCTTGGCGTCTGGCACGTTGTCGGACTGGCCATGGCCGACGTCTCGCCCACCATGGCGGTGCTTCTGCTCACCGCCGGCGTTGTCTCGATCAGCGGCACTTTCACCATCGGCGCCTGCCTGATCCTGAGCGCCATCGTCGTGCTCATCGCGCTGTGCCTCGGCGAATTGTCGTCGCGCAACCCGTCGGCGGGCGGCATGTATTCGATCGTCAAGGACGTGCTGCCGGCGCCGGTCGCCTGGATCACGCTGCTCAACTACCTGCTGCAGGGCATCGTGATCCCCGGAAGTCTGACGTTGGGTATCGCCATCTTCCTGAAAGACCTGTTTCCCGGCATCCCGCTGGCCAATGGCGCTATCGCGCTCATCGCCCTGTTCGCGGCGGCGGCGATCGCGCTGACCAAGGTCGAGGTTGGCGCCTGGACCACCGCCATCATGGTCATTGTCGAGGTTTCGGTTCTCGGCCTCATCACCGTCGCGGCAGTGCTCAACTGGAGCCAGGACCTGACGGCGGTGACCTTGAGCCCGGTGCATCTTGTCGACGGCAATCTGATCCCCGTCACCTTTGCCGTAGCGATCACGGCGCTGGCGCCTGCCTTCAACATCATCAACGGCTATGACGCCGCACTTGGTTTCTCCGAAGAGATGCATGACGGACCGCGCCAGATCGGCAAGGCGGTGGTCATCGCGGCGATCCTCGCCAGCCTGCTCATCACGATTCCATTCGCGGCGGCGGTGGTCGCGGCGCCCGACCTCAAGGCCTTCCTCTCCAGCCCGACGCCGGTGGTCTATTCCGTCGAGCAGGCGCTCGGGCCCATCGCCAAGGCCGTCGTCGACATCGGCGTCATCATCGCGCTGTTCAACGGCGCGCTGTCGCTGCTGATGTATTTTGCCCGCGGCGTCTTCGCCACCGGCCGCGACAAGCTGTGGCCGCGCGCTGTCAACCAGCGGCTGGGGTCGCTCAACAGCAAGGGCGTGCCGGGCTGGGGCGTTCTCGTGCTCGTCGTGCCGGCCATCCCGCTGCTATTCGTCAGCCAGCTCGACTGGCTGATCATCTTCTCCGGAACGATGATCACCGCCGTCTATTTCTGCGTCGGCCTGGCCGCGTTCTGGAGCCGCATCAAGGATCGCACCAGCCCCCGGCCGTTCCGCATGCCGCTGTGGCCGTTGCCGGCCATCATCGTTACCGTGTTCACCGGCTTCGCGCTGTGGCAGCAGGAGACCCAGTATCTGGTCGGCGAGGGCGTGGTGGTGGCCGGCGGCATCGTCCTGTTCGCGCTGTCGAAACTCTGGTCGGCGCGGGCCCGGTAATCCCGGCCCGTCCAAGGCAGCATGTTTTTCAAACGGGTGAAGCGATGCAAAATGTAGTTGTTGTCACTGGGGCGGGCCGGGGTATCGGCCTTGCCGTCACCAGGCGCTTCGTGGCGGATGGCGACGAGGTTGTCGCGCTGGATCTGCGCTTCGGCGACGAGACAAAAGCCCTGGTGGAA
>BFBZ01001814.1_pt1 | contig 13244 bp, 12 predicted proteins | sample 1888401 | NCBI WGS metagenome assembly BFBZ01 (sample SAMD00112614, study PRJDB3348) | symbiont metagenome | host: Chara braunii | reverse complement strand
CCCGCCGCAGCAAGGCTGAGGCGATGATGGCGCGCGTCGGCTTGCGTCCGGAACATTACGACCGCTACCCGCATATGTTCTCCGGGGGCCAGCGTCAGCGCATCGCCATTGCCCGCGCCCTCATGCTGCGGCCGAAGGTGCTCGTTCTCGACGAGCCTGTTTCCGCGCTCGATCTGTCGATCCAGGCACAGGTGCTGAACCTGTTGATGGACCTGCAGAAGGAGATGGGCCTCGCCTATCTCTTCATCTCGCACGGCCTGTCGGTGGTCCGCCACATCGCCGACGATGTCATGGTGATGTATCTCGGGCGCCCGGTCGAAACAGGCACGGCCGAAGAGGTGTTCAACCGCCCGCGCCATCCCTATACCGCCGCACTCCTGTCTGCGACGCCCATCGCCGATCCGGAACGCGAGAAGAACCGCATCCGTCTCCAGGGCGAGCTGCCATCGCCGCTCAACCCGCCGAAAGGATGCCACTTCAACCCGCGCTGCTGGCGTGCTCAGGAGCAATGTCGGCAGGTCGAGCCGGAATTGACGGGCGAGGGAACGCATAAATTTTCCTGTTTCTTTCCGCTGGATTGATCCAAGTTGCGAATCAGGCGCAGCCGGCAAGGTCGGCCGCGCCTGATTGAATCCATTCGTTCCGGACGGTCTCCATGCGCAACAATCAAGACATTCCTCTTGCCCTCATCGTCATGGGCGTTAGCGGCAGCGGCAAAACCTCGATCGGCGAGGGCATTGCGGCTCGGCTCAACGTGCACTTCATTGAAGGCGATGCGCTTCATCCTGCCGCCAATGTCGAGAAGATGAGCAAGGGTATTCCGCTGACCGACGAGGATCGTTGGCCCTGGCTCGAAAAGATCGGCCAGGAGATCGCGGCAAGTCTAGGCAAGGGCGAGGGGATCGCCGTTTCCTGTTCGGCGCTAAAGCGCATTTATCGCGAGCGCCTGCGGGCGGCTGCCGGCGGCCATCTCTATTTCGTCTATCTCGATGGCTCCAAGGAACTGCTGACCAAGCGCATGGGCGAGCGCAAGGGCCATTTCATGCCGGCCTCGCTATTGGAAAGCCAATTGCAGACGCTGGAAGTGCCGACCGGCGAGCCGGGCGTCGTCACCGTCGATATCGATGATACGATCGACGGCATTGTCGAAGCCTCCATCAAAGCCCTATCGGCAATTCGCTAGGCTACCGTTCAGGGCGCAAATCGACCAGGCGCATAGGCCGAAATATCGATGAAGGGCTTCTCACCGGTGATCAGCTCGGCGAGCACGCGGCCGGTCACGGGACCGAGCGTCAGGCCGTGATGCGCATGACCGAAGGCGAACCATAACCCATCGTGGCGTGGCGCCTTGCCGATGATCGGCATCATGTCGGGCGTGCAGGGGCGGGCGCCCATCCAGGGCTCAGGATCGAGCCGTTCTCCGAGCGGGAAGACGCTACGGGCAACAGCTTCCGCGCGGTCGAGCTGCACCGGCGTTTTCGGCGCGTCGCGTCGCGCGAACTCTGCCCCGGTCGTAAGCCGAATGCCACGGCTCATCGGCGCCAGCAGATAGCCGCGCTCGGCATCCAGCGTCCAGTTGTTAAGAACGGCATTGCCCTCTGCGGCATAGTGCATGTGATAGCCGCGCTTCACGCCGAGTGGGAAAGCATAGCCGAAGCGCTTCGTCACCAGATCGGCCCAAGGCCCGAGCGCGACGACGACATCTTCCGCGTCGATCGAGCCTTCCGCCGTCACCATTCTCCATGCAGAACCGGCCCGTCCGAGCGAGGCGGCGTCCCCTGTGGTCACACGGCCGCCGATGCTCTCGAAGTAGCGGCGATAGGTTGATGTCAGCCCATGCGGATCGAGCACCGACCAGGGATCGCGCCAGCGCAGCGCACCGGCAAAGCCGCCTCTCAGATGTGGTTCCGCCGCCGCCAGCTCCGTGCTGCTCAGCGCATCGTAGCCGATGCCGAATTCGCGGTTGAGGCGCTCGGCTTCGACAAACTCCGCGTCGCGCTTTTCGTTTGTGCGGAACAGCTCCACCCAGCCGTTCTTGCGGATCAGTTCCTCGGCGTGCGAAGCCTCGATGAGGTCATGGTGCTCGCTGACCGAATGCTCGATCAGGGGCGCATAGGCACGCGAGATCATCTCATGACGCTTGGTGTTGGAATTCCACCAATAGCGGGCGAGGAAAGCAATCTGCGAAGGCAAGGCGCGCAGATGATAATGCGCGTCGACGCGATTGTTGAAAGCATAGCGCAGCAGCAGGCCGAATTGCTGCGGAAAGCCATAGGGAACCACACCCTCGCGCTGGATGAGGCCGGCATTGCCGAAGGACGTTTCCCGGCCCGGCTCCCTCTTGTCGACGAGGACGACTTGGCGTCCCCGCCGCTGCAGATGGATTGCCGTCGAGACGCCGACGATGCCGGCGCCGAGAACGATTGCGTCCTTTGTCATTTTACCCTGCTACCCGCATGCTTATTGCCTTGCCGCACGGCCCTCTTTTCTTGCCGGGGCCGTGAACTAAGCATCGAAAATGCCTGCCAAATTTCAGCGGCGCAAATGAAAAATGCAGTCAGGTCGCACTCTGTTTCAGGCAGGCGTTTTCGGCGCGGATGCGGACGGCGAGAATGATGCCGTTGAGCACGGAAAAGATCGCAGCGTAGAGCGGCATAGCGAAGGCAAGCGGCAGCACGGCGATCTCGCCGACGACGATCGCATAATTGGGATGACTGAGGAAACGATAGGGTCCTTTTGTCACGAGAGGGGCTTCGGGTAATATGATGATGCGCGTCGTCCAGCGTTCCCCAAGCGTTGCCAATACCCAGAGACGCAATCCCTGCAGCAGCATGAACAGGACGAACCAGACGGGATCGACCGGCCTGCCGATGGCAAGCAGCCACAGGCCGATCAACCATGCCGCATGCATCGCCACCATGAAGGGATAGTGCTCGCCCCCATATTCCCGGGCGCCGCGGGCAAGAAGAGCGGCGGTGTTGCGCCTGGCATAGACCAGTTCGGCCAGCCGCTGCAGCGTCACGAAAGTCAGAAGTGCGATCGATGGCCACAACATCATGCGGCCCTCTTCAATGTGATGCAGCTTGCCGTGAACCCCGGGCCCATCGCAAGCAATGCCGAGCGCGGCGGCAATCCGGTGGCGATCGCCCGCTCCAGCACGAACAGCACCGTGGGTGACGACATGTTGCCGTAATCGCTGATCACCGCGCGTTCGATATCGAGCGAGTTCGGTTCAAGACCAAGCGCACTCTCCAGGGCGGTCAGCACCTTCGCGCCGCCAGGGTGGCAGATGAAGCGATCGACGTCGGAAAGCGATAGCCCGGCGCGATCGAGAATACCCGTGATCGCGGCTCTCAGATGCGTCTCGGCGAAGACCGGCAGTGATTGTTCGAGGATGATGCCGAAGCCCGTATCGTCGATCTTCCAGCCCATGATGCCGAGGCTGTCGGGGAAGAGATGTTCGCCGGTCGATTCGATTTCGGCGATGCCACCGTCTCCCGCTCTCAGGACGCAGGCAGCCGCCCCATCGCCGAACAGGGCCGTGGCGATGATGTTGGGCCTGGTCAGCTCATCCAGGCGGAAGGCCAGCGAGCAAAGCTCGATCGCGACGAAGAGAACCACGGCACCCGGCCGGCTTCTCGCCATCTTCGAGGCAATGGCCAGGCCTGAGACACCCGCCGCGCAGCCGAGCCCGAAGACCGGCACTCGCTCGATATCGTCGCGGAAGCCAAGTTCGCCGGCGAGCCGCGCTTCAAGGCTTGGTGTTGCAAGTCCGGTGGACGAGACCGTGACGACGCAATCCACCTGATGCGCTTCGAGGCTGGCGCGTTGCAGGGCCATCGTTGCGCTCTGTCGGAATAGATCGGATGCGACGTCGGTATAGGCGGCCATGCGATCCTGCCAGCCGTGCGGCTGTTCGAACCAGGAAAGCGGCCGGGCTGCATGACGCTTGCGGATGCCGGCGCTGTCGAAGACGCGGGCCAGATATTTGAAGTCTCGAAAGCGTTCGGAAAATAGTCGTCCCGCCGTCTCGGCGGCGTCTGATTGAAGGATGATGTTGTCGGGGGTGGCGACGGCAAGGCTTAGAAGTTTGACGGTATCGATCACGGGTTTCTCCTGCGGCCCTTGGAGGGCATGCGGAGTGAAACACGCGACGATCGAGATCTATTCGATGCCGGAGCGGTCACAAAAGAGTGACGGTCGCGGGGGATCGGCACGCGGAAAAATATTCTCCGGCAATCCGAATAAAACTGGCAGGCGGTGTGTTCTCTCTTCGCAACGTCCATTTTGCCAAGGAGATATTCCATGACGACCACCGCATTCCGCCTTGCTTCCATCGCCCTCGGCGCAGGTCTTGCCCTCAGCGCGTTCGCTATTCCGGTCTTTGCAGCCGGCGACGATTCGAGCACGACGCCGACCTGCAAGAAGGGCGAGATCTACGACCAGAAGTCCAAGAAATGCGTCAAGCAGCAGGGTGCCAACATCACCGACGAAAACCGTGCTGACTATGCCTATTCGCTGGCCAAGAAGGATCATCGCTATCAGGAAGCCTTGGCGGTTCTCGATACGATGCAGAACCCCAATACGGCCGAAGCGCTCAACTATCGCGGCTATGCCACCCGCAAGCTCGGCCGCACGGATGAAGGTATTTCCTACTATACGAAGTCCGTCGCCATGGATCCGAAATACTCGCTGGTACGCGAATATCTCGGCGAAGCCTATGTCATCAAGGGTCAGATGGATCTCGCCAAGGATCAGCTGAACACAATCAAGGCGCTCTGCGGCAACACGACGTGCGAGGAATACCGTGACCTCCATGCCGCGATCCTGAACCCGTCGAGCCTTTGAAGCGGGGTTGGTTCACCGCTGACGACAAGCAGGGAGCTTTGCGAGGGATATGGGAGTGATGCCGGTCGCTCGTGGCGCGATTTCTGCTTATAGTCCGATAGTATCGGAGCCGCCGAAAAGGTCGGCGGCTTCCCGAAACGCTGAAGTCGCGGAGGATGCCATAGCGAGTGAAGAGGATATCAGGGCAGGCCTGTCCCAACATCTGACGCGGCTGTGGCGCTATGGCGTCGTGCTGTCGCGCCAGCGCGATGTGGCTGATGACCTCGTTCAGGCGACTTGTGTCAGAGCGCTGGAGCGAGCAGCGCAGTTTACAGCGGGCACGCGTCTGGATCGCTGGCTGTTTGCGATCCTGCATTCGATCTGGCTGAACGAGGTCCGCTCGCGCAAGGTGCGCATGGGGCAAGGCTTCGTCGATGCCGACGAGACGCTGGTCTTCGACGGTGCGCGCGAGACCGAGACGCATATTCTCGCCAGCCAGGTGTTGCAGCAGGTGCAGGCGCTGCCGGAAGCGCAGCGCACCGCGGTGTTCCTCGCCTATGTCGAAGGGCTTTCCTATCGCGAGGTGGCGGACGTCCTGGATGTGCCGATTGGCACCGTCATGAGCCGGCTGGCGGCGGCGCGGGCAAAGCTTGCGGAAGGCATGGGGGTGGCGGCTGACGGACGGTCTGCCGGAGGCGGACGACTGGGGAACGGAAATGACTGAATTGGACAAAGGACAGATGCCCGCGGACGAACTGCTCACCGCCTTCATTGATGGCGAGCTGAGCGCGGCCGACCGCGAAAGGATCGAACGACTGATCGCCGACGACGAGCGCGTGGCGGAGCGTTTCGATTTCCTGTCACGCAGTGCCCTGCCGTTCGGCGAGGCGTTCGCGCCAATGCTGGCCGAGGCGCCTGCTGCGAAACTGGATGCCATGCTCGCAGCTATTCCCGCCGCTGGGGAATACAAGGTTGGCGCCGCCGGTATCGGCCGTCGCGGCTTCCTTGCGGCTGTTGCCGCGAGCTTCGTGGCCGCCATTGCCATCGACCGCGCCGTCACGGCCATCGGCCATCGCCTGGCCAAGCCGGATGAGGACAGCGAATGGCGTGCCGTGGTTGCCGAATATCTCTCGCTCTATACGACGGATACGCTGAGCGCGCCGGCCGGAGACCGGACGCAGCAGGTAGCGCAGCTGAACCAGGTCGGTTCCAAGCTCGGCCTGTCGCTGGCGCCGGAAACGGTCGCCATACCCGGTGTCGAATTCAAGCGCGCCCAGATCCTGAACTATGACAGCAAGCCGCTTGCACAAATCGCTTATCTCGATCCCGAGAGCGGTCCCATGGCGCTTTGCATCGTCCAATCCGCAAAGGGCACGGCCGCGCCGGACATGGAAAGTCGCCGCGGCATGAATGTCGTCTACTGGTCGAGCGCCACCCATGCCTTCATGCTGATCGGCCACGCGCCGATCGACCGTATGCAGCAACTTGCAGCCGATGTGCGGAATAGGTTGGTGGCCTGAGCTGCCATCGGCGCAATCGTCACCGTTGCGCTGATGGCTTCGACCCTTACGATCGTCAGTGCTTAATCGAAAAGGCGAGAATACCTATCCTGTAATCTGGCCCGGAAGCACGAGGTCGGAAACCTTATAGATGTGGAATTCGCTGTCCGAGACGGTATCGAGCTTCTTGAATTTTTCGAGAAAGGCCGGATCGGAGAAGAATTCGTCGACATTGTTCTCGTCGCGGATCGCCTCGATATTTACGACGGTCTTGCCATCAATGCTCTTCGACAGGTTGCTCCATAGGAATCCTTCTTTCCGTTCAGCAACATAGTGCACGACATCCTGAATGATTTTGAATGCTTCCTCCTGCTTGCCCGGATGTGCGTGAATGACGTTCACGACGAACACGGTGGGCTCGGGAGCAAATTGGAATTCGGCTTTATGGGACTGGGTCATGCGATCTCCGTTCAAATGTCAGGCGGAATTTGCCGCCGCTGCGGGAGATAGCCGGCGACAAAGGCCGAAAAAATGGGCTAGTACTCCGCAGATAACGGACATAGGCGTCCGCAATTGGATCCTGCCATGGAGAATATCGCTGCGTTGAATGTGTTCGTGATTGCCGCAGAAACCCGTAGTTTCGTGCGGACTGGAGAGATGCTCGGGGTTTCCTCATCGGCCGTCGGCAAGACCATGGCTCGCTTGGAGAAAAGGCTCGGCGTACGTCTGTTTCATCGAAATACCCGCAACATCGCGATCACGGCCGAGGGCATCATGTTCCTCGAGCGTTGCCGGCGCATTTTCTCCGAGATCGAGGCAGCGGAACAGGAGTTATCGCAAACCATCGCCGCGCCTCGTGGCTGGCTCCGCGTGAGCCTGCCTCTCGCCGGCATGCTTTTCATGCCGACGATTACCAAATTCATGTGCGCCTTTCCGGAGATCATGATCGATCTCGATTTTACGGATCGGTTGGTCGATGTCATCGAAGAGGGATTCGACGCCGTGGTGCGAACGGGCGACATTGCCGATAGTCGCTTGATGGTGCGAACCCTGGGACGATTTTCCCACCGTGTCGTCGGGTCAAAGGAGTATTTCGACCGCTTCGGGATTCCCCAGAAGCCAGAGGATCTTTCCGCGCACAGATGTCTTCATCACAAATACCCGTCAACTGGCAGGCTGGAGCGTTGGCCATTGCGCTATGATAGCGGGGTGGGAAAATTGGAATTGCCTGTAGCGTCGATGGCAAGCACGCTCGAGCCGCTGATCAATATGGCCGAAACCGGGCTTGGCATTGCCTGTCTGCCGCTCTTCACCATCGATCGCCAAATCGCGGATGGGAAGCTGATCTCCATTCTGGGAGATCATGTCGAGGACGTCGGTGAATTTCGCATACTTTGGCCCTCAAGCCGTCAATTGTCTCCCAAAATACAGGCCTTTGTGAAGTTCATGGCGGAGAATTTGTTTCGGGCCTGACGGTGGTCATTTGCAGTGAGAAGAGCGTCGGCAGCGGCGCAGCAGGATAGCCTAAAATGGCGCTTTTCAAAAAGAATTTGGCGAAAACCCATCCTGCTGGTATTCTCCACCCAACGAAAATCAAATGAGCGCCTGCAGCATGCCGATCGGCGTCGCGCGGTGCGGTGGAAAAGATACGTGAGTGACCCCGACAGCGGCAAAGCGCCGCAGGCAGACGGGGCGTCGGAAGCAGAGCGCAGGAAGGCTAAATCCTCCCGGCGCGCGAAGCGTAAGCGCAGCCATGGCCGCCCGAACGCTCATTCTGCAGAGGCCGGTCAGGCAAACAAGCCCGACCCGGCGGCGACGCGCCCAGCAGAGGATGAGGCCGGTTCTCCGGCGAAGAAACGTAAGCGCCGACGCCGTGCGCGTGGCGGAGCCCAGAGCGGTGGGCAGCATCCTTCCACAACACAACAGCAGGCCCAGTCCGCGCCGGAACTTCGCGCTGCGGCAGATCATGGTCGTGTCTCATCGCACAAGAGCGGCAAGAACCGGCGCAAGCACCGCAGCAAGCGCGGTCTGCAGGGCCGGCCGCTGGCGCATGAGAAAACGCCCCATATTGCCGCTCCCGCCAATGCCGCCGAGGCTGGTCAGCCGCAAATCCACGGCGATCATCGCCACGATCGTCAAATGCCGCCGCAACGTGAGGGACATGCGCACCAGCAGCGCGGTGAAGCCGAGTTCCGGCCTGCCGACCTCTATGCGGCGCTTGATCTGGGCACAAACAACTGCCGTCTGTTAATTGCGCAACCGACACGTCCGGGCCAGTTTCGGGTGATCGATGCGTTTTCGCGCATCGTGCGGCTGGGCGAGGGCCTTGGCGCCAGCGGACGGCTGTCGGGCGATGCCATGGACCGGGCTGTCGAGGCGCTGCGCATCTGCGCCGCCAAGCTGAAGACACGCGAGATCCGCCGCATGCGGCTGATCGCGACCGAGGCTTGCCGTGCGGCCGATAACGGCGAGGCGTTTCTTGAGCGCGTGATTGCCGAAACGGGATTGCAGCTTGAGATCATCGATCGTGAGACCGAAGCACGGCTTGCCGTCTCCGGCTGCTCGTCGCTTGTCGGGCCGGAAGCGCGTTCGGTTGTGCTGTTCGATATTGGCGGCGGCTCTTCGGAGATTGCCGTCATCCGCATCGGCGAAAATCGCTCCAGCCGGCTTGCCAACCACATCACCCATTGGACCTCGCTGCCGGTCGGCGTCGTGACGCTTTCCGAACGCCACGGCGGACGTGACGTGACGCCGGAGCTGTTCGAAACCATGGTCTGCGAAGTTCAGCGAATGCTCGAGCATTTCGATTGCCCGCCTGTACAGGGCGCTGCGCGCGACAGTGCCGATTTCCATTTGATCGGCACGTCAGGCACCGTGACGACGCTCGCCGGTGTCCATCTCGACCTGCCGCGCTATGACCGGCGCCGGGTCGACGGCGTCTGGCTGTCGGATGACGAGGTGAGCGCAATGCAGGCCAAGCTGCTGTCGTGGGATTTTGCCGGCCGTGCCGCCAATCCCTGCATCGGGCCTGATCGTGCCGATCTCGTGCTGGCCGGCTGTGCCATTCTGGAGGCAATCCGCCGCCGGTGGCCGAGCCCGCGTATGCGCGTTGCCGATCGCGGCCTGCGTGAGGGGCTGCTGACTGACATGATGGCGGATGATGGCGTTTGGCGGCGGGGCCGCTCGCGTCGCGGCCATCGACCGAGAGACATAAAGGGACCGCAGGCATGACCAAGCCAACCATCGCGGGCAACCGCACAGGCCGCAAGCTCGGCCAGCGCGTCAAGAAAAAGAAGCTCAAGGCCTCCTCGCGGCAGTGGCTGCACCGGCACATCAACGATCCCTATGTGCAGCGCGCCCAGCTCGAAGGTTATCGCGCCCGCGCCGCCTTCAAGCTGCTGGAGATCGACGAGAAGCACGATATTCTGAAGGGCGCCCGCCGCATCATCGATCTTGGCGCTGCACCCGGCAGCTGGTCGCAGATCGCCGCCAAGGTGACCGGATCGACCGAGGATGACATTCGTGTTGCGGCCATCGACTTTCTGGAAATGACGCCTCTGCCCGGCGTTACCGTTCTCCAGCTCGACTTCCTGGAGCCGGATGCGCCGCAGCGGCTGATCGATGCAGTTGGTGGTGCGCCCGATGTCGTCCTCTCGGATATGGCCGCGCCGACGACAGGCCATCACCGCACGGACCATCTGCGCACGATGCATCTCTGCGAAGTTGCCGCGCATTTCGCCGTCGAAGTGCTTGCGGAAGGGGGGCATTTTCTGGCCAAGACCTTCCAGGGGGGCACCGAGCGCTATCTTTTGACATTCCTGAAGCAGAATTTCCGCCAGGTCGTTCACATGAAGCCCGGCGCATCCCGAGCCGAATCGGTCGAAATGTTCCTGCTGGCAAAGGGCTTCAAGGGACGCAAGGCCGAAGAGGAAGCAACCGAGGCTTGATCTGGCTGTCTTTTTCGTCGGATGATGCCCGCTCCCAAGGCATCGCAGACGAAAAAGACTCAATCATGCTCCTCTACGTAACGCTCGGTTCTAACGACATTCCACGCGCGCAAGCGTTTTATGACGCTGTTCTGCCCGTGCTCGGCTACCGACGCCAGCGCGAATCGGATGAGGAAATCGGCTATGCCGCTGATGGCGATACCCGTTGCCGGTTCTGGGTGGTCGTGCCCTACAATCACCGGGCGGCAACGATCGGCAATGGCTCGATGGTTGCCTTGCATGCGGAAAGCCGCGCCGATGTCGACGCCTTCCATGCTGCGGCCTTGGCCCACGGCGGCACGGATGAGGGCAAGCCCGGCCTGCGCTCGTTCCACGCCAATTTCTATGCGGCTTACATCCGCGATCCCGATGGCAACAAGCTGAGCGCCGTCTGCGAGAGACCGGAATAGGTCCGGTTGCTCTACGGCATCATCATTTGACGACGGGCTGCTGCACCTGCGGTGTGGCCACGCGCTTCAGGCCAGCTTTGTGACCCGAGACCATGGCGCCGGCGTTGCGATCCATCCGGATGAAGGGAATGGTGGCAATCACGGTCAGCGCCGAGATGCAGAAGAAGGCAATGTGGAAATCGATGACCTGCAATTCCGCGCCGCGGAAGAAGGTGGAGGTTTCCAGGATCATGGCGGCAACCGCCACGCCGAGCGCCAGGCTGATCTGCTGCATGACGGAGCTCATCGACGTCGCCTGGCTGGCCTGCTTGTCACTGATATCGGCAAAGGCGAGCGCATTGACGCCGGTGAAGAAGAAGGATCGCGAGAAGCCGCCGACCAACAGCACGGCAATGATGATGAGATGCGGCGTCCACGGCTGGAAGAGCCCGGTCGAGATCGTGGTAATTGTCGTGACGGCCGCGGCCGAAAGCAGCGCGGTCTTGAAGCCAACGGCGGTAAAGACCCGGCGTGCGATGAATTTGGTGCTGATCGCGCCGATCGCGCCGGCAAAGGTGATCAGCCCCGACTGGAACGGGTTGAGGCCGAAGCCGAGCTGTAGCATCAGCGGCGTCAGGAACGGCATGGCGCCGATGCAGATGCGGAAGAGCGTACCGCCCGTCACCGAGGCGCGGAAGGTTGCGTTTTTCAGAAGCGACAGATCGAGGATCGGCGCCGGGTGGCGGCGCGCATGGCCGATATAAAGGAAGCCGCAGATGAAGCCGGTGACGACAGCCGAGATACCGATATAGGGCGGCAGCGCCGGCAGGCTGATGACGGACATGCCGAAGACGACGCCCGCCGCCGCGAAGGACGTCAGCAGAAAGCCGACGACATCGAGCTTCGGCGGCCTGGTTGCCTCGACTTCCGGCAGAAATATCGAAGACAGGATGACGCCAAGAATGCCGACCGGCACGTTGATCAGGAAGATCCAGTGCCAGGAGGCATAGGTGGTGATGAAGCCGCCGAGCGGTGGGCCGGCAAGCGGGCCGACAAGTGCAGGAATGGACAGCAGTGCCATCGCCGAGACCAGATCACTCTTTTGCGTGGTGCGCACCAGCACAAGTCGTCCGACCGGCGTCATCATCGAGCCGCCGACGCCCTGCAGGAAGCGGGCGAAGACGAATTCCAGCAGGCCGCCGGAGAAAGCGCACATAATGGAACCGATGACGAAGACGCAGATGGCGATGCGGAAAATGTTCTTCGCGCCAAAGCGATCCGCCATCCAGCCGCTGATCGGGATGAACACCGCCAGCGACACCATGTAGGAGGTGAGAGCCAGTTTCAGGGTGATCGGGCCGACATGGAGATCGTTGGCGATTGCGGGCAGCGCCGTCGCAATGACCGTGGAATCCATCTGTTCCATGAAGAGGGCTACGGCGAGGATCAAAGGAACGATGCGGTTCATAGGCGCTTGCCCTGATGGCTTTTATCTTCGGGAAGGCTTCCGTCCTTCGGGCGGTTAGCCGCTCTGTAGTCCTATGCGAGGCCGCTGCCAATCCCGGATTCTGCTCCGTGCGCGCCTGAAGATCACGTCTTCGTGATACCTGTCGACGCACGCAGTGGAAAGCAGGATTTGACATATGCTAAGAGCATGGAAATGCTAAACGCATAAAACGTTGCCGGTGTATTAGCGGAATTGGATAGCATTGTCATGATCAAATTATCTGTCGGGCAGGATCATATTCCCTGCCGTTGCTGCCGGCTGCGATGATAGGCGCAGCTTACGCTGCCCCAATACAAGGAGTGAGACTATGACCGCTGTTCTGCCCCCGGACACGCATCAGTTCAAATTGGGATCCTGCACTGTCACCGTCGTCAAGGACGGCGCCAATGTCATGGACAACCCCTGGGAAACCTTCGGCACGAACCAGTCGCCCGATACGGTCCGCAAGCTGCTTGAGCAGAATTTCCTGCCGACGGAAAAGTTTGTGAACAGCTATGCACCGGCCATCATCGAAACCGGCTCCGACCTGATCGTCGTCGATACCGGTTTCGGCGCTGCGGGTCGTGCGCGCGGCATGGGCCGCCTTCGTGACGGCTTGAAGGCCGTTGGCTATGCGCCAGAGCAGGTGACGATCGTCGCCTTGACGCATCTGCATGGAGATCATATCGGCGGTATGCTGGAAGACGGCGCTCCCGCCTTTCCGAACGCCCGCTACGTGACCGGCGAGATCGAATATGGCTTCTGGACGGACAAGGCGCGCGAAGGCACGCCGGCAGAAGGTGGCCACAAGGCCGTGCTCGCCAATGTCGTGCCTTTCGCCGAGAAGATGACCTTCCTCAAGGACGGTGATCAGATCGTCAGCGGCATGACCGCCATGCTGGCTCCGGGCCATACGCCTGGTCATCTCGTCTTCCACCTCGAATCGGATGGCAAGCAGCTGGTCATGACCGGCGATACCGCCAATCATTATATCCTGTCGATCGGCCGTCCGGATTGGGAAGTTCGTTTCGATGTGGACAAGGCACAGGGCGCCAAA
>BFBZ01001813.1_pt1 | contig 13247 bp, 15 predicted proteins | sample 1888401 | NCBI WGS metagenome assembly BFBZ01 (sample SAMD00112614, study PRJDB3348) | symbiont metagenome | host: Chara braunii | reverse complement strand
CCCCAACACCGCGTCGGGCGTCACCGCCGTTGTGCTGGTGGCTGAGAACCCGGCTGATCATCACATCTTCCTGGAAACGTTTTCTGGCGTGCGCGACTTGCATGCGACATCGTCCGGCATTTCTCTCAAGACCCCACGCGGCACGATCGAGATGATGAACCCATCCGCTTATGCCGACCATTTTGACGTGCAACCGCCGAACACAGCCGCAGGTGCGCGTCTCGCCGCGGTGTGCTTTTCCGTTCGCGATTTGGCGGTGGTCGAAACAATCTCCAAAAAAGCCGCAATCCGATACACTAAGCATATGGACCGGCTGATTGTCGGGCCGGATGTTGCGATGGGAGCGAGCTTAATCTTCGGTTTGGACTGATGATTTTGGCCCGTTGACCGCGCCGCCACCGGGCCGCATGGTCAGGTTTCCAGGTTGTTGCAAGCATTGCCGGAGAATTCGTTGGCGAAGATCGATCCCGCTCCGAACGCCGTTGTCGCTGTCGGTCAGACTCGTTTCGGCAACGCGTTGCCGCTCTCGCTGATCGCCGGGCCGTGCCAGCTCGAAAGTCGGGCGCACGCCCTCGAAATGGCGACTGCGTTGAAGGAGATGGCGGCGCGGCGCAAGATCGGCCTCATCTACAAGACCTCCTTCGACAAGGCGAACCGCACCAGCAGCAAAAGCGCGCGCGGGCTCGGCCTTGAGCAATCGCTGCCGATCTTTGCTGAGATCAGATCGAAGCTGGGACTGCCGGTGCTGACCGACGTGCACGATGCGTCGCAGTGTGCGCCTGTCGCGCAAGCGGCCGACATACTCCAGATTCCGGCGTTTCTCTGCCGTCAGACTGACCTGCTAGCCGCCGCAGCCAAGACAGGTCGCGCGGTCAACGTGAAGAAGGGGCAGTTTCTCGCGCCGTGGGACATGGCGAACGTGGTCGAGAAGATCACGTCCGCCGGGAACAAAGACGTGATCGTCACCGAGCGCGGCGCGTCGTTCGGCTACAACACACTCGTTTCGGACATGCGCGCACTGCCGGTCTTGCGCGAGACCGGCGCGCCGGTCGTTTTCGATGCGACGCATTCAGTGCAACAGCCAGGCGGGCAGGGCACCTCCTCGGGAGGCCAGCGCGAGTACGTGCCGGTGCTGGCGCGCGCCGCGGTCGCAGTCGGCGTGGCTGGCGTCTTCATCGAAACACATCAGGATCCCGACAAGGCGCCGTCCGACGGGCCGAACATGATCCCGCTCAAGCAATTGGAAGCATTGATCGCGATGCTTCAGGAGTTCGACCAACTCGCCAAATCTCACATTTAGAGGATTGCGATTATGGAAGAGACCCCGATTGTCGTTCAGTCGCTCGCCGGACTTCCCGCATTTCTGTCTTACTTCTGCGTTTCCGCCGTCGCCGTGGTGCTCTACACGCTGGTCTACACTTGGATCACCCCGCACGACGAATTCGAGCTGATCACCAAGAACAACCGCGCGGCGGCCATTGCGCTCGGCCTGAGCTTGATTGGTTTTGCTCTGCCGGTCGCAAGCGCCGTGGCGCACGCCGCCAACATCATCGACTGCGCGATTTGGAGCATCATCGCGCTCATCGTGCAGATCATCGCCTACTACGTCGCGCGCATTCCGGTATCCGATCTGTCGAAGCGGATCGGCGCGGGAGAGCTGGCCGCAGGGCTCTGGCTTGGTCTCGCGTCGTTGACGGCGGGTCTTCTGAGTGCGGCATCCATGACGCTGTGAGGCGGCCATGAAACGCTCCTCCCAAGTCATTCTCTTGCTGATGGGCGCGGGTGGCGTCGGGGCCGGCGCCTATGCCGTGACGCCGCCGCGTCAGAGTTGCGTGCCACAGGGCAGCCCGGCGCTGACCGCGCCCGCCGTCCCCGGTAAGCCTGCGGCTGAACCCTGCCCGCCGCGCGCTTCGTCACCGGGCTCTGGATCGTCCGGTTCGTACCGCTCATGGTCGTCGACATCGAGCAACAACAGCACGCGTTGGACGCGGCCGATTTTCTCCCGGCAAGCGGCGTCGACCACATCCTCCACCAGCGTGCCGTTGATCAGCCGTTCCTCGTCATCCTCTTCGTCGTCGAGCACCAGCGTTGCGCGCTCCTCCGTCTCGACGTCGAGCAGCACGATGCGCGGCGGGTTCGGTTCGACCGGCCATTCGTTTTCGTCCGGCAGCTAGGCCGATGCGGCGCATCCCCTGCGATGAGCGCGCGGACTGGCGCGAATCCGCCGAGCAGGTCGGCTTCAACTTCCACACCATCGACGGCGAACGCTATTGGGACGAGCGCGGCTACTACGCCTTCACCCTCGAGGAGATTGAACGCGACATCGAGGCGCCGACCGCGGAGCTCGATGGCATGTGCCGCGAGCTGGTCGGACGCGCGATTGGCGATGAACGCGTCCTGAAGCTTTTGCAAATCCCGCCGCGCTACTGGAACTGGCTTGCGGCGAGCTACAAGCGCGGCGAGCCGAGTCTCTACGGCCGGTTCGATCTCCGTTACGACGGGCAGGGGTCTGCGAAGCTTCTCGAATACAACGCCGACACACCGACGGCCGTGTTCGAAACCGCTGTATTCCAGTGGAAGTGGCTGGAGGACGCGAAGGAACGCCGCATCGTTCCGAAGGATGCTGATCAATTCAATTCGTTGCACGAGCGGCTGATCGAGGGGTGGAAGGGGATCGGCAACGGCCGGAAGCTCTATCTCGCTTGCAGTGCAGACAACAACGAAGATCTCGGAACGACCTCCTACCTGCAAGACACCGCGAGCCAGGCCGGGTTGCAGACCGAGATCATCGCGATGGAAAATATCGGCCGCGCGCCACGCGGCGGCTTCGTCGATCTAAAGGATCACCCTATCGAACTGATGTTCAAGCTCTACCCATGGGAATGGATGATGCGTGAACAGTTCGGCGCGTCGCTTCCAAGTACGCCCACGCAATTTGTCGAGCCGCCGTGGAAGGCGATCCTGTCGAACAAGGGAATCCTGCCGCTTTTGTGGGCAATGTTCCCGAACCATCCAAATTTGCTTCCAGCTTATTTCGATGACGATCCCAAAGCCGCCGAGCTCGGCAATTCCTATGCGCGGAAGCCGCTCTATTCGCGTGAGGGCGCGAATGTCGATCTGGTGGTGAGCGGAAGCACGGTCGATCATGATGCCGGCCCCTACGGCGCGGAAGGCTTCATCCGCCAAGCCATTGCGCCATTGCCGCAGTTCGACGGCAGCTACACCGTGCTCGGCTCATGGATCGCCGCCGGCCAGCCCTGCGGACTGTCGGTGCGCGAGGACGCAAGCCCCATCACCAAGAACACCTCGCGTTTCGTGCCTCACGCCATCGTCGGTTAGCTGCGTTGCGCAAATGGCCCTTGCGGCGTGGATGACGGTGTTGTCCAAAGCGCCGCAATGACCCGCACGCTCAACATCCTCAGCTTTCTGATCTTCTCGTCCGCGCTCACGGTTCGCGCCGTCGATCCGGTCGTGCCGCAGATTGCTGGTGATTTTGGCATCACGCCGACGATGGCGGCGTCGCTTGCGGCCGCCTTCGCGGCCTACGGTTTGATGCTGCCGATCCTCGGTCCGGTCGCCGACGCGCTGGGCAAGATCAAGGTGATGATCGCGTGCCTGATCGTACTGACAGTCGTGTCGTTTCTGTCGGCGTTTGCCTCGAACTTCTGGATTCTGCTGTTTCTCCGCATCATCGCTGGCGCCGCCTGTGGCGGCAGCTTCCCGATCGCGATGGCCATCGTGTCCGATCTCGTGCCGGTCGCGCAGCGACAGGTGGTGATCGGCCGCCTGCTGATCGGGACGATCTCTGGAAATCTTCTCGGCGCCGCGTTGTCCGGCGTGATCGCGGACGTCGTTCATTGGCGCGGCGTATTCATTGTTCTCGGTTGCACGACGGCTGCGGCGCTGGCGCTCGGCTTGTGGGGCCTGCGCGGCGTTCCCGAAGGGCAGAAGCATTCGTTGAACGTGCGCGACGTGATCGGCCGCTATCGCGAGATCTTCAAGATTCGCACCGCGCGCATCTGCTACATCACCGTCGCGCTTGAGGGCTTCTTCTTGTTCGGCGTGTTTCCCTACGTCGCCGTGCTCCTTCTCGCCGGCGGCGAGCCGCGCGCGTCGATCGCGGGCCTGGTCGTCGCGGCCTTCGCCATTGGCGGCATGATCTACTCATTCAGCGTTAGCCGTTTGTTGCAGTGGTTCGGCCAGAAGAAGGTGATGATGGTCGGCGGCGCGTTCGCCGCCGTAGCTCTCGCGATCGTCGGCTTCGGTCCGCCGTGGCCGGTGCAGGCCGCAGCCTTCGCGCTGATGGGGCTCGGCTTCTACATGCTGCACGCGAGCATTCAGGTTTACGTGACCGAGCTTGCTCCCGCGACGCGAAGTTCCGCTGTCGCGTTTCACACATTCTCGTTCTTCATCGGCGGCGGGCTGAGCCCGCTCGTCTATGGCGCGAGCATCGCGAGCTTCGGCCCGCCGGTGACGCTCTGCATTGCAGCGGTTGCAATGCTCATTATCGGCATCGTTAGCGCGCAGCTTTTGGTGAAACCAAAAACGCAGTTGTAATTTGTCGCAGCCACTTGCGGCTCGTGGCGAAAACGACCATCATCGTTTCATACGGCCTGGGGTGCCGCGCGCGTTGTGCGGCTGAGATCAAACCCATCGAACCTGTCTGGGTCATGCCAGCGGAGGGAGGAGCCGATGACCGTCCCAAAGGGCCGGATCACGGACAAACCAAAGATCGTCGTTATCGGCGCCGGCATCATCGGTCTCGGCATCGCATGGCGGCTCGCGCAGCGTGGCGCGGACGTCTGTGTATTCGACAGCGGGCAAGTGGGTCGCGGTGCGAGTCACGCAGCCGCGGGAATGCTGGCGGCCTGTGCGGAAGCGGAACCCGGCGAAGAAAGTTTGATCGCATTGTGCCGGGACGGGCAGGCGCGCTGGCCGGCATTTGCGTCCGAGCTTGAGGAAGCATCTAAGCTCTCCGTCGATCTGCGAACCGAAGGCACGCTTGTCGTCGCGCCCACCGCTGACGATCAGGCGCGGCTGCATCACCAGCTCTCGCTTCAGAAAGATTTAGGACTCCCCGTCGAATGGATTTCGGCTGCCGAGTTGCGCCGCCGCGAGCCTCATATCGGCATTGCAACCGGCGCGGTTTGGAGCCCGGAGGATCATCAGGTCGATAACCGCAGGGTTGTGGCCGCACTACGCGTTGCGGCAGAAGCGGCTGGTGCCGCGATCCACGAGAGCCAGCCGGTGCGGGAAGTCGGCATCACTGGCAACCGCGCGTCGCATCTCGTGCTTGGCGACGGCACTCAGGTGAGTGCGGACGTCATCGTGCTTGCAGCAGGCGCATGGTCGCGCAACATCGCGGGCTTGCCGGCCGAAGCGCGGCCTCCGGTGCGGCCAATCAAAGGCCAGATGATCGCGTTGCAAATGGACCCAGCCGCCCCGCTGCTTACTCACGTGCTCTGGGCGCCCGGCGTCTATCTCGTTCCGCGCAAGGACGGCCGGCTGCTGATCGGTGCAACAGTTGAGGAAAAAGGCTTCGACACGTCGCTGACAGCTGGCGGCGTTCTCGCGCTTCTTGAAGCGACATGGCGCGTCATCCCGGCCGTCGAAGAGCTGCAGATCCAGGAAATGTGGGTTGGCCACCGCCCCGGCAGCCGCGATGACGCACCGATCATCGGCCCAAGTCCGATTGAAGGGCTCATCCACGCCACAGGCCATCACCGCAACGGCGTGCTGCTCGCGCCACTCACTGCTGACGTGATTTCAAATTACATCATCGACGGCGTGCTCGATCCGACCGCCAAGCCCTTCGGTTTGTCGCGGTTCGCGCGCGCCAAAGCCGCCTAAAGGAAGTGCCTATGAGTAACACCATCCGCATTAACGGCCAGGACGAACAGCTCACCGCGCCGACTCTTGCCGCGTTGATCGCCGAACGTGGCGTAACGCCGGAAGGCAAGGGGATTGCCGTCGCGTTCAACGGCGCTCTGATCCGCCGCGCCGACTGGGCGAACACGCCGCTGCGCGCCGGCGACACGGTCGAGATCGTGCTGGCGCGGCAGGGTGGTTAGGAGACGACAATGGCTGACACACTGAAAATCGCCGACCGCGAATTTACCTCGCGCCTTTTCCTCGGCACCGCCGGCTACCCGAACCAGCAGGTCATGCTCGACGCGGTTGAGGCGAGCGCGACCGAGATGGTCACCATGTCGATCCGACGCATGAATCTCGCGGGCGAAAGCGAGACTCTGTCCGATGTTCTGCAAGGCCGCGCACATTTCCTGCCGAACACGGCCGGATGTCAGACCGCGAAGGATGCGGTGCTGACCGCCGAACTCGCGCGCGAAGCACTCGACACCAACTGGATCAAACTCGAAGTGATCGGCGACCGCGAGTTGCTCTATCCGGATGTCGAGGAGCTACTCCGCGCAACGGAAACGCTCGTTGCGAAGGGCTTCGTTGTCTTGCCGTATTGTAATGATGACCCGGTGACCTGCCGCAAGCTCGCGGATGTGGGCGCAGCAGCGGTGATGCCGCTCGGCGCGCTAATCGGCTCGGGGCTTGGCATCTGCAATCCGCACCTGATCGAGACGATTTGCGCTCGCTCGCCTGTTCCGGTCGTGCTCGACGCCGGCATCGGCACTGCGTCCGAAGCGGCTCTCGCAATGGAGCTCGGCTGTTCGGCCGTCCTTCTCAACACTGCGGTCTCGAAAGCGCGACGCCCGGTCCAGATGGCCGCCGCCATGCGCGACGCCGTCCGCGCGGGCCGTAATGCTCGTCTCGCTGGCCGCATTCCGCGCAAGACACACGCGGAAGCCTCGAGCCCGCAATTCGGCCTCGTGGGCACGTGAGACTTCCCGATCCGCCGCTGCTGCTGATCACCGACCGCAAGCAGGCAAGAAAACCGCTTGCGGATATTCTCGGCGCGGCCTTTGCAGCCGGATGTCGCTGGGCCAGCGTCCGTGAAAAGGACTTGCCCGTTGCCGATCAAATCGCACTGGCACAAAGCCTTCTGCCACTCGCCCGCCAGTTCGGCGCGCGGCTTACGCTGCATGGCGACACAGCCATGGCACTCCGTGCAGGCGTCGATGGTGTGCACCTCGCCTCGGGAGGTGATGTCGCTGCCGCTCACGCTGCGCTTAGGTCTGATGCCCTGATCGGACTGTCGGTTCACAGCCCGGCTGACGCAGCGACCGTGTCAGATGCGGATTACATCGTCGCAGGCCCTGCATTCGAAACCGCCAGCAAGCCCGGCTATGGCCCCGCGTTGAGTGCCTCGGGCATCGCTGTCATCGCAAAGCGCTCGCGAGTTCCGGTGATCGCAGTTGGCGGGATAGCCGCCGACAATCTGCTCGGCGTCATCCAGGCAGGCGCGGCAGGCATCGCAGTGATGGGCGGCATCATGCGAGCGCAAGATCCGTCGGCCGAAGTCGATGATCTGCTGAAAGCGCTCCGCGCTCAGCCGCGCCCGCGATAGGGCGCGACGCCCTGGTCGGGCATCCACACGCCCTTCGGCAACCGGCCGGCCTGCCAGAACACGTCGATGGGCATGCCGCCGCGCGGATACCAGTAACCGCCGATGCGGAGCCACTTCGGCTTCAGCAGGCCGTGAAGCCGCTTGCCGATCGCCACCGTGCAGTCCTCGTGAAACGCGCCGTGGTTGCGGAAGCTCGCGAGGTACAGCTTCAGCGACTTCGACTCCACGAGCCATTTCCCCGGCACGTAGTCGATGACCAAGTGCGCAAAGTCCGGCTGGCCCGTGATCGGGCAGAGCGTCGTGAACTCCGGCGCGGTGAAGCGTGCGACGTAGTCGGTGTCCGCATGCGGGTTCGGCACCCGGTCGAGATCCGCCTTGTCGGGCGAGGCGGGGATCGCCGCCGGGCGGCCGAGTTGGAGGGTCTTTTTCGCCATGCCCTGTCATGACCCGGACCGCAGGGCATGACAAGAGCGCCATCCATCCTGTAGAACCGGCCCGCTTTCCGGGAGACATCATGACAGCCATTACCGACGTTATCGGCCGCGAAGTTCTCGACAGCCGCGGCAATCCCACCGTTGAAGTTGAGGTGTTCCTGGAGGACGGCACACGCGGCCGCGCCGCAGTGCCATCCGGTGCCTCGACCGGCGCCTACGAGGCGGTCGAACTGCGCGACGGCGACAAGAAGCGGTATCTGGGCAAGGGCGTTCAAAAGGCGCTTGCGGCCGTTGAGGGTGAGATTTTCGACGCCATCGGCGGCATGGACGCCGAGGATCAGGCCAAGATCGACGAGACGATGATCGCGCTCGACGGTACACCCAACAAGGCGCGGTTCGGCGCGAACGCTATCCTCGGCGTGTCGCTCGCGGTCGCGAAGGCTGCGGCCGCCGCGAACAACCTGCCGCTCTATCGTTACGTTGGCGGTACCCAGGCGCGGCTCCTGCCGGTGCCGATGATGAACATCGTCAACGGCGGCGTGCACGCCGACAACCCGATCGACTTCCAGGAATTCATGATCATGCCGGTCGGTGCGCCGACCTTTGCGGAGGGGCTGCGCTGGGGCGTCGAGGTGTTCCAGACGCTCAAGAAGGCTCTGCATGACGGCGGCCACAACACCAACGTCGGCGACGAGGGCGGCTTTGCGCCGAACCTGAAGTCGGCGCAGGAGGCCTTGGATTTCGTGATGAAGGCGATCGAGACGGCTGGCTACAAGCCCGGCTCGGACATCGTCCTGGCGCTCGATCCGGCTTCAACCGAATTCTTCAAGAACGACTCCTATGTCTATGAAGGCGAGGGGAAAACCCGCTCCATCGAGGAGCAGGCCAAGTACCTCGGCGAGTTGGTCGGCAAGTATCCGATCTACTCGATTGAGGACGGCATGGCCGAGGACGACTTCAAGGGCTGGAAGCTCGTCACCGACCAGATCGGGAAGAAGTGCCAGCTCGTCGGCGACGATCTGATGGTCACGAACGTGAAGCGGCTGAAACAGTGCATTGATCAGGGGCTCGGCAACTCGATCCTCGTGAAGGTCAACCAGATCGGCACGCTGACCGAGGCGCTCGCGGCGGTCGAGATGGCGCACAAGGCCGGCTACACCGCGGTCATGTCGCACCGTTCGGGTGAAACCGAGGACGCGACCATTGCGGACCTCGCGGTTGCGACCAACTGCGGGCAGATCAAGACCGGCTCGCTCGCGCGTTCGGACCGGACCGCGAAGTACAACCAGCTGTTGCGGATCGAGCATGAGCTCGGCCCACAGGCGAAATACGCCGGCAAGGACGCGCTCAAGGCGCTGCGCTAAGCCATTTCAAAGACTACGGGATTGGGCGTGCTTTAACGGGGCGTTAAAGCACGCCTTTTCGTTGGTATTTTAATTTCGGGGCGACAGTTCCTTTACCCCCTTGCTGTACATGCAGGCTGGGTGAGGTCGTATGCATCTGCCGTTGACTACTCTGATATCTCAGCACTTTCCGAGCGCGCCGTCCCGCGGCGCCGAGTTCCGTAAGGTCTAACCGGGGCGTCTCATGGCCATTCCGGACAGCACCTACGGACAACGTCCTGGCTTGATCACACGCCAGAGCCTGCAAGCCATTCAGGGCGCGCCGGAGGAGTACGGCGAGTCCTTCGGCTCTGCGATCTGGGGCCAATGGCGCGGCGTTTTTGCCGGTCTTGCTGTGATCTGCGTTGTGGTCGGCGGCTATTTCGCAATGAACAAGAGCGCTGTCCGGGTGTTCGACCGGTTCTGGAACGACGCCAGCGCGTTGCCGGGGATTGAAGACGCCTACAAGCGCAGCGGGCTTGGGGACGGCATCGCCAAGGATCTGCTCCTCGAACAGGTTCACAGCGAGTGCAGGGCGCGCAGCGAATATATCGGGCGCAGCCAGCCGAGAAACGCGGATGCCGGCGCCGCGGACAGCTTCACGCTGGCGAAGCAGGTGACCTATCTGACGTGTATCGCAAGCGAGCGGCCGCATCGCTTCTGCCAAGCCGGTCACCGCAGCCACCTGCTGATGGCTGTGCGCGACTACTACAAGCTCATGGGGCGGATGCGTGATGAGCGGATGGCCTCGACCGCTGGAATTGTCGATGCCGCGCCCTTGCAGGCGGCGGATAGCGACCCGCGCGTGCTGAATGCGCTGAAGGCCCTGGTTCTTAAGGGCTATGTTGCGCGGCGCGATCTGGTCGGTGCGGCGAGCGGCTGGCCCAACGATCTTGAAGCAGGGCTTGGCAGCGTCGATCCCAAGCAGCGCGGCTGCGGCTAAAACCGCAGCGGTAACGGCCTCTTAACGCGAAGCACCTCATTTTGCCGCCATGGTCACACGGCGGCGTCTGCGATCGTTTCTGACGGCACTCGGCTTGTATGTCGGGGCCGCGCTTTTGATCGGCTATTTCGGCGTGAACGCCTACACCGGCAATCACGGCCTGCGCGCGAAGGCCGACCTCGACCAGCACTACGCTGAATTGTCGGACGAATTGGCCCGGCTCAAGAAGGAGCGGGCGGGCTGGCAGCGCAAGGTCGCGCTCTTGAAGTCGGAGAGCATCGACCCCGACATGCTCGACGAGCGTGCGCGGGCGGTTCTGAACTACCTAGAACCGCGCGAGATCACCTTGATGATCCGCCGTTGAATAGTCCGAACACGCCTGATCTCGAGTTTCTTGGTCGCAGTTCGGGCGGTCGTCTACCGTTCGTCGCGGGCACGTAATTTTCTTTTCATCGCAGGCGCTTGCGCGCAACATTGCCACCTGTGTGCGACCCTCCCGCACGCTTCCGCCCGACATTAAATTACGCTATTGAATCTTGGCCGGCGGTCGCCGGCGAACTTGCCCGAGGAGAGTCATGGCCGCAGCCAAAGACAAGGCGCAACCGTCTGCCGTGCGCCAACCCGCCGCCAACGCGGACAAGGCTGCCGTGCCCGAACTCACCAAAGAGCAGAGCATCAACGCTTACCGTGAGATGCTGCTGATCCGCCGCTTCGAGGAGAAGGCCGGCCAGATGTACGGCATGGGCCTCATCGGGGGCTTCTGTCATCTCTACATCGGCCAGGAAGCTGTCGTCGTCGGCATGCAGATGGCGCTGAAGCCGGGCGACGGTGTCATCACCGGATACCGCGACCACGGCCACATGCTGGCCGCCGGCATGGACGCCAAGGGCGTCATGGCGGAGCTCACCGGACGCCGCAACGGCTACTCGAAGGGCAAGGGCGGCTCGATGCACATGTTCTCCGCCGAGAAGGGTTTCTACGGCGGCCACGGCATCGTCGCGGCACAGGTTCCGCTCGGAACCGGTCTCGCTTTCGCCGCCAAGTATCGCGGCAACGACCATGTCTCGCTGACATACTTCGGCGACGGTGCGGTCAACCAGGGGCAGGTCTACGAGAGCTTCAACATGGCGAAGCTCTGGCACCTGCCGGCGGTCTATATCGTCGAGAACAATCAGTACGCGATGGGCACCTCGCTCGCTCGCGCCTCCGCCAACACCAATCTCTCCACCCGCGGCGCTTCGTTCGGCATCCCGGGCGAGCAGGTCGATGGCATGGACGTCCGCGCCGTGAAGGACGCCGGCGAGCGCGCCGTGAAGTGGTGCCGCGAGGGCAACGGCCCGATCATTCTCGAAATGCTGACCTACCGCTATCGCGGCCATTCGATGTCGGATCCGGCCAAATATCGCACCCGCGAAGAGGTCGAGAAGGTCCGCAACGAGCACGACCCGATCGAGCAGGTGCGCCACCGCATCCTCGACAACAAGTGGGCCACCGAGGACGAGGTCAAGAAGATCGACGCCAAGGTGCGCGACATCGTCAACGAGGCCGCCGAGTTCGCCACCAACGATCCCGAGCCCGATCCGTCCGAGCTTTACACCGACATCTACGCCGAAGCGGCGCATTGAGTTGAACAACTGATGCAGTCAGTCGTGATCATCGTCAGTGTCCTGGCTGCCCTCGGCGCTGTTGCGTGCTGGGTCATCGGCGCAAGGGCGCAGGCGCAGATGTTGAACGCGCTGCCGGTTGAACATCAGCCTCGCTTCAAGTGGCCGCTGATTGCGGTCTGGCCCTTTGCCCGCGGACGTCTGCAATACGCAACGGCCGACCGCGTGCAGATGGTCAACAAGTCGCTCCTTGCCTTCATCGCCTGCGTGATGGTCGCACTCTCCGCCGCCTCGCTGGCATCCAACCTCACGCGTTTCTCTCGCTAAACGGTCCCGCGTTCATGGCCATTCAAGTTCTGATGCCCGCGCTGTCGCCCACCATGGAAAAGGGAAACCTTGCCAAGTGGCTGAAGAAGGAAGGCGACAAGGTGAAGTCCGGCGACGTGATCGCCGAAATCGAGACCGACAAAGCGACGATGGAGGTCGAGGCGGTCGATGAAGGCACGCTCGGCAAGATCCTGATCGCGGAAGGCACGCCCGACGTTGCGGTCAACACGCCGATCGCGGTGATCGTCGCCGACGGCGAGAGCGCGGATACAGTTCCGGCGCCGAAGAAGGCCGAGGCTCCCGCAAAGCAGGACGCACCGGCTCCCGCCCCGCAGGCGAGCCAGGCAGCCGCCGCTCCCTCAGCGCCGCAACAGCAGGCGTTGCCCGATCCCGACGTGCCGGAAGGCACCGAGATGGTCACCATGACCATGCGCGAAGCGCTGCGCGACGCGATGGCCGAGGAGATGCGTCGCGACGACGCCGTGTTCGTGATGGGCGAGGAGGTCGCGGAGTATCAGGGCGCCTACAAGGTTACGCAGGGTCTTCTCCAGGAGTTCGGCCCGCAGCGCGTGGTCGACACGCCGATCACCGAGCACGGCTTTGCCGGCATGGGCGTCGGCGCGGCGCTCGCCGGTTTGAAACCGGTCGTCGAGTTCATGACCTTCAACTTCGCCATGCAGGCGATGGACCAGATCATCAACTCCGCCGCCAAGACCCGCTACATGTCCGGGGGACAGATCGGCTGCTCGATCGTGTTCCGCGGCCCGAACGGCGCTGCGGCCCGCGTCGCGGCCCAGCACAGCCAGGACTACACGGCCTGGTACTCGCACATTCCGGGCCTCAAGGTGATCGCGCCGTCGAACGCCGCCGACGCCAAGGGCCTGCTCAAGGCTGCGATCCGCGATCCCAACACGGTGATCTTCCTCGAAAACGAAATCCTCTACGGTCACAGCAGCCCGGTGCCGAAGCTCGACGACTACGTCCTGCCGATCGGCAAGGCGCGCATCGCGCGGCCCGGCAAGGACGTGACGATCGTGTCGTTCTCGATCGGCATGACCTACGCGCTGAAGGCCGCGGATG
>BFBZ01001812.1_pt1 | contig 13250 bp, 11 predicted proteins | sample 1888401 | NCBI WGS metagenome assembly BFBZ01 (sample SAMD00112614, study PRJDB3348) | symbiont metagenome | host: Chara braunii | reverse complement strand
GATTGGTCCGGCGCCGCGTCAGGCGCGCCTGACGTTCCAGAAGGTCGCGAAGCCGTCGAGCACGCCGGTGATGGAATTGCGGAAAGCGGTCGGCTGGAGATATTGGCCGAGCGGGTAGTAGGGCACGTGCTTGACCGCCTCGAGCTGGATGTCGCGGCAGATGGCGGCCTGGGCCGCTTCGTCCGCGGTCTCGAACCATTGGGACCGCAGGGTGTTGATGCGCTCGTTCTGCGACCAGCCGGCATAGGTGCCGTCGGCGCGCAGCGCCATGTGAACCGCCGGGTTGAGCCAGTCCATGCCGGCCCAGTTGGTGACGAAGGCGCTCCAGCCGCCTTCCGAGACCGGGCCGCGCCGGTTGCGCCGCTGCAGCATGGCGTTGAACTCGACGACATAGATTTCGACATCCATGCCGACCCGCTTGAGCATCTCGCCGGCCACCGCGCCGATGGCGGCGAGCGCGCCGGCATTGGAGGCCATGATGACCACCTTTTCGCCCTTGTAGCCGGCGGCTCTGAGCTCGTCCTTGACCCGCTCGAGCCGGCGCGGCTCGGAGAGCATCTCCAGCCCGGCCGTGGTGGCCATCGGCGTGCCCGGGCAGAAGAAGCCGAGCGGCAGGTTGTACAGGCTGCGGTCGTCGGTGCCGACCACGGCCTCCATATATTCGGTCTGGGACAAGGCGCCCCAGAGCGCGCGGCGGATGGCCGGATTGTCGAACGGCGGCTGCAGATGGTTCATCCGCATCATGCAGACGAAGCCGGTGGGGTCGAGGACGCGGGTCGTCACCTGCCGCGCGGCTTTCAGCATCGGCAAATGGTCGTGATAGGCATATTCCTGCCAGTGCTGGGCGCCGGACATGAGCGCCGCGGTGGCGGTCGAGGCGTCGGGGATCGAGTTCCATTCGACCCGGTCGAAATGCACGACCTTCGGTCCGGAGGTCCAGCCGAGTTCGCCGTCCTTGCGCGGTACGTAGCGCTCGAATTTGGTGAAGACATTGAGCGCGCCGGGCGCGCGCTCGTCGGCCTTGAAGCGGAACGGCCCGCTGCCGACGATCTCCGTCACGGGTTTCGAGGCGTCGGTATTGGCCAGCCGCTCGGGCATCATCGCGCAGACCGGCACCGAGGCCTTGCCGAGCGCGATCGGCAGGAGCGGGAAGGGGCGTTTCAGCCGGAAGCGAATGGTGCGGTCATCAGGCGCCGAAAGCTCCTCGGTCGCATCCATCAGCGAAGCGCCGAAGGTGTCGCGCTGGGCCCAGCGCTTGATGCTCGCCACGCAGTCGCGCGCCAGAACCCGCTCGCCGTCGTGCCAGAACAGGTTGTCGCGCAGCGTCAGGTCCCAGCGCTTGCCGTCATCCTCGACCCGGTGGCCGTCGACCATCTGCGGCGTCGCCTGATAGCGCGAATTCATGCCGTAGAGCGTGTCGTAGACCATATAGGCGTAGTTGCGGGTGATGTATCCCGTGGTCAGGATCGGATCGAGCGTGATGAGATCCTGCTGCGGGGTGAAACGCAGCGTGGTCTCTCCCGCCGCCCGGAGCCGCGCGGGCAGGCTGAGTGAAGCTGCGCCGATGCCTGCCGTCCGCAGGAAATCCCGTCGTCTCATGGGTCGACTCCTTTGCTGCACAAGTCTTGCGGCGCGGATGGTCCGCGCCTCCGAGCTGAGATGAGCCGCGCGTCGCGCGATGCCGCTGTTGCGCCGGCGCGCCTGGCCGTCAGGCTGTCGCGGTGGGGGCGAGCACGAAGGTCCGTGGCTGAGAAGACGTGACTGGCGACGGGGGCGACCGGTCTCCGGCGGCAAGGCCGCGCGGCAGCATGTCGTCGTTTGGGACAATCGGTCTCTTCGGTCCGCGCGACCACCGTGCCAGCTCTCCGTCGTCGCCGTCCCGATGCCGCGCGATGGCGCGACAAGGAGACAAGGACAGACCGCGTCTCAAACCATGAGCGATGGGCAAGACCGGCCGGAGCGAGGAGCGGCCGGGGCGACCATTCGGCATGGTTCGTTGACAGCGATGGTTCAGCGTCGGCTGCGCCCGAACAAAACACCACTGCCGACATCGCGTGGTAGCAATTCGTTCTCACGGGGGGCTCGGTAACTCAAGCGTGTGCGCCGGCTTCACATGCCGTCCGTGAGTTGAATATCGCGGGCCCACGGCTGCCGTTCGCTTTGCGTGCAAGGCCGCGGGAGCGACGATGGCCGCGCCGGATCAGCCGGATCCGATCGGCGAGAGCGGCAGGGCCGAGGCGAGCAGCGCCACGCCGGAGGCGGCCAGCAGCGACAGCACGATCCTGCGGAACGTCGCCTCGCTGACCCGGCTGTAGAGCCGCGCGCCGAGCAGGGTCGGGATCAGCATGGCCGGGGCGACGACGGCGAACATCGGCAGCATCTGCGTGGTCACTGTTCCGGTCGCGACATAAGCCGCCATGGTGGCGGCGAGCGTCGCCAGATTGAAGTTCTGGATGATGCCGCGCTGGGTATCCTTGTCCATGTGGCGCAAGGTGCACCAGAGGATCGGGATCGCGCCGGTGAAGCCGCCGATGCCGCCGAGCACGCCGCCGATCAGGCCGACCACGCCGTCGGCACCGGCTCCGCCTGCCGTGACGCGCGGCAAGTGTCGGGCAAACAGCATGACCGGACACCAGATCACCAGCAGCAGGCCGAGGACCGCCTTGAACAGGCGCACGTCGAGCAATGGCAGGATTGCGACGCCAATGGGGATGCCGGCAAGACCGCCGACGAGGAAGGGCAGGAGCAGCTTCGGATCGAAGCCGCGCCTGACTGAAAAGGCGGCGATGAGCTGACCGGTCAGCGAGCCGAACACCACCAGCGCGGCGGCGAGCCGCGGATCCACCGTCCAGGCCCAGAACGACATGGCGACAAGCCCGAAGGCAAAGCCGGAGAGGCCCTGGATGAAGCCGGCGACGGCAGCGCCGAGCGCGATGATCGCGACCTGCTGGTCCATCGCCAGTCCCGCCAGGGTCATCGCGCGGCCTCGGCGCGCACCTCCGCCGATTTCACCGGGATCAAGGCGATCGCCAGTTCCAGAATGGCCGCGACCAGCAGCACGGCGAGCAGCGCTTCCTTGCCGAAATGGACCAGCACCCAGCCGCCGATGACCGGGAACCCGAAAATGCCGATGAAGTAGAACATGACGAACCAGGTCAGCGCCGCGTGGCGATGGTCGGGGCCGGCATGATTGACCGCCCAGGTCTGGATGACCGGATAGACCAGGCCGTAGCCGATGCCGGTCAGGACGGCGGACAGGACCTGGAACAGCGGGTGGATGCCGGTGCCGAACATCGCGACGACCCCAAGACCCATGCTGGTCAGAAGACCGGCGGCGAGAATGGATTGCGGCAGTTGGGACAGCAGCCGGGCGAGCGTGAGCCGGCCTGCGACGACGGTCACGGCATAGACCGCGAAGAACGTGCTGGCGCTGGCGGCCGTGCCCTCCACCAGCGAGGTCTGAAAGCTCAGCAGGCCGGTAAAGACGCAAGCGCCGAGCCCCACCATCAGCACCGGCCGCACGGCCGGTCCGCGGATGATGAGCCCGATGTCGCGCACCCAGGGCCGGACGGCAGGACCCTGCACGGCCAGTGGTGCCCGGTGTCCGAAGACCGCGAGCAGGATGGCCGCGGCGAAGCCGCCGATCGCGACCAGCAGAAACGCCGTCTCGACCGAAAGCCCGAACTGGCCGACGGCGAGATTGAGCAGCACCGGACTGCCGCCGATGCCGGCCATCTGGAAGGCGCCGAAGCGGGTGAACCAGAAGCCGCGATCGGCATCCGTGACCCGCTCCGAAAGCGCCATCGGCGCGCCGATATAAAACATGCCCCAGCCGGCGCCGACCAGGAAGCCCGCGGCGCGGGTCAGGATCAGCCCGCCGCCGGCGACCGCCAGAATGAGGAAGCCGCAGGCGATGGCGCAGGCCGCGATCGCGCTCAAGCGCGCCGCATCGAGCCGTCCCGAGAACCAGCCGACCAGGGGAACGCCGGCAAAGGTGCCGATCATGGCCGCTCCGAGCGTCAACCCGGTATCGACGTCGCTGCCGCCATGGGAGCGATGGTAGGCCGAGAAAAGGAATGTCGCGCCGTAACCGGCGGCGGCCAGCATCGTGCCTGCGAAGAGGTAGGGAGCGGAGGATGGGCGCATGGCTCTTGATGGTCCTTCAGGAAACTGGCGCCACTAAAGTCGGCGCAGCACCAGAAACCAGAACCACTTTGGCCGGTCGAGGTGGGCCACTTGCCCCCGATCCATGACACCGATGGCGCCCCGAGTCCGGCCGCCTATCATCGCCGGCAGGCGAGCGTATCGTCGTAAAGGCTGCAAAATGCCGCCGCCGCGTCGCAGGCGATCGATGCGACCAGTGCCGGCAGCCGCGACGTGGCCGCCTCCGGATAGACCGCCGAATAGGAGGTGGCGGGAAAGGTCGGCGCGACCTTGAGCACGCGCAACGTGCCCTCGCGCAACTCGCGCTGGATGGTGACCGGCGGCAGCACCGCGACGCCGATGCCGGCAATCGCCATGCCGACCGTCGTGGTCAGCGAGTTGGACCGGTGGACGATCGGGTCGTCGGCGCCATGGCCGGAGATGTAGTCGATCAGGCGCAGGTCGTTATGGGTGCCCGCCTCGTAGGAGATGATCGGATAGGCGGCGAGGTCTTCCGGCGTCAGGACCTCGTCTTCGCCATGCTGCACCAGGCTCGGGCTGGCGACCCAGAACATGCCGAGAGTGCAGAGGTCGACGACCCGGAGTTTTCCCGGTTCGGTCGGCGAAATGACGAAGGCGATGTCGATTTCGCCGGCTTCGAGCTTGCGCAGCAGCCCGGCACCGAGACCGGTCAGCACGGAAAAGCGGACGTTTGGAAATTGCTGTCGGAGCGTGCTGGCGATATGCGGCAGCAGCGCCAGCGCCATGCTCGGCGGCAGGCCGATCCTGACCGAGCCCTTGATCACCGATGTCGGGTCGAGGCTGCGGACGAGCTCGTTGTAGCGCGCGACGATGTCGCGTGCGCCTTCGACAAAGGTGCTGCCCTCGGCCGTCAGGCGGACCTCGCGCGTATCCCGCTCGAACAGCTTGAAGCCGAGCTCCTGCTCCATCGCCGCGATCCGGTTCGAGATCGCGGCGGAGGTAATGTTCAGGCGATCGGCGGTGGCACGGAAATTACGCAGCTGCGCCAGCCAGATCGCGGTTTCGAGAAAACGAATGTTCATGCCGCACGTGAACCTCTCGATCGCCGCCGCGAGGCCGCCCGACGGGGCGGCTCTGCCACTCTCATGCGTGCCCGGATGCCATATCAGGCTTCAGAGTCCGTTTGAGAACTCACTCCGGCGAGCTTACACCTCGTCTTGGCCGTGCGTGTCCCGGCCATCCAAGCCTTTTCGCGTTGAATGCGTGGATCCCCGGGGCCAAGCCCGGGGAAGACGAACGGCGGCGAGCCGCCCGAGCGCATTCTCGAACGGACCTCAGGGACTGGCGCACTCAAGCAACCGCGTCCTGGACCGGGATCGGCTCGCCCCGGGCGACGCAGGCGATATTGCCGAACATCTGCCTGACGGTCTTCTCGAAATTATCGGCGGCGATCGCCGCCAGATGCGGCGTGACGACCAGGTTGTCCAGCCGCAGCAGCGGGCTGTCGGGTGGCAAGGGCTCGGTCTCGAACACGTCCATGGCGGATGCGTGGATCACGCCGTTGCTGAGCGCCCAGACCAGGTCGTTTTCGATGACCACGCCGCCGCGTGCGACATTGACCAGCACCGCCGTCGGCTTCATCGCCGTCAGCGCGGCCCTGTCGATCAGGCCCGCCGTTTCCGGCGTCAGCGGGCAATGCAGCGAGACGATGTCGGATTGTGCCAGGAGATCGGCCAAGGCGACGTGCCGCGCGCCGAGAGCCGCTTCCTCCGCCGCGTCGAGACGGTGGCGTGTATGGTAGAGGATCGAGCAGCCGAAGCCCTTCAACAGCCGCGCGACGTTGCGGCCGATGGCGCCGAAGCCGACCAGGCCGACGGTCTTGCCGGATAGCAGGAAGGTTTCCATCGGCAGCCGTCCGCCGCGCCATTCGCCCTTTTTCAGTTCGGCATGGCCGTAGCTGATCGCCCGCAAGGCCGAGATCATCAGGCCGATGGTGAATTCCGCGACCGGCACGGCGTTGCTGCCGGTCGTTCGGGCCACCTTGATGCCGCGGGCGCGGGCCGCCTCGACATCGAGATTGTCGACGCCCACCCCCCATTTGTGCAGCAGTTTCAGCTTGCGCGCCGCGCCGAGCACCTCGCCGCTCACCCCGACCTGGCCGGCAATGGCATAATCCGCCTCGGCGATGATCTCTTTCAGATGGGCGTCGCCGCGCGCATGGCCATGGGTCAGAACCATGCCGGCGGGCAGCAGCGCCCGCAGCTTGTTCGCCCGCTCCTCGGTCATGGGATCCAGAACAACGATCGTCTCGGTCACCTTGGGTCTCTCCATGTCGTGGCCGGCCCGCCGCCCGGCACGGGCGGCAGGGCGGGCCGGTTTCTCATGCGATCGTGAAGCGCACGCCGGCGCGCGCCAGGCCGCCGGAAATGGCGACCGGCGTGCCGTCCGCCCGCCAGCAGGCGGCGCCGGTCATCGTGCCGTCGGGGTTGAAGGCGATGGCGTTCATGCCGCCAGCGATGCGCTGCACGCGCTTGATTTCGTGGCCGCGTTCGGTCAGCGCCCGGGCCACGGCGTCGGGGATCGCCGGCTCCACCTCGACAACGCCGCCCTCGGTCCAGATGCGCGGCGCCTCGACCGCCTCCTGCAGCGTCATGCCATGATCGATCAGGTTGACCAGGGCCTGGAGCGCCGAGGGGAAGATGCGCAAGCCGCCGGGCAGTCCGAGCGCGAAGGCCAGCTTGCCGTCGCGCAGCGCCATCATCGGCGCCATCGAGGTGAAGACGCGCTTGCCCGGCGCGATCGACAGGGCGTGGCCCGGGTGCGGGTCGAAATTATACATGTAGTTGTTGGCGATCATGCCGGTGCCGGGCACCTGGACGCAGGCGCCGAACAGCCCGTTGATGGTCTGGGTCGAGGACACGACATTGCCGCTGGCGTCGGCCACCGTGATATGGGTCGTATTGGCCTTTTCCCCGGCCGGAATTCCGGGACCCCAGGCCTGCGTGCGCTTGAGGTCGATCAGGGCGCGCCGCTCGTCGGCATATGACTTGGCGGTCAGACGCTCCACGGGGACGTCGACGAAGGCCGGGTCGGCGGTCGCCACGGCCCGGTCGGCGAAGGCGATCTTCAAGGCCTCCGCCAGCAGATGGGTGGCATCGGCCGAACCGAAGCCGAGGCGGCCGATATCGTACCCCTCGAGGATATTGAGCATCTGCACGATGTGCACGCCGGCTGACGAGGGCGGCGGCGGACCGAGGATCTCGAAGCCGCGATAACGTCCCCGCACCGCTTCGCGCTCCAATGGCTTGTAGGCGGCGAGATCGGCCTTGCCGATCAGCCCACCGCTATCGGCCATGAAGGCCGCCAGCGCATCGCCGAGCGGGCCGGCGTACAAGGCGGCCGGGCCCTGCTTGGCGATCAGACGGAGCGAACCGGCATAGTCCGGCTGCCGCAGCCGGGCGCCCTCGGCGATCGGCGCGCCGGCCGGCAGAAGCAAGGCGGCGAGACCGGCATCGCGGGCGAGGTCGGCGGCGCAGTCGGCGACGCAATCGGCGAGATAGGGGCTGACGACGAAGCCGTCCTCGGCGAGCCGGATCGCCGGCGCCACCACCTCGGCGAGCGGCAGGGTGCCGAACCGCTCGAGCGCCAGGCACCAGGCCGCGAGCGCGCCGGGAACCGCCACCGCGGCGGAGCCGACGACATTCGCCCTGTCTCGCGTCTCCCGGTAATCCGGCAGCTTGTCGGACAAGGGCTGGTACATGTCGGCGCGCGCCGCCGCCGGTGCCGTGCTGATGCCGTCGACAATGGTGTGGCGTCCGTCCGCGAGCCGGATATGGGCAAGCCCGCCGCCCAGCACGCCCACCATCATCGGCTCGACGACGGTGAGAGCGAACAGCGCCGCGATCGCGGCATCGACGGCATTGCCGCCGCCGAGCAGGATCTCGGCGCCAACCGCGGAAGCGCGCGGATGGTTGGTCACGACCATGCCCTTCGAGCCTGTCGCCGGCAGCTTCTCGCAGCTGAAATTTGCAACCCTGGGCACGTGCACTTTTCGTCTCCTTCAGCGCCTCGAACACGTCCTGGGCGCCGGGGAGGGCGGCCAAGCCGCCCCATGATAGCTCCCGCGGCCATGCAAGGCTGCGGGGGCGAGCAGCCCCGCGAAGCAGGGCTGCGGCCGGCGTCAGGCCAACAGCTTCGTGCGCACCTTGGCGCTGGCGCCGGTCATCTCGCCGAGCTTGCTGCCGTTCTTCACGTCCTGTTCGCGTCGCTGGCCGAGCTCCTGCCGGCGCAGCGCCTCCCTGGCGGTGACCACGACCTCGGCGGGCGGCAGGACCAGCACGCCGCTCTCGTCGGCGAGGATCGCATCACCCGGCATGACCGGCACCCCGCCGCAGGACACGGGTATGTTGAGGCCACCGCCGATGTCGTAGAGGCGCGTGGTGATGGGCGACAGGCCACGCGCCCACAGGGGAAAGTCCGAAGCCTCGATCTCGGCGAGATCGGTACAGGGGCCGTCGACGATGCCGGCGACCGCGCCGGCCGCCTTGGCCGCGACGGTGACGCCGCCACCCCAGCAGGCGTAACGATCGTCGCCGAGCCGGTCGACGACAAGAATGTCGCCGGGGCGCAACAGGCCGAGCGCGTGATGCAGCAAGGTCGAATCGGCACCCGGGATGGCCAGCGTCACGGCTGTCCCGACGACGCGGCGATTGCGCAGCAGCGGCTGGATCTCCCGGTGCATGAAGCCGAACAGGCGCCAGTGCCCGATGGTGGCGGTCTCGGCGCCGGCGAGCAAAGCGAGGTCTTCGGCCGGCACCTGCTCCGGCATGGCGTTGATCGTGTACATGGTGCTTCTCAATCGCAAGCCGGACGGCGGTGATCGCTGGTCCGCGGGGTGGTCGGAACGAGAGACTTGTTCATCGAAGGCTCCTGATGGCCTGTGGCCCGGATGGTTCGGTCGCAATCGTCAGGCGAGGATGGCTTCCCGCTTCAGCGCGTCGATGGTCGAGACGATGCCCTGGCGGATAGTCATGCCCTGGGTGGCGACGACCAGTTGGGCGGCACCTTGCTCGCGCGCGAAGGTTCGCTCCGCCGGCGTCCAGGCCGGCATGATCCAGGACTTGCCGGCGGCCTTGGCGGCCTTGGCGCAGCGCGTCAGGTCGTCGCGGTCGGCGGCGGTGAAGGCATAGGCGCCGCGACCACGCGCCAAGGCGAGATCGGAGGGGCCGGGAAACAGGCCGTCGACCGTGTCGAGCGCGGCGATGGCCTCGACATCGGCGAGGCTCTCGGCGGTCTCGATCATGGCGTAGCATTTGGTCCGGCGGTTCTCCGCCTCGAAAGTCTCGCTGGACGGCCGCGCATAACCGAACACCCGGCCGCCGGCATAGCTGCGGATGCCGGTGAGCGGATATTTGGCGGCCGCCGTCACCGCGCGGGCATGGTCGACGCCGAGGATATGCGGGATGACCACGCCGTCGGCGCCGAAATCGAGCGCCTGCTGGATCGCCTCGGTGGTCGGCGCGATCACCTTGGCGATCGTCGAAATGCCCTTGGCCCGGGTGAAGGCCAGGAACTGGTCGAGCGTCGACAGGTCGAAAGTGCCGTGCTCCAGCTCGACCACGATCGAGCGGAAACCGCAGAGATGGGCGATCTCCAGATAGCTGAAATGGGGCTGCGACAGCCACAGCGAGACATCGTTCATCGACATGAGACCTCCGGGGGATCCAGGCAGGGCGCGCGGTGCCGCGCCCGCGTCGTGTTGAAAACAAAAGGCGGTGGGAGCCGGCGGATCGCCGGCTATTTGCCGATCGTCTTGGACAGGCCGAGCGAGCGCTCGATCAGCATGATGATGGCGAAGGTGGCGGTGACCAGGACGACCGAGACGGCGGCGATCATCGGGTCGGTTTTGACCTCGACATAATTGAAGATCTCGACCGGCAGCGTGGTAATGCGCGGGCCGGTGACGAACAGCGAGATGACCACTTCGTCAAACGACAGGAGGAAGGCCAGCGCCGTGCTCGCCACCAGGCCGGGCATCATCAAGGGCAAGGTGATCCGGCGGAACACGACAACAGGCGAGGCGCCCAGCATGGCGGCCGCTTCCTCCACCGAAGGCGGCAGCGTGCCGAGCGCCGTCGTCATGATGCGGATGACATAGGGCGTGGTGACGATGAGATGGGCGATGACCAGGCCCAAGAAGGTACCGAGCAATTGCAGCCGGACGAACACCAGGAGAATGGCGAGACCCAGCACGATGGAGGGCAAGAGCAGCGGCGCGGTGAACAGGTTCATCAGCGCGTCGCGGCCCCGGAAGGTGAACCGCCTGATGGCATAGGCCGCCGGAATGCCGGCGCAGAGCGCCAGGACGGTGACCAGGCTCGCCAGGCCGAGGCTGACCCAGAACGCCCTGGCGATGCCGTCGTGGCGCAGCAGCGCCGCGTACCAGCGCAAGCCCCAGGATTCCGGCGGGAAGGTCAGGTAGGCGTCGTTGCTGAACGACAGCGGCACGACGATCAGGATCGGCGCCAGCAGGAAGAGATAGAGGCAGGCGACCAGGAGCCTGAAGGGGAATGCGACCGATCCGACCATGACGTGTTTCCTAAAAGATCGGTGTTGCCGGGGTCAGTCGAAGCGACGGATGACGCGGGCATAGGCGGCAAGCGCCAGACCGAAGACGATCAGCACGACGACCGAGATGGTCGCGGCCATCGGCCATTCCAGCTGGATGATCGCCTGGTCGTAGATTTCGGTCGCCAGCAGAAACACCCGGCCGCCACCGAGCAGCTTCGGCGTGATGAACGATGAGATGGCCAGCACGAAGCAGAGCAGGCAGCCGAGCGCGATGCCGGGCAGCGTCAGCGGCAGCACCACGCGCCGGAAGCGGGTGAATGCGCCGGCGCCGAGCGAGGCGGCGGCCTCCTCGTAGCTGGCGTCGAGCCGGCCGAAACCGGCGATCAGCGACAGCGCCATATAGGGCATGAGCACTTCGACGAGGCCGATGAACACACCGAGGGAATTGTTGACCAGGCGCAGCGGGCTGGCGATGAGACCGATCGACAGCAGCGTGCTGTTGACCAAGCCCTGGTCGCCGAGCAGCACCATCCAGCCATAGGTCCTGACCACGCTGCTGACCAGCAGCGGCGAGACGGTGACGACGAACAGCAGGTTGCGCCAGCGCGGCGAGCAGCGATGCAGGAACATCGCCACCGGATAGGCGCAGACAAGCGTCGCCAGCGTCACCGTGAAGCCGAGCCACAGCGAATTCAGGATGAGGCTGAGATAATAGCCGTCGGTGAGGAAATTGAGGTAGTTGGCCAGCGTGTAGATGTCGGTCAGGACACCGCCGCTACGGCTTTCCAGGAACGAGATCTGGGCCAGCCGCAACACCGGAACGACGAAGGCGACGAGATTGACCAGCGCCATCGGCGCCAGCAGGCAGACTGCCAGCAGGACGCCGCTGCGTCTCTGCCGCGATGCCTGGTGAGTGGGGGTGATCGCGAGCGGGAGAGCGGTCATGGTCAGTCCCCGAAGACCAGCATGTCGCGCGGCGACCATTCGCACATGAGCTGGTCGCCGACGCCATAGGCCTGGCCGCGCGCAACGGTCTGGGCCTCGACCTTCAGCACCGGGCCGCCGATATCGATGTCATATTGGACGAGATCGCCGATATAGGTGGCGCGCAGCACCCGGCCGAGCGCGCTGTTGGTGGCGGTGCTGACGAGCGCCTGGTCGCGGCGCGGCGTCAGGCTGATGCGGTGGGGCCGGATCACGGCCTTCGCCTTGCCCGTTGCCGGATCGGCGCCGGCGCAGCGATAGACTGCCGCCCCCAGGCGGATCTGCTTGCTGTCGACGACCTCGCAATCCAGCACGTTGGTACGGCCGACGAATTCGGCGACGAACAGCGAGGCCGGCCTTTCATAGATCTCCTCGGGCGCGCCGAGCTGGGCCAGGTAGCCGCCGGACATGACGCCGACCAGGTCGCACATGGTCAGTGCCTCGACCTGGTCGTGGGTGACGAACACGGTGGTGATGCCGAGCCGCTGCTGGATCTCGCGGATCTCCAGGCGCATGTCGTCGCGCAGCTTGGCGTCGAGGTTCGACAGGGGCTCGTCGAGCAGCAGGATGCGCGGGCGGATGACCAGGGCGCGGGCGAGCGCGACGCGCTGCTGCTGGCCGCCCGACATTTCGCGCGGCTTGCGCGCGCCATAACCGGGCAGGCGCACCATCTCCAGCGCCTCTTCGACGCGCCGGCGCGCTTCCGACTTGGGCACTTGCCGCATGTCGAGCCCGAAGGCGACGTTTTCCGCCGCGGACATATGCGGAAACAGCGCGTAGTTCTGGAACACCAGGCCGATGTCGCGCCGATGCGGCGGCCGGTGCGAGATATCGTCGCCGTCGACGACGATGCGGCCCTCGGTGATCGGCAGCAGCCCGGCGATCATCCGCAAAGTGGTGGTCTTGCCGCAGCCGGACGGGCCGAGCAGGCCGAGCAGCTTGCCGCGCGGCAGGTCCAGCCAGAGATCGGACACCGCCGGGACATGGGCGCCATAACGCTTGGTGATGCCTTCGAGCTTCAGGAAGGCTTCGGCTGCGTCGGCGGGTTGCGGCGACGAACGGCTGTCGCCTGCCACCGGATCGAGAGAGATCGCCTGCATGTCGGGTGTCCCATGGTGGCGGACGGGGGGCTGCCGCCGTCCATGATTGCGGCCTGGAGGGCGGTCAGCGGCTCGCCGGGATGATCTGGCGGCGCCACGGCCCCAGGATCGTGTCGCGGATCGCGCCGACGCTCATCCAGTCGATCGCCACGAGCTTGTCGCGTTGCGCCGGGTCGAGCAGCGGGATGCGCGCGCGGACCGCAGCGTCGAGCACCGTCGTCTGATTGGTCGGGGCGTAGAACATCGCCTCCGAAAACCGCTTCTGGGCCTCGGCGCCGAGCGCGTAATTGATGAAGGTCGCAACCGCTGCCTGATTGGGCGACTTGGCGATCGGGCTGATCACATTGACCTGGGTCACCGTGCCCTCGGCGGGCGCCACCGTCTGCATGCGTCCGCCGGTCTGATCGACATAGAACTGACTGCGGGCGTTCCAGCCGATGCCGAGATTGGCGGTGCCGTTGGCGACCACGG
>BFBZ01001808.1_pt1 | contig 13252 bp, 13 predicted proteins | sample 1888401 | NCBI WGS metagenome assembly BFBZ01 (sample SAMD00112614, study PRJDB3348) | symbiont metagenome | host: Chara braunii | reverse complement strand
CGACGGACATGGGATGGCGCAGGTCGCGAAGTGCGGCTAGGCGCATCGAGGGCAGGCGGCCCGCATCCGCCTTCCAAGCGGCCGCCAGCCCGGCCAGATCGCTGTCGGTGAAGGACAGCGCCACGATATCCGCCGGCGTCTGCCGCAGATCAATGGGCTCGGCGAGATCGTCGAGCGAGGCGGATGTCGTGGTGAGGATGTGCATCGCGGCTCGTGTCTGAAATCAGCCGGCGAGTATACGCTCGATCGCCGGACGGTTCAGCCCCTTCAGGCCGATGACGACGAGACGCGAACGACGGTCGTCTTCTGACGTCCACGCGCGGTCATAATAGTGATTGACGCGTGGGCCGACGGCCTGGAGCAAAAGCCGCATCGGCTTGCCGCCGACCTCGATGAAACCTTTCACGCGCAGCACGTTCTCTTCTTCGGCGATGGTGGCGACGCGTTTTGCCAGTTCGTCGGGGTTGGCTACCGAGGGAATGTCGACGATGAACGTGTCGAAGTCGTCATGCTCGTGGTCGAATGCGCCATCATGATGGGACTTGCGGTTTTCGATGTCGTCCTCGACGGCGAGACCAAGCCCGAGCAGTATGGAGGGATCGACCTTGCCATGCGAGGTCGGCACGATCTTCACGGCGCGGGCGGAGTGTTCGCCAATGATGGCGTTGGCGCGGGCCGAACCGGCGGCGTCCATCAGGTCGCTTTTCGACAGGATGATCAGGTCGGCGCAGGCGATCTGGTCTTCGAACACTTCCTCGACCGGGTCATCGTGGTCGAGCGTCTCATCCTGGGCGCGCTGCGCCTGCAGGGCGTCCATGTCGTTGGCGACACGGCCTTCCGCCAGCGCCGGGCCGTCCACCACGGCGATCACGCCATCGACGGTCACCCGGCTCTTCACGGTCGGCCACTGGAAAGCCTGAACCAGCGGCTTGGGCAAGGCGAGGCCGGACGTCTCGATAAGTATGTGGTCGACCTTCGGCGTCAGCGACAGGATCTGGTCCAGCGCTGGCACGAAATCGTCGGCGACGGTGCAGCAGATGCAGCCATTGGCCAGTTCGACGATGTTTTCCTCGGGACAAGTGTCGATGCCGCAGCCCTTCAGGATCTCGCCGTCGATGCCGATGTCGCCGAATTCGTTGACGATGATGGCGATACGCTTGCCGCCGGCGTTTTCCAGGAGGTGGCGGACCAGCGTCGTCTTACCGGCACCGAGGAAGCCGGTGATGACGGTGCAGGGAACGCGAGAGACGGAAGCGGTCATGGTCAGTCCTTCAACATGTCGAGGGGAGGGATGCGGGCAACAAGGCCGCGCTTGAGGCTATCGGGACGGCCGCGCCACGGAATGAGGCCATCTGTCGAGGTGGCGAAGAGTTTTGCGCCGGTGACGAGGTCGGCGCCGCTGGTCGCCGTCAGGTCGCCGAAAACATAGCTCCAGCAGCCATCGCGCAGGATGGCCGCACTGAGCCGGCGCTTGCAGTTGCCGAGACATTCGACGCTGCGGATGCGGATATTGTCGCTGGATGCGGCGAGGCGTGTATCTTCGGCGAGCAGTTCGCCGGCGCGAGGATGGGCGTCGGAGCCGGTTTCGTCGCGGCACGAGGCACAGACGATGACGGTGACCTTTTCCAGGGCATCATCATGGCCGGATGAAAAATCCGCTCTTCCAGCCGAAAGACTGCTGTCGTGATCCAAATCCTGCTCCTTGCCCGGAAACCCGCCGGGCGATCGGATTCTCTTGTACTAGACGGCAGGTCTCCTGGCTCGCGGATCATCGCCTTGTGCCGCCTTCCCGGGAACATCCCAGTGGTTTTCGGCCTTGGCTCTTCGCTTACAGTTGCGGGGACAGCCGCGGATTTGGAATTTTTCGATCCCGCACCGCATTCCCTCTTGGCTCCTCCCTTTGAAGAGAAGAGACCGTCTGGAGCGGATTTAGGCTTTTGCGGGCAGCGGTGTCAACGCGAGCCTACGACATGGCGATGTCGGCCAGCGCCGGACCCAAATCGCCGGCGGGTGTCACCTCAATACGTTCCAGCCCGAGCCAGCCTTGCATCTGCTTTAATTCGTCGAAGAGCTGCGCTGCTGTTTCGGCGGGCGCGCCGCGCTCAGCGTAAGCAGCATGGACGCGCAGCACGCTCGCCGGGCGGTCGGCCTTGAGGTCGACGCGCGCCACGATCCTGTCGCCGAGCAGGAACGGGAGGACATAGTAGCCGTATTGCCGCTTGTCAGCCGGCGTATAGATTTCGATGCGGTAGCGGAAATCGAACAGGCGCTCCGAGCGCGATCGTTCGAAGACGACCGGATCGAACGGCGCCAGCAACGCACGGGTCTCGATTTTTCGAGGTAAGCGCGCGTCCTTGTGAAGGTAGGTCGGCTTGTCCCAGCCTTCGACGCGCACCGGCATCAACTCACCAAGCTCGACCAGTTCCTCGAGGCGGCCTTTCATGTCGGCAGGGGAGAGGCGGAAATAGTCGCGCAGGTCGCCGGCCGTCGCGATGCCGTGGGCGCGGGCGGAGATGCGCAGCAATTCGCGATGAGCATCCTCGGCGGCTGGCACCGGCAGATCGAGGATCGCCTGGGGCAGTACGCGCTCCGGCAGGTCGTAGAATCGCTCGAAACCGCGACGGTGCGCCGTGGTGATGCGCCCGGCCCAGAACAGCCATTCGAAGGCGTGCTTGGCATGGCTCCAGCCCCACCAGCCGCCCGAGCCTTTCTGACCTTCGAGCGCGGAGGCGGCGATCGGGCCTCGATCAACGACGTGCTGGTAGATTTCTTCGACATAGGCGGCGTGCTCACGCCCCCATTTGGCCAGCCCGGTATACATCTCGTCGCCGCGTTCGGCCCTCTCCATGCGCCAGCGCATCAGCGGATAGGTCTCGACGGGCAGGAAGGAGGCTTCATGGGCCCAGTATTCGAACACCGTGCGCTTGCGCGTCACCGCGGCATTGTCGAGCAAAGCGAGCGGGTAGGGGCCAAGCCGCGAATAGAGCGGCATATAATGAGCGCGCACCACGGCGCTGACGGAATCGATCTGCAGCAGGCCGGTACGGGCGAGCACGCGACCGAGATGGCGTCGATCGGGCGTGCCGGCCGGTCTGGCGTCCATGAAGCCCTGGGCGGCAAGAGCGATGCGCCGGGCCATGGGGAGCGAGATTTTTTCCTTCATGCTTATGCGACTCTGATGGGGTTCGGGATGGAGGAAGATCGTGATTCCGTGGAATGCTAGCAGGGTTTGGGCGGGATATATGTCAGGAGAGAAAAGTGGAGTAAAAAGTGAAGGAAATCAAACAGGAGCGTATCGGACCAGTTTCCCCGTATATGCCGTCCAGGTCGGCGTTTTGAACAAGGTTTGACTTGCTTCGCCGAAAGCGCTGCGCTAACCCTCGCCGCGTTGCAGCATAGAGCCCCTAAAACGGTTCAGCGGTTAAACTGTCGCGCTTCCGCAAGTGGGTCTGGTGCTGTAATCAAAGTGGATTGGCGCCAACGGAAAGCCGAGCATGAACGCACTTCTAGGTTCATACCTGCCCATCGTCCTGTTCATCGGCGTGGCACTTGTGGTCGGCCTGGCGCTGCTGGCGGCGCCCTTCCTGGTGGCCTACCGCAACCCCGATCCCGAAAAACTTTCCGCCTACGAGTGCGGTTTCAACTCGTTCGACGACGCCCGCATGAAATTCGACATCCGCTTCTACCTGGTGTCGATCCTGTTCATCATCTTCGATCTGGAAGTGGCCTTCCTGTTCCCATGGGCCGTGTCCTTCTCGAAGATCGGCATGCTCGGCTTCTGGTCGATGATGGTTTTCCTGGCGGTGCTGACCATCGGCTTTGCCTATGAATGGAAAAAAGGAGCGCTGGAATGGGATTGAGCGACAGTTCCGGCACGCTCGTCGCGCCGAAGCCCAAGGGTCTCATCGATCCCAACACCGGCAGGCCGGTGGGGGAGGACGATCCCTTCTTCCTCGAGATCAACAATGAGCTTGCCGACAAGGGCTTTCTCGTCACCTCGACGGAAGCGCTGATCACCTGGGCACGCAGCGGCTCGCTGATGTTCATGACCTTCGGCCTTGCCTGCTGCGCGGTCGAGATGATCCACACCTCGATGCCGCGCTATGACAGCGAGCGCTTCGGCGTCGCGCCGCGCGCGTCTCCGCGCCAGTCCGACATCATGATCGTGGCGGGTACGCTGACCAACAAGATGGCGCCCGCGCTGCGCAAGGTCTATGACCAGATGCCGGAGCCGCGCTACGTCATCTCGATGGGCTCGTGCGCCAATGGCGGTGGCTACTATCACTATTCCTATTCGGTGGTGCGCGGCTGCGATCGCGTCGTGCCAGTCGACATCTATGTGCCCGGCTGCCCGCCGAGCGCCGAAGCGCTGCTCTACGGCATTCTTCTGTTGCAGAAGAAAATCCGCCGCACCGGCACGATCGAACGGTAAATCCATGGCCGCATCCTTAAGCGAACTGTCGACTTATCTCGGCGAGAAACTGAGCGGCCGCGTCTCGGACGCGGTGCTTGCCTATGGCGAACTGACCCTTCATGTCGAGCCGAATGCTCTCATCGAAGTGGTGACCTTCCTGCGTGACGACGCACGCTGCCAGTTCATCTCGATCATCGATGTCTGCGGCGCCGACTATCCGTCGCGCGCCAGGCGCTTCGATGTCGTCTATCATCTCCTGTCGCCGAAGCAGAACGTCCGCATCCGCATCAAGGTGCAGGCCGACGAAGAGACGATGGTGCCTTCAATTACCGGCGTCTATCCCGGCGCCGACTGGTTCGAGCGCGAGACCTACGATCTCTATGGCGTGCTGTTCTCGGGGCACCCGGACCTGCGCCGCCTGCTGACCGACTACGGTTTCGAAGGCCATCCGCTGCGCAAGGATTTCCCGCTGACCGGCTTTGTCGAGGTTCGCTACGACGACGAGGCCAAGCGCGTCATCTACGAGCCGGTCGAGCTCAAGCAGGAATTCCGCAATTTCGATTTTCTCTCGCCATGGGAAGGGACGGATTACGTCCTGCCGGGCGACGAAAAAGCCAAGACGAATTGAGGCGCCACAATGGCTGAGACCTCCGTCCGCAATTTCAACATCAATTTCGGCCCGCAGCATCCGGCGGCGCACGGCGTTCTGCGCCTGGTGCTGGAGTTGGATGGCGAAGTGGTCGATCGCGTCGATCCGCATATCGGGCTGCTGCATCGCGGCACCGAAAAGCTGATCGAGGCCAAGACCTATCTGCAGGCGGTGCCTTATCTCGACCGGCTCGACTATTGCGCGCCGATGAACCAGGAGCATGCTTTCGCGCTCGCGGTCGAGCGTCTGCTCGGCATCGAGGTGCCGAAGCGCGGCCAGCTGATCCGGGTGCTCTACTCGGAGATGGGGCGCATCATGTCCCACATCCTGAATGTGACGACACAGGCGATGGACGTCGGTGCGCTGACGCCGCCGCTGTGGGGCTTCGTCGAGCGCGAAAAGCTGATGGTGTTCTATGAGCGTGCTTCGGGCTCGCGAATGCATGCCGCCTATTTCCGTCCGGGCGGCGTTCACCAGGACCTGCCGCAGAAGCTGGTCGAGGATATCGGCAAGTGGATCGATCCGTTCCTGAAGTCGATCGACGACCTTGACGCGCTGCTGACCGGCAACCGCATTTTCAAGCAGCGCAATGTCGATATCGGCATTGTTTCGCTGGCCGATGCCTGGGCCTGGGGGTTTTCGGGCGTCATGGTGCGCGGCTCGGGTGCCGCCTGGGATCTGCGCAAGGCGCAGCCCTACGAATGCTATGCCGAGATGGATTTCGACATTCCGGTCGGCAAGAATGGCGACTGCTTCGATCGCTACCTGCTGCGCATGGAAGAGATGCGCCAGTCGGCCAGGATCATGCGCCAGTGTGTGGATCTTCTGCTCGGCAAGGAACTGACAGGTCCGGTGTCGAACCTCGACGGCAAGATCGTGCCGCCGAAGCGCCAGGCAATGAAGCGCTCGATGGAAGCGCTGATCCACCATTTCAAGCTCTACACCGAGGGCTACCGCGTGCCGGCCGGCGAGGTCTATGCCGCCGTCGAAGCGCCGAAGGGCGAATTCGGCGTCTATCTGGTCTCCGACGGCTCCAACAAGCCCTATCGCTGCAAGCTGCGCGCGCCCGGTTTCGCGCATCTCCAGGCCATGGATTTCCTGTGCCGTGGCCACATGCTGGCCGACGTCACCGCCGTTCTCGGTTCTCTCGACATCGTGTTTGGTGAGGTCGATCGTTAAATGTCAGTCCGCCGTCTCGCAGAAGCCAGCGTCCAGCCCGCATCCTTCGCCTTCAACAGGGCGAACGCGGCAGCGGCGAAGCAATGGATCAAGAAGTACCCGAAGGGCCGCGAGCAGTCCGCGATCATTCCGCTGCTGATGATTGCGCAGGAACAGGAAGGCTGGGTCACGAAGGCGGCGATCGAGACGATTTCCGACATGCTCGGCATGCCCCGCATCCGTGGGCTCGAGGTCGCGACCTTCTACACGCAGTACCAGCTGAACCCGGTCGGCACGCGTGCGCACATCCAGGTCTGCGGCACCACGCCCTGCATGCTGCGCGGTTCGGAAGCGCTGATGGACGTGTGTCGCTCCAAGATCCATCACGACCAGTTCCACACCAACGACAAGGGCACCTTGTCGTGGGAAGAGGTCGAATGCCTGGGCGCCTGCGTCAACGCGCCGATGGTCATGGTCTTCAAGGACACTTTCGAGGATTTGACGCCGGAACGGCTTGCCGAAATCATCGATCTTTATGATGCGGGCAAGGGGGCGTCGGTGCCGCCAGGACCGCAGAACGGCCGCACAGGGTCGGAGCCGGCCTCCGGCCTGACGTCGCTGACCAACGAAAAGGCGATCCTCAAGTCGACTCGCGACAGGGAAGCCAAGGCAGCTTCCAAGGCCGCCAAGGATGCAGCGCCAGCCGCTGTCGCCGCGCCGGCTGTAACCGCACCGGCTGCTCCAGTGGCGGCGCCGGCGCCGGCCGCATCGGTGGCGCCATCCAATGCCAGCAAGCCAAAGGCCGAGGCCAAGCCAGCAAAACCGTCGCTGGAGGACAAGAACCGTCCGGCTGGCATCGACAAGCCGGCGCTGGTCGACGATCTCAAGCTGATCTCGGGCGTCGGCCCGAAGATCGAGGGCACCTTGCACTCGCTGGGCATCTTCACCTTCGCGCAGGTGGCTTCGTGGAAGAAGGCCGAGCGCGAGTGGGTGGATGGCTATCTGAGCTTCCACGGCCGCATTGACCGCGACGACTGGGTGAAGCAGGCCAAGGCGCTCGCCAAGGGTGGCGTCGCCGAATATATCCGCGTCTTCGGCAAGAAGCCGGTCTGAGGGACGAAAAATGCTTCAGGACAAAGACCGTATCTTCAACAACATCTACGGCCTCTTCGACAAGTCGCTGGCCGGCGCGATGTCGCGCGGCGCCTGGGACAACACCCCCGGTATCGTCGCCAAGGGGCGCGACTGGATCGTCAACGAGATGAAGGCGTCGGGCCTGCGTGGTCGTGGCGGCGCCGGCTTCCCGACGGGGCTCAAATGGTCGTTCATGCCCAAGCAGAGCGACGGCCGGCCAAGCTACCTCGTTGTCAACGCCGACGAATCCGAGCCCGGAACCTGCAAGGACCGGGACATCCTGCGCAATGACCCGCACACGCTGGTCGAGGGCTGCCTTGTCGCCGGCTTCGCCATGGGGGCGGTTGCCGCCTACATCTATGTGCGCGGCGAGTTCATCCGCGAGCGCGAGGCGCTGCAACGCGCCATCGACGAGGCCTACGAGGCCAAGCTGATCGGCAAGGGCAACACGTCGGGCTACGATTTCGACGTCTACATGCACCACGGCGCCGGCGCCTATATCTGCGGCGAGGAAACGGCGCTGCTGGAAAGCCTGGAAGGCAAGAAGGGCCAGCCGCGCCTGAAGCCGCCATTCCCGGCCAATGTTGGCCTCTATGGCTGCCCGACCACTGTCAACAATGTCGAATCGATCGCGGTGGCGCCGACCATCCTGCGCCGGGGCGCGGCCTGGTTCTCGTCCTTCGGCCGGCCGAACAATGTCGGTACCAAGCTGTTTTGCATCTCCGGCCACGTCAACAATCCGTGCACCGTCGAGGAAGCGATGTCGATTCCGTTCCGCGAGTTGATCGAGACGCATTGCGGTGGCATTCGCGGCGGCTGGGACAACCTGCTGGCGGTCATTCCAGGCGGTGCCTCGGTACCGCTGGTGCCGGCGGCGCAGATCATCGACGCGCCGATGGATTTCGATGCATTGCGCGACCTGAAGTCAGGCTTGGGCACCGCGGCTGTCATCGTCATGGACAAGTCGACCGATATCGTGAAGGCGATCGCGCGGCTCTCCTATTTCTACAAGCATGAGAGCTGCGGCCAGTGCACGCCGTGCCGCGAAGGCACCGGCTGGATGTGGCGGGTGATGGAGCGGCTGGTGCGCGGCGAGGCGCAGAAGCGCGAGATCGACATGCTGCTCGACGTGACCAAGCAGGTCGAAGGCCACACGATCTGCGCGCTTGGCGACGCGGCGGCATGGCCGATCCAGGGCCTGATGCGGCACTTCCGCGGCGAAGTGGAACGGCGCATCGACGAGTTTTCGCGCAACGCGCATCGGGCCGAGCCGGTGATGGTGGCGGCGGAATAGAAGAATTTGTAACTGCGGGCGAAAGCCCGAAGCGAGAATGACGGGGCGGGGCGAAACGAAGAAACGACCAGGAGATATCTATGGCGCCGTATTCGACACCCTACACACTGATGCCCAATTTGGACCAGCTCGAGAAGATGAACCAGGACCTGACCAGGATGATGCCGAAGGAGATGGCCAGCGCCGTCAACCTTTTCGCGCACCCTGTCGCGGGTGCGGCGGCGATGTCGGCGCTCGGTATCGGGCTGGCCAACCATGCGTTCGGCGTCTGGCTGGGCGCGCTTTCAGGTGCTGCCGAAGCCTCGCAAAGGCTGTTGCAGCCGATAGTCGATGATTTCGAGGCAACGACGAGGCGCTTTTCCGATACCGGCGACAGCTCGTCCATCAAGGCGCGCGCCGCCACCATCACCTTGATCGCCGAGGCGCAATCCTTCGCACGGGACGTGACCGATATCGCCACGCCTCCCGTGGATGATGTGCGGGACGCTACGGCGGCGGCGCCGGTTCCCGCAGGCGAGGCGCCGACCGGCTTGCTGCCGGAGGATTTCCAGCAGCCCAGGTCCATGGATCGTCCGGCGCTGCCGGCCGACCTGAAGAAGATTTCAGGGGTCGGCCCGAAGCTGGAGAAGGTACTGAACGGCCTGGGCGTCTGGACGTACGACCAGATCGCGGCCTGGACGCCGGAAGAGATCGCCTGGGTCGACGACTATCTGTCGCTCAAGGGGCGCATCGGCCGTGACGATTGGACCCGGCAGGCAGCAGCGCTCGTGCTGGCCGACAAGGCCAAGGGGTAGGGGCCGGGGATGGAGCTTCACGACAGACGCGATGTTCTCGACGTGCGCAGTGCGATCGTCAGCAATTCGAGCTTTGACGACGTGAACATGTCGAACACGCGGTTTCACAATGTGAACCTGTCGGTGTCCACCATCCTTCGCACCAACCTGACCAATGCCAAGGTGGAAGACGTAAACCTCTCGAACGCGCATTTCACCAATGTGAATATGAGCAACGTGAAGATAGAAAACGCTGAGGTCGCCGGCATGATGATCAACGGCATCAGCCTCGGCGATCTGTTAAAAGCATATGAGACGGCGAAAACCGCCGGGGGCAATTGATGGCAAAGCTCAAGGTCGACGGGAAAGAAATCACTGTACCCGACCACTACACGCTGCTGCAGGCGGCTGAGGACGCGGGCGCGGAAGTGCCGCGCTTCTGCTTCCACGAACGGCTGTCGATCGCCGGCAATTGCCGCATGTGCCTGATCGAGGTGAAGGGCGGGCCGCCCAAGCCACAGGCATCCTGCGCCATGGGCGTGCGCGACCTGCGTCCCGGCCCGAACGGCGAGCCGCCGGAGATCTTCACCAACACGCCGATGGTCAAGAAGGCCCGCGAAGGCGTGATGGAATTCCTGCTGATCAACCATCCGCTCGATTGTCCGATCTGCGACCAGGGCGGCGAATGCGACCTGCAGGACCAGGCAATGGCGTTCGGCGTCGATTCCTCGCGCTATCACGAGAACAAGCGCGCGGTTGAAGACAAGTATATCGGCCCATTGGTCAAGACGGTGATGAACCGCTGCATCCACTGCACGCGCTGCGTTCGCTTCACCACTGAGGTCGCCGGCATTTCCGAGCTAGGCCTGATCGGCCGTGGCGAGGACGCCGAGATCACCACCTATCTCGAAAGCGCGATGACTTCCGAACTGCAGGGCAATGTCATCGATCTCTGCCCGGTCGGCGCGCTGACCTCCAAGCCTTTCGCCTTCCAGGCGCGGCCGTGGGAACTGACCAAGACCGAATCCATTGACGTGATGGACGCCGTCGGCTCGGCGATCCGCATCGATAGCCGTGGCCGCGAAGTGATGCGCATCCTGCCGCGCGTCAACGAGCAGGTGAACGAGGAATGGATCTCCGACAAGACCCGCTTCATCTGGGACGGATTGCGCACGCAGCGCCTCGACCGTCCGTATGTGCGCAAGGACGGCAAGCTGGTTCCGGCGAGCTGGGCCGAGGCGTTCTCCGCCATCAAGGACGCGGTTTCGAAGGCGGCGCCCGACAAGATCGGCGCCATTGCCGGCGATCTCGCGGCCGTCGAGGAAATCTACGCGCTGAAGCTGCTGATGGCCGCGCTCGGCTCGAAGAACGTTGATTGCCGCCAGGATGGCGCCGCGCTCGACCCGTCGCTCGGCCGCGCCAGCTACATCTTCAACCCGACCATCGAGGGTATCGAGCAGGCTGATGCGGTGCTGATTATCGGCGCCAACCCGCGCTTCGAGGCTTCGGTGCTCAATGCCCGCATCCGCAAGCGCTGGCGGATCGGCAATCTGCCGGTCGGCGTCATCGGCGAGATTGGCGACACGCGCTATGATTACGAACAGCTGGGCGCCGGCCCGGATTCGCTGAAAGATCTGGCCGACGGTAACGGCAAGTTCTTCCAGACACTCAAGAAGGCAACGCATCCGCTGATCATCGTCGGCCAGGGCGCGCTGGCGCGTGCCGATGGTGCGGCCGTGCTGGGACAGGCGGCGAAACTCGCCGCTGCCGTCAATGCTGCCCGCCCCGACTGGAACGGCTTTGCCGTGCTGCACAATGCGGCCGGCCGCGTCGGTGGCCTCGATGTCGGTTTCGTGCCGGGCGAGGGCGGCAAGGATGTCGCGGGCATGCTGGGCGAGATGGAAGTCCTGTTCCTGCTTGGCGCCGACGAGATCGACATGGCCAGGACCGGCGGTGCTTTCGTCGTGTATATCGGCACGCATGGCGACCAGGGCGCGCACCGCGCCAATGTCATCCTGCCGGCGGCTGCCTACACCGAAAAGTCGGGCACCTATGTCAACACGGAAGGCCGCGTGCAGCAGACCAACCGCGCCGGTTTCGCACCGGGCGAGGCGCGCGAGGATTGGGCAATTCTGAGAGCGCTGTCGGATGTCCTGGGCAAGAAGCTGCCCTTCGATTCGCTGCCGCAGCTGCGCGCGAAACTCTATGGCGAATACCCGCACCTTGCCCGTATCGATCAGGTCGCGGCCGGCAATGCCGATGATATAGCCAACGTGGCGAAACTCGGCGGCAGGCTGAACAAGGGTACGTTCACCTCGCCGGTGAAAGACTTCTACCTGACCAACCCGATAGCGCGCGCGTCCGCCGTCATGGCGGAATGCTCGGCACTGGCCAAGAGCGGCTTCAAGCAGGCGGCGGAATAAGCATGGAAACCTTCTTCTCCTTCTACGTGCTGCCGGCGCTGATCATTCTCTTGAAGTCAGTCGTGCTGATCGTCGTGCTGCTGATCTTCGTGGCTTACATCCTTTATGCCGACCGCAAGATCTGGGCGGCGGTGCAGTTGCGGCGCGGCCCGAACGTGGTTGGCCCGTGGGGCACGCTGCAGGCCTTCGCCGACCTGCTGAAGTTCGTCTTCAAGGAGCCGGTGATCCCGTCCGGCGCCAACAAGGGCGTGTTCCTGCTGGCGCCGCTGGTGTCGGCGGTGCTGGCGATCTCTGCCTGGGCGGTTATCCCGGTCAACGAGGGCTGGGCGGTCGCCAACGTCAATGTCGGCATCCTCTATGTGTTCGCCATCTCCTCGCTCGAAGTGTATGGCGTGATCATGGGCGGTTGGGCATCCAACTCGAAATATCCGTTCCTCGGCGCGCTGCGTTCGGCGGCCCAGATGGTGTCCTACGAAGTCTCGATCGGCTTCGTCATCGTCACGGTTCTGCTCACTGCCGGCTCGCTCAACCTGAGCGATATCGTGCTGTCGCAGCATGATGGCATCGGCACCCGGCTTGGCCTGCCCAACACCTTCCTCGACTGGAACTGGCTGGCGCTGTTCCCGATGTTCATCATCTTCTTCATCTCGGCGCTGGCTGAGACGAACCGGCCGCCTTTCGACCTTGTCGAAGCCGAATCGGAACTCGTCGCGGGCCACATGGTCGAATATTCGTCGACGCCGTTCCTGCTGTTCTTCCTCGGCGAGTATGTCGCGATCGTGCTGATGTGCGCGCTGGCGACCATCCTGTTCCTCGGCGGCTGGCTGCCTCCGTTCGATTTCGCGCCCTTCACCTGGGTGCCCGGCGTCATCTGGTTCGTGCTGAAGGTCTGCTTCGTGTTCTTCGGCATCTCGATGGTGAAAGCGTTCGTGCCGCGCTATCGCTACGACCAGCTGATGCGTCTCGGCTGGAAGGTGTTCCTGCCGATCTCGCTGTTCATGGTGGTCGCCACCGCCGCCTTCCTCAAGATCACGGGGTTTGCGTGATGTCCGCTCTTTCCCAGGCCGCAAAATCGCTGCTGCTGCAGGATTTCGTCAGCGCCTTCTTCCTGTCGATGCGCCAGTTCTTCGCACCGAAGGAGACGATCAACTATCCGCACGAGAAGGGGCCGACCAGCCCGCGCTTCCGTGGCGAGCACGCGCTACGCCGCTATCCCAATGGCGAGGAACGCTGCATTGCCTGCAAATTGTGCGAGGCGATCTGCCCGGCGCAGGCTATCACCATCGAGGCCGGCCCGCGCCGCAATGACGGCACGCGCCGCACCGTGCGTTACGACATCGACATGGTGAAGTGCATCTATTGCGGCTTCTGCCAGGAAGCCTGCCCGGTCGACGCCATCGTCGAGGG
>BFBZ01001805.1_pt1 | contig 13263 bp, 12 predicted proteins | sample 1888401 | NCBI WGS metagenome assembly BFBZ01 (sample SAMD00112614, study PRJDB3348) | symbiont metagenome | host: Chara braunii | reverse complement strand
CGCACACGCCGCTAGCCCCGCCGAAGACTTGCTCCGGCGGGCCCGTGAACAATCCTGGACCTCAGGCCAGCGCCAGGGTCGGCCTGGACTGGCCTTCGGCCGAAGCGCAGAGCTCGGCGATCGAGATCCGGTCAAGCGCGGCGTAGAACCGGCTCTCGGCCTCGGCGATCGCCGGCTCGATCACCGTCGAAACCAGCAAGGTCATGCCCTCGGTTTCGTCGTCGCCATTCGTCGCGACGGCGCGGACGATCTCGCCGCAGCTGATCTTGCGCCGGTCGCGGGCGATATCATAACCGCCGCGCGGGCCGCGCAGCCCTTTCAGGATGCCGGCACGGACGAGCCCCTGCAGCAGGGGTTCCAGATGGCGTGGCGGCAAAGCGTGCCGCTGCGCCAAAGCTTTCGCAGCCACGGGCGCGTGGCGGCCGTGGATCGCGATATCGAGAACGGCAGCTATCGCTAGCCGGCCGCGACGAGACAGGATGGGCATGCAAACCTCAACGTCGGGGACTAACGTTGGTTTCCCTTTACGGAAAGGGAGCACATGTCGCCCGACTCATAATAGGCAAGTTTTGCATACGACCTGTGATTGTAGCGCAGGGGTCGCGCTCTCAACGTCCGGTCGAGCCAAAGCCGCCGGCTCCGCGTTCTGTTTTACCCAATGTATCAGTCAGATACAGTTCTGCCCGGGTTACCGGCGCGATCACCAACTGGGCGATCCGCTCGCCGCGGCGGATTGTCACAGGCTCCTCGCCGAGGTTGATCAGGATCACTTTGACCTCGCCCCGATAGTCCGCATCGATCGTGCCGGGGGCATTGGCGACCGTCAGCCCGTGCTTCAAAGCCAGGCCGGAACGTGGCCGCACCTGACCTTCGAAGCCTTCGGGGATGGCCAGGACGAGGCCGGTAGGTATCGCGGTCCGGCCGCGCGGCGCGAGCGTCACCGGCTCGGTATCGGCAAGCGCCGCGACCAGATCCATGCCGGCGCTGCCGCCGGTCTGGGCGGCGGGCAGGGGCAGGCCCTCGGCATGAGCGAGCTGTTGGACCGGGATCGGGAGGAGCGTGGTCATGATGTCTCTATTTTCGCGTTCAGATTGTTTTTTGGCGACGCCGTTCAAGGTCCCGTCCCGAGCCTCGGCCGGAACGGCATGCGAAGGACCGGTCGGAAGCGCCGCTGACAGCGCCGTCTAAAGCCTGGTCCCAAGCTTGGTTTCGAGTTTTTTGGCAATGAGGCGGACGAGCGCGCGCGCGACGTCGTCCTTGGATTGCCTGGCCCAGGTCTCGACGCCGTCGGCCGAGACGATATGAACCGTATTGGCATCGCCGCCGAAGGTCCCGGTCGCCGTGCCGACGTCATTGGCGACGATCAGGTCGGAGCCCTTGCGGGCAAGCTTCGCCCGGGCATTGTCGATGACCGCCTCGGTCTCGGCGGCGAAACCGACGACCATCTCGGGCCGCTTGGTCGGGTGCTTGGCGATGGTCGCGAGGATGTCCGGGTTTTCGACGAAGGCGAGGCTCGGCGGACCGGCCGGTCCCTTCTTGAGCTTGGCGCCGGATGTCTCGGCCACGCGCCAGTCGGCAACCGCCGCGGCGAAGATGCCGATCGTGGCCGGCAAGGCCTGGTCGACCGCCGTCATCATGTCGCGGGCGCTTTCGACATGCACGACGGTGACGCCGACCGGGTCCGGCAGGCTGACCGGACCGGTCACCAGGATCACCTCGGCGCCGGCTTCGGCGGCCGCCTTGGCGATCGCATGGCCTTGCTTGCCGGAGGAATTGTTGGAGATGTAGCGCACCGGATCGATCGGCTCGCGCGTCGGCCCCGAGGTCACCACCACACGCTTGCCGAGGAGCGGGCGGCTGACCGCCGGATCCAGCATCATCCGTTCGATCGTTGCGATGATCTCATGCGGCTCGGCCATCCGGCCGGGGCCGAACTCGCCGCAGGCCATGCCGCCGTCATTGGGGCCGACCACCTCGACCCCGTCGGCCTTCAGGATCGCCAGATTGCGCTGGGTCGCCGGGTGCAGCCACATGCGGACATTCATTGCCGGTGCCAGCAACACGCGCTTGTCGGTGGCGAGCAGTGTCGTCGAGGCGAGGTCGCTCGCCAGCCCATGGGCCATCTTGGCCATCAGGTCGGCGGTGGCGGGGGCCACCACCAGCAGGTCGGCGTCGCGCGACAGCTCGATATGGCCCATCTCGGCCTCGTCGGTCAGCGAGAACAGTTCCTGATGCACCTTGGCGCCGCTCAGCGAGCCGACCGACAAGGGCGTGACGAATTCGGCGCCCGCCCTGGTCAGGATGCAGTGCACGCTGGCGCCGCGATCCTGCAATCGGCGGATCAGCTCCAGCGACTTGTAGGCGGCGATGCCGCCGCCGATGATCAGGAGAATGCGTTTGGACTGGAGCATGGTGGCATGAACCCGGTCGCGAGGGGAGCGCGACCCTAACCGGTTGCCGACACCGATCAAGATCGCCTTTGAGCTATGGCGGAAGGCTCAGCGGAACGGTGGTTCGTCGAAACTCCTGAGCTTGCGCGAATGGATGGCGCCACCCGTGCGCTTCAGCCGTTCGATCGCGTCGAGCCCGACCAGCAGGTGCTGGGCGACCGCATTGGCATAAAAGGCATTGGCGGCGCCGGGCAGCTTGATCTCGCCGTGCAGCGGCTTGTCGGAGACGCAGAGCAGCGTGCCGTAGGGCACCCGCAGCCGGTAGCCCTGGGCGGCGATGGTGCCGCTTTCCATGTCGACGGCGATGGCGCGGGACAGATTGATCAGCCGCTTCTCCTGGGTATAGCGCAGCTCCCAGTTCCGATCGTCATTGGTCACCACGGTGCCGGTGCGCAGCCGGTGCTTCAGCGTGTCGCCGCTCGCCCCGGTCACCGCCGCGCAGGCCTCCTGCAGCGCGGTCTGGATCTCGGCAAGCGCAGGGATCGGAATTTCCGGCGGCACCAGCGCATCGAGGATGCGGTCGCGCCGCAGATAGGCGTGGGCGAGCACGTAATCGCCGATCTCCTGGGCCTGGCGCAGGCCGCCGCAATGGCCGACCATCAGCCAGCAATGCGGCCGGAGCACCGCCAGGTGATCGGTCATGTTCTTGGCGTTGGACGGCCCGACGCCGATATTGACCAGCGTCACCCCCGGCGTGCCGGTCCGCTCCAGGTGATAGGCCGGCATCTGGAAGCGATGCCAGGCGGATGCGCCGATCCGCTCGACCGCACCCTCGAGATTGCTCGCGTCGACGCTGAGCCCGCCCGGCGCGATCAGCCTGACCGCCCGTCCCTGGGCGATCTCCTCGACGGCCCAGGCGACGAACTGATCGACATAGCGGTGATAATTGGTCAGCAGGATCCACGGCTGCACCGACCGCCAGTCGGTGCCGGTATAGTGGATGATGCGGCGCAGCGAATAATCGACCCTCACCGCATCGAACAGCGACAGCGGCCGGCCGCCGGCCGCCGGTCCCTCATAGGTGCCGTCGGCGATTTCATCACCGACCAGCGCCAGCAGCGGCACGGGGAAAAACCGGGCGAGTTCTCCGGGCGCGACGTTGCCGGCGGCGAATTCATTGCCGCCGTCGAGCACGTAGGGGTAGGGGATTTCCTGGGTGCTCGGCCTGACCTCGATCACCGCGCCATATTCGGACACCAGCGGGCGCAACTGGTCGAGCAGGTAGCGGCGGAATTCGCCCGGATGGGTCACCGTCGTGGTGTAGAGGCCGGGATGGGCGAATTTCCCGTAGGCGCGCCGATTGCGCGGCGCCGCCCGGTCGGGGGCATAGGTGACGGCCAGCTCGGGATAGACGAAATGCGAGCGCTCCTCGGTCGACGGCGGAGGGCCGCCCGCCAGAAACCGCGCCAGCGCCGCGCGCAACGCGCCGGTTGCCTCGGCATAGAGCTGTTCGAGGCGGTCGACGGCGGTATCGGGGGTCAACAACTGAGCCATGACCGAACATAGTCGCAGCCGGCGGCAACCGGAAGGTGGCGCTTCAGCCGAGCATCAGATGGGCGGCGAGCAGGCCGGCGATCAGCCACAGCGCCACCGTGCCCCAGCGGTTGCGCCGGGCCTCCGCCTCGCCGATGCCCTTCAGCGACTGCGGCGCCAGCACGAAGCCGTCGCGGGTCAGTTCGTCGATCCGCTCCGACAGCATGGCGGCGCGGGCGAGCAGCATGGGCACGTCGCTGACGATCTTGCCGAGCGTCAGCGCGCCTTCGCCGACATCCTGCAGCCGTCCGACCGGGCCGAGATTGCGGGTGATCCATTCGCGCACCACCGGTTCCGCCGTCGACCACATGTCGAGTTTGGGATCCAGCGATCGGGCCACGCCTTCGACCACCACCATGGTCTTCTGCAGCAGGATCAGCTCGGTGCGGGTGGTCATCTCGAAGATCGCGGTCACTTCGAACAGCAGCGACAAGAGCTTGGCCATCGAGATCTGGTCGGCGGTGCGCGAATGGATCGGCTCGCCGATGGCCCGGATCGCCTGGGCGAATTCATCGATCGAATGATGCGCGGGCACATAGCCGGCCTCGAAATGGACCTCCGCCACGCGCCGATAGTTCTTGGTGATGAAGCCGAGGAGGATCTCGGCCAGAAAGCGCCGTTCCTTCGGGCCGATCCGGCCCATGATGCCGAAATCGACCGCGACCAGGTTGCCGCGACCGTCGGCGAACAGGTTGCCCTGGTGCATGTCGGCATGGAAAAAGCCGTCGCGCAGCGCGTGGCGCAGGAAGCTCTGGATCACCGTGCGGCCGAGGGCTTCCGGGTCGATGCCGGCCTTGGCGAGCCCGTCGCGGTCGTTCAGCCTCAGCCCGTCGATCCATTCGGTGGTCAGGACCAGCTTGCCGGTGCGGTTCCAGTCGACCTCGGGCACGCGAAAGCCCGGATCGTCCTTGGTCCGCTCGGCCATCTCGGAGGCGGCGGCGGCCTCCAGCCGCATGTCGAGCTCGATCGCCATCGAGCGGGCGAGCGTATCGACGATGCCGATGGGGCGGAGCCGCCGGCTGTCGGGAGCGAAGCGCTCGGCGAAGCGCGCCGCGAAATAATAATCGGCGAGGTCGGCGCGGAACCGGTCGGCGACGCCCGGCCGCAGGACCTTGACCGCGACCTCGCGCTCGACGCCGTTGTCGCGGGTGCGGGCCTTGTGGACCTGCGCCACCGAGGCCGCCGCAATGGCCGGGCCGAAAGCGGTGAACAGTTCCGAGACCGGCTGGCCCAGCGTTTCGCCGACGATCCGTTCGGCTTCTGCCTGGTCGAAGGGCGGCACCTGATCCTGCAGCGATTCCAGGTCGCTGGCGATCGTCGCGCCGACCACATCGGGCCGGGTCGACAGGAACTGGCCGAGCTTGACATAGGTCGGCCCGAGCCGCGTCAAGGCGGCGGTCAGCTTGTCGGAGCGGGTGCGCGAGCGCCGCCGCTCGATCAGGCGCGCCATCCTCAGGCCGAGCCGCGCCGGCCGCGGCAGGGTTTCCGGATCGACCAGCCCGAACACGCCCTCGCGGGCAAACACGAAACCGGCGCGGCCGAGCCGCAGGATATGAACAAGTCCGCCGAGCAAGATCAGACCTTCCAGCCGCCGTGCAGGCAGACGATGCCACCGGTCATCGGAGTGATCTCGACGCGGCCGAAACCAGCCTTGCGGATCATCTCGGCGAAAGCCTCGGGGCGCGGGAACTTGCGGATCGATTCGACCAGGTACTGGTAGGGTTCGGGATCGCCGGTCACCAGCCTGCCGAGCGGCGGAATGACGTTGAACGAATAGAAGTCATAGACGCGATCGAGCCCGGGGATCACTTCGGGCGAGAATTCCAGCACCAGCAGGCGGCCGCCGGGTTTCAGCACCCGGTAGGCCTCGTCGAGCGCCAGCTGGATGCGCGGCACGTTGCGAATGCCGAAGGCGATCGTGTAGCCGTCGAACGAGCCGGATGGAAACGGCAGCGCCTCGGCATTGCCCTGGACGAATTCGACGCGGGCGTCGAGCCCGCGCTTTTCGGCGCGCTGCTTGCCGACCTTGAGCATCTCGCCATTGATGTCGCAGACCGTCGCATGGGCGCCGGTGCCGGCGCCGACCACCTTGAAGGCGACGTCGCCGGTGCCGCCGGCGACGTCGAGATGGGCGAAGGGCCGGGTCCTGGAAATGCCCAGCCGGTTCACCATGACGTCCTTCCAGACGCGGTGCAGGCCGGCCGACATCAGGTCGTTCATCAGGTCGTAGCGGCCGGCCACCTTGTGGAAGACGTCGTCGACCAGGCCCTGCTTGGCGTCGAGATCGACGCGGCGAAAGCCGAAATCGGTGTCATGGGCGGCGGCGGTCATTGTCAGGCCTCGTGAATCCGGCGGGACCATAGCGGAACCTCCCGGCCGACGCTATGACGAGTGGGTCGCAGGGTTGAGGTCAGCCCGTCAGCAGCGAACCAGACGGCGAGCAGCCATGCCCGAATTGCCTGAAGTCGAAACCGTTCGCCGCGGCCTCGCCCCGGTCATGGAGGGGGCCACGATCAGCCGCGCCGACGTGCGCCGCAAGGACCTGCGCTTTCCCTTCCCCGAGAACTTTCGCGAGCGCCTGACCGGCCGGCGCATCGAAAGCCTCGGCCGGCGCGCCAAATATCTGCTGGTCGACCTGGATGGCGGCGAGGTGATGATCATGCATCTCGGCATGTCCGGCTCGTTCCGTATCGAGCAGGAGATCCCAGGCGATTTCCATCACGATCGCTCGCGCAATGCCGCCCACGACCATGTCGTGTTCCACCTGAGCTCCGGCGCGACGGTGACCTACAACGATCCGCGCCGCTTCGGCTTCATGCTGCTCGCCGATCGCGCCCGCCTGCCCGAGCATCCGCTGTTTGCCCATCTCGGTGTCGAACCCACCGGCAACAGCCTGTCGGCGGATTATCTCGCCGGCCAGTTCAAGGACAAGCAGGCGCCGCTGAAGGCGGCCCTGCTCGACCAGTCGATCATTGCCGGCCTCGGCAATATCTATGTCTGCGAGGCGCTGTTCCGCTCCGGCCTGGCGCCGACCCGCAAGGCCGGAACCCTGGTCACCAAGGCCGGCGCGCCGAGCGCCCGCCTCGAGCGCCTGGTGCCTGTCATCCACGACGTCATCGCCGAGGCGCTGGAAGCGGGCGGCTCGACCTTGCGCGACCACGCCCAGCCCTCCGGCGAGCTCGGCTATTTCCAGCATCGTTTCCAGGTCTATGACCGTGAAGGCGAGGCTTGCGCGAAGCCCGGTTGCGGGAACATTGTTCGCCGCATCGTGCAGTCGAACCGATCGACGTTCTACTGTCCGACCTGCCAGCGATAGGGATAGACCATGCTGAGGATCTGGGGACGCGCCAATTCGTCCAATGTGCAGAAGGTGATGTGGTGCGTCGGCGAGCTCGGCCTTGCCCATGACCGGATCGACGCGGGCCGCCATTTCGGCGTGGTCAACGATCCGCACTATCGCGCGAAGAACCCGAACGGTCGCGTGCCGACGGTCGAGGATGACGGCGTCGTCTTGTGGGAATCGAATGCCGTGTGCCGGCACCTGTCGCGCAAGCATGGCCGCCTGATGCCGGCGGCGCTCGCCGACAAGGCGCGGGTCGACATGTGGATGGACTGGCAGCAGACCGAAGTCATGCCGGCGCTGACGCCGGTGTTCTGGGGACTGGTGCGGACCGAGCCGGCCAAGCGCGACCATGCCGCGATCGAGGACGGCCGGGCCAGGTCGATCGCCGCCATGACCATTCTCGATGCCGAACTCGGCCGGCACAGCCATGTGGTCGGCAATACCTTTTCGGTCGCCGATATTCCGCTCGGTGTGATGGCCTTCCGCTATTATGCCCTGATCACGGACGGCCCGAAGCTTCTCCATCTCGACCGCTGGTACGCGTCGATGCTGGAGCGCCCGGCGTTCCGGCTTCACGTCGCCGATGTCGCGCTGACCTGAGGCGGGTTGCGGGGCCGTTTCATCGGTCCCGGGACCTGCGACGACGGCGCCTCGTCTGGTGCGTTGACTTTTCGGCGGGGTCCAGCCTATAACCCGCCCGACTTGGGAGCGGCCCGCGCCCGGGGCGTCGTTCGTTTCACGAACTGCCGCAGGCGAGCCACCCTGAACCCCATCCGATCGCTTTGATCAAGACCCGCGCGGAGATGTCCCGTGAAACGCACCTACCAACCTTCCAAGCTCGTGCGTAAGCGCCGGCATGGCTTCCGCGCCCGCATGGCTACCAAGGGCGGTCAGCGGATTCTTTCGGCACGCCGTGCGCGTGGCCGCAAGCGCCTGTCGGCGTGACCCGTCACGGCCGATCTTTCGGCCGTTTCGCCTGACGGGAGGGCGACGATGACCGGTTTCGCACCGCCCAGCCGCCTCGTCCGTCGCGCCGATTTCATCGCCTGTTCCAAGGGCCGCCGTGTCGCAACGGCGGCCTTTGTCTTGCAGGAACGCCAGCGCGGCGATGCCGCTGCTCCGCGTTTCGGCTTCACGGTCACCAAGAAGACCGGTGGTGCCGTCGAACGCAACCGCATGCGTCGCCGCCTCAGGGAGGCCGTGCGGCTTGGCTCGCATGAGGCCGCGCGGCCGGGTTCCGACTATGTGCTGGTGCTCAACCGCGCCGCCCTCGACCGTCCCTTCGACACGCTGCTCACCGATCTCGCCGAGGCGCTCCGGCGCGCGGCCGCGCCCAAGGGGCGCTAATCACCCCGATTTCCCCCCGACCGCACCCGGACGGACCGATGGCTGACAACAACCGCAACTACATTCTCGCGATCGTGCTCTCCATTCTGGTGCTGGTCGGCTGGCAATATTTCATCGGCATGCCGCAGATGGAACGGCAGCGCGAGGCGCAGCGTCAGCAGCAGGCCCAGCAGCCGGCCGCCACCCAGCCGGCGCCGGGCGCCACGCCGGCTCCCGGCGCGGCTCCCGTGCCCGGATCGGCCACCGCTCCGGCGGCCCCCGGCACGGTGGCGCCGGCCGCCGTCGTCAGCCAGACGCGCGAGCAGGTCATCGCGGCGACCCCGCGTGTCGCCATCGAGACACCGCGGCTGATCGGCTCGATCAACCTCGTCGGCGCGCGCATCGACGATCTCGTGCTCGCGACCTATCGCGAGACGGTCGAAAAGAGCAGCGCCAACGTCATCCTGCTGTCGCCGCAGGGTTCGCCGATCGACCCGCTCAACCACCGCCAGCCTTTCTATGCCGAATTCGGCTTTGTGGCCGGCGCCGGCCAGACCATTGCCGTGCCGAACGCCCAGACCCCGTGGACCCAGGTCGGCAGCGGCAAGCTGACGCCTGCGAGCCCGGTGACGCTGACCTGGGACAACGGCCAGGGCCTGACCTTCCGCCGCACTTTCGAGATCGACCCGACCTATATGGTCACGGTGCGCGATGCCGTGGTGAATGCCGGCACCGCTCCGGCGACGCTGCATCCCTATGGCTTGATCTCGCGCCACGGCACGCCGCAGACCTCGGGCTATTACATCCTGCACGAAGGCCTGATCGGCGTGTTCGGCGACAAGGGTCTGCAGGAGGTCGGCTATTCCGCCATCGAGACGGCGCGCACCCAGAGCTTCAAGTCGCGCGGCGGCTGGCTCGGCATGACCGACAAATATTGGGCCGCCGCCCTGATCCCGGACCAGGCGACCGACACCGATTCGAGCTTCAAGTTCTTCCAGGCCAATGGGCTGAAGAGCTACCAGACCGACTACCTCAAGCCGGCGCTCACCATTGCGCCCGGCGCGACCGCCGAGACCGCCACGCGCCTGTTTGCCGGCGCCAAGGAAGTCGCCGTGGTCGATGGCTACGCCAACAGCCTGAACGTCGACCGCTTCGACCGGCTGATCGATTGGGGCTGGTTCTATTTCATCACCAAGCCGCTGTTCACGGTGATGGACTGGATCTTCCTCAAGACCGGCAATTTCGGCATCGCCATTCTGCTGGTCACGCTGCTGGTCAAGGGTCTGTTCTTCCCGCTCGCCAACAAGAGCTACGCCTCCATCACCATGATGAAGAAGGTGCAGCCGGAGATGATGGAAATCCGCGACCGTTTCGCGGACGACAAGATGAAGCAGCAGCAGGAGTTGATGGCGCTCTACAAGCGCGAGAAGATCAATCCGCTGGCCGGCTGCTGGCCGATCATCATCCAGATTCCGGTGTTCTTCGCGCTCTACAAAGTGCTGTTCATCACCATCGAGATGCGTCACGCGCCGTTCTTCGGCTGGATCCACGATCTCTCGGCCCCCGATCCGACCTCGCTGTTCAACCTGTTCGGGCTCCTCCCCTTCACCGTGCCGCACTTCCTGCTGATCGGCGTCTGGCCGCTCATCATGGGCGTCACGATGTGGGTCCAGATGCAGATGAACCCGGCGCCGACCGATCCGATCCAGGCGACCTTCTTCAAGTGGATGCCGATCATGTTCACCTTCATGCTGGCCTCGTTCCCGGCCGGCCTGGTGATCTACTGGGCCTGGAACAACACGCTTTCGGTGCTGCAGCAGGCGGTGATCATGCGCCGCTACGGCGTCAAGCTGGAGCTCTGGGACAATATGAAGTCGATGTTCGGAGCGGGTAAGAAGCCCGCGACCTGACGTCTGGACGGCTGTTCAACGGGCCCCCGCGACGGATAACATCCATCGCGGGGGCCTTTTCTTATTCGAGAGCCGCGCCGGCGTGACCGGCCCGGCTCGGTTGCGGGCCGGCAGCGGCGCGCATCGGTCCATCGGAGACGGCGCGTGAGCGACAACCTGATCGAAACCGGCCGCAAGCTGTTCGCCCGGCCGTGGGACTTCTGGCGCGGCACGCCGAACATGCAGCACCTGCCGCCGATGAACGGCACCGAGATCGCCTTTGCCGGGCGCTCGAATGTCGGCAAGTCCAGCCTGATCAACGCGCTGGTCAACCAGAACAGCCTGGCGCGGACGTCGAACACGCCGGGCCGCACCCAGGAACTGAACTTCTTCCATGTGCCGCCGGAGCATGGCGCGCCGACCGACCTGATCATCGTCGACATGCCCGGCTACGGTTTTGCCGCGGCGCCCGAGGCCAAGGTGAAGGAGTGGACCCGGCTGATCCACGACTACCTGCGCGGCCGCCAGAACCTCGCCCGCGTCTATGTCCTGGTCGACGCCCGCCACGGGTTGAAGCCGGTCGATATCGAGGTGCTCGACGAACTCGGCAAATCGGCGGTGTCCTACCAGATCGTGCTGACCAAGGCCGACCAGATCTCGGCCGCGGCGCTCGACGCGCTGATCGCCGCGACGCTCGAGGCGCTGAAGAAGCGCGCCGCCGCCTTCCCGGAAATCATCGCGACCTCGAGCCGTAAGGGCCAGGGCATTCCGGAGCTCCGCGCGGCCATTGCTCAGGTGCTGGCGGACCGGCGCTAGCCGGCCGCGCTTTCGGCCCGGCCCGACGGCGCGCGGTGGCAACACCGGACACGCGATGAGGCCGGATATTTTCAGCCATGAGGCAGGCCAATGAACATCGGTTCCCCGGACAAGGCGAGCATCGCCCCCGCCGTCATCCGTTTCGCGATGGCTTTCGTCTTGTGTCTCGCCGTGGTCTATCTGGCGACCGCGCTGTTCAGGTTTGATGTCCCGGGCTCGATGGGGGTCGTGACCCTGGTGGTTGCCCTCGCACCGGCGTTCGACGTCTTCGTTCGCGCCACCGGCCGGGTCATGACGTCAGGCGAAAAGCTGCGCTTTTCAGCCAGCGCCGCGGTTATCGCCCTGCTCGTCAATGTCGCGGCGCTGTTGATCCAGGCCTATGCCACCTTCGGTTTCGTCAGCTTCGGCAGCCTTGCCGCGATGCTCGGGCTCGGCCGGGCGAAGCTTGACCTGTCGATCGTCGCGATCGGCCTGGCAGGCGCCTTGGTCATTGCCTTCGTCCTGACCTATGCCAGCGCCGGCTTCATGGCGCGCGGCGCGCTGAAGCGGCTGGCCAAGGCAAAATGACGCGCTGCCGGGAGGCGGGCCGCCATGGGCCCGCCGCCGGCTCACGCGCCGGGCGCTGCCGCGCCGGGCATCAGGCCCGGCGCCTCAATGCGCCTCGTCCCAGTTCGCCGCGGCCCTGGCATCGACGGCGAGCGGCACTTTCAGCTGCAGCGCCGGGAAGGGCGCCTCTTCCATCACCCGGCGGACCACCGGCAAGGTGCGGTCGACCTCCGCCTCGGGTACCTCGAACACCAGTTCGTCATGCACCTGCAGCAGCATCAGCGCGTCGAGCTTGGCGGCGGTCAGCGCCGCCTCCATGCGGATCATGGCCCGGCGGATGACGTCGGCGGCCGATCCCTGGATCGGCGCGTTGATCGCCTGCCGTTCGACGAAGGCGCGCTCGGACGGATTGCCCGACTTGATCGCCGGGAAGTGGCAGCGCCGGCCGAAGATCGTCTCGACATAGCCGTTCTCGCGGCAGAACGCCTTGGTCGCGTCCATGTAGTCGCGGATGCCGGGGAAGCGCTCGAAATATTTCTTGATATAGGCGCCGGCTTCCTCGCGGGCGATGCCCAGCTGATTGGCCAGGCCAAAGGCCGAAATGCCGTAGATGATGCCGAAATTGATCGCCTTGGCGCGCCGCCGGACCAGCGGGTCCATGCCCTTGACCGGCACGCCGAACATTTCGGACGCGGTCATGGCGTGAATGTCGACGCCGTCGGCAAAGGCTTGCCGCAATTGCGGGATGTCGGCGATATGGGCGAGCACGCGCAGCTCGATCTGGCTGTAATCGGCCGAGACCAGTTTCATGCCGGGCGCCGCGATGAAGGCGGTGCGGATCTTGCGGCCTTCCTCGGTCCTGACGGGAATGTTCTGGATATTGGGTTCCGACGAGGACAGCCGGCCGGTCGTGGTGGCGGCGAGCGAGAACGAGGTGTGGACCCGGCCCGTCTCGGCATTCATGTAGGTCGGCAGCGCATCGGTATAGGTCGATTTCAGTTTCGACACCGTGCGCCAGTCGAGGATCTTCTGCGGCAGCTCGTGGCCTTGCTCGGCCAGGTCCTCCAGCACCCCGGCCGCGGTCGACCAGGCGCCGGTCTTGGTCTTGGTGCCGCCGTCGAGGCCCATCTTGCCGAACAGGATGTCGCCGAGCTGCTTGGGCGAGCCCGGATTGAGCGGTTCGCCGGCCAAAACCTGGATCTCGGCCTCGACCCGCGCGGCGGTCTGGGCGAAATCGCCGGAAAGCCGTGCCAGCACCTGGCGGTCGACCAGGATGCCGCGCCGCTCCATGCGGGCCAGCACGGCGGCCAGCGGCCGCTCCAGGGTCTCGTAGACATTGGTCTTGGCTTCGGCCGGCAGG
>BFBZ01001811.1_pt1 | contig 13264 bp, 10 predicted proteins | sample 1888401 | NCBI WGS metagenome assembly BFBZ01 (sample SAMD00112614, study PRJDB3348) | symbiont metagenome | host: Chara braunii | reverse complement strand
CGCCTCGCTTACCTATTTCGGCAAGTCGGTCAACGAGCTCAGCATCGCCGAATCGGCCTATCTCGCATCGCTCCCGAAAGGACCTGCCAACTACAACCCGTTTCGTCGCGCCGAGGCTGCGCTTACCCGCCGCAATTGGGTGATCGACCGTATGGTCGAGAATGGTTATGTGAGCCAGAGCGATGGCGAAGATGCCAAGAAGCAGCCCCTCGGCGTCGTGCCGCCGAAGAGTGGCCCATCGTTGTTTGCCTCCGACTATTTCGCCGAGGAAGTCCGCCGGCAGCTGATCGACCAGTATGGCGAAAAGACCCTTTACGAAGGAGGTCTCTCGGTTCGCACCTCGCTTGATCCGCAGATGCAGCTGGAAGCGCGCAAGGCTCTGCAGGACGGTCTGGTCGATTATGACGAGCGCCGCGGCTATCGTGGCCCCATTAAGCAGATCACGACCTCGCAGGATTGGGGAGCCGAGCTTGCCAAGGTCCCGAGCTTGAGCGATGTGCCGGAATGGCAGGTCGCCGTCGTGCTGTCCGTATCCGATCAGGCTGTCGACATTGGCTTGCAGCCGAGCGTCGATGCCAGCGGCAAGGTTTCGACCGACCGCAAGCGCGGTACCATCGCCGCAGCCGACATGCGCTGGGCCTTCCGCTCGGCCGGCGGTAAAGCGGTGAAATCACCCAGCGGCGTGCTGAGCCCAGGCGATGTCATTTTCGCGCAGAAGACCGGTAGCGCCGATTCCAGCAGCTATCGCTTGCGCCAGCCGCCGAAAGTGCAGGGCGGCCTGGTGGTCATGGACCCGCATACCGGGCGCGTGCTCGCCATGGTCGGCGGTTTCTCCTATGCGCAATCCGAGTTCAACCGCGCGACCCAGGCAAAGCGCCAGCCGGGTTCGTCCTTCAAGCCCTTCGTCTACGCAGCCGCGATGGACAACGGCTATACGCCTGCCTCCGTCATTCTGGACGATCCCTTGCAGATCACGCTCAGCAATGGCGATGTCTGGAAACCGACGAACTACGAAGGCGAGGGCGGAGGTGTGCACACGCTGCGCTTCGCCATCGAACATTCGCGCAACCTGATGACGGTTCGCCTCGCCGCCGACATGGGCATGCCCCTGGTCGCCGAATATGCCGAGCGCTTCGGGATCTACGACCGCATGAACCCGGTTCTCGCCATGTCGCTCGGTGCCGGCGAAACGACGGTGCTGCGCATGGTTTCGGCCTATTCGGTCATCGCCAATGGCGGCAAGCAGATCAAGCCGACGCTGATCGACCGCATTCAGGACCGCTACGGCAAGACCATCTTCAAGCATGAGGAGCGTGTCTGCGACAGCTGCAACGTCAGTGCCTGGCAGAATCAGGATGAACCTATCATCGCCGACAATCGCGAGCAGGTGCTCGATCCGATGACGGCCTATCAGGTCACCTCGATGATGCAGGGCGTCGTCATCCGCGGCACGGCTGCTGGGAAGATCAAGCTCAACACCGATGTCGCCGGCAAGACCGGCACGACCAACGACGAAAAGGACTCCTGGTTCGTCGGCTTCACGCCGAGCCTCGTCGCCGGTCTCTACATCGGCTACGACACCCCGGCCACGCTTGGTAGAGGCGGCACGGGCGGCGCTCTTGCGGCTCCGATCTTCAACGAATTCATGCAGGCTGCGACGAAGGACGAGGCGCCGGAGAAATTCCAGGTGCCACCGGGAATGACGATGATGGCAGTCAACCGCGCCACGGGCATGGCGGCAGAACCGGGCGATCCGAGCGCCATCATGGAAGCCTTCAAGCCCGGCACCGGCCCTGCGACGACCTTGACGGTCATCGGCGGCGGAGAGGCGGCACAGGTCGCTCCAGAGGAAATTCTGCGGACGTCGCCACAGGCGAACCAGGCTGTTACCTCGGGAGCCGGCGGCCTGTTTTGATGCCATCCTATTTGTCCGATCACGATGCCGCGGGGCTTTACAGCTGCGGCATGTGTATCTATGTCACCAGCACTCTTTGAATTGGATTGCCGCTCGTCGCGAACGGCGAAATGAAGAAGCAGGAACATGAGAGCCGAAATCGAGAAAATAGTCGACGAAACCAAGCAGGCTATCACCCTGCTGAGGAGGCATCTTTGACTGGGATCAGGCGGTAAGACGACTGGACTGGTTGAATAACAAGTCAGAGGATCCGACCCTCTGGAACGATGCTGCCGAAGCGCAGAAACTGATGCGCGAGCGCCAGCAGCTTGATGATGGCATCAGCGGCGTGCGTGCCCTCGAACAGCAGCTTACTGATAATGTCGAGCTGATCGAACTGGGCGAAGAAGAGGGCGATGCCGATGTCGTTCGCGACGCGGAAGAGGCTCTCAAGGGCCTGAAGACCGAAGCGGCGCGCCGGCAGGTGGAAGCCATGCTCTCCGGCGAGGCCGATTCCAACGACACCTATGTCGAAGTCCATTCGGGCGCAGGCGGCACCGAGAGCCAGGACTGGGCGAACATGCTGTTGCGCATGTATACCCGCTGGGCCGAACGCCAGCGCTTCAAGGTTGAGCTGCTCGAAGTCCATGACGGGGAAGAAGCCGGCATCAAGTCCGCGACGCTGCTCGTCAAGGGACACAATGCCTATGGCTGGCTGAAGACCGAATCGGGCGTGCACCGTCTCGTGCGCATTTCGCCCTATGACAGCAACGCGCGCCGTCATACGTCCTTCTCGTCGATCTGGGTCTACCCGGTCGTTGATGATTCGATCCAGATCGATATCAACGAAAGCGACTGCCGTATCGATACCTATCGTTCTTCCGGCGCTGGCGGCCAGCACGTCAACACCACCGACTCGGCCGTGCGCATTACGCATATCCCGACGGGCATCGTCGTGCAGTGCCAGCAGGAACGTTCGCAGCACAAGAACCGAGCAAAGGCCTGGGACATGTTGCGCGCCCGCATGTACGAGGCGGAGCTGATGAAGCGCGAAGAGGCAGCCAATGCCGAAGCCGCTTCCAAGACGGATATCGGTTGGGGTCACCAGATCCGTTCCTACGTCCTGCAGCCCTATCAGCTCGTCAAGGATTTGCGCACCGGCGTTGCCAGCACGGCGCCCGGCGATGTGCTTGATGGCGATCTCAATGAATTCATGGAAGCTGCGCTTGCGCATCGCATCAGCGGTGCGGCGGATGCCGTTGTCGACGACGTCGATTGAGTTCAGATAGATGCGAACAAACAAAAGCCCCGGTAACGGGGCTTTTTTCATGCCGGCATTCGTCAGCATTCAATCGGAGAATTGTTCTGCCAGTATCCTCTCGGACCAGGAGCGATCCGGATCGGAAAGAATGCGCGCGGTCGTGTCTTCGGTCTGGGCGATCCGGACGCTGAGGACCGATTTGACCTCAGCATTGTCGGCGACGGCGTTCACCGGCCGCTTCTCCGGTTCCAGCACAGTAATCTCGATCGAAACCTTGTTCGGCAATAGGGCGCCGCGCCAGCGGCGAGGGCGAAACGCACTCACGGGCGTCATGGCCAGCAATGGCGCTTCCAGCGGCAGAATGGGACCGTGGGCGGAGAGATTGTAGGCAGTGGAGCCAGCGGGCGTCGTGACCATCAACCCATCGCAGATCAGTTCCGGCAGGCGTACGTGTCCATCGATCTCGACCTTGAGCTTTGCTGCCTGGTAGGACTGGCGAAACAGCGAGACTTCGTTGATGGCGAGCGCGACCGAGGTGGTGCCGTCATCATTGCGCGTGCTCATCTGCAGCGGATGAAAAGCATTTTCGACAGCTGCATCAATGCGTTCCGCCAGGCAATCGGTGCGGTAGTCGTTCATCAGGAAGCCGATGGAGCCGCGATTCATGCCATAGACGCGCTTGCCGGAATTCATCGTCTTGTGCAGCGTCTGGAGCATGAAGCCGTCGCCGCCAAGCGCCACGACGATATCGGCCTCCTGCTGCGGCGTCTGGCCATAGAGGCGAATCAGTTCTGCCTGAGCCTCCTGGGCTTCCGGAGCAGGTGAGGCGAGAAAACAAACAGACTGAAAATGACGCGACATGTAATGTCCCTTTAATCATCGTACTAGGTAGTCATATTCCCCCTATGCGACAAGACGTTTTGCAAAGACTGGTAAATCTGCGATCGCCACGGTGAACCGGAACCTGAGGAAAACAACCGATTTTCCCTTTACAGGATTTCAAAATCTGTTAGTTGGCATGCCGATGTGCCCTTGTAGCTCAGTTGGTAGAGCACCTGATTTGTAATCAGGGGGTCGCGGGTTCGAACCCTGCCGGGGGCACCATCATCATTCCGCAAGTGTTGCGGTTCCTCCATTACAATTTGCAAATCATTGGTGTCCGCGTTCACGCGAACCGCAATGAGTGTCCGATTTTTTCAGGAATATGGTGGCGATGCTAATGTCGGTATGGAAAACCGGCGACATCAGCCTAATATGTCAGTGCAGACGCCTTCAGGCCGTTTGCGACGATCTTCAACATAATATCGCTCCTTGGAAAGACATGACCATCAAGCCGAAGAAGCCCAAACTCGAACATTCCGAGCTCTCAGGTGAATTTACCGATGACGATGTCACCGTTCTGGTCGATATCTTTCGCGCCGCCGGCACCAATGACGACTGGCGGATGGAAGTCATCACGCCGGAGGAAGATCTGATCGAGTGGGAAGAGCCCTTCGCTACCGACCGCGAAGCCTTCGACGAATTCCTGGCGACGATTGCGCGCGATGGCATCAGGTCGTTCTTTGACGAAGCGGATCCCGCAGTTCACTGAGCCTCTTTCGGCTTTTCCGTCGATTTCATCGTCACGGCGCGGCTCGGTTTGCCGTCGGCATGTCGGCCGACCGCAGCCGAAAGTGTCGCTTCATTTACAAGGCGCAAAATAGGCATACACTTCTCCGGCCAATGGCGGGCGAGGATATGATCATGCACAGGATATCGAGGCATGTCGTCTTGGGATTGCCGCTTGTTGTGATCGCGGTGATTGTGAGCGTGTCGGCTTTGGCCGGCGAGAACTGCTACTGCAAGAATACGGATGGAAAGCAGCATGCGGTCGGTGAGGTCGCTTGCATGACCGTGGGCGGCAAGAACTATCTCGCGCAATGCGAGATGAACCTCAATGTCACCTCCTGGTCGAAGTTGCAGGAAGGATGCCCGGTCACGCGGAGCGGGTTCAAGCAGCAATCGGTTTGGCACCCTCAGCTGATCGCGATACGCTGAAACCCACAGCTCCGGCGGTTGCAAAAAACAGGTCTGCAAAGCCCTGTCTGTTATTCCTCAAAAGGTTGGCCTGATATCAGCTCACAGAGCGGAGCAGACATATTGGGGATGGTTGCATTTTTCGCGTCTGTCGACGAAGAGTGCTGCAGATTCCGCGTGATTTGATTAATCTTTTTCGAAGATATTGGCGCCATCGTTTGTCGGTCAGCGCCAATCATGAGCCACGAAGCACAATATAAATCCAGCTACCTCCAAGACCATATATCCGCTGCTGCGCCCGCAACAGGTGCGGAAGCGGAACCCGCCAAGCTCCCCCTAGTCGTGGACCTTGATGGAACCTTGGTGCGTTCGGATTTTTTTCTTGAGAGTATCTTTGATGGGATTGCCAAAAGCAGCTGGATTGCATTGGTGCCCGAAGCCTATTCAAAGGCAGGCTTGAAATCGCATTTCGCTGGTTTGTCGACGATCGATTACACCAAGCTCCCCTTTAACGAGCGGGTATTGGCCTTGATCGTGGCGGCAAAGGATCAGGGCCGAAAGGTCTATCTCACCACTGCCGCTAACCGTGTACACGCCGAGGAAGTGGTGAGGCATTTGCCGGCTCTCTTCGACGGTATCTTTGCTTCAGATGATCGGCTCAATCTCAAAGGTGAGCGCAAAGCGCAGGCACTCCTCGCCGCATTCGGCGCGAAGGGCTTCGACTATGTCGGCAACAGGGAAGATGACTTCCGTGTGTGGCCGCACGCTCGCCAGGCAATCAGCACAGGATTGTCCAAAAGACAGAGGGCTCGTTTAGATAGCTGCCATGACGACCATCTGTGTCTCGCCACCCGAAACTGGGAGTATGTGTCCCTGATCAAGGCGATGCGCCCGCATCAATATGCGAAGAATGGCCTGATATTTGTTCCATTATTGACATCGCACGAATTCACACCACCCGCTTTCCTGTCGGCCCTGCTGGCTTTCCTCGCCTTTTGTCTATGCGCTTCCGGCGTCTACCTTCTAAACGACCTGCTTGATCTGCAGGCGGACCGCGGTCATCCGACGAAGCGTCTTAGGCCCTTCGCCGCCGGGCAGCTCCCCTTGACGCTCGGTCTCTTGCTGGTGCCGCTTTTAACGATTTCCGCCTTTGCGATTGCGTCCTTGCTGCCGTTGCAATTCCTATTACTGCTGATGATCTATTTTGCTGGAACGGCGCTATATTCGTTCTCGCTAAAGAAAATGATGATCGTCGACGTCGTCGTGCTGGCGATTCTCTACACAATCCGCATTTTTGCCGGCGCGGCGGCAATCAATGTCGTCGTTTCCGAATGGCTGTTCACGTTTTCTCTGATGATCTTCGCGGCGCTGGCCCTGATAAAGAGACACATCGAGCTTGCCGCCAGATTGGACAAGGGCCTCGCGGACCCCAGCAATCGTGACTACAAGCTTGCCGACCTTCCCATTATTGCCGCTCTGGCGGCGGCGGCCGGAATGAATTCGATCACAGTTCTTGCCTTGTATGTGTCATCGCAGGAAGTCGCCAGACTATACACGCATCCGCATGTGCTTTGGGGGCTTTGCCCGCTTTTCCTTTATTGGACCAGCCGCACGCTGATGCTGGCCCATCGCCGCCTCATGGACGACGATCCGATTACCTTCGCTCTGCGCGATCGCCGGAGCTGGGTTGTCGGGCTGATATCGATTGTGCTCATATTTGCCGCACGGTGACGGAAGATGATGTCTGAAACCGTGAAGCAGCAATCTCGCGCCTATTCATCCGTGCTTGATATTTCGCCCCATTTTACAGTGATCGCCGCGACGGTTTTGAGTTTCCTCCGAACGGGCTATATGCCGGTCGACGAAAACAATATCTATCACGTGCCGATACTGCTGCGTTCCTTCGACCTGCCGCAATTTGCAGACGACGCTTTCATTCAGTCTCTAAGAAATTTCGCATCCGGTTTCTGGATCGTGTTTTCCGGTGCTGGCAACCTTGTCGACGCGAAGCTTTTCCTCGCCACATGGCTCGTCATCACTCACTTCGCGTTCCTTGCCGCGGCACTCCATTTTGCCAGGAGCCTGGGCTTCAGTGATCGCAGGCTCCTGAATATCTATCTCCTGATCCTCTCTGTCGCCGGACCCCTTGTCGGGATAACCGTCGGCGGCGGCGGCATCATGCTGCATTATTTTACGCATTCCGAGCTTGCGAATGCTTTCGTCCTGTTCGGCTTTTCATACGCCGTTCGAGGGAGCTATGGGCATGCCGCGGTTGCGACGGCGATTACCTTCTTCCTGAACGCCTTCATGGCCGTTTGGATGATATTGCCTCTATGCTTCCTGGCGATTTACCAAATCCAAACCGGGATGATTTCATTTCGTGCGCTGGTGGTCCGTGGAGCCACTGGATCGCTGTTGGGCGCGATTTTTCTGTTGCTGCCGCTCGTCAACGTATTTTCGAACCGGCAGTTGCTCACGGTTCCGAGCTTTTCTTTCCGCCAGTTTCTCTGGGATTTTTATCCCTTCCATTTTTTTCTTCAGAGCAATAGTGGGCTGCACCTGGCGAATCTGCTTTGCGCGGTAGCAGTCATTTTCGTGATCTGCAGGTATCTGGGAAATCAAATGACGCCCCTCCGCCTCCTGACCGGCGGCATGATTGCCGTTCTCCTGATCGGCACAATCGTTCCGTTGCTCACGGACTCAAGGATGATCCTGAATCTTCACCTGATTCGCAGCGCGGTGGTGGTCATCTTTCTCTTCGCCATCGCCGCGGCATTGCTGGTTGCGAAATGGATTACGGCGCCGGAAAATGCGTCATCGGCGCTCTTTGGATGGGCCATCTGCGTGGCATTGATGCCATTGCAATTAGGCGCGGTGATGGTTCTCGTTCTATGGCTGTTCTATCGTGTTTTTGCGGCTGGAGCATTGGCGCCTCAGGGATCCGCATCGAATGGGCCAAGGCTATTTCTTTGCTTTGCCCCAATCATGGCATTTTTCGTCTTCCACAATCTCTATGACCACTACAGTGATCAGCTAAGGAAGGTTGCCAGCGAGGCGCAATGGGAGCGGGTAGGTGCCTGGGCCGAAAAGGCGCTCCCTGCGGAGGCCACCTTCATGATCATGCCTGATCACAATGCCACCGGAGCCGCGCTTGGTTTCGGATATACATCGGAGCGGCGGCAGATATTCGCCTACAAATATGGCGCGGCAGTTCTATGGTCGCCCGCATATTTTACCGTTTGGGAGCGTAACATGACGTGGCGCGAGGTGCTCGAAACGCCGCAGGACAAACTCAGTTACGTTGCCGGTAGTGGCGCCGATTATCTGGGGACCGAGTGTGATCCGGCCCTTGGCAACCCCGTCCATCAGGATGGTGACACTTGTCTCTACGCGATAGCATCGCCAGTCGGCCAGGTCCGATAGGGCAAGTCCGCCAGGGATTATCCCTGGCGAGCCTTTAACCGGCTCCAAGAAAGATGCCGCGTTTCCGGAACATCAGCCGCCCTGTTTGCGCACCAGCAAGAGCGGCTCGCCTTCCTCTTCGTCGGACTTCTGAAAACTGCCGTCCGGCTTCATGTCGAAGGAGAGGGAGGAGCCGTCATTGCCCAGCATCACCAGGCCGAAGCCCTCCGCCGCCCAGAGCGAAAGCTTGAGGTCGCCGACTTCGCTGGGGCAGTCTCCGGCCGGTGACATTTTCGCGGTTCCGTCCGGATCCTTGTCGATGGTCAATGTGACATCGCAGACGGGTTTTCCATCCGGCCGTTGGATGTGCCAGGCTCCGGCGAGGCTTGCAACGGTCGGCACATGGTCGACGTCGCCAAGCGCCGGCAGCAGCCAGGTAGGCTCGCCGGCGTCGCTCTCCCAGGGAGAGCCTTCTTCCTGCTGGAACCGGATAAGCATCTTCGCCGAGGCATCGACGATGGTGAGCGACCCGTCATCGGCGAAATTCCATGCGCTCGCCTTGGAGAGTGCGGGCAGGGGCGTTGCACAGGCGTCCGCCCCGGTGATGCCATAGCCGCCGCCGGTGACCGGGTTGGTATCGAAGGTCAGCCGGCATCCCTTGGCACCGCTTTCAGGTGCCAATAGCCATGCGCCCGCCTGCGCTTTGACAAGCTCGTCATCGGCAGCGCGTGCCGGTTGACCCATAGCGACAGCAAGGGCGACGGAAGCCGCCGCTAGACCAAGAACACGGATCAAGGCAAATTCCCCCAACTGGTCGCGGCAGCTTCGGCGCCGCTAGATTTTCAGATAGGATCGCGCCGCATAAAGCGCGATCGCCGCTGCGTTCGAGACATTGAGCGATTTGATGGCGCCCGGCATGTCGAGGCGTGCCAGCGCGTTCACGGTTTCCCGTGTCTTCTGGCGCAATCCCTTGCCCTCGGAGCCGAGAACGAGGGCGACCTTGCCGCCGCTGAAGGTGCCTTCGAGCGGTGCCGGCCCTTCCGAATCAAGGCCGATGGTCGTGAAACCCAGCTGGTGCAGTTCGCCGAGCGCATCGGCGAGATTGGTGATCTGTATATAAGGTATGAGTTCGAGCGCGCCCGAGGCCGATTTTGCCAGCACGCCTGATTCGGTCGGGCTGTGGCGCTGCGTGGTGATGACAGCGCCTGCATCGAAGGCCACGGCCGAGCGCATGATCGCGCCGACATTGTGAGGATCCGTCACCTGATCGAGAACGAGCAACAGCGGGCTGTCCTTCAGCGCTTCGAGGCGGCGAACGGGCAGGGGCCGCGTTTCCAGCATCACGCCCTGGTGGATCGCTTCCGGTCCCAGCACCTTGTCGATATCCTGCGGTGATACGATCTCCACAGGAATGCCGATGCTATCGACCGGGCCGATCTCCAGCCGCACCAGCGCATTCTGTGTCGTCGACAGCTTGATGTTCCGGCGCTCGGGATTGGCAAGAGCGGCGCGAACAGTATGCAATCCATAAAGAAGGACCTGGTCCGGCGCGAGTGCCGGCGGCTTCCAATCATCCGCGCCCGCCCGCTTGCGCTTCTGCGGCGCCGGCGTCGGGATTTCACCGCGCTCGCGCTTGGCGTCGCGATGGGCGCGCCGCAGGGTGGCGTAATGCGTGTCCTTGGCCGACTTGTCGTCGGCGGTGTTGTCTGGGCCGGAGCGGCCGGAAATTTTATCTTTGCTCATGCGGCTTTATAACCAGCGCCTTCCCGGGCGCATAGCCTCTTTTGGCGGCAAGCTTTTCCCACAGGCTGAAATCTTTTCGTCATTTTTGGCAATTCCCTGTGTTGACAGACGGAAATCGTCCGGTCATATACGCGGCGCAGATGACGGCGGCGACGCCAACATCGAGCAACTTGGTCGCAAGATCCAGTCGGAATACTGGAGGGATGCCCGAGTGGTTAAAGGGGACGGACTGTAAATCCGTTGGCTCAGCCTACGTTGGTTCAAATCCAACTCCCTCCACCATTCCGGACCGGATCTTGACCACCCGCGCGGGTATAGCTCAATGGTAGAGCAGCAGCCTTCCAAGCTGAATACGCGGGTTCGATTCCCGCTACCCGCTCCAAAGTTTTTAAATCACCTAGCTATATGACGTGTCACGGCATGTCGCTAAGCTTATTTGAGCCGATCTCAGGTGTGCTCATTTTCCTCATAAGCCGAATTAGATAGCTCTGCTCTGGCGGTCACGCCGAGCAACCCCGTTACCGTACGGCGGCGAATCGTACATATGAAGGAAGAGAAAGCGCCTTTGAAAATAATAGATATTGCTCGTGGGGGTATTACATCCCCAAAGACAATAGTATTTTTATAGGAACTCTGATCTTTCATTTAAAAATCACGTTGAATTCCTTGTTTTTTATGATGTACTGCAACCGTTGGATGGTGCTAAAAATGGGGAAATAAAATGCAGCATTTCTTTAACAATATATCAGCCGTAATGCCAACGCTTCCAGTAGATCTGTTAGATGTAAAGTTAAAATTGAATGCAACGGTAAAATTGAATTACCTAAGAATAGACGGAAATTTTGAATTTCTTGATCAGGTATGCAAGTGCGAAGTTATTGAGTTTACAGACGGTGCCGATTTTAACTACGTGAACTTGGATTTCGATTGGGTTATATTTTATGCTGATGTGCTAAAACTAAATGGTTCAGCCGGTATCAGGAGAAACCAGTGGATTGATCTCTCCGGCGAAGACGGCAGCAACGGCGCAGATGCTCTGCCCCCATCCAAAGGCTATGGAAGACATGGGTTGCCTGGTCAGCCCGGGGGTTGGGGCACCCCGGGAAGGAGTCAACAAATCCCTAACCTGTTTGTTTTTTGTCAGGAAGTACGCTGGAAGGGGAATGCGGCAAACCCGAGTGATCTAATTGGCAAGGTCATGGTTGATTTCCACGGATATGACGGAGGCGAGGGAGGGGCCGCGGGAAATGGTGGTTCCGGCTCGAACGGAACACAAGGGTCTCCTTCACGAAGTGGCTTTCTGGATTGCTCCTCAGGTCCAGGTTGGGGAGGTAACGGCGGTAATGGCGGCCCCGCTGGCGTTCCTGGAATCGGTGGTGATGGTACGGATGGCGCAGACATACAGATGTTTGTGCGTCCGTCGCAGGTACCAAATGCCGGGCAATTTGGTTACGATGTCAAAGGCGGGAGAGGGGGGAAATGGGGTAAGCCCGGTCGCCCTGGTATCCCTGGAAAAGGCGGCCTGGAAGGACAAACTGGCGGCAGATGTGGGTCAGCAGGACGCACCGGCCATCCGGGCGGTACGCCGGATATATGCCATGTTCCAGACGTGGGTGCGCGCGGCGGCATTAATGGCCCCATGCCGACGATCGTTCCTTATACCGGCTTCGATGAGCTTAACTGACGGAATAAGCTATTTGGAAAAGCACTTGCCGCCTAGGGTGGCATTTCAATCAGGCGGCGACGTTAATAGGTTGCGCGAGCAGCTTGGGTTCTAAGACTTGTATATGGTCCCGAACCGGATGCTCAGTTTCGATTGTCACTTAGCTGTTTCAGTCTAGCAAGTTTGTTATATTATCGATGGTTTAGCCCCGGTGCCAATCTATCGTCACCGGGGCTGCGTCGTCGTCGCGCCTGACTGATCTCCGCTTTGCATATTTGACACGAAGGGTTGCTTATATCAGCGCGAGCGATAGATATTGCTCAGGCAACCGAAACGGGAGAGCGCAAATGGGTATCTTCGACAAGATCAAGGGTGCAATCTGGGGACAGGCAAAGGCTGCCGAGGCTGCTCCTGCACCGACCACCACCGCCGCAACTGCCAATCCGGCGCCTGCGCCGACGCCGGCTCCTTCGTCTACCACGGCGGCCACATCGCCTGCCACCAGTGCGCCGTCAGCTCCGGTGGATATCGCCTCGATCCTCGATGCGGCGGTAAAGAAGAGCGGCCAGAAACTGGACTGGAAGCATTCGATCGTCGATCTGATGAAGGCACTTGGCATGGATGCCAGCCTTTCCGAGCGCAAGGAATTGGCGCAGGAACTGGGCTACACCGGCGATGCTGGCGATTCCGCCAAGATGAATATTTTCCTTCACAAGGCACTTCTGCAGAAGCTTGCCGACAATGGCGGCAAGGTGCCTGCCGATCTTCTGGACTGATAGCGTCAAGCATTGGTGAACGGCATCTGCCGGCCTCAACCGGTAAAGCGTCGCGATCGGTGACGATCCATAGCCGTTTAATTATTTTGCGCCCTTTCCCAGCGGGAGAGGGCGCTTTGTTTTGACGGCTATTCCATTTGCGTGGATGCTTTCATCCCGCATCCACCACTGGAATTCTATATGGCGCTTCCCTATCTAAGCGTCTGAACCGGCAAATGCTTTTTTGTCTTTCCGGATCGGCCGGCGAACCTTACGCGGCGAATGAAAGTCGAAGGCTGCGGATCATGCGCCATCGGCTGGGCTTCGCTTGAAATAGGCCCTGCAATTAAGTCTTGCGCAAACGCGACGAAAGCCTTAAACGGCGGCACTAAACCGGTTCGCCGGGGTCACTCATTACGTTCATAGGAAGCATTCAAATGGCAAAGAGTAAGTTTGAGCGCAATAAGCCTCACGTTAACATTGGTACGATTGGGCACGTTGACCACGGCAAGACGTCGCTGACAGCAGCG
>BFBZ01001809.1_pt1 | contig 13267 bp, 17 predicted proteins | sample 1888401 | NCBI WGS metagenome assembly BFBZ01 (sample SAMD00112614, study PRJDB3348) | symbiont metagenome | host: Chara braunii | reverse complement strand
GCGGCAGTGATTCGTTCCTGCGCCGGATCGCGTTCGACCGCACCGGTTTCCACCAGATGGTCGTAGCGCTGCCTGACGGTCGCATGGGTCTGGAGGCCGTCACGCAGATGCATCGGTCACGTCGTTTTTTCTTATGCATGTCGCCCAAAAGCGGGGCCACTTTTGGGCGACATGCATTGGGAGAAGCCAAGCTTACCTTGTAAGCGAAATCGGCTGGCCGTTGGAAGTCTGGCCGTCGAATTTCGAACCGCCCGAGGAATAGAGCCGTGCCAGCGTGCCGCCATTCTCGTCATAGAGCGTCAGCTGCTTGCCGGAAACGTTCCAGGATTTGATGCCGTCGATCGGTGCCGGGCAATGCAGCGGTCCGGCACGGAAGCCGGCGCCGAATTTTGTCTGCGGCGTCGCCACCTTGCAGCTCTGCCCGGAAACGCTTGCGTTCCAGACGCCGGCGACGCTGGCCGCGGTCAGATCGGCCGCCCCGGAAGGCGCCGAGCCGTCCGGCGGCAATGACGCCACCTGGGTGTTCTGCGGAGCGGTCGGAAATTGCGACGGATCGGTCGTGCCGGGCGCTGCCGGCGGCGGCAACTGGTTGGCGGTCACCTTGCCGGCAGGCGCGGCTTGCAGCGGAGCGGGCTGCTGGTTGTCCATCGACGAGAACCGTGAGGTTGTGCAGCCGCTCGCAACGAGAGCGGCCAGTGATACGGCCACCAGACCTGTTTTCGAAAACTTCATTCCAAACCTCCGTCGGATCGGCGGGGCTGCCGTCCGCGCAATGTCGCCCCCCCCAAGATGGAGAAGGTGGCGAAATTTCAACCCGATATGGTTAAAATACGGTTTGCGGCAACATCTGTTGCAAATTTATCGCAATTTGAGCGACCTGCTTCCAGCCTGCGTACCGGAGTGGTGGGGACGCGGAAAGCCGCCATCGCAGGCATCACCTAAATATCAGCACACCAGCGGCGCGCTCGGCACGAAAACATAACCATCCGGCCCGACAATATAGCACTCCCGCAGGCCGTGCGGCTTGTCCATCGCCCCGGCGAGAACGATATGGCCCTGATCCCGCGCCCTGGCCTCGATCCCGTCTGGGTCGGCGCCATAGAGGCGCAATTCCAGGCCGGCACCGCGTGTCTCCACGCCGGCGATGATGCCGGTCATCGGATTGTCGAGATAGCTGTGATCTGCGTGCAGCAGGAACACCGACCCCAGCAATTCGAGCGCGGCGAAATCCTCATCGACATAGACGGTACGCGCGCCGAGCACGTCGCGGCAAAAGGCTTCCATGGCCGGCATGTCGGTGACCAGCAGGTTGACACCGATCCCGCGCGGCAGCGAGCGGCCGAAATCCTCGGCCTTCATCCATGGAGTTTTCGTCCGTTTCATCGCCATGGCGCTGTCCTCCCGCTGGTGGGCGATCCTAATCGAGGCCGCGTGCCTGCCCTTGGCATTCCGCCGCCAAACGCTTGCGCCAGCCGCCGCAGAACCTATGTCTGGGAAACGAAACCTGCCGGAGCCGAAAAATTGGCCGCGAGAAAGAGAGCCGCGAACCGTTACTACAGCGGCCCGCCCAGCGACCATTTCGACGGCACGCTGTTTTTCAATCCCGATGGCAAGCTGCCCGGCCGTTTCGCCGACCTTCTGAAGTGGCAGCTGAGCGGGGAACGCTCGAAATGGCCGGCAACCAGTCCGAGCCCGTTTCCGCCGGCAAGGCCGGGCGCGCGGGTCGAAGGTTCAGGTCTGAACGTTACGATGGTTGGCCATTCCACGCTGCTGATCCAGACGGCCGGCCTGAACATCCTCACCGATCCGGTTTGGTCGCCGCGCGCCTCGCCGCTCTCCTTTGCCGGACCGAAACGGGTCAACCCGCCCGGCATAGAATTCGCCGACCTGCCGCCGATCGACCTCGTGCTGGTCAGCCACAATCATTATGACCATCTCGACCTCCCGACGCTGAAGCGGCTCAAGGCAGGACATGATCCGCTGGTGGTCACGCCGCTCGGCAACGATGCCATCATCGATGATGGCGTTCCCGGGATGCGACTGTCGACGCATGACTGGGGCGATCGCGTCGACATCGGCAAGGGGACAGCGATTCACATCGAGCCCGCGCATCATTGGTCGGCGCGCGGTGCGCGCGACAGACGCATGGCGCTATGGGCGGGTTTTGTCATCGAAACGCCGGCCGGCAAGATCTACTTTGCCGGCGACACCGGCTTTCATGACGGCACCAACTATCGGCTGATGGCTGAAAGGCATGGCGGCTTCCGTTTCGCCGTCCTGCCTATCGGCGCCTACGAGCCGCGATGGTTCATGGCGTCACAGCACCAGAACCCGAAAGAAGCCGTGCAAGGCATGAAACTCTGCAACGCCGCATACGCCGCCGGCTGCCACTGGGGCACGTTCCATCTCACTGACGAGTCGATCGACGAGCCAGCAAGGCATCTGGCCGAGGCGCTGGACGCCGCCGGCCTTTCGCGGGACCACTTCCGCGCCTTGCACCCCGGCGAAGTCTGGCACGTCCCCCTATCGCCGGCAGCTTGATCTGGCAGGCACAGGAGCCGGGAACCTAAGTGTCACGATGACGTTTGGTCTGCGGTTCCAATCATGTCGTGCGAGGCATTTTCAATGATCAAGTGGATCATCATACTCCTGATCGTCGCAGCGGCCGCCAGCCTGCTCGGCATGCCGGCGCTTGCCGGAGCCGCCGCCACCGGGGCGCGCATCCTCATCGGCATCGTTCTGATCATCTTCCTGCTCGTGGTGCTCGGCATCTTCGCAGTGACGTGAAATCGCTGCACACTGGTAATTCCTGCCCGTTTCCGCCATATAGCGCCAAACGGACATGGAATTTTTCGAGCGATGGCAAGCACTGCCCCTTTCGCCAAGATGAACGGCATCGGCAACGAGATCATCGTTGCCGACATGCGCGGCCGTGCCGATCGCGTGACGCCGGAGGCTGCCATTGCGCTCAACGCCGACGCCGCCACCCGCTTCGACCAGATCATGGCCATCCATGACGCCAGGGCACATGGCACCGACTTCTTCATCAACATCCTGAATTCCGATGGCTCCCGCGCGCAGGCTTGCGGCAACGGCATGCGTTGCGTGGTGCAGGCTCTTGCCGCCGACACCGGCCGCAAGACTTTCACCTTCGAGACCGTGGCCGGGATCCTCAATGCCCAGGAACATGCCGACGGGATGATCTCGGTCGACATGGGCACGCCGCGCTTTGGCTGGCAGGACATTCCGCTGGCCGAGGAATTTCGCGACACCCGCATGATCGAGCTGCAGATCGGCCCGATCGACGCGCCCGTGCTGCATTCGCCCTCGGTCGTCTCGATGGGCAATCCGCACGCCATATTCTGGGTCGATCGCGATGTCTGGTCCTACGAGCTCGACCGCTTCGGCCCGCTGCTCGAGAACCATCCGATCTTCCCCGAACGGGCCAACATCACCATAGCGCAGGTCACCTCACCCGAAACCATGGTCATCCGCACATGGGAGCGCGGCGCCGGCCTGACCAAGGCCTGCGGTTCCGCCGCTTGCGCGTCCGTGGTGGCCGCCGCGCGCACCAAGCGGACCGGTCGCAGCGTTAACCTGATGACGCCCGGCGGCGGTTCGCTGCATGTCGAATGGCGGGATGACGACCACGTCATCCTGACCGGTGCGGCCGAATGGGAATTTTCGGGGAGCTTCGATCCGTCGACCGGCACGTGGGCTCGCGACACCGAAAGCGCGGCCTGATGTCGGCTCTTCCCAAGGGCGTCGACATGGCCAAGGGCATTGACGTGGTGACGTTCGGCTGCCGGTTGAACACCTATGAATCCGAGGTGATGCGGCGCGAGGCCGAAAGCGCCGGCCTCGGCGCGCTGGCCGGCGGCGCGGTGATCTTCAACACCTGCGCCGTCACCGGCGAGGCCGTGCGCCAGGCCAAGCAGGCCATCCGCAAGGCGCGCCGCGACAACCCTCAGGCACGCATTATCGTCACCGGCTGCGCCGCGCAGACCGAGCCCGAAAAATTCGCCGTCATGGACGAGGTCGACCTCGTCCTCGGCAATGAGGAGAAGCTGAGGGCGAACTCCTACCGCGCGCTGCCGGATTTCGGCGTCAACGACACCGAGAAGGCGCGCGTCAACGACATCTTTTCGGTACGCGAGACGGCCGGCCACATGGTCGACGCCATCGAGGGCCGGGCGCGCGCCTTCGTCCAGGTGCAGAATGGCTGCGACCATCGCTGCACCTTCTGCATCATCCCCTATGGGCGCGGCAATTCGCGCTCGGTGCCGATGGGCGCCGTGGTCGAGCAGGTGAAGCGGCTGGCCGATAACGGCTACGCCGAGATCGTTTTGACCGGCGTCGACATGACCAGTTTCGGCGGCGACCTGCCGGGCGCGCCAAAACTCGGCAAGCTTGTGAAGACCATCCTCAAGCAGGTGCCCGATGTGAAGCGCCTGCGCCTGTCCTCCATCGATTCGATCGAAGCCGACGACGATCTGCTCGACGCCATCGCCACCGAGCCACGGCTGATGCCGCATCTGCATCTGTCGCTGCAGTCGGGTGACGACATGATCCTGAAGCGCATGAAGCGCCGGCATCTGCGCGACCAGTCGATCCGCTTCTGCGAGGATGTGCGCAAATTGCGCCCGGGCATCGTCTTCGGCGCCGACATCATCGCCGGCTTCCCGACCGAGACGGATGCCATGTTCGAGAATTCGGAGAAGATCGTTAGGGAGTGCGGACTGACCCATCTCCATGTCTTCCCGTTCAGCCCACGCGAAGGCACGCCCGCCGCACGCATGCCGCAGGTCCGCCGCGAGGTGGTCAAGCAGCGCGCTGCCTGGCTGCGTGCCGCCGGCGAGGCCGCCTATCGCCGGCATCTGGCCTCGCTCTCCGGAACGCGTCAGTCAATCTTGATCGAACGTGACGGCCTTGGCCGCACCGAAGGTTTTACGCTTGCGGCACTCGGAACGGGCGCACCGGGCGAGATCGTCGAAGCTGATATCACCGGCCACGATGGCGCCCGGCTGATTGCAGCGCCGCTTGCCGCGCGCGCCGCCTGAGAACGCGAAAACATGGCTGGTTTTTTCAAGAAGATATTTTCGTTCGGCAAGAAGGAGGTTGTCGAGGAGCGGATCGACGAGACCGCACCGCTGCCGCCGATCAAATGGGAAGCACTGGACGCGCTGAAGCCGGCAGCCGAGCAGGTTGTTCCGGAATTCTTGAAGCGCGACGAGCCCGAAGTGGCGCTTGCGCCGCCACCAGCGGCCGAGCCGGAAGTGCCGCCGCGGGCGCAACCGGCGCCCGTCGAGGAACCCACACCCGCGCCCATTCCCACAATCCCACCAGCGCCGGAGCCAACGGTTCCGTCCGAGCCCGAGMCCCAGCCGGAGCCAGCCCCGTTCGAGGAGCCCAAGCCGGTCGAGCCCGCGCCCCAGCCACCCGCCCCGGAGATCCCGGCGGAGAAGCCGGCGCCGCAAGAGACGCCCGAGGTGCCGGTTGTTCCGGAGCGCGTTCCGGAACCTGCGCCACGGGAAATTCCTGCACCCGAACGGCCTGAAGTCGTTCCGGACGAGCCGGAGAGACAGCCGGAGCCAACGCCTGTCGAAGTGCCGGCGCCAGTTGAGACCCCATCCACAATCCCGACTGCAAAGCTTCCCTCGGAGGTCAGCGCCGCCCCTCATCCGCCTGCCGGCACCTTCTCCCCGTATAGTGACGGGGAGAAGGGTAAAGCTCCAACGCTGACGCCCCCCTCTCCCCGTCCTTCACGAGGAGAGGGTAAGGGTGAGGGGCAGCGCGAACCTGCGCGAGATTTGGCGCCTGTTGAAACTGTGCCAGCGACTGCCGCGCCCGAGGCTCCGGCAGCGGAAATCCTGCCTCCCATTCGCCAGCCGGCGCCGATTGAAGCGCAGCCTGTCATCGCCGAGATCGCGCCCGAACTGCAGCCAGCCCCACAACCCCTGCCGGAACCAAAACCCGCTCCCGGCAAGGTGACCGTCACCAGGAAGGTCGAGCAGAAGGCCGAGCCGCAGAAGGCACCGGAACCGGCGCCGAGGCGCTCCTGGTTCCAGCGCATGAAGGACGGGCTTGCCCGTTCGTCGCGCGAGCTCACCGGCAACATCGCCGGCGTGTTCACCAAGCGCAAGCTCGACGAAGACACGCTGCAGGATCTCGAGGATGTGCTGATCCGCGCCGACCTCGGCATGGAAACAGCCTTGCGCGTCACCGATGCGCTGGCTTCCAGCCGCTACGGCAAGGATGTCTCTGACACGGAAGTGCGCGCCATCATGGCGGCCGAGGTCGAAAAGGTGCTGACCCCTGTCGCCAGGCCGCTGGAGCTCGACCTCAACCACAAGCCGCATGTCATCCTGGTCGTCGGCGTCAACGGCACCGGGAAAACCACGACCATCGGCAAGCTGGCGGCGAAACTCACCGATGGCGGCCTCTCGGTGATGCTGGCCGCCGGCGACACGTTCCGCGCCGCCGCGATCGAGCAGCTGAAGATCTGGGGCGAGCGGACGAAGTCGCCGGTCGTCTCCTCCAAGCTTGGCGCCGATGCCGCTGGCCTGGCCTACGACGCCTTCGAGAAGGCCAAGCAGGCAGGCTCCGACGTGCTGATCATCGACACCGCCGGCCGGCTGCAGAACAAGACCGAGCTGATGGCGGAACTCGAAAAGATCGTCCGCGTGCTGGGCAAGCTCGATCCGGAAGCGCCGCACACCGTGCTGCAGACGGTCGATGCCACCACCGGCCAGAACGCGCTCAACCAGGTCGAGATCTTCCGCAACGTCGCTGGCGTCAACGGCCTGGTCATGACCAAGCTGGACGGCACGGCGCGCGGCGGTATTCTGGTGGCTATCGCGGCAAAGCACAAATTGCCGGTTTATTTCATCGGCGTCGGCGAACAGGTCGACGACCTCGAACCTTTCTCAGCAAGCGAATTCGCCCGGGCGATCGCTGGAGTAGCCTGAACCTATGAATCCACCCATCCTCGAACGCGACCCGTCCGACCCGCAGAAGCATAAAAAGGAAGGCCTCAATCCCGTGCTCAAGCTGGCGCTGGAACTCGGGCCGCTGATGGTCTTCTTCTTCGCCAATGCGCGTGGCGAATGGCTGCTGCAGAAATTTCCCGCTCTTGCCGAACTCGGCGGCCCGATCTTTGTTGCCACCGGGCTGTTCATGGCCGCCACCGCGATCGCGCTGATTGCGTCCTGGCTGCTGACCCGCACGCTGCCGATCATGCCGATGGTGTCGGGCGTGGTCGTGCTGATCTTCGGTGCACTGACGCTCTATCTGCAGGACGACATCTTCATCAAGATGAAGCCGACCATCGTCAACACGCTGTTTGGCGGCGTGTTGCTCGGCGGATTGTTCTTCGGCAAGTCGCTGCTTGGCTATGTCTTCGATTCGGCCTTCAGCCTCGATGCCGAAGGCTGGCGGAAACTGACGTTTCGCTGGGGCCTGTTCTTTCTGTTCCTGGCTATCGTCAACGAAGTGGTGTGGCGCAATTTTTCCACCGACGCCTGGGTTACCTTCAAGGTCTGGGGCATCATGCCGATCACACTTCTGTTCACCTTCAGCCAGATGCCGCTGATCCTGCGGCATTCGCTGGACGACAAGACAGGGGAGAAGGCCGGCAAACAATAGGGCCGGCAGACAATAGGGAGAGGGCCATGGAATTCGTCGCCACGCGCGAAGAGCTGAGGACGATCTACAAGACGCCCAGGCCCACCGACGGCTCGATCCGCAAGGAACTTAAGGCGCTGGACGGCCACTGCCGCTCCTTCATCGGCAAGAGCCCGTTCGTGTTGATCGGCTCCTCCGACGGCGCCGGCAATTCCGACGTGACGCCGAGGGGCGACCGACCCGGTTTCGCCGCCATTCTCGATGACAGGACCATCGCCATTCCCGACCGGCCGGGCAACAACCGGCTGGACACGCTGGAGAACATTCTCCTCAACCCTTCGGTCGGCCTGCTCTTCCTCATTCCCGGCATGAACGAGACGCTACGCGTCAATGGCGATGCCCGCATCACCATCGACGCCACCTTGCGCGAAAGGCTCGCCGTCGATGGCAGGGAGCCGCAAAGCGTCATCGTGGTCGCGGTCAAGGCCACCTACATGCATTGCGCCAAGGCCTTCATGCGCTCCGACCTCTGGAAGCCGGAGAGCTGGCATGACCGCACGACGCTGCCGACGCTTGGCCAGATCCTGCGCGACCAGCTGGCGCTGACCGATTCCGCCGAGGCGACCGACCGCTGGCTGGACGACAGCTACAAGCAGACGATGTGGTAGGCTCGTCCGGCCACGATTCGTCTGGGTTTGCCTTGCTGAAATTCATCGCCATCTCCGGCAGCATGCGGGCTGCCTCCACCAATTCGGCCCTGGTCGCGGCTCTTGCGCGCAACGCGCCGCCCGGCTGCCACGTCACCGTCTATGACGGGCTCGGCCGCTTGCCGATCTTCAACCCGGACGACGAGGGCGAGCGCACGCCGTCGGAAGCAGCCTTGCTGATCGATGCCGTCACAAGCGCCGATGGCGTGGTCGTCTCCTGCCCGGAATATGCCCATGGCGTGCCCGGTGGGCTGAAGAACGCACTCGACTGGCTGGTGTCGCGCGACGCCGCCGTCAGCAAGCCAGCCATGCTGGTGCACGCCTCGCCGCGCTCGCTGTTTGCCCGCGCGGCGCTGGCCGAGATCATGCGGACCATGTCTTTCGCGCTTTGTGAAGAGGCGGTGCTGGAGATTGCGCTGTTGGGGAAGAAGCCGATCGAGATGGAGGCTATTTTGGCTGAGCCGGCGAATGTGCTGGCTATGCGCGATGCGGTGCAGGCCTTCGCGGAGTTCATCTGCGCGCGTTGATGCCGAGCAGCCACCCGCGCGCCTTCGAAATTAGCCCTTGCCTCTCAACGTCTCGACATCGGTCTTGCCGACATACCAGTCGCGCGCATTGACCTCCTCGAAAACCACCCAGACGTCGTCATTGCCGAGCCCAGTGGCGTCCATGATGGCCGCCGTGACTTTGCGGGCGATGTCAGCCTTCTTGCCTTCCGGATCGGCGGCGATCACTTCCTTGACGATGCGGATGTTGACGAATGGCATGATTTTCTCCCTTGGATTTTTGTCGGCTGCCGCGGGAAAGCCGCTTCGTAATTCGCCCTGGCAGGCGGCCTGATGGGACCGCGAACCGCGGCGCCGGCGCCACAGGCATGCACAGAAACGCCATCAAAAGCCGCCAGAGAAGCGTGGCCAACAGCCTCAAAAGGTCTTGGCCCCGTTCACCATCAATCGGACGCAGTAGAGCGACGTCGTGCCGGCGATGTAAAGGCAGTTCATCTTGCTGCCGCCGAACACGCAATTGGCTGTGATTTCCGGCACCTTGACCTTACCGATCAGCGTCCCGTCCGGATCGTAGCAATGGGTGCCGTCGCCGGCACTCGTCCAGATGCGCCCCTGATCGTCCAGCCTGAAGCCGTCGAACAGGCCGGCCGTGCAGTCGGCGAAGACTTTTTCGCCCGACACCTTCTTGCCGCCCTTGCCGACGTTGAACACGCGCATATGCGCGGGGTTGTCGGCGCCATGCGTGCGCCCGGTATCGACAACATAGAGCTTGCTCTCGTCGAGCGAGAAGGCGAGCCCGTTCGGCCTGACCATGTCGGTGATGACAGCCTCGACCTCGCCGCTGCCGGGATCGACCCGGTAGACGTTGCAGGCGCCGATCTCGCTCTCGGCCTTGTCGCCCTCATAGTCGGTGTCGATGCCGTAACTCGGATCGGTGAACCAGATCGATCCGTCGGACTTCACCACGACGTCGTTGGGAGAGTTCAGCCGCTTGCCCTTCCATTTGGCGGCAATGGTGGTGACCGAGCCGTCATGCTCCGTGCGGCTGACGCGGCGGCCCGAATGCTCGCATGTGACCAGCCGGCCCTGCCGGTCGACGGTGTTGCCATTGGAATTGCCGGACGGTTGCCGAAACACGCTGACGCTGCCGTCGGTCTCGTCGTAGCGCAGCATGCGGTTGTTCGGAATGTCGGACCAGACCACGTAGCGGCCGGCCGCGAACCACGCCGGTCCTTCCGCCCACCGGCATCCGGTGAACAGTTTTTCCACCTGCGCGGTGCCGTTGAACAACCGCGCGAAACGCGGATCGAGAACTTCATAGTTTGCGGCCGCCATGCTTTTCCTCCCGGCATCACGTGACAGCGATCAAGCCAGCCTGTGATCGATATGGCAAGACGGCGCATCCGCAATTTGTAAGACAAAACGGAAGAGAGATGGACGAGGCGGCTCGGCTGGCGCTGCCGGTTAGGGCGTCATTAACCCGCTATGCGCTCAACGCAATGGTGCATTGCAACATCTTCTTTTTGCAACGCACCATTCCTATGTCATGCTTCGTATTGATCAAGGGAGGAACAACGGCCGCGGGAATGCGGTGTAAAAAAGGGAACTCACCATGATCTTCAACGACCTCATGAACCGCGCTCGCCAGAGCATCGCCAAGCGCAAGCACTACAATCGCCTGGTCGCCGAAATCGACAGCTTTTCCAGCCGTGACCTGGCCGACATGCGCGCCGACCGCAGCGAAATGCTCTACCAGATCCACAAGCAGATTTACGGCTGAGTCTCACCCATTCGTCATCCTGGGGCGGAGCAGGAGCGCAGCTCCGTCGCGAAGACCCCAGGATCCATGCCGTGATCTTCGAGCGACGCAACGGTGCAGAATTTCTGTCTAACGCCGCACGCAACGCCTATCCTGGTCCGCCGTATTCTTCGACCTACGTCCCGGCATGGATCCTGGGGTCTACGCCGCGTCGCTTCGCTCCTTGCTTCGCCCTAGGATGACGAAGGCGAGAGAGCGCCGTCAGTTCGGCGCCGCAAGCGCCTTGTCGATCTGCGGCAACAGCACCGTCTGCGCCGACTCCGGCGTCAGCGGGCCGACATGCTTGTAGGCGATCTTGCCGTCCTTGCCGATGACGAAGGTTTCCGGCACGCCGTAGACCCCCCAGTCGATCGCCGTGCGCCCGGCCTCGTCGACGCCGATGACCTGGAACGGGTTGCCGAGATCGCCGAGGAACCGGCGGGCGTTTTCCGGTCGGTCCTTGTAGTTCAGCGCCGCCATGACGAAGCGCCTGTCCTGCGACAAGGCGAGCAGCACGGGATGTTCTTCCCGGCACGGAGCGCACCATGACGCGAACACATTGACCAGCGTGACCCGCCCAGCGAATTGCCTGGAATCGAGCCCCGGCAGATTGCTGCCTTCCAGGGCCGGCAGGTTTGTCTGTGGCGCCGGCAGGCCGATCAGCGCCGACGGCACTTCCGAAATGTCGCGGCCAGACAGCAGCTGCGACAGGAACAGCCCGGCCAATCCCAGGAAAACCAGCAGCGGCAACAGCACGATGAGGCGTCGCCCGCGTGCCGGCGTCTGCGTTTCCATGCTCATGATTTGACCGCCCCGGCCTTGTCGGAGCGCCGCCGGATGCCGGCTGCTTCGAGTTCGGCGAGCTCGCGCTTGCGGGCCCGCTGGTCGATGAGGATCCAGCCGATCAGCCCGGCCAGGACCACGGCCGTGATGCCGTAGGCGGCGGCCACGTAAAGGGCGTGCGCACTCACGCGACCCGCTCCGCGCAGACTTTCAGCCCGATCATGCCGCTTCGTTCGATCATGCCTTCCCTTAGCCTTGCATCCTCGGCTTCGCAATCTGGCGCCGTAGCGCATCCCATCATCGTCAGTGGCGCATGACGCGCCTCAATCCGTCCCGTGCCGCAATGCAAGCGCTGCGGAAACCGGGCCCAGCACGGCAAGAAACAGCGTCAGCGCGGCAAGAATGAGGAAGGGCTGCAGGAAGGGGTCGGGATTGACTGTCGCGCCATAGCTCGCCGAAACCCCGAAGATCAGTACCGGAATGGTCAGCGGCAGCACCAGCACCGAGATCAGCAGTCCGCCGCGCGGCAGCGCCACCGCCACGGCTGCACCAGCCGCCCCGATGAAGGTGATGGCCGGCGTCCCGACCAGCAGTGTCAGCGCCGTCGCGCCGATGGCAAGCGGCTCCATGTTCATGAACAGGCCGAGTAGCGGCGCGGCGACCACCAGCGGCAGCACGCTTCCGACCCAATGCGCCAGGCATTTCACCAGCACCGTCAGCGCCAGCATATGCCGGTCGTTGCCAACAACCAGAAGATCGAGCGAGCCGTCCTCACGGTCCGCCTGGAACAAGCGGTCGAGGCCGAGCAAACAGGCAAGCAACGCTGATATCCAAAGGATCGCCGGGCCGATGCGGGCAAGCAGCTTCAGATCCGGGCCGACGCCGAAGGGAATGGTCGCGATCACGGCAAGGAAGAAGATGACGCCGGTCAGCGCCCCGCCGCCGGCGCGGATGTTGAGACGGATATCGCGGAGGAAGAGGGCCAGCATCCTACACTCGCCCTTCGGGGAGGATTAACTCCGCGCCGCCCATCGCCAGCTCTTGGGCACCCTCTAGCCCCAGCGGCAGATGCGTCGCCGCGACAATCATCCCGCCTCCCAGGCGATGCTTGGCCATCAGCCCAGCGAATCGTTCCTCCGAGGTCTTGTCCAGCCCGGCCGTCGGCTCGTCGAGCAGCCACAAGGGGCGATGGCTGACCAGAAGCTTGGCGATGGCCGCGCGGCGCCGCTGTCCGGTCGACAGGTAACCGAACGGCAGGTGGCCGATACCGCCGAGCCCGACGGTTTCAAGCGCCTCTTCGATGCCCAGGTCGCGTTCACCGTTGAAATCACGCCAGAAGCGGAGATTCTCTGACACGCTCTGCGCCGTCTTCATTGCGTTCTGATGGCCGAGATAGTGGCAGGCAGACGCGACCGACGGGAAATCGTCGCCACCGCCCTCGATCAGCACGCGACCTTCCGCCGCCGGCAGCAGCCCGGCGATGATTCGCAGCAGCGTCGATTTCCCCGAACCGTTCGGCCCTGTCACGATCAGCGCCTGACCGCTCTCCAGCACAAAACCGACGCTGGAAAATACGGGCTCGCCGCCGCGCTCGCCGCCCAGATTTTCGGCGATCAGCCGCATCCCTGCCTGTCCTCAAAACGAAGCGGCACGGTAGCTGCCGCATCGCACAAATTTGCTTTTTGTCTGTCTAGAACTATTCCAGAAAATTCTCTATATGCGGTGCATCCGTGCCAGCGGTCGGCGCGGGAACAGAATTAGCGCCGAACCAGCGCACGCGCCGCCTTGAACGGCTCGGGTTGCTTGGGAACGGACAGCGGAAATGGCCGTACCCGCACCTTTGCGCGTGA
>BFBZ01000008.1_pt631 | contig 13268 bp, 11 predicted proteins | sample 1888401 | NCBI WGS metagenome assembly BFBZ01 (sample SAMD00112614, study PRJDB3348) | symbiont metagenome | host: Chara braunii | reverse complement strand
GTATCGTGCTGCTGACATCGATCGGGCAGGCGTTCACGCTGCTGCCGATCATCGTGATGGCGTTGGCGAACGCCGATCCATCGCGGGCGACGGCTTTCGCGGCCTATATCCAGATCATGCGACTCGGCGGCGCCGAGATCGGCATCGCGTTGATGGGGACCTGGCTGCGTGTCCGCGAGCAGATCCATTCGAACTATCTCGGACAGCATGTCCAGAACGGCGATGTCGACGTCATGAACCTGCTGAAGCGGCTGGCGGCCGAGTTCTCCAGCCATGGCATGGGGACGGCGATGGGGCGGGCCGTGGGTACGCTTGCGGCCCTGGTGCAGCGCGAGGCCAACACGCTCGCCTATATCGACGGCTTCTGGCTGTGCTTCTGGCTCGCGATCATGGCGCTGTTCCTGGTCGCCCTGATCACGCGCGCGCCCCAGGGTCCGCTGTCGCCGGTGCCGCTCGGCGTCGTGAGGATCGTAATGCGCAGGCTCGGCCTTGCGTCGACCTGACGGCGCAAATCCGCGCCATCAGTCACCGCATCGAGATTTCCTGACGCCGGTTCGGTTCGATCAGCTCGCGGCGCGGGCCGGACAGCCGCTTGTACATGTGGACCATGAAGGCCATGCCGAACAGCGGCGTCGCCAGGTTGACGATCGGGATCGAGACGAACGCCGCGATGAACAGGCCTGCGGTGAACACCGTCGCCGCGTTCTCCTTGCGCATCGCCTTGGCATCCGCGGGCGAGCGGAACCGCATCGCCGCGAGCTCGAAATATTCGCGGCCAAGGAGCCAGGCGGTGGCGATGAAGAAGATGATGAAGCCCGCGCCCGCGAACAGCACGAACGGCAGCGCGACCACGTAGACCAGGATCGTCAGCAGCGCCGTCTTGACGCCTTCGATGGTGGCGAGCGTGACCGGCAGCGCCACGCCGGGATGGTCGGCCGGATAGTGCTCGCGCTCGACATGGTCGGCGACGTCATCGACAAACAGGCTCGCCACCAGCGAGGTGATCGCGGGCATCAGGAAGATGCCGCCGAGCACGACGCCGAGGCCCGCCGAGATCGAGATGATCCAGGACAGTATATGCAGCATGGAATGGAAGCCGGGGCCGAGCATGCCTTCGGCCCAGACCTCGCCGGAGTCGGCAAACCAGCTCAGCAGCCGCTGCAATCCGATCGCCAGTACGGTGATCAGCACCAGCGCCAATCCGATCGAGCGCCACAGGATGGTGCGCATCGGCGGCGACAGGATTTGCGAAAGCGCCTTGACGGCGGCGTCGAACATGACCGGATTACCTCTACCAAATGACGACCGAGAGGTAGCCACCCAATATGGCTTCGGCAAGTGCCGTTTGTGCCGCGGCAACAGTGTTTTCGAGCTAGAGCATGCTCCGGAAAAGTGCGAAGCGGTTTTCCGGAAAGATCATGCTGAAACACGAATCTAAAGCGCGATGACGATTCAAGCTCATCTCATCGCGCTCTAGGCGTCGAGTGGCTTGCCGCGGACTTCGGGCCCCCAGATACCAATCGCAATGATGACGATGACCATCGCCGCGGTGATCAGGCCGAAAACCCCGCCGACGCCGGCCTCCTTCAACATGAACGCCACGATGAAGCCGGAGAAGGTCGCGCTGAGCCGGCTCATCGAATAGACCAACCCCGCCGCGCGCGCCCGGATCGCGGTCGGGAACACCTCGGTCTGGTACGCATGATAGGCGTAGGACAGCGTCATGTTGGCGCCGGTCACCAGCACGCCGCTTGCGATCAGCAGCACCGGCTCGGTGAGCTGCGCGAAGGCAAGGCCGAACACCGCGATTGCGGCGGCAGCACCGCAGATGATCCATTTGCGCTCGAAGCGATCGGCGAAGGTCGCGGCCAACAGCGGTGCGAGCGGATAGGCGACCGCGATGATGAACGAATATTGCAGGCTCTTGGTGACGTTGATGCCCTTCTCGACCAGCAACGCCGGAACCCAATTCGAGAAGCCGTAGACGCCGAATGCCTGGCAAAGATTGAAGATCATGAACAGCACGACGAGCGAGGCGTAGGGCGGCCTGAACAGGTCGGCAAAGCCGGTCTCGGCCCGCGGGTGTGTCGGCGTTGCTGCGGCCGCAACGATGGGGCGGGGCGCTATTGGACCTGCGGCACCTTCGAGCGTCCGCATGATCCTTTCGGCCTCGGCGAGGCGGCCATGCCGGGCCAGCCAGAGCGGGCTTTCCGGCACGTAGAGCCGCAGCACCCAGATGATCATGCTGGCGGCCGCGCCGATCAGCACGACCCAGCGCCAACCGTCGATGCCGTACGGCGTGAGCGGCACCAGCCACCACGACAATGCGGCGACGATCGGCACCGCCGACAACATCACCGCCTGGTTGATCGCAAAGGCCCGGCCGCGCATCCAGCTCGGCACCAGCTCGGTGATGTAGGCGTCGATGGTGATGACCTCGATGCCGATCCCGATCCCGGCGATGAAGCGCCACAGCAAGAGGCCGCCAGGGGTGGTCTCGCACGCCATGATGACGGACGCCGCGCTGTAGAACAGCAGCGACCAGGTGAAGACCGCCTTGCGCCCGAAGCGATCGGCGAGGAAGCCGAGGCAGAAGGTGCCGATGAACAGGCCGGCGAAGGTCGCTGCGACGAAGGCGCCGATGCCGGAGAAGCCGAAGAAGGCCTGGGTCGTCGTGGTCATCAGCCCGCTGCGGGCGAGACCCGGCGCGATGTAGCCGGTGAAGAACAGATCGTAGATCTCGAAGCAGCCGCCAAGCGAGAGCAGGATCACCAGCCGCCAGACATAGGCGGAGGCGGGCAGCGCCTCCAGCCGCCGCGAAATCTGGTCCGGCCCGCTTGTCGTACTGGCGAGATCGGTAGCCGAGCCGAATTCGACGGCGCTCATGATGGTCCTCCCCGTGTGGTCCAGTGGCCGCCTTTCTTGCGAAGGCGTTCCGGTCGTGCATGTTTGGCAGCCAGGAGCCAGAAATCCAGACGAACATATCGAAGCAATCGTTCGATATTTTCGATCTCACTATCCACGACGCGCTTTCTTGACGCGAACCGGCGTCCATCCCGCATCAAGTGCGGGACAGGCTTCGCTTGAAAGCGCTTTAGATCAGAAGCGTCGCTTCCCAGGCGCCGCGGCCGACCTGATCGGCGATCAGGGCGCGGATCAGGCGGCACATCTCCTCCATGACGTAGGTCATCGGGCGGTTGCGCAGGCGGCAGAGATAGAGCGTGCGGGTCAGTTTCGGCTCGACGACTTCGCGTGCGACCAGCAATCGTGCCTTCAACGGCTCGCTGACGAAATGCGTCGTCGCAATCGTGCAGCCAAGGCCCGCGGTCAGCGCGCCGATCATGCCGCTGGTCGAATTGAGATGCAGGATCGCATTGGCCTCCAGCCGCTTCAGCGGCACGGGATCATCGAGCAGCGCGCGCGCCGACAGCCCGTGCCGCAACAGGATCAACGGCAGCCGTGCCACTTCCTCGAAGCTGATCGGCGCCTTCTTGCCGACCAGCTTCTCGGTGCCGACGCAGAACATCTGTTCCTCCAGCACCGGCTCGGCGATCAGGTCTTTTTCGGAGGGTGGATTGTAGACCAGTGCGAGGTCGACGTCGGAGCTCAGCAGGTGCAGCAGTGTCGCGCCGGACAGACTCTCGGTCAGCGACAGTTTCAGGTTCGGGTATTTCGTCAGCACGGTCCGCATCAGCGGCACGCCGATCGCCTTCATCCCGGAATTGGCCATGCCGATCGAGATGTCGCCGGCGATCTCGCTGCCGCCTTCCTTGATCTCGCGCTCGGCCGCCGCCATGGCGCGCAGGATGATGCGGGCGTGCTCATAGAGCCGTTCACCCGCGGCCGTCGGTTCCATGCCGCGCGGCTTGCGCTCGAACAGCGGGGTGGCGAATTCGGCCTCTAGGTTGGCAATGTGGTGGCTGAGCGCGGACTGCGCGACATTGGCCTGATCCGCCGCCCGCGACAGGTTGCGCTGCTCGTAGACGGCGATGAAATAGCGAAGCTGGCGCGAATCCATCAGGGGTCAGCGTTCTAGAATGACGAACACACTATTCGACAGATTATATTTTTCAGATAGCTTGCGGAAGCCTAACCTGCGCCGATCAGGGGGCGTTTTCGCCCGGCGAAACGCGTCAAAACAAGAGCGCAACGAGCACGGAGAAACCGATGACCGGGAGCGGATTGCCACTGGAGGGCGTGAGGGTCGTCGAGATGACCCACATGGTGATGGGGCCGACCTGTGGCATGATCCTGGCGCAACTCGGTGCCGAGGTGATCAAGGTCGAACCTCCCGCCGGCGACAAGACCCGCTCGCTCGGCGGCATGGGCGTCTCGTTCTTCCCGCTGTTCAACCGCGGCAAGCGCAGCGTCGTGCTCGATCTCGCCAGGTCGGAGGACCGCGAGACGATGCACCTTCTGCTCGCCAGCGCCGATGTGTTCCTGGAGAATTTTCGCGACGGCCAGCTCGACAAGCAGGGACTCGGGCCCGAGGCGCTGCGCGCGAAATATCCGCATCTGATCATCGCCGGCCACAAGGGCTTTCTCTCCGGCCCCTACGATCATCGCCCGGCGCTCGACGAGGTCGTGCAGATGATGTCGGGACTCGCCGCGATGACTGGCACGCGCGACAAGCCGCAGCGCGTCGGCTCCTCCGCCAACGACATCATGGGCGGCATGTTCGGGGTGATCTCGATCCTCGCTGCGCTCTACCAGAAGCGCGGCGGCAACCAGAACGGCGCCGACATCCGCATCGGCCTGTTCGAGAACTGCCTGTTCCTGGTCGCCCAGCACATGGTCGAATACGAGATGACCGGACGCAAGCCGCGCTCGATGCCGGAGCGCGAGCATGCCTGGCCGATCTACGACATCTTCGATGCCGCCGGCGGCGACCGCATCTTCATCGGCGTCGTCACCGAAGGTCACTGGCAGAGCTTCTGCCGCGAGTTTGGCCTGACGGAATTCGCCGACGATCCGACGCTGCGCACCACGACGGACCGCATCATGGCGCGCGACCGGATCATTCCGCGCGTCGCCGAGGTGATCAAGCGCTGGAACGTCGCCGACCTCTCGGCGCGGCTCGACGCGCTCAACATCTGTTTTTCGCCGATCAACCGGCCGGAAGATTTGCTGCAGGACCCGCATGTGCTGCGCCCTGGTGGACTGGTCAACAATTTGAACGCGGACGGCAAGCCATTCCGCGTCCCGGCGCTGCCGCTCGAATGGAACGGCCACAATATCGGCGAGAGCCTGAAGGTGCCGGTGCTTGGTGCCGATACCGAGGCGGTTCGTGCTGAGCTCGACCAACAGACAATTTCATCAACCGACAATGCAGCGTGAGGCTGACATGACCCGTCTCCACGATATCTATCCCAACAACAGAGTGAGCCTGCGCGAAGTCGGTCTGCGCGACGGCCTGCAGCTGGTGAAGACGTTCCCGTCGACCGCGGCGAAGCAGCGCTGGGTGCGCGACGAATATGCCGCCGGCGTCCGGCATTTCGAAGTCGGCTCGTTCCTGCCGGCCAAGACCTTTCCGCAATTCGTCGATGTCCGCGACGTCATCGCCACAATCGCGGCGCTGCCGGGCGCTCATGGCGTCGCGCTGGCGCTGAACGAGCGCGGCGTCAACGAGGCGCTGGCGTCCGGCGTCGCCGAGATCGCCTCGGTGGTGTCGGCAACGGAAGAGCACAGCCAGGCCAATGCCAACCGCTCGCGTGCATCCGCGATCGAGAACATCAAGCGCCTCTGCGAGCTGCGCGACGCCAGCGCGCACAAGCCGCTGGTCAATGCCGCGATCTCGATGGGGCTGGGGTGCTCGATCGTGGGCGCGGTCGATCCGAACGAGGTGCTGCGCCTCACCGAGAAACTCTACGAGGTCGGTGTCGACATGGTCGCAATCGCCGATACCGTCGGCTATGCCGGCCCGAAGGCGGTCGGCGAGCTGACGCGTGGCGCGGTGAAGATCGCAGGCTCCAAGCCGGTCTGCGTCCATCTGCATGACACCCGCGGCATGGGCATCGCCAATGCGTCCGCCGCGCTCGACGAGGGCGCCCGCGTGCTCGACGGTTCGCTCGGCGGCCTCGGCGGCTGTCCATTCGCGCCGGGCGCCACCGGCAATGTCGTGTTCGAGGATCTCGTCTTCCTTTGCGAGAGCAAGGGATTTCCGACCGGCATCGATCTCGATCGCCTGGTCGAGGTGCGATCGATCCTGAAGGCCGAGATGCCGGGCGAAGCGCTCTATGGCGGCCTCGCCCGTGCCGGCCTGCCGCGCGGCACGAGAGCGAAGGCGGCGTAAGGCACCGGATTTCGCTTCGCTGCATCCGGGCTACGCAGCGAGGCAAATTCAATCATGCGTGTGCTTGTGCCCGCGCTTGCGCGGCTTCTTGTCCGCCGCCGTCGGGATCATCACGACGCGGCCGTAACGCACGCCGCGCTCGGCGATAACGTGATCGGCGAGATGGCGGACCTCGCCGCTCGGCCCCTTCAGCGCGGTCACCTCCATGCAGCTGTCGTCATCGAGATGGACATGCAGCGTCGCCAGCGACAGATCGTGATGGCCGTGGAAATTCTGCACCAGCCGCTTCGACAGATCGCGCGCGGCGTGATCGTAGACATAGACCAGCGCGGCGACGCATTGCCCTGACGGCGTCGCCTCGGCGCCTTGCTGCAGGCCGGCGCGCGCCAGGTCGCGGATGATCTCGGAGCGGTTCTGGTAGCCGCGCGCCTCGGCGGCGGCATCGATCTCCGCGAGCAGGTCATCCTCGATGGTGATGGTGATGCGTTGCATGGACTATCCGTGTTGCTGAGCGCCGGTATGATATTTTTCTTGTAACGTCATACCGTGCTTGCTAGCGTTCGCTGGCCGGGTTTGGTTGAAGCTGGTGCGGTCGTCGCGTGACTGTAACAGGTATCATGCGGGGGCATGGGCGTTGCGTCGAACTGTATGGCGGATATTTCCCGCCGCCGCATCCATTGCAGCATTCGCACCGGCCGCCGAGGCGCAGACTGTTGCCGCCGCGCCAGGACAACTGCCGCCGGTCACGGTGACGTCGCCCGATCAGGCCGCGCCCAAGCGCGCCAAGCCCTCCCAGCGCCAGCATCCTGTCGCCGCTCACGGCCGCAGGCCGGTCGCGCCGCAACCGAATCAATCCGCCTCTGCGGTGAGCGGCGTCACCGGCGGCTCTGCGACCGTGCCTGCTTCCAATCTGCAACCGGCCGCCGCGAGTGAGCGGCAGATCAGCGGCGAGGAATTGAACGCGCGGCCGGTCTCGCGCGTCGGCGAAGTCCTTGAGGCGGTGCCGGGCCTGATCGTCACCCAGCACTCCGGCGAGGGCAAAGCCAACCAGTATTTCCTGCGCGGCTTCAATCTCGATCACGGCACCGATCTCGCTATCACCGTCGACGGCATGCCGGTCAACATGCCGACCCATGGCCACGGCCAGGGCTATGCCGACATCAACTTCCTGATCCCGGAGCTGATCCAGTCGGTCGACGTCCGCAAGGGTCCGTATTTTGCCGACAAGGGCGATTTCGCCTCCGCCGGCGCGGTCGACATCAGCTATCTGAACGGGCTGCCGAAGAGCGTTGCCGAGATCACGGTCGGCAGCTTCGGTTATCAGCGCGCGATGGCCGCAGGCTCGACCAAGGTCGGCGACGGTACGCTGCTCGCGGCCTTCGAGGCCAACAAATACAACGGTCCGTGGGATGTGCCCGACAACATCCGCAAGCTGAACGGCGTGCTGCGCTACAGCCAGGGCACCGCGACCGACGGCTTCTCGCTGACCGCGATGGCCTATTCCAATGGCTGGAACTCGACCGACCAGGTGGCGCAGCGCGCGATCGACCAGGGCCTGATCGATCGCTACGGCTCGCTCGATCCGACCGATGGCGGCACGTCGAGCCGCTTCAGCCTGTCGGGCAATTGGGCGCAGTCCAGCGACTACGGCCAGACCAAGCTCAACGCCTATGTGATCCGTTCCTCGCTGCAGCTCTACAACGACTTCACCTACTTCCTCGACGATCCCGTCAATGGCGACCAGTTCAGCCAGACCGACAGGCGCACCGTCTACGGTGTCGACGCCAGCCACGCCTTTGATGTCCGTGTCGCCGGGATCGATACCCAGACCCGGGTCGGCGTGCAAACCCGCTATGACGACATCAATGTCGGCCTGTTCAAGACCGCGCAGCGCGAGATCCTGTCCACGGTGCGCAATGATCAGGTGCAGGAGGGCAGCGTCGCGCTGTGGGCCGATACCACCGCGCGCTGGACCGACTGGCTGCGCACCACGGTCGGCATCCGCGAGGATTATTTCGCCGGCCATGTGCTGAGCGACACACCGCAGAATTCCGGCAACGCGCAGGCGGCGATGACGAGCCCCAAGGCCGGCATCGTGCTCGGTCCCTGGTACAAGACTGAATTCTACGGCAACGCCGGGTTCGGCCTGCATTCCAACGATATTAGGGGCGCGACCATCACGGTCGATCCCAACGACAAGGTGACGCCGCTCGAACGCGTGCCGCTCTTAGTACGCTCGAAGGGCGCCGAACTCGGCATCCGCACCAAAGCGATCGACGGGCTGACCTCGTCGCTTGCCGTGTTCGTGCTCGATTTCGATTCCGAACTGCTGTTCGTCGGCGACGCCGGCACCACCGAGCCGAGCCGGCCGAGCCGGCGCGTCGGCGTCGAGTGGACCAACCAGTACAAACTGCTGCCGTGGATGAGCTTTGATTTCGATCTCGCCTACACCCGCGCCCGCTTCACGGATTTCGATCCGGTCGGCAATTTCATCCCCGGTGCGCCGGCCTGGGTTGCCAGCGGCGGCGTCACCTTCGGCCACGACACCGGCTGGTTCGGCAGCCTGCGCGCCCGTTATTTCGGTCCGCGTCCGCTGATCGAGGACGACAGCGTGCGCTCGCTGTCGTCGTTCATCGTCAACGCCCGTGCCGGCTACAAATTCGACAACGGGATGCGGCTGCAGCTCGACGTCCTCAATCTCTTCAACGCGCAGACCAACCAGATCGAATACTACTATCTGTCGCGGTTGCCCGGTGAGCCGATCGATGGCGTCGCCGACCGCCATGTGCATCCGGCCGAGCCGCTTGCCGTCCGGCTGACGCTGGCGGCGACGTTCTGATCAATCATAGGCGCGGCGGTTCGAGCTGAAATCCTCCACCTCGGGGTGGACCGCAGGGGTTGCGTCATATGGCGGCACGATCAGCATCACGACCCGTCGTGTCCGGCCGGCCTTGCCCAGCAGCATCGCCCTGGCATCGAACTCGGCACGGATGACGTCGGTCGCGCGCAACGTCGTGCGCGCCATCCAGCTCAGGCAATCCGGCTGGTCGGCGAAGCACAATGCGGCCCAGCCGCGATCAAGCGTCGTCTTGCGCGGCAAGCCCCAGGTGTATTGATAGGCAAACGGCCGCGAATAGAACGGATGGTCCGGACTGTAGAACGCGGCGGCGAAGGCCAGCGAATCGTCGCCGCTGACCGCCGTGAGCGGCGTTGTGGCGGCGTTGTGCCATCGTGTGGTGAGTTCCGCCGCGACGGCATGATAGAAGTCGCGGCCTTCGTCATAGCCGTGAGCGTTGCGATAGAGCGCGTGGAGCGGCGCTCCGACGATAACAGCGAGAACGGCGATCCCGGCGACCATTACCGTCAGGTTGACCACGTAGAAGCGCTCGATCGGATAGCTCGTTGCGCACACGATCAGCACGACGAACAGAAACAGACCTTGCACCGCCCAGAGCGACGGCAGGTCGGTGCCGACCGTCAGCGAGACGAGCGCCGGAAACAGGATGGTTCCGATCGCTATCAGCAACAGCAAGCGGAGCCCCGCATTCCTCGCGCGGAAATCCGCTGGCCACCGCACCAGTCGCGGGCCGGCAATGAACACCCAGGTCACCGCCGCGACGGCGAGCGCTGCGATCAGCCCCATGATGAAGTAGGCGACCTCCCGCAGCGCCGCGACATGATCGGCCCCGGCATGCGCGAGCGCATAGTCGAACGTGGTCGCGCCGGTCGTGGCGAGCCAGTGCAGATGCGCTCCAAGCACGAGCGTCCCCGCCAGCGCCGAGATCCAGGGCGAGGCCGACAGCAGATAGCGGCGGCGGTCCGGATGCAGCACGGCGGCAAAGCCGAAACTCGCGACCAGGAAGATCGAATAATATTTGCCGAGCATCGCGAGCGCGCAGGCCGCACCGGCCGCGATCGCCCAGCGAAGCTGCTTCGGCGCCTCGAACGCCCGCAGGAAGCAGTAGGTCGCCAGCGGCCAGGATGCCAGCAACACCGTGTTGGCGTTGAAGCGCTGGGCGTGGAATTGATAGACCGGCAGCAGCATCAACAGCAGCAGCACGATCACCCGCTTCTCGCCACGGACGAAGCGGCGCGAGATCAGGTCGACCGCCCAGAGCGCCACGGCTGCGTTGACCATCGCCATCAGCTGCAGCGACCAATCGGTGAGGGGAAAGATCGTGGTCCATCCTCGCGCGATCCAGCCCATCAATGGCGGATGCTTGGGATATCCCCATGCGAGATGCCGGCCGAGCGTCCAGGTTTCCAGCACGTCGGGATGCAGGCCGGCGCCGAGATAGGCGATCACGAGATAGCCGGTCCAGATCGCGACAAAGAGCGCGAGCAGCAGCGGGATCGACCAGCCGCTCTCGATTCCGTCCAGCCATGTGATGAACGGACGGCGCCAGCGCGCCGGATCCTTGTCCGACGCCGCGGCCATCGCCGAGAAACTGATCAACGAAAACACCGTAAAACTACCGAAAGAAAATATGTCGAAGCGCGCGCACCCTAGTGATGCGTCCGCGAGAACTCAACGGCGAAGCCGGTCAATGAGACGGATTCCAGGCCGGGTTGACGGAACTGTCGCATCGCGTGATGGCCTTGCAGGCGTCTCGTTACACCGGTGCGGTTTCGGCCGTCGTCATTTCTGCAGCCGGAAGCGCCGCCTCTTCGTCAATCGCTTCAGGAATAAGCGGCGGCGACTTGCATTCTGGAAACACACCGAATTCGCCGGCTACCTCCTGGAGCGGCTTCTGCTTGTCGGCCCAGTGCAGGGCCGTGTAGTCGAAACCGTGCACGATGGTGGGTTTGACGACTTCGAAATAGGGCGAGATGTCGAAGTCGCGCGGCATGTAGAGCGAGGAATCGCGGATATGCAGGATCTCGCGGCGCGCCTTGCGGCTGGCAGCGCGCGTGATCTTGGGCAGGATCGGATAGCGCACGGCATCGAAGGCCTGCGCGATCAGCGCCGAGCAGATGATCTTGGTCGGATCGCCGGAGCCGAACGCGATCATGCGGCGCCGCCAGCGCTGCGGGATCGGCAGCGGAAACAGATAGCGGGCGAGATCGACGATGTTCTTGGTGTCGTAGCCGAAGCCGATGCGGTTGATCGCATAGCGGCAYACSGTGGTGCGGTCCTCGTAGGACARMCCGACCGGCCGGCASAGCCTGGTGTGATAGGTGAARTATTTCGACAGCGGCGCGGAGGTCACGCCYTCGCCGACATTGGCCTCGATCAGCACGTGCTGTTCGCCATCAGGCTCGAATGCGCCGTCGATCGGCCCGACAAACAGCGCGGCATGCGACCAGGTCGACTGCGTCAGGTATTTGATGATGCCGGAGATGCGGTTGTTGCCTTCGACCAGCAGGACATCGCCTTCCTGGATGATGCCACGCAGATGGTCGGGGTCGCTCGGCGTGAACGGCTCGTAGCCGGGCACTTCCTTCGACAAATACCCCGCGATCCATTTACCGACGGTATCGAGCATTACGCCCATGGATTCCCCCCAGCGGTTCTATGACCGCTTGTCTTCACCTAATCATGGTCGCAAGCCGTTGCAATTTAGTTCATGCGTTCGGTCGATCAATCATGATTGATTTACCATGAGTGTTGCTGCAGTCGGTGAGATGCGGCACAGTTCGCGAACCGTTCCCATTCCCTGCAAGTCCCCGGAAACCATGCCAGAAGCTATGTCATGCCAGTGACCCGCCGCGATTTCCTGTCGGCGTCCGCGGCTCTTGCGCTGGCGCCGGTGCTGGGCGGCCGGGCCGTTGCTGCGCCGCTGCCGCGCGAGGCCGATATCGTCGTGATCGGCGCCGGAGCCGCGGGCATCGCCGCGGCGCGACGGATCGCCGCCGCGAACCGCAAGGTGATCGTGGTGGAAGCGTCGGGCCAGGTCGGCGGCCGCTGCCAGACCGACGCAACGACATTCGACGTGCCGTTCGACCGTGGCGCGCGGTGGATGCACAATCCCGAGACCAATCCGATGATCCGGCTGGCGCGTTCCGCGGGCCTCGACATCGTCACGGCGCCCGCAGGCCAGAAGATTCGCATCGGCCGACGCTACGCCCGTCCCGGCGAGACCGAGGAATTCCTGGCCGCGCTGGTGCGCGCCAATCGCGCCATCGACGACGCCTCGCGCAAGGCCGATATCGCCTGTGCCGCTGTCATGCCGAAGGACCTCGGCGATTGGGCCGGCACCGCCGAATTCCTGCTCGGCGCCAATTTCAGCGGCAAGGATCTGAAAGACCTCTCCGCCGTCGACAAGGTGCGCGCGCAGGATCGCAACACCGCGATCGCCTGCCGGCAGGGCCTCGGCGCGCTGATCGCGAAGCTCAGCGAGGGGCTGCCGCTGGTGCTGTCGACGCCGGCGCAGCGCATCCTGTGGAGCAATCGCGACGTGACGGTCGAGACCGCCTCCGGCAAGATCGTCGCGCGCGCCGCTATCGTCACCGTGTCGAGCAACGTGCTGGCGAGCGGCAATATCAAGTTTGTGCCCGAACTCCCGAAGCGTTCGCTGGATGCTGCCGCCAAACTCAGTCTTGGCAGTTACGATCGCGTCGCGCTGGAAATCCCCGGCAATCCGCTCGGGTTATCGCGCGACGACGTCATCATCGAGCAGAGCAATTCGACCAAGACCGCGCTGCTCTACGGCAACATCGCCGGCTCCTCGCTGTGCACGATCGATATCGCAGGCTCGTTCGGCCGAGAGCTCTCGGCGCAAGGCGAGAAGGCGATGGCTGCGTTCGCAGTGGAATGGCTGACGCGGCTCTATGGCAGCGAAGTCGGTGCGTCGATCAAGAAGACCAGCGCGACGCGCTGGAATGCGTCGCCCTTCACCCTCGGTGCGATGTCGGCCGCGGCACCGGGCGCGCAGTTCTCCCGCCGGATTCTGACCGAGCCGATCGGTGCGATGTATCTCGCAGGCGAGGCCACCCACGAGACGCTGTGGGGGACCGTCGACGGCGCCTGGGAGAG
>BFBZ01001807.1_pt1 | contig 13274 bp, 11 predicted proteins | sample 1888401 | NCBI WGS metagenome assembly BFBZ01 (sample SAMD00112614, study PRJDB3348) | symbiont metagenome | host: Chara braunii | reverse complement strand
CGGCGTGATCGTGTCGCGCGGGATGTCGCAGGTTTCAGCGATGATCGTGGCGACCTGATCGAATGTTGAGGACATCACTAAGCCTTTGATATTTTGGAGCTAATCCGGTAGGTGGCGACGGGAGGACACCGCGCCCCCGGGGCCGTCTGATGCGAGCCCTTCTACCCCCGTCGCCCGGGAGTCGTGTGCCCGTATATCGGAGCGACGCGGTGAGTTCAATGGAGCCGGACACGGCGGTTGTGGCGGGATTGTGATGCCTCGTCGGCCGCGGCAGCCGCGTCCAGCAGGGGGATCAGGGCGTGTAGGTCTCGGTGATGATGCGGGCGCAGTCGCGCCGTCCGGTCAGCAGGCAGTCCTGGGTCTTGCGCAGGTCGGCAATGCTCATCGCCAGCCAGATGCCGATCGCGGTCAACGCGACCGTGAAGGCGATGGCGGCGATGTTGGCCAGGATGCGGTGACGGAAGTCATCGGGCTCCTCGCGGGGCTGCTCATACCGGGAGAGATCGAGTGTCGGTCGCTCGCCCCGATGCAGCTGAATCGGCGGACTGCCGCCCTCGGTGACGCGCCGCACCGGACTGCTGCGCGGCCGGAACGGCACCACGCGATGCTCTTCCTCCGCTGCAATGGGGCGCTGGGACTTCATGCCTCGACTCCGATGGTCCGTTCTAGCACGCAGGCCCGACCTCTCACAAAGAAACTTTGCCATAATTGAGCTGCATCAGCAAAGCATCTCGCTCCTCGAATGCATCCAATCGGCGCCCGCTCCGCGGGTGATTGGAACCTGCCGCGGCCGGTCCGAACGGCGTCGCAGCTACGGGCAGATGCGCTGGAACGGCTCGGCAGGCGTGGCATAATGCTGATCATCCCCCGGAGCCCAGCCATGGCCAATACCCGCGAGCCGCTGCTTCATCCCGTGCCGATCCTGTCGCTGCGCCCGACGCAGATGACCGTGGGCATGCGCGAGGTGAAGGAGAAACGCGAGCGCTGGCGCGAGCACAAGTCGAAGAAGAAGCAGGCCGAGCTGCTCGGCAAGCACATGATCCCGGTGGTGCTTGGTCCCGATGAGCGGCACTACGTCGTCGACCACCATCACCTCGCCCGCGCGCTCCATGACGAGGGCGTCAAGGACGTGCTGGTCACGGTGATCGGCGACCTCTCGATGGTCGATCGCGAGGCGTTCTGGGGCGTGATGGACAACAAGCGCTGGGTCTATCCTTACGACGCCAAGGGCGAGCGGCGGCATTTCAAGGATCTGCCGAAGTCCGTCGCGAATCTGAAGGACGATCCGTTCCGCAGCCTGGCCGGCGAGCTGCGCCGCGCCGGAGGCTTCGCCAAGGACACGACGCCGTTCAGCGAGTTCCTATGGGCCGACTTCCTGCGCCGCAAGGTCAAGCGCAAGACGGTCGAGACCCATTTCGCCGCCGCCATGGAGCACGCGCTGGCGGCCGCAAAGAGCCACGACGCGGTCTATCTGCCGGGCTGGTGCGGGCCGGCGTCGGACGACTGATCGTCTCACTTGGTCTTCGGCAGCCGCCCCATCAGGTAGAACTCGTCGTTGGGCCGCATGCCCGTGACATTCGCGATCCGGTTCGACAGCGCGAAGAACGCCGCGATCGCGGCGATGTCCCAAATGTCGTCGTCGCCGAAGCCGTGGCCGGCCAGCGCCTTGAAATCGGCATCCCCGACCGTTTGCGCCTCGAGCGCCACCTTCATCGCGAAATCGAGCATCGCCCGCTGCCGTGGCGTGATGTCGGCCTTGCGGTAGTTGATCGCGATCTGGTCGGCGATCAGGGGATTCTTGGCGCGGATGCGCAGGATCGCGCCGTGCGCGATCACGCAATACTGGCACTGGTTGGCGCTCGAGGTCGCGACCACGATCATCTCGCGCTCGGCCTTGGTCAGCCCGCCGTCCTTCTCCATCAGCGCGTCGTGATACGCAAAGAACGCGCGGAACTCGTCCGGCCGGTGCGCAAGTGTCAGGAACACGTTGGGCACGAAGCCGCTCTTCTCCTGCACGCCGAGCAGGCGGGTGCGGATGTCGTCCGGCAGCGCATTGATTGCGGGGACGGGGAAGCGGCTGATGGCGGGCTGGGTCATGGCAACGGGTCCGGCATGCGTGGCAGGGGGCGAACCTTAGTCGATCGCGGCGCAGGCGCAACGGTCCAGCTCGGTCCATCACCCGCCAGTGGTGGAGCGCCCGCAACGCCTCCTCGGCAGCCGTCGTCGGTCGGGATTAAAGAGGGGCCGCCGCCGGCTTTAGCGCAGCGGCTTCTTCAGCAGGGAGAAGCGGTCCGGGTCGAGACCCATCGATGGCTGCAGCATTGGCGCGTCCAGCGAGGCGGACAGGCTGCCGCGATCTCCGAGGTTGCCGGCGCCGCTGTCGCCGCTCGACGCGTCCCGGCTCGAGGTCGCTCCGCGCCAGCGCTCCAGCACCGCACTGACGAAATGCATGTCGTGTCCGGCATTGACCGAGCGGACGGTCGCGATCGTCGCCTCGCTGCGCGGCAATTGATGCAGCGGCACCTCCTTGAAGCGCAGCCGGGTCGGCAGCGCGACGCCTTCGCCGAACGCCAGCACCTCGCGGGTGCCGAGCGAGGGAACGAAGGAGAGCAGGTTGGCGGCGGCATCCGACACCGCCGAACGCAGCAGCGACTGGTCGCGCTCGTTGGCGAGCCGCATCGTGAACAGCGTGTTGCACTGGGAGATGATGGTGGCGTCGAGCTCGGCCGGCCGCTGGGTGATCAGGCCGAGATAGACGCCGTATTTCCGGCCTTCCTTGGCGATGCGCGAGATCGCCTTGCGGGTCGGGCCGAAGCCGATCGAGCGGTCGGCCGAGGCGTAACGGTGCGCTTCCTCGCAGACGAACAGCAGCGGCGAGACGCCGTCGCTCCACAGGCCGAAATCGAACGCCATGCGGCACACGACCGAGACCACGGAATCGACCACCTCGGCCGGGAAGCCGGCGAGCTGCATGACCGTCATCGGCCGGCCGTTGGCCGGCAGGCGGAACAGGTGGCTGATGACCTCGGCCATGGTGTCACCGCCGACATTGGCGTTGTCGAACATGAAGGCGTAGCGCGGATCGTTGCGTACCGTCTCGATCCGCGAGATCAGCTTGTGATAGATGATGCGCGAGGAGCGGTTCTCGAGCTTGCCCATGCGCTCGTCGATCAGGTTGATCAGGTCGACGAGGCGGTAGGGCACCGGCGTATCGACGGTGTAGCCGACGGTCTTCGGGTCGATGCGCTTGAGCCCGATGCGGTCCGTGTTCTGGTATTGGGTGTAGATGCCCTTCGCCAGCGGGATCACTTCGGCCAGGATGTCGAGCTCTTCCGGCACGCCCGGCCGGCCGCCGAAGAGGACGTCGACGATCTCCTCGAAATTGAACAGCCAAAACGGCAGCTTCAGGTTGCGCGGGTTCAGCACCAGCGCCTTTTCACCAAAGCAGCGGCCATATTCGTTGTGGACGTCGAGCAGGAAGATGCGCAGGTTCGGCCGCGCCTTCAGGATCTCGTTGAGCAGCAGCGACACGCCGGTCGATTTGCCGACGCCGGTCGAACCGAGCACGGCGAAGTGCTTCGACAGCATTTCCTCGACATTGACGCAGGCGCGCACGGAGGTGTCCTGCTGCAGCGCGCCGATGTCGATGTGGTCGCCGGCGGTCGGCGTGTAGATCGTGCGCAGCTCCTCGCTCGTGATCATGTCGACGGCGTCGCCGATGGTCGGGTAGTGGGTGACGCCGCGCTGGAACTTGGGCCGCTCGGCCGGTCCGAGAATCTCGCCGAGCAGGTCTACCGAAGCCGTCGCGACGTATTCGTTGGCACGCGAGAGGTCCTCGCTGGTCACCTCGGTGATGATCGCAATGATCGTGGCGCTCGGGCAGCGAATGCTGATGAAACGGCCGACTGTCGCGCGGATATCGGAGACGTTCATCTGCTGTGTCGACAGAATGCCGACGCGGGCCTGGGAGCCCCGCACCGAGATCACGCGTCCGAAGGATGTCACGGTCATGAAACCTGTGGTGAATTGTTGAATTGACACCTTCTCTGCTGGGACTGGAAAATTTGTTAAGCGGGCAACGTTTGTGACTGTGCCGCCCGCCCAGCCCGGTGGTCGGAGGGTCGCGCGGGGCGTTGCGATCGCACCTCCTCAATGGGACCTAAGGCCTTGCACTGTAAGGCTTTCTCAATCCTTTCCTCAAGCGTCGCGCGAACCGTTCGGGTTAACGTCCGGTTCACCATCTCCAAGGCTCTTCCTGAACGGCTCTTCGGCTGTGGAGGCCCCGGCGCCGAAAGAAACCTGGAGGGGCTGCCGCGCCGATCCGAACCTCCAGCCGCTCAGCGATTTGATCGCAATCAATCTGGAACCCGGGCGTGCCGGCTATATTTTTCCCGTCAAGCGCGAGGGAGCGGATGCCGGCCGATCAACGAAATCGGTCGCGCCCATGCCGTTGCGGACCCGATCCTCGCGTGAAGCAGGAGGATGATGTTATGGCTGAACCTACCAAGCTGCCCGTCAACACCGAGAAGGCAGGTGCGCCATCCATGCAGGGATGGCGGCCGTTCGAGAACCTGCGCCGCGAGATCGATCGCGTGTTCGAGGACTTCCACGGCGGGATCTGGCGCACGCCGTCGCTGTTCGACCAACTGCCGGGCCTGGCCCGCGCACGGTCCTTTGCCGTGGCGCCGGCGGTCGACGTCGCCGAGCACGACAATGCCTACGAGGTCACCGCTGAGCTGCCCGGCCTCGACGAGAAGAACGTCGAGGTGAAGGTTGCGAGCGGCGTGCTCTCGATCAAGGGCGAGAAGCAGGAGGACAAGGAGGAGAAGAAGAAGGACTATTACGTCCGTGAGCGCAGCTTCGGCTCGTTCGAACGCTCCTTCCAGATCCCCGACGGCGTCGACACCGACAAGATCGAGGCCGTGTTCAAGCAGGGCGTGCTCAAGGTCACCCTGCCGAAGAAGCCCGAGGTACAGAAGGCCGCCAAGACCATCGACATCAAGGCGGCGTGACCGCATCTCGTGGCTGTCCGTCCCATGATCATGGGACAGACGATGGATCGGACACCAAGGAAGGGCCGCGCGTGCGGCCCTTTTTTTCGCGGAGCTGCAGGGGTAATCTGCCTTCCAAGCAAACGGTCGGCGATGCCGGCCGGGGAACGACCGGAAGGGAGACGAGAGGATGGGCAAGCTCGCACTGGCGGCCAAGATCACGCACGTGCCGTCGATGTATCTCAGCGAGCTGGATGGTCCGGCCAAGGGCAAGCGACAGTCGGCGATCGACGGTCATATCGAGATCGGCCGGCGCTGCCGCGAGGCCGGCGTCGACACCATCGTCGTGTTCGACACCCATTGGCTGGTCAATGCCGGCTACCACATCAATTGCGCGCCGCATTTCGAGGGGCTCTACACCTCGAACGAGCTGCCGCACTTCATCGCCAACATGACCTATGAATACGACGGCAACCCGGAGCTGGGCCACATCCTCGCCGAGGGCGCCAACGCCCATGGCGTTGCCACCATGGCCCACGATGCGACGTCGCTGGCGCTGGAATACGGCACCTTGGTGCCGATGCGCTACATGAACCCCGACCGCCACTTCAAGGTCGTCTCCGTCTCGGCGCTGTGCACCTCGCATTATCTCGCCGACAGCGCCAAGCTCGGCTGGGCCTTCCGCCGCGCGGTCGAGGATCATTACGACGGCACGGTGGCCTTCTTCGCCTCGGGCTCGCTGAGCCATCGCTTTGCCCAGAACGGCACCGCCGACGAGTATCGCGACCGGATGTTCAGCCCGTTCCTGGAGCGGCTCGACCACGAGGTGATCCAGATGTGGGAGCACGGCGAGTGGCCGGATTTCTGCGACATGTTGCCGGAATATGCCAGCAAGGGCCATGGCGAGGGCTTCATGCACGATACGGCCATGCTGCTCGGCGCGCTCGGCTGGAACCACTACGACCGCGGCGTCGAGGTGGTGACGCCGTTCTTCCCGTCATCGGGGACGGGCCAGATCAACGCGGTGTTTCCGGTCTCGCCGATGCCGCATGTGCTCGACGACGTCGGCCGGCCGCGCGCCGCCGCACTCGCGGGCGGTCGGCTGTAGCGCCTCTCACCAGACCTCCGGATGCCGGAGCACCTCGATGATGTCCTCGGGATAGATCTGATCGGCGGTCGCCGTGAGCTCGGCTGGTCGCCGCCATTTGCTCGGTGTTGAATGCTCGGTGTTGAACCGCCGCGTCGGCCGCGCGACCAATGCGGGACGGATCGGAGGCCGGTGACCGTTCAATGCTGACGAGAATTCTGCTGCTGACCGCGATGCTCATCGCGCCGGGCATTGCCACTGCGCAGGCGCCGCATCGCGAAGCCTGCAACGTCGAGGCCGACGTCACCGACCGCGATCCGAATGGTGCCAATGTCCGTGCCGAGCCTGGCGGCAGCATCGTCAAGGTCCTGAAAAATCCGACCAGCGATGGCTGGATCGTCGTGCATCTCGTCGCGCAGCAGGGCGACTGGTTCGAGATCGACCGGGCCATGCTGAACGACGTCGATCAGGGCAAGGAGACCGTGATCTTTCAGGGCAGGGGCTTCCTGCATCGGAGCATCGTCGGCGCCGGCGGCCTGCAGAACGGCGCGGCGATCTACCGCGATCACGCCACGTCGAGCGCGAAGCTTGACCCGCATGCGAGCGGTGACCAGGCGGTCGAGCTGCTCGGCTGCTTCGGCGACTTCGCCAAGATCCGCGTCAAGAAGGGCATCGGCTGGACCCGGCAGCTCTGCACCAACATGGTGACGACCTGCTCGTGACAGCGTGCGCTCGCCGAGCTCCGTCGCGGGCAGCCCGTTGACCACGGCTGCGTTGCAGGTCGTCGCGCCTGCTCAGGCCGCGCGCTGCTGGTGCTGCGACAGCCGCTCGCGCTCGCGCCGGCACCCGGCCGCGAATTGGCGCAGCCGCTCGATCGTCAGCGCGTCGGTGATGCTCCGCTCGAGCCGCTCGGCCCGCTCGATCTGATCGTCGAGGTCCATCAGCTTGGTCATGTCCCGTCTCCCTGGCCAGACAATTTGAAGCAAATTGCATCGTTCCGGCCGGATGAGGATCGTGGTGAATGACGGGTTAATTCCGTGATCGGGCGCACGCTGGAAGGATCGTCCCGGCGAGCCGACGATGGATCGGCCGGACTGCGTCGTCGATGCACCGCAAGCGTCAGCATGGGTCGAACGGCGCACGGGCGCGACGCTGTGCCGGCCGGACGCTGATTCAAGCGCTAGCCGGTCGTCGCTCGTGCGCAATAGTCACGCCAGAACGTCCGGTATCCCTGTTCCACATGCTGCGTGTAGAGCGCGCCGTTTCCGGCGGCTGAATTCAACACCCTGGCGGGCAGCTCGGCACGGAGCGCGGCAAGCTCGCCGGGCCGCGAGCAGAATTTCAGCGCTGTCGCGAGATAGCCTTCGTCGTCATCGGCGACCCACGCGTCGAGGCCGACTGCCTTGACGATCGCGCCGCCCGCCCGTGCCGAGGGGGTGCTGCCGAGCTTGGTGACGACAGGCACGCCCATCTGCAGTGCCTCCCACGTCGAGATGCCGCCGTTTTGCGGGAACGGATCGAGTGCGATGTCGATATCGGCGAACGTCGCAAGATGCTCCTCGCGCGACGTCTTTCCGACGCAACGGACGCGTTCCGCGGCGATGCCGTGGGCGACGAAGCGGGCGATCAAGCCGTCGCGCAGCAGGGGATCGTTCATCGCATGGTTCTTGACGACGATCATCGAGCCCGGCGTCGCAGCCATCAGCTTCGACCATAGAGCCAGAGTCGGCTCCGAAAACTTGTCGGCGCGATTGAACGAGCCGAAGGTGACGTGGCCGTTGCGAAGCATCGGCAGCGGCGACGGCGGAATTGGAGGCGGCGGTTCGATCGTGATCAGCGACGGCAGATCGTAGATCTTTTCGGCAAACAGATGCCGGACCGCGGCCGGAATCGTCACCGCATCGGCCAGCAGATAATCCATCACGGGCAATCCGGTGCCAGTGACGCTGCCGACGGCCGAGACCTGGATCGGGGCAGGCTTGCGCGCAAACAGCGTGAGCCGGTGGCCGGCGGAATGTCCCGAGAGGTCGACGAGGATGTCGATCTTGTCGGCCCGGATCTGCTCGGCGAGCTTGTCGTCGATCAACTGCCAGGCCTCGACCCAGCGATCGACCAGCGAACGGCACAGCTCGGTCTTGGCGTCCCTCGTCGGTGAACACGAATAGGCAACGATTTCGAACCTGGCCCGATCGTGATGGCGAAGGATCGGCAGGAAGCCGAGCGCCGCCGAATGCTCGCGGAAATCGGACGACACGTAGCCGACGACAAGGCGCCGGTCCGGGTCCAGATTCCGCTCGCCGAGCGGCAGACGTGGCAACCGCGCGCCGATCGCCTCCCACCAGTGTCTCCGTTCTGCCTGGAGACGTTCGACCCCGACGTCGGGCAGGAAATCCAGCGCGAAGATCTTCTTGGTGATCGCGTCCTCGTAGTCCGGGTTGATCGCGAGCGCGCGGTCGTAGTCCGCAATCGCCGTGGCGATGTCGCCTTGCATCGCGGAGCAGACCCCGAGCAGGGTCCAGGCGCTCTCCTGCTTCGGGTTCTGCGCCAGCATCTTGTCGATGAGCGAGGTCGCCAGGGCGATGTTGCCGCGGACGAGCGAAACCGTGGCCTTGCCGCGCAGGGCGTCTTCCAGCAGCGGTTCGAGGGCCAATGCCGCGTCAAAATCGGCTTCCGCCTCGTCGAACTTGCCCTGCTCCTGATAGGCTCGCCCGCGCTGGGCGAGGGCAGGGGCCGCAGTCGGATTGATCGCCAGTGCCGACGTCAGCGCGGCCACCGCAGTATCGAAGTTCCGCAGGTTCATGCTGACCAGGCCCTTGCCGAACAGGGCCGTCAGCAGCCGCGGCTGCAGCGCGAGCGCGCGATCGAAGCTCTGACCGGCGTCTTCGTACCGGCCTGTGAGCAGCAGCGCCATCCCGCGATTGGCGTGGGCGTCGCCATAGCCGGGCTTCAACGCGATGGCCCGATCGTGCGCGGTGATCGCCTCCTCGAAACGCGACAGGCTCATCAGCGCGTTGCCGAGATTGGTGAGCGCGGTCGGGAAGTTCGGCTGGAGTCCGATGGCGCGTTCGTAGCGGGTGCGAGCCTCGTCGTAGCGGCCGAGTCGGAACAGCGACAGACCGAGATCGGACTGGGCTTCGGCCGAGCGCGGGTCGACCTCGATCGCGCGTGCCAGGACGAGCACGGCCTCGTCGAAACGGCCGCAGTCCCGTTCGGAGACGCCGAGCAGATGCAGGGCGCCGAAATGCTGCGGCAGGTCCTGCAGGATCTGCTGGCACAGGGCCTGAGCCTCCGGATGCCGGCCTTCGCGGTAGGCCTTGACCGCCGCCGGCAACAGCACGTCCGCCTGTTTCTTGGCGCGCTTCTGCAGCCTTGCGTTCTGGAAGGCACGGGAGCCGACGCTGCTTTGCAAGTGTTTTCCTCCACAGAACCGGTCCATTGCTCGCAATGGTTGTTCCGTTCTGGCCGATTCGCAATGAGCAGACGTTAACGTGCGGGCACGCGTGCCGAAGGGGCGGCGGACGCCGCAGCGTGTCCGCGCCTGGGGATGGATCTCGCGCCCGAGGCAAGAACGACCCCGACGCTTCTCAGATCACGAGGATGAGGCTGTCGTGCTTCAGGCCGTCGCGGCAGTGATCAAGCTGGCTGGGGAACCTGGATTCGAACCAAGACAAACAGAGTCAGAGTCTGTTGTGCTACCGTTACACCATTCCCCAACGGAATGCCCTGCAGTTTCAAGCAATTGCCGGACCGTCTGGCACCGTTTTGCGCGCCGGCCGGCAAAGCAGGGCGGCGACGATGGGTCCTTCTACCCGCATGTCTCAGGCTTTGGCAAGCCGCTGGATGACGGATTTCCAACGTGCTCTGCCGCCCCGCCGCGCCACGGGCCGGCAGGGTCTAGCGCTTGCCTCTCGCGGCCTGCGGCTTTCGCGGCGCGCCGTCCGGGCCGGCGCGCAGCAGCAGGACCAGGCAGGCGCCGAGCCGTTCCGCGATCTCGTCATCGTCGATCGACAGCGGGCCGGGATCGTTGAGGACGGCGTTCACCAGGGTGCCGAGCACGACCTGGACGCCGAACGCGACCGTCTTTCGCGCCTCCGCTGTTCGCGACCGCGTGCGCGAGGCCGGGCCGGCGCGCCGGCCCGCAGGCAGCAGGAGCAGCGCCGCACGCTCCGACAGTGCCTGTGCCAGCTCCTTGAAGCCGCTCCAGTGGTTCGGTCCGGGCTCGCTGCGCACGAGCGCTGCGCGTAGCACACCCTTGTGACGGCGCATCCACAGCACGGTGCCGCGCACCAGCAGGTGGCATTGCGGGTCGCCCGCGCGGACGGAATCGGGCGGCGGGAGTCTCAAGAGCTGTTTCCGGCCGTCCGCCAAAGTGAGCGCGAGCAGGGCGTTGAAGTAGGCCTCCTTGCTGTCGAACCGGCTGTAGAAGGCGCCGACCGTTGCCCCGATATGCGCACAGAGGTCGCTGATCGACAGCTCCGCGAGGCTGCGCGTGCGCAGCAGCTCCTCGCCGGCCATCAGCAGGGCAAGCGTCGTCTCGCGGCTGCGCTGCTGCCGCGACGGGGTCACGCCGGGCAGGTGGTCCGGCGCGATCCGCTGCGGCATGTCGCTGGCTCCATCTGGAATAATAATGATAACTATGATTATGATCCGAGGCAAGCCTGGCCGTGCCACCCAGCCCCGGGGCGTCGCGGATCCCAGAGCAATCACAACGATAAACTCGTACGGGCTGCGAGGCGCAGCCGGGACGCGAGCGAGAGGGAGGACGAGGCATGAGCGAGCCCGCATTCGGCGGTACGATCGGCAGGACCATCGCAGGCTCCAGACCCTGGTGGCCGGCGCCGCAGCAGCCGCCGAAGGGCGCGCCCAACATCCTGGTGGTGCTGTTCGACGATGTCGGCTTCTCCGATTTCGGCTGCTACGGCTCGCGGATCCGCACCCCCGCGATCGACGGGCTGGCCGCGCAGGGCCTGCGCTATTCGGGCTTCCACACCACAGCGATGTGCTCGACCACACGGGCGGCACTCCTGACCGGTCGCAACCATCATTCAGTCGGCGTCGGCTGCCTTGCCAATTTCGACTCGGGCTATCCCGGCTATCGCGGCAAGATCGCGCGCGAGGCGGGGACGCTGGCCGAGATGCTGCGCGCCCATGCCTATCGCAACTACATGGTCGGCAAATGGCACGTCACGCCCTTGACCGAGAGCGGCGCGACCGGGCCGTTCGACGGCTGGCCGCTGGGGCGCGGCTTCGACCGCTTCTATGGCTTCCTCGACGCCGAGACCGATCAATATGCGCCGGAGCTGGTGCTCGACAACACCCATGTCAGCCCGCCCGGCAGCTACGCCGACGGCTATCACCTGACTGCCGACCTGGTCGATCAGGCGATCCGCTTCATCGCCGACCACACGGCCGACCGGCCCGAGCTGCCATGGTTGACCTGGCTCGCGCTCGGCGCCTGCCACGCGCCGCATCAGGCGCCGCACGACATCATCGAGAGCTACGACGCGGTCTTCGCCCATGGCTGGGACGCCGAGCGCGCGCAGCGGCTGGCGCGGCAGAAGGCGATGGGGCTGGTGCCGGAGAGCACGGACCTGCCGCCGCGCAATGATGGCGTGAAGCCCTGGGAGGCCCATTCCGAGGATGAGCGGCGCGTCTTCACCCGGCTGCAATCGGCCTTCGCCGGTATGCTCGATCATGCCGACCAGCATCTGGCCCGGCTGCTCGCTTTTCTCGACAAGACCGGCCAGCGCGACAATACGCTCGTGATCGTCATGTCGGACAATGGCGCCAGCCAGGAGGGCGGGCCGCTCGGCTTCGTCAACGCGATGGGACCGTTCAACTTCAAGCCGGAGCCGATCGCCGAGAAGCTCGCGCGGATCGACGACATCGGCGGGCCGGATACGCACTCGAACTTCCCGCATGGCTGGGCGATGGCGTCGAACACGCCGCTGCGCCGCTACAAGCAGAACACCCATGGCGGCGGCATCCGCGATCCCTTCATCGTCTCCTGGCCGCAGCGCATCGCGGCGCGCGGCGAAGTCCGCCACCAGTTCGTCCATGCCTGCGACCTCGTGCCGACCCTGCTCGACCTGATCGGCATCGATGCGCCGGCCACGATCGCGGGTGTGCCGCAGATGCCGCTCGAGGGCGTGAGCTTCGCCGCCTCGATCACCGATCCGGCGGCACCGTCGAAGCAGGTCGCGCAGTATTTCGAGATGTTCGGCCATCGCGGCCTCTGGCACGACGGCTGGAAGGCGGTGGCCTTTCACCCGTCGGGCACGCCGTTCGACAACGATAGATGGGAGCTGTTTCATCTCACGCAGGATTTCTCCGAGACGCATGATCTCGCCGCCGCCGAGCCGGAGCGGCTCGCGGCACTGGTGAAGCTGTGGTGGGAGCAGGCGGAGGCGCACCAGGTGCTGCCGCTCGACGATCGCTTCGGTCCGCGCTTTGCCGAGAACGCGGCGCGTTTCCACGGCGCGCGCACGCGCTTTACGTTCCACGCCGGCATGGGCCATGTGCCGACCGACGTCGCGCCCGACGTGCGCAGTCGCGACTATCTGATCGAGGCCCACGTCGAGATCGATGCAGAGGGCGCATCCGGCGTGCTCATCGCCCATGGCGATGCGACGTCGGGCTACAGCCTCTACGTCAAGGATGGTCATCTCGTGCACGATCTCAACATCGGCGGCCGGCACGAGATCATCAGCTCGACACGCCCGGTGCCGGCGGGATCGCATCGCCTGGGTGTCCGCGTCGAACGTCTCAGGCGGCAGACCGAGCCCGCCAAGGGCGCGCGCACCGGCATGAGCCGGTACACGTTGCTGATCGACGGCGAGGAGGCCGGCGCGCTGACGACGCAGCTCGCCTTCCACACGCTGATCTCCTGGTCGGGGCTCGACATCGGCCATGACCGCGGCAGCCCGGTGTCGGACTATGCGGCGCCGTTTGCGTTCACCGGACGGCTCTCCCACGTGACCGTGACGATGCAGGACGAACAGAGTCTGGACGGCGAGGGCGTCGCCACCGCCGAGATGGCGCGGCAGTAGGCGACGACAAGCGGCGGACTATTCCGCCGCTTCCTTGACCGGACCTGCGGCCGCGGTCTCGGGCTCGTGGTCGATGTGCGTACGGCCCCAGCGCGCGAAGGCGTTGTTGACCTTGTCGAGATAGAGATAGACGACCGGCGTGGTGAA
>BFBZ01001796.1_pt1 | contig 13274 bp, 11 predicted proteins | sample 1888401 | NCBI WGS metagenome assembly BFBZ01 (sample SAMD00112614, study PRJDB3348) | symbiont metagenome | host: Chara braunii | reverse complement strand
CACGGACGTTCGGCCGGACGATGTTTGCCGATCATCGCCGTATCCTTGCCACCGGCATGGCGCGGCTGCGGGCCAAGATCAAGTATCGCCCCGTTGTGTTCGAGCTCCTGCCCGAAAATTTCACGCTTCTGCAATTGCAGAAAACCGTCGAGGCATTGGCGGGCCTCACGCTGCACAAGCAGAATTTCCGTCGGCTGATCGAACAGCAGGAACTCGTGGAAGAGACCGGCGGCACTGAAAGCGAGACTGGCGGCCGTCCGGCCAAGCTCTTCCGCTTCCGCCGCGCCATCCTTGAAGAACGCGAATTCTCCGGAACGAAATTACCGCTCTCCCGCAATTGACATATGCTCATATCGAGAATATCTATTTGCGCATGATATACTCAAAGTGAGTATAATAAGGAGCCGGTCATGAATCTTCCCGTATCCGCATCTTCCCTGTACGAGCGCGTGAGCCGCGTTATCCCGAAAGCCGAATGGCTGACGTTTCAGGATGACGTTGACGCCATCCTCGAGCTGAAGCGACGGCACAATGCCGTCATTCTCGCGCATAACTACCAGACGCCGGAAATCTTCCACGGCGTTGCTGATATTGTCGGCGACAGTCTAGCTCTTGCCCGCAAGGCTGTGGAAGTGGACGCCGACGTCATCGTGCTTGCCGGCGTGCACTTCATGGCCGAGACGGCGAAACTCTTGAACCCGACCAAGACAGTTCTGATCCCGGATATGGAGGCTGGCTGCTCGCTGGCGGAATCGATTACGCCAGCGGATATCGCCCTACTGCGGCAGGCGCATCCGGGTGTTCCTGTCGTCACCTATGTGAATACGTCGGCGGCCGTGAAGGCAGCATCGGATATCTGCTGCACCTCGGGCAATGCCCGCCAGGTGGTGGAATCGCTTGGCGTGCCGAAGGTGCTGATGCTTCCCGATGAATATCTGGCACGCAACGTCGCGCGCGAAACCAATGTCGAGCTCATCGCCTGGCATGGGCATTGCGAGGTTCATGAGCTTTTCACTGCGGATGATATTCGCCAGCTTCGCGAGAACTATCCCGGCGTGACGGTGCTTGCGCATCCGGAATGCCCGCCGGATGTCGTGGAGGCGGCAGATTTTGCCGGCTCGACCGCCGTCATGTCCGATTACGTTGGCAACAAGCGCCCGGCACGCGTCGTGCTGCTGACGGAATGTTCGATGAGCGACAATGTCGCCGTGCACCATCCCGATGTCGAGTTCATCCGGCCCTGCAATCTCTGCCCGCACATGAAGCGAATCACGCTCGGCAATATCCGTAAGGCGCTGGAGCAGGGCCAGCATGAAGTCACCGTCGATCCGGCAATCGCGGCGGACGCGCGGCGCGCAGTGGAGAGGATGCTGGCGATATGAACGAGATCCTTGAGGAATTAAGCGGTCGTATCGTCATCGTCGGCAGTGGTCTTGCTGGGCTGATGACGGCGCTGACCTTGGCGCCGGAGCCGACCGTGATCGTAACGCGTGCTGCGCTCGGCGTGGAAACGTCGAGCGCCTGGGCGCAGGGCGGCATCGCTGCCTGCGTCGGCCGAGATGATAGTGCAGCTTTGCATCTGGCGGATACACTTGCCGCAGGCGATGGCCTTTGCGACGCGAAGGTCGCGGCCAGAATCCTCGCCGAGGGACCTGCGGCGATTGCGGCTCTTGAGCGGGTCGGCGTCGAGTTTGATCGCAATAGTGCTGGCGAATTGTCCCTGGGTCTCGAAGCGGCTCATTCGTTACGCCGCATCGTACACGCCAAGGGAGACGGCTCAGGAGCGACCATTGTTCGCGCCCTCGTCGAAGCAGTCGCCCGCACGCCATCGATCACGGTGCTCGAAAGCTATGAAGCAAGACGGCTGTTGCTGGACGGCGATCATGTTGCCGGCCTCCTCTGCGCGACGGGGAAGGGCACGGTCATCCTGCCATCCTCCCGCATCGTGCTTGCGACGGGCGGCATAGGCGGCCTTTACGATGCCACGACCAATCCCGTCGGCAATTTCGGGCAGGGGATCGCGCTCGCCGCCCGCGCCGGAGCAGTGCTGGCCGATATGGAATTCGTGCAGTTCCATCCAACCGCGCTCGATAGCCGCAGATGGCCGTTGGCACTCGTCAGCGAAGCCGTTCGCGGCGAGGGTGCCTTGCTCCTGAATGAAAAGAGCGAGCGCTTCATGGCTGAAGTCGAGGGTGCGGAACTTGCGCCCCGCGATGTCGTCGCACGCGCCATCAGTGCGGAGATCGCGCGTGGTGGCCGGGTTTTCCTCGATGCCCGTCAGGCGCTTGGCAACAGCTTTGCACAACGCTTCCCCGTCATCGATGCGCTGTGTGGCGAGGCCGGTGTCGATCCGTCACACGAACTCATTCCCGTGCGCCCTGCCGTTCATTATCATATGGGCGGCGTTGCGACGGATGAGGCCGGCCGCAGCTCGGTGCCGGGCCTTTGGGTCGTCGGCGAAGCCGCTTCCACCGGCCTTCATGGCGCCAACCGTCTTGCCAGCAACTCTTTGCTGGAAGCTGCCGTCATGGGCATACGGGCGGCGCGTGATATCGCCGACACCGATGCGAGCCAAGCGAAATTGGCGCGAGGCAATCTGAGCATGGCGGCGCCCGATCTGTCGCTCGTTCGGCCAATTGTCTCGCGCCATCTCGGCGTGCTGCGCAATGCCGGCGCCATTCATGGCGCGATCGCGGCCCTCCTGCCATTGTTCGACGAGGACGGGGCGTCAGCCGATCCGGCTCTCGTCGCGCTGCTGATCGCCGTCTTTGCCAGCCTTCGCACGGAATCGCGCGGGGCCCATGCCCGCACGGATTTCCCGCTGAAGTTGCCGCACGCGCAGCGCCGCACCATGCGCCTGTCCGATGCGCTCGATATCGCCAGATCCGTTCCCCCTTATTCCCTTGCCCGGAGTGCCTGACATGACCCTTGCTCCCCTTCCTCGCCTCATCGTCGAGCCGCTGGTGCGCAATGCACTCCTCGAAGATCTCGGCCTTGCTGGTGACGTCACATCGACAGCCGTGATCCCCGCAACACATCGGTCCCGCGTAGCGATGGTGACGCGCCAGCCAGGCGTGGTTGCCGGCCTTGATGCCTCCGAACTCGCCTTCCAGCTCGTCGATCCGGCGATCGTCATGACCCGTCATGTGCCAGACGGGACCAAGGTTGACGTCGGTGACGCGATCGCAACAATCGAGGGACCGTCGCGCGGTCTGCTGACGGCGGAACGCACGGCGCTCAACTTCCTCGGCCACCTCTCGGGCATCGCGTCGGTGACGGGTGGCATCGTCGAGGCGATTGCGGGCACTAAGGCGTCGATCGTCTGCACCCGCAAGACAACGCCGGGTCTTCGGGCGCTGGAGAAATATGCAATCCGCGCCGGCGGCGGCATGAACCATCGCTTCGCGCTCTATGATGCGGTCCTGATCAAGGACAATCATGTCGCCATTGCCGGCGGTGTTGTCGAGGCGATCCGCCGCGCCAAGGCGGGCGTAGGGCATATGGTCAAGATCCAAGTCGAGGTCGATACGCTGGAACAGCTTCGCGAAGCGATGGCCGAGGGTGTGGATGCCGTGTTGCTCGACAATATGACGCCGGATCAGTTACGTGCTGCTGTCGATATCGTCGCCGGCCGTGCCATCACCGAGGCATCAGGCCGCATCACGCCAGCAACCGCTGCCGCCATCGCCGCCTCCGGCGTCGATCTCATTTCCGCGGGATGGCTGACGCATAGCGCGCCGACGCTCGATATCGGTCTGGACTGGAAGGCGGCGGCCTGAGCCGCCGTCTGGCTTCCTAAACCACGACGGGCACCTGAGCGCCGTCCATGCTGATGACGACGCCGGTGACGTAGCTTGCCTTGGCCGAACTCAGGAAGGCAACGACATTGGCAATGTCGGTCGGATCGGCCATGCGGCCGATCGGGATGCGCTTCAAGGCATCCGCGAGTGCTTCCGTCTCGGTCGAGCCGGTGGCTTTGGCTGCAGCCTTCAGGCCTTCGGCGACGCGGTCCGTTTCCGTCAGGCCGGGATTGAGGCCGACGACACGCACGCCCTTGCCGGCATAGGCATTGGCGAGCCCGACGCTTGCGAGCATCAAGGCGGCATTGGCCGAGCCGCCGGCCAGATGGAAGGGCGAGGCGATCTTGCCGCCATTGCCGATGATATTGATGACGGCGCCCGAGCCGCGCGTGCCCATGCGCTTGATGACGGGGTCGATTACGTTGATGTAAGAGAAGTATTTCGCATCCATCGCGGCGCGCCAGGTGGCGGGGGTCAGTTCGTCTGCCGGCGTGCGTGCCGCAGCCCCTGCGCTGTTGACGAGAATATCGATGGGACCGATTTCGGCCTCGACCTTGTCAACGACCGCGAGTGCCTGCTCGTCGGATATCAGGTCGGCGGCATAACCACGTGCCCCGGAGAGTTTCGAAAGCGCCGTGTCGATATTGGCTTGCGACCGTGAGCAGATGGCAACGCGTGCGCCTTCCGACAGGAAGAGTTCGGCGCAGGCATAGCCGATGCCCTTCGAGCCGCCCGTGATCAGAACGACTTTATCCTTGAGGCCGAGGTCCATGAGCTATCTCCGGGTGCATTGCGAAAGGGCTCGCAAGCTACGTCCGTAAATCCGTGGCGTATAGACTTGTCGCCGTCACAGCTTGTTTACCGGCCTCTATGAAAGGCGCTTGGCCTTTAGCACGGAGACAGCCGTTTCGCTGTTGTGGACATAGTCGTGGGCATCGGGCTGGCGCTGGACCAGCAGAATGAACAGCAAATCCGTCAGCATCAGCTGAGCATCGCGCGCCGTGATCGACGAAGAGCGAACGCGGTCCTCGTCACCGACGGTATGAAGGCGGATATCGGCGACACGGGCGAGCGGATTGTCCTGAAGTCCGGTCACGGCGATGACGGTCGCCTTGCGTTGGCTTGCCAGCTCGGCGATCCGCAGTGTCTCGATGCTGGCGCCGGAATAGGAAAGGGCAAAGAGCAGATCGTCCGGTCCAAGCGTCGACGCATTGGCCATCTGCACATGGCTGTCGCTATCGTGCAGGACATTGCGGCCGAGCTTCATCAGCTTGTAGGAAAAGTCTCTGGCGACCAGCGACGAGGCGCCGACGCCGGCCAGGTGGATGCGCCTGGCATCATGGAGGGCTTCCAGCGCCTTTTCGATATCGGCCTCGTTGTTGACAGAGATGGTCTGCTGCATGGCCTGCAATTTACTACCAAGCAGCTTCTGCAGGATGGTCAGATAGCCGTCATCCACTTCGATCGTGCCGTGGATCATGCCCGCGGGCGCCGGCCATTCCTGCGCCTTCGCCTCGCTGACCGCGAGCTTCAGTTCCTGATAGCCGGCATAGCCGAGTTTTTGGCTGAACTTGACGACGCTCGACTGGCTGCGGCCGGTTTCGACGGCAAGAGCCGCCGATGAAAGACGCAGCATCTGATCGGGTTTGTCGACGATGAATTGCCCGATCTGGCGGTCGGCCGGCGCCATGGTCTCAAGCTGCGCGCTGATTTTCTTCAGGATGGACATCTGTTCCTTCAGGCCGCCGAGGCCGATTCACGCGTCACCACGAACACGGTGAAAATAGCATTTGAGCGAAGCCGGGCAACCATGCCCTGCGCAATCGACGTTATCACAGAGAATTGGAATAAAAAATTCCAATTCTCGTTGACAAGATGGAATGGGTGAATAGTCTTTGTTGGGAAGCGGGCGGCAGGTATCTTTGGGATTTCGCACCTCTCCCCAACGGGTTTCTGATCATGGATAGACTTCGTATCTCTGGCGGCAAAAGGTTGCAGGGTGCCGTAACGATTTCCGGCGCCAAGAATGCCGCCTTGCCGCAGATCGCGGCTGCACTTTTGAGCCCGCATCCACTGGAACTCACCAACCTGCCTGTTGTCAGCGATGTCGAGAACATGCTTGGCGTCATCGCGCTTCATGGCGCGAAGATCACTCGCGCGGCACATGGCACGACGATCGATTCGAGCGCCATCGTCTCGAAGGAGACGTCATACGATACGGTCCGGCGCATGCGGGCGACTGTCCTGGTGCTGGCGCCGCTGCTCGCCCGTTTCGGTCAGGCGCGTGTCTCCCTTCCCGGCGGCTGCGCCATCGGTGCCCGGCCAGTCGATATGCACATCAAGGCGCTCGCAACCCTCGGCGCCGATATTGCGATCGAAGGCGGCGTGATCGTCGCCTCTGCCACGAATGGGCTCAAGGGCGCCCGCATCGTGCTGAGCTCGCCATCGGTCGGCGCGACGGAGACCGCCATGATGGCCGCTTGCGCCGCCAAGGGCGAGACGGAAATTCTGAATGCCGCGCGCGAGCCGGAGGTTGCGGATCTCGCCGCCTGCCTCAGCGCCATGGGCGCGCGGATCGAGGGGGCGGGTACGCATCGCATCCTGATCGAGGGCGATACCAGCTGGCGCCCCGCCAAACATCACGGCATTCCCGACAGGATCGAGGCCGGCACCTATGCCGTGGCGGCGGCCATTACCGGCGGACAGCTGGAGCTTATCCATGCCCGCCTTGAAAACCTGGCCTCGGTCGTGCAGGCGCTGGAAGCGATGGGCGTCAGTGTCTGGCCGAGCGACCGCGGCCTTGTTGTTTCCAGCGACCGGCCACTCAAGGGCACTGACCTCACAACGGAGCCCTATCCGGGTTTCCCGACGGATGTGCAGGCGCAATTCATGGCTCTTGCCTGTTGCGCAGAGGGTGCGTCGCTGATCCGCGAGACCGTGTTCGAAAACCGCTTCATGCATGTGCCGGAGCTGATGCGGCTCGGCGCGAATATCACTCTGCAGGGCACTACAGCTTTGGTGCGGGGCGGTGCACCGCTCAAGGGCGCGCAGGTGATGGCGACGGACCTTCGCGCCTCGGTCTCGCTGGTGCTGGCGGCGCTCGTCTCTGAGGGTGAGACCATCGTCAATCGCGTTTATCATCTCGATCGCGGCTACGAGCAGCTCGATCGCAAGCTTCGCCTCTGCGGCGCCGATATCGAGCGATTGACGTCATGAGCAATGTAGCCAAAAGCGCCCATTATTTCCTTGGCGTCGATGGCGGCGGTACCGGTTGCCGCGCCCGCATCGAGGATGCTGACGGTACCGTGTTAGGACAGGGATTGTCCGGTCCCGCGACGACCCGGCTCGGCATCGAGCAGGCATGGGCTTCGATCACGAGGGCTTTCGATGCGGCAATCGAGGAGGCAGGTCTGAGTGCAGCGGATATCAGGCATATCCATGCAGGCGTCGGCCTGGCTGGGATCAGCCGCAAAGGTGCTCTGGCTGCCCTTCGAGCCATAGAACATCCCTTCGCCAGCATCGATTTTATCAGCGATGGCGAGGGGGCTTGCCTCGGCGCTCATTCCGGCAGCGATGGCGCGATCGTCATTGCCGGCACGGGGTCCATCGGCCTTGGTCTCGTCGAGGGTCGGCAATTGCGCGTTGGCGGCTACGGCTTTCCGATTTCGGACGAAGGCAGTGGCGCTTATCTCGGGCTGAAGGCAGTGCAGCTTGCCCTGCGCGCGCATGATGGCCGCGAGCAGAAGACGGCGTTGCTGGCCGAGATCATGCAGCGGTTCCAGAATGATCCGGCGGAGGCTGTCGCCTGGATGGATCGCGCTTCCGCCACCGATTATGCCGCACTCGCACCCATGGTTCTGCGTCATGCAGACCAGGGAGATTCCGTAGCGCGGCGGATCGTGCAGAATGCGGCTGGGCATATCGACACATTGGTGCGCACCCTGTTCGAGAAGGGGGCGCCGCGCGTCTGCCTGCTTGGCGGGCTTGCAAGCCCACTGGAGCCTTGGCTTGCGCCGGATGTGCGCCGCAGTCTCAAGCCGATCGACGGCGATGCCGTATCGGGTGCCATCATCCTCGCCAGAAGGGCGATTTGCCAACATTGAACGATACGATCGGGGCTGGAATTTTCGCACGGCCGATATGGAATATTTTATTCCTTTCTGGATTGACGAAAGGAATAAATGGCCATAATGTTAACGAAGGTAAACAGGGAATGGGCGCGGAACAAAGCCGAAAAGGGCTGCTGCGCCATGGCTGATGTCAGCCTTCCGATGTGTTGAGAACCGAATTTTGCCGCGGCAGGCCCGACACCCCATTGGTCGAGCTCGCCATCCCTGACCTATTGGTATCGAAGCGTCATTTCGAGAGCAGTCCCATGACAGAGCAGAAGTTGATATCCGAACTGGAGCAGTTGGTTTCCGAAGGCCGCAATCCGAATACGATGCATATCGATCTGCTGCCGACCTTCGACATCCTGCGCGAGATGAATTACGAGGACCAGACGGTGCCGATTGCCGTCGAAAAGGTCATTCCGGCAATCGCCGCTGCCGTCAACCAGATCGTCGCCGCCTTTCAGAAGGGCGGCAGGTTGATCTATATGGGCGCGGGGACCAGCGGCCGGCTTGGCGTGCTCGATGCCTCCGAATGCCCCCCGACCTTCAGTGTGCCTCCGGATATGGTTGTCGGTCTGATTGCCGGCGGTCCCGATGCGCTACGGCGCTCGATCGAAGGGGCCGAGGACGATCCGGAGCAGGGCCGCCAGGCGCTGGAAGAGATCAAGCTGACGAAGGCTGATGTCGTCGTCGGCATCGCCGTCAGCGGCCGCACCCCCTATGTCATCGGCGGCTTGAATTATGCGAAAAGCATCGGCGCCTTTACTGTTGCCCTGTCCTGCAATCCCAATTCCATCATTGCCGGCATTGCCGATCTGGCCATTTCCCCGGTTGTCGGACCAGAAATCCTGACGGGTTCGACGCGCCTGAAGTCCGGCACGGCACAGAAGCTCATTCTCAATATGCTGACGACGGCCAGCATGATCCGCATCGGCAAAAGCTACCAGAATCTGATGGTTGATGTCAGCGCCAGCAACAAGAAGCTGGTGGCCCGCGCCGCGCGCATCGTCATGCAGGCGACCGGTTCTTCGCAGCAGGAGGCGCGCCGCGTTCTCGACCTGACAGGAAATGACGTCAAGCTTGCCATTCTCATGGAAATAACCGGAATGGGCATTGAAGAAGCCCGCGCGGCATTGCAAAACGCTGATGGATTCCTGCGCAAGGCCATCAATGCGAAAACTGCTTGAACGAACGTCGCGGCAAGCCGCGATGGCAATCAATGGGCCAAAATCGGCCGGGGACATTTAAAAAAATTTGGAGGAATTGGAATGAAGGGGAATTTTGGAAAGACGCTGATTTCGGGAATGGCGCTGGCCGTGGGGATTGGCCTGGCGACGGCCGCGATGCCAGTCGAAGCAGCGACGCTGCGCATGGCATGGTCGCAGGATGCGACCGGGCTCGACCCGCACAAGCAGACGGCCTTCTCCTCCATCCGCTTGCTGGAACTGATCTACGAACCGCTCGTTCGCCTCGACGGCAATCTGCAGATCGTGCCTGGCATCGCCGACAGCTGGCAGTTTTCGGCCGACGGCAAGCAGCTGACCTTCAAGCTCAACGCCAAGGCAAAGTTCCAGAACGGCGCCCCAGTCACGTCAGCTGATGTAAAAGCTTCCTTCCAACGCGTTCTCGATCAGGCGACCGGCGCCGTTGCCCGTGCCAACTTCCTGTCGATCGCGAGCATCGATACGCCCGATGCCAATACCGTGGTTTTCAACCTGTCTCAGCCCGACGTTCCCCTCCTGACGGCCATGACAAGCCTCAATGCGGCAATCGTTCCGGCAAGTGAAATCACCGCCGGCACCATCGGTACCAAGGCGATCGGCTCCGGCCCCTTCAAACTCGACAGCTGGGTTCCGAACTCGAAGGAAGTGCTGAGCGCCAACAAGGATTGGGCGGGCGGCGCTGTCGGCGTCGATGGCATCAATATCAGCGTATTGCCGGACGAGACCGCAATCCTCGCCTCGCTGCGCACCGGCCAGATCGATTTCGCGCTTCTGAATGATCCGCTCGTGGCAACATTGGTGCCCAAGGAGCCAAAGCTGCAGCTTACCCGCACGCCGGTCCTGTCCTATAACGTCCTGCAGCTCAACCCCTCGCGAAAGCCGATGGATCAGCTGGCAGTACGCCAGGCGATCTCCTGCGCCATCGACCGCAAGGACGTGATGGATACCGCAGCACTCGGCGAAGGCAAGGTGACCGGCCCGCTGACGATGCCGCTCTATGCGACCGACCCTAGCCAACTGTTCTGCTATACGCGCGATGTGGCCAAGGCCAAGAAGCTGATGGCCGATGCCGGCCTTGCCAGTGGTTTCTCGGCGACCGTGATCGCCGCTACCGGCGAACCGCCGACCGCAACGGCCGAAGCACAGGTCATCCAATCGCAGCTCGCCGAAATCGGCATCAAGCTCGACATCAAGGTGATGGAACTCAACGTCTACGTCGATACCTGGCTGAAGGGCAATTTCGACATGGCAGTGGCGCTCAACGGCGGCAGTGCCGATCCCTATTCGATGTATAATCGTTATTGGACCAAGACCGGCAATCTGCAGAAGGTCGCCAACTACATCGACGATACGCTCGACAGCCTGATGCAGAAGGGCCGCGCCGAAACCGATCCGGCCAAGCGCAAGGCGATCTTTGCCGAATTCGAGAAGCATATTGCCGAAGTCTCGCCCTGGATCTGGCTTTACACGGCCTATGGTTACACGGCGGAGCAGAAAAACGTCGAAGGCTTCGTGCCAACGCCGACGGGCTCGCTGTTCGGCCTCGCCAAAGTCTCGATCAAGTGACGGCAGTCGAGATTTAAGGGAAGTTCCATGGCATACCTGACGCGCCGGCTGATGATATTCCCGCTGATCATGCTGGGCGTATCCATCTTCGTCTTCGTCGCCATCCGGCTGGTGCCGGGCGATGCGATCACGGCGATGCTCGGAACCAATGCGGGCCTGCTGACGCCGGAGCAGCGGCAGGCCCTGGCCGCCTATTTCGGCATCGATCAGTCCTGGCCTGTTCAGTACTGGCATTGGCTGCTGGGCCTGCTCCAGGGCAATCTCGGCATCTCCGTCACTTACGGCAAGCCGGTGCTCGATATCATCCTCGAGCGTTTTCCGTTGACGCTCGAGCTTGCCTTGCTCTCCATGGTGATCGCGCTTGCCATCGGCCTGCCGGCGGGCGTCTTTGCCGCGACACGAAACGAAAAGCTGTCCGATCTCCTTGTGCGTATCGTCGCCATGATCGGGCAGTCGACGCCGAATTTCGTTCTCGGGCTCCTGCTGATCTATGCCTTGTCGGCCGGCTTCGGCGTCCTGCCGACCATGGGTGAGTTTACGCCCATCTGGCAGGATCCGCTCGGTAATCTCGGCCAGATGATCCTGCCGGCGCTGACGCTCGGCTTTGCCTTCGCAGCCTCGGTCACGCGCGTCGTACGTTCGGCCATGCTCGATGTTCTGAGCGATGATTATGTTCGCACGGCGCGCAGTCGCGGCGTGCCGGCGCGTGGTGTCATCTGGCGGCATGCCTTGCCGAATGCTTTGATCCCGGTGGTGACGCTGAGCGGTGTCGAATTCGGCTATCTGCTCGGCGGCGCGGTGCTGGTGGAGCAGATCTATGCTCTGCCCGGCCTCGGGCGCATGGTGCTCGACGCCATCCTGCAGCGAGACTATGCCCTGGTGCAGGGCAGTGTGCTGTTCATCGCCTTCAACTTCATGATCGTCAATCTGCTCGTCGATCTTGCCTATGTCGCACTCGATCCGCGCGTGCGGCTGGGAGAAGGCTGATGCGGATCGTCAAAGCGATTTTCGGACACATGAGCGGCCGTATCGGCGGCGTTATCGTGCTCATCTACATCGTGCTTGCCATTCTCGGTACGCTGGGCGTGACGCCGCACGATCCCTTAATGCAGAACCGCATCGACCGCCTGCATGCCCCGAGCTTTACCTATTGGATGGGCACCGATCTCTTCGGCCGCGACGTGGCGAGCCGTCTGATGCGCGGCATCGGCGAATCTTTCACCGTAGCCTTCCTTTCGGTGGCCACAGCGACCCTGATCGGCACCGTACTCGGCCTGACCGCCGCCTGGTCGGGCAAGCGGTGGGACGGTGTGATCATGCGCATGATGGATGTGCTTCTGGCGTTCCCCGCCATCCTGCTCGCGCTTCTGATCATCTCCATCGTCGGGCCAGGGACCTGGACCAGCGTTGCGGCGATCGCCATCGTCTATACGCCGATCTTCACCCGCGTCGTGCGCGGTCCGGCGCTGTCGTTGAAGGGGCGCGATTTTGTCGACGCCGCCCGCACCTTCGGCAGCAGCCGATCCTACATCCTGACGCGGCATCTTCTGCTCAATCTCGTCGCACCGTTGACCGTGCAGGTGACGTTGGCGCTTGCCTGGTCGCTCTTGACGGAAGCCGGCTTGAGCTTTCTCGGGCTTGGAACCCAGCCGCCTGCCTCCTCATTGGGCTTGATGCTGAGCGACAGCCGCAACCTCATGGAGACGGCGCCCTGGCTGCTGATCTTCCCCGGCGTGACCATCATGATCTCCATTCTCGGCTTCAACCTGCTGGGCGATGCCCTGCGCGATATTCTCGATCCGAAAATGCGGAGGGCGACGGCATGAACCCTTTGCTATCGGTCTCTGATCTTCGCGTCGGTTTCGGGCGCAATCCGCAGGCCAATCCTATCGTTCGCGGTGTCAGTTTCGATGTCGAAGCCGGCGAGACGCTGGCAATCGTTGGTGAGAGCGGTTCAGGCAAATCCGTCACTGCGCTCTCCATCAACCGCCTCGTCGATTTCGGCGGCGGCCGCATCGTCGGCGGATCGATCCGACTGAAGCGTGCAGACAACAGCATCCTCGACCTCACGGAGGCCAGCGAAGCTCAGTTGACGACGATCCGCGGCGGCGAGATCGGCATGATCTTCCAGGAGCCGATGACCTCGCTCAATCCGGTGCTGACGATCGGCACGCAGATCGAGGAATCCTTCCGGCTGCATCGCGGCTTGACCGGCAGTCAGGCAAAGGCCGCCGCCAAGGATGCGCTCGATCGCGTACGCATTCCCGATGCGGCGCGACGGCTGACCTATTGCCCTAACCAGCTTTCCGGCGGCATGCTGCAGCGGGTGATGATCGCGGCGGCGCTTGCCTGCAATCCGCGCCTGCTGATCGCCGATGAGCCGACAACGGCGCTCGACGTCACCGTGCAGGCGCAGATCATGGCGTTGCTCGCCGAGTTGAAACGCGAGACCGGCATGTCGATGATCTTCATCACCCACGATATCGGCCTTGTCGCCGGCATCGCCGACAAGGTGATGGTGATGCAGGCCGGCGAGGCGGTCGAGCAGGGCGAACTCAACCAGATCCTCGACA
>BFBZ01000026.1_pt33 | contig 13277 bp, 12 predicted proteins | sample 1888401 | NCBI WGS metagenome assembly BFBZ01 (sample SAMD00112614, study PRJDB3348) | symbiont metagenome | host: Chara braunii | reverse complement strand
CCGGTCTGCGTCATCATGCCGATGATGGTGCCGACGATGGCGCAGGCCATGCCGACCGTCAGCGCCGACTTGGCGCTGTCGGCGAGCGAGTCACGACAGGCCCTGAGCTGTCTCTTATACACATCTAGATGTGTATAAGAGACAGGACCAGCGCCGCGCCCAGAGTTGCAGAATTGCGTCGCATGTCGATCACCGAGACAACGTCCTTCTCAACGCCCAGTCAGCCGATCACCCGTTTCGGGCAGCTCGCCAATTGCCGCAAAACCACACGCTGGATTATACGTCAATTGCGACGATCGGCTGCACCTGCAGCGACGCTCGGGGCCGCATTTTGGGGGATCGCCTTGCTGACATTCGAATGGATCATCGGCCTGTTGCTCGCAGCGGTGGCGCTGTCGGCGCTGGCGCGGCGGATCAAGGTGCCCTACCCGACCTTCCTGGCGATCGGCGGCGTGCTGTTGACATTGCTGCCGTGGGCGCCGACCTGGGCGCTGGAACCGGAACTGGCGCTGGCGCTGTTCGTAGCACCAGTGCTGCTCGATGCTGCTTTCGACACCTCGCTGCGCGATCTCCGCAACAACTGGCTGCCGGTCTCGACGCTGGTGGTGGTCGCGGTCGGCGTCACCACGACGGCAGTCGCCGTGGTCGCGCACTGGCTGCGGCCGGACATGCCCTGGCCGGTTGCGATTGCGCTCGGCGCCATCGTGGCGCCGCCGGACGCCGCGGCAGCGACCGCGATCCTGCGCCAGGTCAAGCTGCCCTACCGGATCCAGAAGATCCTCGAGGGCGAAAGCCTGCTCAACGATGCGAGCGCACTGCTGATCTATCGGGTCGCGGTCGGGCTGGTCGCCGCCGAACACATGAAGATCCGCGAGTTCGTGCCGTCGATCACAATCGCGCTGGTCGGCAGCCTAGCCGCCGGCTATTTGTTCGCGCAGGTCTGGATGATGATCACCCGCCGCATCACCGAGGCGCCGAGCGCGATCATCACCCAGTTCGGCGGCACCTTCATGGTGTGGATCGTCGCCGAGCATCTCGGACTGTCCGGCATCCTCACCATCATCGCCTATGCGATCACCATCGCCCGCACCGCGCCGGCGCGCACCTCGGCGCGGCTGCGCGTATCGTCCTATGCGGTGTGGGAAACCGTCGTCTTCGTGCTCAACGTGCTGGCCTTCATGCTGATCGGCCTGCAATTGCGCCCGATCTGGTCGGATCTCGACGCCGAGGTGCGGTGGAAATATTGCAGCTTTGCCGCCGCGATCCTCGCCGTGGTGATCCTCGCCCGCATCCTCTGGGTGATGCCATACGGCGCGCTGCTGCGCACGCTGAAAGCGCGCCATTGGCTGCCCGCCCATGTGGTGGAGGCGGTGCCGACCCTGAAGCGCGGCTTCATCGTGTCCTGGTGCGGCATGCGCGGCATCGTCACACTCGCGGCCGCATTCGCGCTGCCCGAATGGTTTCCGTTTCGCGACTTGATCCTGCTGACGGCATTCGCCGTGGTGCTCGGCTCGCTGGTGCTGCAGGGGCTCACCTTGCGGCCGCTGATCCTGGCGCTGAATTTCACCGATGACGATCCGGTCGGACGCGAGGCGGCCCATGCCCGCAGCATCGCGTTTCGCGCGGCACTCGACGAGATCGACGCGGATCCTTCGGAGGAAGCGGAAATCCTTCGGCTCGAATACCGCGCCGTGCTGATGCGCGCCGAGAGCGACCCGAATGGCGGCCTGTCCTCGCGCGAGCTGCCGGCCGATCCGCTGCGGCGCCGCGCGATCGCCGCCGCGCGTCAGGCGCTGCTCAAACTGCGCCGCACCGAAACCATCGGCGACGACGCGTTCCATCTGGTCGAGGAGGAGCTCGACCGCGCCGAGCTCAGCGTGGAGGCGTAAAGCGATATCCGGGAAAGCGCGAAGCGTAGCGCACGGCAAGGGCATAGCGGGTCGCAAGATTCTTCGAACCGTCATTGGGTTTGTCAGACCTAACGGCATGACGATCCTGATCGACCGCAATTCCCCGCGCGCCTCTCCGAAACTCGAAACACAGTTTTTCTATTTCTACATGGCGCAGTCGTGCATGGCGGTCGCCTTCCTCGGCTTCGCCCCGACCTGCTGGATGCCGATGGCGAAAGGCTCGCTGCCGTCGCCACCTGCACAGCCTGCTGTTCTTCACCTGGACGCTCTATTTCGGGTACTGGCCTGGCTTATCCCTTTCCCACCAGCCAACGATGCGAGCTTTGAGCCGCCGCAGGTAGTCGGACAACCAGAACGTCGAGCACTCGGAGCAAAGGTAGAACTCCTGGTTGAGTTCTTGAGGGCGAAATTCCTTGCCACACACTATGCAGTGGACCTTGAGAAACATGGATTGCACTCAAGAGTATGGGCGCCTCAGTTGGCGGCCTCTTTCAGTTCCAAAAGACGTCGGTTTTAGCGGCTGCGCGGACGTATCTTGAGGACATTTTTCTTCCTTTTTGTCATCGTCCTTCACTGCGAAACCGCGATTCGCGATACCACTCCTTCAGTCTCCGCGTTCCTCGCCCGACGCTAACCACGTCTCCAACCTCTGACATACGTCGCGTGAGCATCGAGCCAATGGTATTGGCTGGCTCTTTAGAGTTCATAGCAGCCTACCAACCTTGGACATAGCTGCCAACTCAGGATTCTTAAGTGGAGTCCATTTTGATGCTAAAGGGCTCTCTCAGCATCCACAATGGACATGCCTAGGAGCCCCCCGGATAATCCAAGAAGCCGTTGCTAGGGTTAGTCGAGGCGACGCTTATGGCAGAAGACGTCCCGGGCGATGCTCCCACGGCGCCAATGCACCAATGTGAGCCGTGACGCGAAGCGCTTGCGCGGAGATCATGCTCAATCAAGAATATCAGATCACGACGCGGTCCGCTCTGATCGCATCATGATCGTCCTTCAGGCACCCGACTTCGAGGTGATGCCGCCGTCGACCACCAGCTCGATGCCGGTGACATATTTCGATTCGTCCGACGCCAGGAACAACGCGGCGTTCGCGACGTCCCAGGCGTCGCCCATGTGGCCCATCGGCACCTGCGCGTCGCGGGCGCGCCACATCGCCTCGACGTCGCCCTTGGCGTAGCTTTGCGCGAGCCCCGCCGAATGCGCGACCATCGGCGTCTTCATCAATCCGGGCAGGATCGCGTTGACGCGGACATGCTTGGAGGCGAACTCGACCGCGGTCGAGCGCGTCATCTGGTTCATCGCCGCCTTGCTCGCATTGTAGCTGACATAGGAAATGCCGACATGGCGGATCGATGCGATCGAGGAGATGTTGATGATCGAGCCGCCGCCCTGCTTGATCATGACGGGAATGACGTGCTTCATCGACAGATAGGCGCTTTTGAGATTGACCGCGAACACGCGGTCCCATTCCGCCTCCGCGACCTCCACCACGCTGCCGACCTCGGCGATSCCGACATTGTTGTCGAGCACGTCGATGCGGCCATAGGTCTTCAGGCAGGCCGCGACCATCGCCTCGACCTCGGCGGCACGCGAGACATCGGCGGTGAAGGCGGCCGCCTTGCCACCCTCTTCGGTGATGATCTTGACCGTCTCCTCGGCTGCCGTGCCGTTGCGATCGACGCAGAACACGCTGGCGCCCTCGCGCGCGAAGGTGACGGCGGTCGCCTTGCCGTTGCCCCAGCCCGGCCCGATCGAGCCCGCGCCGACCACCATCGCAACCTTGCCCTTGAGCCGATCCATCACCCGTTCTCCGTTGTTGTTTGTTATGGCTGGCACACACTCATCGCCGTGACACTAGCACCGATCGGATGCCCGAAAATCTCCGATAGCGTCTGGCAGCGTCCCGCCGCACACAGATGCCATTCGCCGGCCGCGCCGGAATTGCCGAGCACGACCTCCGCCCTCGGCACCGGCTGCGGCGACCATTGAAACCAGCCGTCGACGAGGCGCGCCTCCGGCGGCGGCTCCATGCCGGCGCCAGTGCCCTTGATGCGGGCCTGTTGCAGCGTGAGCCCGGCCGGCGTGGCCAGCCAGTCTTCCTGCCAGGCGGTCTTCTCGATCGAATGCGTCCACGCGAGCGTGAAGGCCGCAACCTGCAGCGTCTTCACCACCCCCGCGGATGCAAGGCAGAGGCTCAAGCCGCCGCCACCGCATCGCGCGGGCGCTGCCGCCACTGCCACAGCACGACAGCGGCGGCGAGCGTGAAGCCCGCGGTGTCCGAGAACCGGAAGTCGCCGAGCAGACAGAGCGCGGCGCCGAACGCGACTGCGATCTCGATCCAGGTCAATCGCGTGAACAGGAAGCCGATCGCGACGATGCCGAACAGAGCGATCGCGACCAGCGCCTTGAAGGTCGCCAGCGCCACCGCACCGTAGAAGCCGAGCTGCGCCGCCATCGGGTCCCCGCCCTGCAACATCAACGCCGGCGAGTAGACGAAGATGAAGGGAATGACGTAGCCGGCAAGCGCGATCCGCATCGCCTCCCAGCCGATCTTGTCCGGGTTCTCCCTGGCGATCGGTGCGGCCGCCAATGCCGCGAGCGCCACCGGCGGCGAGAGGTCGGCCATGATGCCGTAATAGAACGCGAACATGTGGCTTGCGATCAGCGGCACGCCGAGCTTGGCGAGCGCGGGTGCTGCGAGCGCAGCGGTGATGATGTAGGTCGGGATCGTCGGGATGCCGGTGCCGAGCAGGATCGACAGCAGCATGGTCATGATCAAGGCCAGGAACAGGCTCTTGTCGCCGAGCCCGATAATCCAGCTGCCGAAGATGGTGCCGACGCCGGTCTGCGTCATCATGCCGATGATGGTGCCGACGATGGCGCAGGCCATGCCGACCGTCAGCGCCGACTTGGCGCTGTCGGCGAGCGAGTCACGGCAGGCCCTCAGCGTGGCGCGGCCGCCGCGGGTGATCGCTGCGATCACGATGAGGCCGGTGACGACGCTGATGACCGGGACGATCTCGAGCCCGTGGCGCGACACTGCGGCAACCACCAGCGCAAGGCCGATCCAGAAGATGGTGCGCACGACGGTGTTGGAGAAGCCCAGCGTGATGCTGGCGCCGAGGATCAGCGCCACCGTCAGCGCGAGCCCCATGCTGCCGGCGTAGAGCGGCGTGAAGCCCTCGAACAGCATGTAGACCAGGGCTGCGAGCGGCAGCACCAGGTACCAGCGCGCCACCAGCGCCTTCCAGGCGCTCGGGATCTCGGCGCGCTTCATGCCGACCAGACCATGCTTGCCGGCCTCCAGATGCACCATCCAGAATGCGGAAGCGAAATACAGGATCGCCGGAATCACCGCCGCCTTGACGATCTCCGAATAGGGCACGCCGAGCGTCTCCGCCATGATGAAGGCGACCGCCCCCATCACCGGCGGCATGATCTGGCCGCCCATCGACGCGGTGGCCTCGACACCCGCGGCGAAGGCGCGGCGATAGCCGAACTTAATCATCAAGGGAATCGTGAACTGGCCAACGGTGACGACGTTGGCGACGCCGGAGCCGGAGATCGTGCCCATCATGCCCGAGGCGAACACCGCGACCTTGGCCGGGCCGCCGCGGGTGCGCCCGAACAGGCCGAGCGAGACATCGGTGAACAGCTGGATCATGCCGGCGCGCTCCAAGAACGAGCCGAACAGGATGAACAGGAAAATGTAAGTCGCCGAGACGTAGATCGGCACGCCGTAGAAGCCTTCGGTGCCGAACGAGAGGTGGGTGACGATCTGGTCGAAATCATAGCCGCGATGATTGAACGGCGACGGCAGGTACTGCCCGAAGAACCAATAGAGCAGACAGGCGCCGCACATCAGCGGCAGCGCCGCCCCCATCAGCCGCCGCGTGCCCTCGAAGATCAGCACTGCGAGCAGCGCGCCGACCGCGAGATCCATGTGGGTCGGATCGCCGTCGCGGGCGATCAGGTCGGCATAGAATATCCACTGGTAGAGCCCGCAGAGGAAGCCGGCGGCGCCGACGATCCAGCTCACCGCGCGGCCGAACGCGGTCTTGGCGGTGAAATTGCCGATCAGGCCGAAGGTCAACAGGATCAGGAAGCCGACATGGACGCCGCGCACCACCTGGCTCGGCAAATAGTTGAAGGCTGCGACATAGAGCTGGAACACCGCGAAGGCGAGACCGATGGCGTAGGCCAGATGCCCCCAGGCGCCCGGGCCGAAGCCTTCCGGAAAGCCATGCTCGAAATTGTCGAATTCAACCTTGACGGGCTCTTCGCCCGCAACCTGCTGCTGCATTGAAATAGTCCCCCGCCGTGCCCGCAATGTCGATAGCACCTTTCCAGTGCCCCGACCGCCCCCTGCACGTCATGCGCGGGCTTGACCCGCACATCCATCGAAAATCAGAATCTTTAGAAAGATGAATGGCCGGGTCAAGCCCGGCCATGACATCGTCATTGAAGCCGCGACCTACTTGATCAAGCCCTTTTCCTTGTAATAGCGGATCGCGCCGGGATGCAGCGGCACCGGGCTTCCGGTCGCGGCGGCCTCGAGCTTGATCTCCTTGCCCGCCGCGTGCGCGTTGGCGAGTTCCGGCAGCGATTCATAGACCAGCTTGGTCATCTGATAGGCGAGATCGTCCGACACCGCGCTGGAGGTGACCAGGTAATTCACGACCGCGGCGGTCGGCACGTCCTTGTCCTGGCCGGTATAGGTGTTGGCCGGGATGATCACCGAGACGAACGGCGGACCGATCTTGTCGACCGTCTCCTTCGGCACCGCGACGACGTTGATCTCGCTCGAGGTCGAGAGATCCTTCAGCGAGGCGACGCCGAGGCCCGCGGACTGCAAGGTGGCGTTGAGCTGGCGGTTCTTCATCAGGTCGACCGATTCGGCGAACGGCAGATACTCGACCTTGCCGAGATCCTTGTAGCTCATGCCGGCCGCCGCCAGGATCGCGCGCGAATTGAGCTCGGTGCCGGACTTCGGCGCGCCCACCGACAGGCTCTTGCCCTTGAGGTCGGCCAGCGTCTTGATGCCGCTTTCACCGGTGGCGACGATCTGGATGTAGTTCGGATAGATCGCGCCGATGGTGCGCAGCTTGTCGAGCTTGGTCTTGAAGCCGGCTTCGGCGTCGCCTTCCCAGGCCGCCTTCAGCGAATCGCCGAGCGTGAAGGCGATCTCGCCCTTGCCTTGCTGAAGCAGGACGAGGTTCTCGACCGAGGCCTTGGTCGCCTGCACGGTCGGGCGGGCGTTAGGGATCTTCTCGCCATAGATCTTCGAGAGCGCGACGCCGAGCGGGTAGTAGACGCCGGAGGTGCCGCCGGTCAGCACGTTGATGAAGTCCTGGGCGATGAACTGCTGGGCCTGCGCGACAGGCGCCGACAAAACGCTGGCTGCCACGATCGTGGCAGCCATCAACCTTGAATTCATGAGCATTATTCTCCCCTAAGCCGGCCGGAAATTGGCCGGACACCCCTGCCGGGTCAACCTATCCAAATGACGCATGCGCGGCTGCAATGCCGAAGGCGCATCGCGCGGCCAGTACGGGAACTCTCTGCTTGCGGGCGGGTTGAGGTGCGCAATCTCGCCGCGAGGTATTACTTGCAGCCGTCCGGGACCGTGCAGCGAGCGCTCGATGCGTTGAACTTCTTCCTCGCCGACGTGCGGGATGGGCTCGGCCCCTATCTTGCGATCTACCTCCTGACCGAGCGGAAATGGGACGAGGCCTCGATCGGCTCGGTGATGTCGATCGCCGCCATCGCCGGGATCGTCGCACAGACACCGGCCGGCGCCCTGATCGACCGCAGCCGGGCCAAGCGGGGGCTGATGATCGCTGCCGCCATTGCCGTGACTGCCGCGTGCCTGCTGCTGCCGCAGCTCGAGCGGTTCGAGTGGGTCGCCGCGACCCAGGCGCTCGCGGCCGCGAGCGGCTCGGTGTTCGCGCCCGCGATCGCCGCGGTGACGCTCGGCATTGTCGGCCCCAAGGCGTTCGCGGCGCGGACCGGCCGCAACGAAGCGTTCAATCACGCCGGCAACGCGGTGGCCGCGGCGATCGCCGGCGGGACGGCCTACTGGTTCGGGCCCGTCGTGGTGTTCTGGCTGCTCGCGGCGATGGCGCTCGCGAGCGTCGCCGCGACGCTGTCGATCCCCGCTACCGCCATCGACCACCAGGTCGCACGCGGGCTCGACGATATCGCGGATGAGCATGCGACGCCGCCTGAGCGGCCATCCGGCTTTCGCGTGCTACTGACCTGTCGGCCGCTGCTGATCTTTGCGGTCGCGACCGTGATCTTTCACTTTGCCAATGCGGCGATGCTGCCGCTGGTCGGCCAGAAGCTCGCACTGGTCAACCGCAACCTCGGCACCACGCTGATGTCGGTCTGCATCATCGCCGCGCAGATCGTGATGGTGCCGGTTGCGGTGCTGGTCGGACGCAAGGCCGACGTCTGGGGCCGCAAGCCGATCTTCGCGGTGGCGCTCGCGGTGCTGGCTGTTCGTGGCGCGCTCTATCCGTTATCGGACAACCCGTATTGGCTGGTGTCGGTGCAACTGCTCGATGGCATCGGCGCCGGAATCTTCGGCGCGCTGTTCCCGCTGGTGGTCGCCGATCTCACGCACGGTACCGGGCATTTCAACATCAGCCAGGGCGCGATCGCCACCGCGACCGGCCTTGGTGGCGCGCTGAGCACGGCGGTCGCTGGGTTCATCATTGTCCACGCCGGCTACGGCGCGGCCTTTCTGTTCCTTGCAGCCGTCGCTTGTGCCGGCCTGATCGGCTACTGCGCGTTGATGCCGGAGACGTTGCGAACGGCGGCGACGACAGCGCACACGACCGCATTGGCTTCGCAAAGCGAATGATCTGATTCGCGGCTATGACTCCGCGTGCGAAGCGATCCGATGTCCGACAATGGTGCAATTCCCCACCTGCATCGACGCAACAACACAGTCATTAACGCCGTCTCTCGATGACACACGGGCGCGATGTTTCTGCTGGCGCACGAAGTCGCGTGCGATCGCACTGATGAACGCCAGATGACGCATTTATTGCATGTGTAACCGCGGTGAAATGCATCGATTCCTGCATCATTTGATTCGAATTGAATCCTTTAAGGTTAGCGAGCCAATCAATGTATGAACCAGAAATTTCCATGATTGCCGCCGCTCCAGGATGTACGAGTCAAGCCGGGGTAACTACGGACAAGGCGGGGCATGAATCACATCAGTCACATCGCACACACACGGGCCGGCTGGTTCGGGCATCGCAAGCTGACCCCACGCGCATGCATTGCAGACAGCAAAAAACACCTTCGGACCTTCCTCGCAGAGGCTCTGGAAGACCTCGGCTTCATCACCAGTGAATGCAGTCAGGCATTGGAACTCGATACCGTTCTGGATGCGGAACGGCCCGATCTTCTGGTGCTCGGCGTCTCCGTGGACGGCATCGAAGTCAGTAAAATTCTCGAGACTTTGGTGAGAAAGGACTATGGCGGCAAGGTCCTCGTCATCGGACAACCGGACTCGATCATCGTCAAGGCGGTGCGGCAGATCGGCGATGAATATGGCATCGCCATGCTGCCGGCGCTGTCGACCCCGTTCAGTGCCGGAACCCTGCGTGACAGTCTGGCGTCATTGCTGCCGCTCGAGCCCGCACCGAGCCCCGCGGTGGATGTGCCCGAAGCGCTGAAGGCCGGTTGGCTGGAGCTGTGGTATCAGCAGAAAATCCATCTCCGCACGCTGGTTCCGAGCGGTGCCGAGGCGCTGATCCGGATGCGTCATCCGGCCTGGGGCGTGGTGCCGCCGGCCTATTTCATTCCCGATGAAGGCGATCCGCATTTCCATGCGCTGTCGGAGTTCGTGATCGATCGCGCGATCGAGGACTGGCGCTATCTGCTGGAGCAGATCGGACCGGTCAATCTCTCGATCAACCTGCCGATCTCATTCCTCGCCGACGACGATGCGGTGCGCGAGCTATGCCGCCGGATACCGGATCACGCGGCGTTCGGCGGCCTGCTGATCGAGATCGACAGCGCCGAGGTGGTCGACAATCTGGAACTGGCGACCGATGTCGCGCGGCGCGTTGGGCTGCACAACATCGGCATCTCGATCGACAATGTCGGCGCCAACTGGCCTTCACTGCTCGGACTGCCGAACTTCCCCTTCGTGCAGCTCAAGGTCGATCACCAGTACGTCACCGGCTGCGCAGATCAGCGGCTGAAGCAGACCGTATGCCGGCGAATCGTGGAGCTCGCCCATGACAGCGACGCGCAGGTGGTGGCCCAGGGGATCGAGACGCGCGCGGATTTTCTCGCCGCGCACGACATGGATTTCGATCAGGTCCAGGGCTACCTGTTCGGCAAGCCGATGGGCGTCAAGAAGTTCGCCCGCTCGCGCATGCACTTCTCGGAAAAAGAATCGGCATCCTGACGCTACACCGCGCGTCAGGCCTCCGTGTCACGATCGATCGTGCGCAGCGCTTCGCCGCGCGCGATCAGCCGTTTGGCGTTGGAATAGGTCGGCACTTCCAGCAGCGAACCGTCGAGTTCGACGCGGCCAAAGCCCTGCGTCCGCGCCGCCTCGAACGCCGCCACGATCCTGCCCGCCTCGCGCAACTCATCCGTGCTCGGCGTGAGGACGCCGTTGACGATGGCGGCATGCGCGGGATCGACCAGGCTCTTTGCGGTGTAGCCGAGCCGCCGCGCCCAGGCCGTGTCGCGCGCAACGCCTTCAGCGTCGCTCCAGGTGTAGGGGCAATCGACCGCGACGACACCGGCCGCGCGACATTCGACGATGAAGCGCTGCCGCGCATAGGCGAGCTCCAGGCCATCGCTGCCGCGCTCGGCGCCAAGATCGGCGGCGAGATCTTCCGACGCCATCAGGCAGCCGATGGTGCGCCGGCTCGCCACAGCGATCGCCCCGGTCTGCACCAGACCGCGCGCGAACTCGATATTCGGCAGCAGCGACGTCGATCCTTCGGCGATGCCGTAGTCGCGCTCGAACCGCGTCACCGCCTCGTCGAGCCGGGCGACATGGTGCGGTTCGGCGACCTTCGGCAACGCGACGATATCCGGGCGTCCCCGCATCACGGCGGCAAGGTCATCCATGCCGTCCTGATCGAGCGGGTTGACGCGGACCGCGACCACCGCGCCGCGGTCGCGCCAGGCCGCGTAGAGCTCGGCCGCCAGCGCCCGCGCCTTCTCCCGCAGCGACGGCGGGGTGAAGTCCTCGAGCTCGTGGATCAGCACGTCGGCGCCACTGGCGGCCGCGTGTTGCAGCACCTGCTCGTTGGCGCCTTCGAGAAACAGCCAGGAGCGGCACAGCGAGGCCGGGCGGAGCTTGCGCGTCACGCCGCCCTCGCCGTCACTGAAACGTCATGTCGAGGCATTTCGAGATGTCGGAGCCGAGGCCGGAAGAAATGGTGATGCAGCCACGAATCTTCTGGGTGGTGGTGTCGCTTGCCCAGATCGCATAGCCACCGGTGCCGAAAAACGAGTTGGTGTTCGGCGGCTCGGTCTCGGTGGCATCGAACGTGTAATTGCCGTCGGTCTCGAAGATGCGCGGCTTCTTGGTGCAGCTGCCGTCGGCCTGGACGTTGATGACCTCCTTGTTGTCCTGCGTCAGCGCCAGCGACACCTGGCAGCGGAAGTATTCCGAGGTCTTGACGTTGAACAGATAGGCGTAGGATTTGCAGGTCGACGTCTTGAGCTTGCCGGCGGACAGGCCGCGGCTGCAGGAGATCCGCTGGTTGTTGGAAAGCTTGAACTCATCCGCCTGCGCGACTGACGCCAGCGCCATGAACGACAGAGCGACACCGATACCGATCTTCATGACGTGGTTCATCCTGATCATCCCAAGGTGGTGTTTCCGGCAATCGAAGCGTTTGTAGACGGTAACGCGAAGATAGTCGCCAAGCTTGATGCGGGAAATCACAAAGTCGCCGATCTCTGTGAACCGCCGCTTCGATTGTCGTATTGACGCCCGAATGCCGTTCGTGATTTGTTCAGAAGCGTGGGGACGACGCCGTTTTTTCGGCCGGAGGTGGATCATGACGCATTTTTTGACCAAGACCTTTTTTGCAACCGTAACCCTTGCCGCGATGACGACATATGCATTCGCGCAGGAGGCTGCGCCCTGGGAGCTGAAGTCCGACATGGGCTACGCCTATGACAAGGACGGCAAGACCTGGGCCTACAAGATGGGGACCAACAATGCCGGCACCTTGCTGAAGGGCGCCAAGAAAGTGCCGAAGGGGACGCTGTTCTTCATCGGCCATAACGGCCAGCTCTACATGCGCTCCGGCCCCTATCTCGAAGGCGACGGCAAATTCATGTTCGGCTCGAACTAGAGCGTTTTCGGGCGAAGCGGACGCCGGTTCGCGTGAAGACAACAAGCCGAAAAACATCCAAAGCTCCGGTTCTGGTTCAACCAGAACCGGAAATGCTCTGACGGTTTTCGGCAGACCTCAGAACGCGGCGGCCAATTCCCTGGCGCCGGGCTTGTTGCTGTTGACGTCCATCCGCTCGTTGGTGACGGCAAGCAGCCGCGCCACCGTGTTGTGGCGGATCGCGACCGGGTTGCGCTCGTAGCCCGAGCGCTGGAAGAAGTTCGTGGTCGGTACCTGCTCGCGCATCGCCTGCGGCATGGTCACCATGTCGAGCCCGGTGCCGTCGCCGGTCAGGTTCATCATCTCGAGCTCGGCCGCGGTCAGCGGCCGGCTGTAACCCTTGTTGCGCGCGAAGATCACCGAGGTCAGCAGCTTGTGAGTCTGCAGCATCGGGCCGACGTCGATGTCGAGCACCATGGCGTGACAAGCCCAGCCTTGCGGCGTGTCGGCGAGGCGCGCATGCGCCGACCAGTCGTCGGGTACGGTGCGCGTGAACGCGACCATCTTCTTCAGCACCGCGAGCTTGTGCTCCATCGCCTTGCGCGCTGGCCCCTGGGTGCGCGCAACCCGCTCGGTCAGGTCACGCACGAATTCATGGCCCTGCTCGGCCAATAGCTCGACGGTGTTGGTGGTGAGTAGCTGGTTGTAGCCCATCGCGGTGGAGATGGCGCGCTTGCCGCCATGCTCGATGCCCGCCTGCACGTCGTAATTGCCGGTGCCGCCGGTCTCGAACGAATAGACCCGCACCGCCTGCTCCGGCGTCAGCCCCGCGGCACGCGCGTAACGCGCATAGGCGCGCTTGAACTCGACCTCCGAAGCCGGACGCTGCGGCGTGAACTGGAAATGCTCGGCCGCCGCCCTGACCAGATCGGCAGCGACCGGTAGCGTCTTCGGCGAACGCGGCGGCTTGCCGCCCTCTTCCTCCGGAGCCGGATTGACCGGCCGCTTCGGCCCCTCATAGACC
>BFBZ01001806.1_pt1 | contig 13282 bp, 16 predicted proteins | sample 1888401 | NCBI WGS metagenome assembly BFBZ01 (sample SAMD00112614, study PRJDB3348) | symbiont metagenome | host: Chara braunii | reverse complement strand
GAAGATTTATGGACGCTTCATGCTGGAAGACCGTACCGAACACCCCTGCCAGGTCGTCGACATGTCGCCGGGCAACGTAGCGCTGCGCACCGAGCGCATTGGCATGCCCGGCGAGAAAGTCATCGCCTACATCGATCACATCGGCCGCATCGAGGGCGTCGTCACCCGCACGTTGCAGGATGGCTTCGCCATGACCGTCATCGCGTCGGACCGCAAGAAGGACAAGCTCGCCGCGCAATTGACCTGGCTCGCCAACAAGCACGAGCTTGATCTGCCGGAAGACCGCCGCCACGAACGCGTGGCGCCGCGCAACCCGACAAGCGTTCTTCAACTCACCGACGGGCGCCAGTACCAGTGCCGCATCATCGACCTGTCGCTTTCGGGCGCAGCGATCGAGATCGACGTCAAGCCGGCGATCGGCATCCAGGTGATGCTGGGCACCATGCGCGGACAGGTGGTGCGCCATTTCGAGGACGGCGTGGCCATCGAGTTCGCGGTCATACAACGGCCCGAAACACTGGATTCAGAATTCAACGCGCCTCGCGCCTGACGCCGGTCGCAAATCGGTAGATCCATTCGAACCGGCCGCTCGCGGCCGGTTTTTTGTTGACGGGTCGCATTTGCGTATTCAGCCACGCGTCGGCGGCAGCCCCGTTGAGGCCATCCAACTCTGCATTGCACACGCCAGCGCCGAACCAGCGCGCCAGCAAGCCCTGGGCCTTCGAAAATCTTGAACATTTTTGTACTCAAATGATTCAAATTTTACGTTTATTCTATTGGAGTTTTACTTAATGTCTACTTCGGCCTTTTGCGTCAAATAAATCCAGCCGTGTCATTGTCTCCTCAAACGGGGAGACTAGAAAAATGAAGGACACGTGGGGCAAGCTGTTGCTTATCGCAATGGCGATGCAGCTTTCCGCCTGGGGAACGGCATATGCGGCAGGACCGGTTTTCATGCATACCGGCGCACGCACGACGCAGCCCGTCGGCCACTATGATTTCTGCCAGCGCATACCGGTGGAATGCAACGAGCGGACCCCCAAGGGGCCGCCGGTCGAACTGACCCGGAAACTGTGGGCCACGATTGTCAACATCAACAACTCGGTCAATACCCGCATCAAGCCGCGCACAGATCTGGAAAATTACGGCGTCGAGGAATACTGGTCCTATCCTGACAACGGCTACGGCGACTGCGAGGATTACGCGCTGGAAAAGCGCCGTGAATTGATGGACGCAGGCGTCCCCGCCGGCAGCTTACTGATGACGGTTGCACGCCAGCCGAACGGCGATGGCCACGCGGTGCTGACGGTTCGCACCAGCCTTGGTGAATTCATCCTCGACAACCTCGAACCCAAGGTCCTGTCCTGGACAGACACCGACTACACCTACCTGAAGCGCCAATCGACTGAGAACTCCGGCGTTTGGATCACGATCAACGACGGCCGCGCCGACGCGGTTGCCAGCGTCCGCTAGGGCGCCAATGCATGTCGCCCAAAAGAGCGCAGCGGTTTTGGGATAACGACATCCATAAAACAGAGGTCAGGCGCGTCGTATTCATGCGACGCGCTTAAGGAGAAACCCGGTCGAGTCCCCACCCTCCCCGTCCCCAACGACCGGGTGAAAGGAGCCGGCCCCCGTCCCCGGGGCCGGCTCCGCCCATTTCTGGCGACGGCCCGCCGAGCTAGACCTTCTTCAGACCCGCCTTGAATCGCTTGCCATTGGCGACGTAATGCGCGGCCGATCCACGCAATCTTGCGACGGCGGCATCGTCCAGCGTCCTGATAACCTTCGCCGGCGAGCCGACGATCAGCGAATTGTCGGGAAATTCCTTGCCCTCGGTGACCAGCGCGCCGGCGCCGACCAGCGAATTTTTGCCGACCTTGGCGCCATTCAGCACGATGGCGCCCATGCCGATCAGGCTGTTGTCGCCGATCGTGCAGCCGTGCAGCAACGCGCGATGGCCAATCGTGCAGCCTTCGCCGATTGTCAGCGGAAAGCCGGGATCGGTATGCATGATCGTGTGTTCCTGCACATTGGTGTCGGCGCCGATGACGATCGGCTCGTTGTCGCCGCGAATGACGGCGCCGAACCAGATTCCCGCATCGCGGCCGACCTGGACATCGCCGATCAACGTGGCGTCTGGCGCGATCCAGTTGCTGCCGGCCTCCTCGAAGGAGGGTTCTTTTCCATCGATCGCATAGGCCGGCATCTGTCTCACTCCGAATCGCTCAGGCTGGGAAGCCGGCGGAACCTAGGGGAACGGTGGCCCAGGAGGCAATGGCGATCAGCACGATGCCCAGGGCCAGCGCCCAGATGGCCGCTGTGCAGCCGCAGGAGATCAGCATAGTCGTCGATATGTGGCGGCTGCGGCGCGCATCCAGGGCATCGTTGACCAGCATGAACGGCCCGGCGCAAGCGGTCGCGGCAAGCGAGCGCAACACATGCGCCGGCGACACATAAGGCTCCGCGAAGGCGACCTTGCGCCCCGCGATCAGCTCCATTGCCGATCCAGCAAGGCCGCAAGCCGTCAACCCGACTGAAAACGCAAAAAGGACAAGCAGCATCGGACCCATCTTTACCCTCCATTTACCATGAAATCGCAAAGTCGTTGCAACAGCGCTGCAAGGGCCATGCCGCGTCATGTGTCCCGCCTGGGGACAGGCGGCAGAGATCGAGGATTTCCATGAGACAGGCGGCGACCGCGACCGACCCGGAATTCACCGTGGTCGATTCCAAGCTTATGAAGCGGGTGTTTTATGCGTTCGCGACGCTGGCACTGCTCTCGGTGGCAATCAGCCTTGGCGGCAAGTGGTTCGGCCACTCGATCGCCATGGCCGGATATACGGACGACGGATCGGTCCGCCAAATCGTCATCGGCAACAATGTCATCGCCGTGCCTGCCAATGCCATTCGCTTCGCCCAGGCCAGGCGCGACGGCATCGCGTCGCGACTCGACCTCTATCTGCGCTATCCGGAGATGGACGGCTACAGCGAAGCCGCGCGCGAAGATTTCAACCACACCGGATCGGCCAAGAAGATCATTTTCCTCTCGTTTGAACCGCGGATGATGTCGCGCGACATGAGCGGCCGCTTCGCGCCTATCTACAGCGCGCTCATCACCCAGCCCGGTACACCCGGTCCCGGTGGTACGACACTCTACAATTTCAATGAGAAATCAGGCTATGTGAACGAGCAACTGGTCGTCGGCAAACGCCCAGGCAAGGATCCATTCGTGGCACGCTGCCTGAGCGGTCCAAACGCGGACGAATCGCTGGCGCCTTGCGAACGCGACATCCACGTTGGCGACAACCTCAGCCTGACCTATCGATTTCCGAAAGAGTTTCTGGGCGACTGGCCAGCGCTTGACGCTGCGATCGTCGCTGAATCGATGCGCATCCTCACGACGGGGCGCTAAAGTACGAGTTGGAAGAGGCTGGCCGGACGCATTCCATGCAGATCCGGCCATCGCAAGAGAAGCGGGCTCAGGCCAGGTCGATGTCGAGGATCGCCATCGAGAAATTGTAATCGCCGTCGTCCTCGTCCTTGAAGACGATGCCGAGGAATTCGTCACCGGCATAGACCTCGGCCGAATCGTCCTTGCGCGGCCGCGCCTTCACCTGCAATTTGGGGTTCTGGAAGACGCGCTTGAAATAGGCGTCCAGCTTTCTGATTTCGTCGGGTTTCAACAGTCTTCTCCGATCGTCGGCTTGCTCGTGTGAATGCGCTTCTGGCACGTCGACAATGGCGATGTAAAGGCAAGCCGGTCTTATTGCAGGGGATGCAGCCAGGCAGGCGAACCCGTCGGGCAGCCCCTGCCGGACCGAGCAACAGCGCCGGAAATCAGATGTCGAAAGAGACGACCTGATCCATCGACTGGGACGGAAGAAGCTGGTCCATCTGCCGCGAAGGCCGGTCACAGCCCGTCTCGCCGACGACGCGGGCGGGCACGCCGGCAACCGTCTTGTTGTGCGGCACGGGTGAGAGCACGACCGAGCCGGCCGCGATCTTCGAGCAATGGCCGATCTCGATATTACCGAGGATCTTGGCGCCAGCGCCGATCAAGACGCCGTAGCGGATCTTGGGATGGCGGTCGCCGCCGGCCTTGCCGGTGCCACCCAATGTCACGCCATGCAGGATGGAGACATCATCCTCGATCACCGCCGTCTCGCCGACGACGAGGCCCGTGGCGTGGTCGATGAAGATACCCTTGCCGATGCGGGCGGCCGGATTGATGTCGGTCTGGAAGACCGAGGATGAGCGGCTCTGCAGGTAGAGCGCAAAATCCTTGCGGCCCTGGTTCCACAGCCAGTGCGCCAGCCTATGGGTCTGGATGGCATGGAAACCCTTGAAATAAAGCACCGGCATGATGAAACGATCGCAGGCCGGATCGCGGTCGTAGTAGGCCTGGATGTCGACACGCACGGTCGTCGACCACTCCTTGTCGTCGGCCAGCATCGCCTTGAAAGTCTGGCGGATAAGATCGGAGCCGATGTCCTGATGGTCAAGCCGCTCGGCCAGCCGGTGGATCACAGCCTCTTCCAGGCTCTCCTGGTTGAGGATCGTCGAATAGAGGAACGCTGCCAGCAGCGGATCGCGGTTGACCGCTTCCATGGCTTCGTCGCGGATAGAGCGCCAGATCGGGTCAACCGGCTGCAACGCGTTTGATCGGGAAATGCTGATGCTGTTCATCGACGTGTCCTGCCGCCATGCCTATGTTCGGGCCGCACCTATAAGCCAGAACATACCACGATTGAACTCAATTTTCCTTAGTGCTCTATCAAATGGATTTGGATCGCGGGAATTCAAGCACCCATGGAAAACGAACCCTTGATCGACAACGCCTTGAAATCAGCGCTTTCCAGGCTCTACGAGGCCGGGGATCGTCACTATCACGGCCTTGCCCATATCGAGGCGATGCTGGCGCTTGCGGGCGACTACCGCGCGCTGCTGCACGACGCCGAAGCCGTCGAAGCGGCGATCTGGTTCCACGATGCCATCTATGACAGCCGGGCCAAGGATAACGAGGCGCGAAGCGCAGCATTTGCCGAGAAGGAACTCGCCGGCCGGACCGGCACGAACCGGATCGATCGCATCACGGCAATGATCATTGCCACCGCCACGCATGAATTGCCTCGGCTTGCCGACGAAAGCGCCCTCCGCGATGCCGCGTTGTTCCTCGACATGGACCTGTCGATCCTTGGCGCGGAACCCAGTGCTTTCGACGCCTATGAACGCGCGGTTCGCCGTGAGTATGGCTGGGTGGAGGAACCAATGTGGCGCGCTGGCCGTGGCACGGTCCTGACGACCTTCCTTGCCCGCGGGCACATCTTCCACACCGAGGAATTCCGCCAGCGGTTTGAAGCACAGGCCAGGCACAATATGGCGCGGTCACTCGAGGCGCTTGGGCTGACTTCAAGCCCCACCTGAGGCAAGGCCGAAGCTTCGGTCAGGAAAAGTCTCACAGGCCGGTGCAGCGTCTCCACACGCGCGACGGGGAGATGAACCAGCGCCGCACGGTTCAAAGCGGATTTTCGGCGTAGAACTCCAGAACGCGCTGCTTGAAGGACTTGTCCCCGACCGCCAGCATGTGGTCGCGGCCCTCTATATGAAAAGCGCGGGCGTTCGGCATCAATACCGCCAGTTCATCCGGCGAGCCGCCAATATCATCGGTCGTTCCGACAGCGACCAGCGTCGGCTGGGCGATGCGTGCAAGATCGTCCTCGGTCAGCAATTCCCGCGAGGTGGCAATGCAGGCCGCCAGCGCCAGGCGGTCGCTGCGGGTCTGGTCGGCGAAGGCGCGGAACGAACGTCCGCGCCGATGGCTGACGGAACCCGGATCATCGGCCAAAAGGGCCGAGGCTATCGGATCCCAATCGCCGACGCCATCGACCATGCCGATGCCGAGCCCGCCAAAGACCAATGTCGCCACCTTATCCGGATCGGACAGCGCCAGGAACGCCGATATGCGCGCGCCCATCGAATAGCCCATGACATGCGCCCGTTCGATGCCCAGGTGGTCGAGCAAGGCCGCCGCGTCGGAAGCCATTTTCCCAGGGGTGTAGTCGGCCTCGTCATAGCTTTTCGAAGACGAGCCATGGCCGCGATTGTCAAAGGCGATGGCACGGTAGCCCGCATCATTCAGCGTCTTGAACCAACCAGGCGACACCCAGTTGACGTAGTGGCTGGAGGCAAAGCCATGGATCATCAAAACCGGATCGCCGCTGCCCGACGCCGGCTGACGATCAAGGTAGGCAAGGTCGAAACCGTCATGCGAGAAAAATTGCATCGGCCAGACGCTCAGTCAGAGTCAACATACGCGCCGATTTTCGGATGGCGCAACAGATCGCCATCCGCGATGCCATCCTTGGCGGCCGTTCCCGCCTTGAGCTCCAGCACGTAGCGGACCGGCGCGCCGGGCGAGATTATCGCTTCTGACTGAGACTCGCCTCGCTTGATTGCGCGGATCCGGCCATCCTGGCCGACAAAGACGAGGTCGAGCGGCATCGGCGTGTTCTTCATCCAGAAGTTGACCTCCCGCGACGCGTCGAACACGAACAGCATGCCATGATCGTCGGGCATGTCCGTGCGAAACATCAAGCCGGCCTCGCGCTCGGCCTCGGTATCGGCAACCTCAATGGAGAATGATCGGTCACCGCCTTTGGTCACTGCGACCAGCGGCGCAGGATCGACGGGAAGGATCATCGCCTTGCCGTCGGCCGAACTCGATTCCTGTGAATAGAAGAAAGCGCTGGTGGCGATGACCACTGCCATCGCGGCGCCGAGCACGCCGGCCGTCAGCCAGTTCCTGTGAGCCATTCAAGATCCTCAGCCGGAAATCGTCCTAATGCGAAACCGACAAGGTACCCATATCGGGGTGAATTTCGGCAGCCATAAGGCCCTTGTCGCCGCGCCCGAACCGAACCAGCACGACCTGTCCCGGGCGAAGCTCGGTGATGCCGTAGCGGCGCAACGTCTCCATGTGGACGAAAATATCCTCGGTGCCCTCGCCTCTCGTCAGGAAGCCAAACCCCTTGGTGCGGTTGAACCATTTCACCAAGGCGCGTTCGAGGCCGCTCTCTGGCGTCACCGAAACATGGGTGCGCTGTTCCTGCATTTCCGCCGGATGGATCGCCGTGGACGTATCCATGGAAAGAACACGGAAAGCCTGCAAGCCGCGGTCGCCATGCTTGACGAGGCAGACGACACGGGCGCCTTCCAGCGCGGTCTGGAAGCCGTCCTTTCGAAGACATGTCACATGGAGGAGGATATCGCCCGACGAGCCGCCATCCGGAAGGATAAAACCGTAGCCCTTGGCCACATCGAACCATTTAATGGCACCGGCAACCTCGACGAGATCGGCATCGCCGCCGTCCTCCCGCTTCAAGGCGTCGCCGGGGGTCTCGTCCCGCCCCATGAAAGAGGCCTTTTCCCCCATAAGAATGCCCCCTTTTTTGAAGAACACCGCTACTGATTCTTGACATCAGATTAACACTGCGCCTTCCGGTATGTGCAAGACCTGCCGCGCCTTTTTTCACGGTTCATTACGGCAATACCGGATTTGTTGTTTGCCGGCGCCTTCGACTGTTGGCGATTGCCCTTTGACAGGGCCGCCCGTATGTTCCGCGGCGACACAACATCCTCGAGGAAAAATCCCATGCGCTATCTGCACACCATGGTTCGCATCGCCGATATCGATGCCTCGCTCGATTTCTACTGTGCCAAGCTTGGCCTGAAGGAAGTCCGCCGCTACGAAAATGAACAGGGGCGCTTCACGCTGATCTTCCTCGCGGCTTCGGAAGACGAGCAGAGCGGCATCGCCGACAAGGCGCCGCTGGTCGAATTGACCTACAATTGGGATGCCGAAGACTACAAGGGTGGCCGGAATTTTGGCCACCTCGCCTATGAGGTCGACGACATCTATGCCACCTGCCAGAACCTGATGGACAAGGGCGTCACCATCAACCGTCCGCCACGCGACGGCAACATGGCGTTCATCAGATCGCCGGACGGCATCTCGATCGAGCTTCTGCAGAAAGGTCCGGCCAAGCCCAAGGCCGAGCCGTGGGCTTCGATGGCAAACACCGGAAGCTGGTAACCCATCCCCGTCGCACAAGGCGGATGGCCGCCAACGCTGTCCGCCAGTCTGGCACTTGGCCAGATCATGCCTATCTGTCCGGATATCGCGCCAGCCTCTCTCTGGCGACAGGAGAGCCGATCATGACAACCAGCCGTGCCGACGTCGCCACGGAACATGCGAGCCGCTACCTGCAGCAACTGTGCAAGCACTGGGCGCACAAATTTCCGGTCGAGTTTGACCCAAGCCATGGTGTCATCGATCTCTCGATGGGCCGCACTGTGATGGATGCGGATGCAGCCACTCTCCACATCGAGGTTACGACAGAGGAAGCCGGCTCGATCGAGCGGCTGGAAACGGTCGTTGCCGATCACATCAAGCGCTTCGCTTTCCGCGAAGAGCTGGTGTTCGACTGGAACCGCGCGCCGGCGGCGTAACCGCACCCGAAGTCAGTTGCCGCTACCCGCTTTGCCTGCCATCTCAAGCAGCGCCTGCACCGAACGCCAATTGCGCGCGGTGCCCGGCACTTTCAGCGTGCGCCCGATCAGTCCGGCGAACACGGATCTCCCGAGCCCATCAGGGGCGTGCAGATAGAGCACGTCGCCCTTGATCTGGAATTTTTCCGGACCTGTGCATTTCTCAGACAGCCGGGCCTCTTCCTCGTCGGTCGGCTCCCGCTCCAGCACATAGGCGTGGAGTTTGGTCGGCTCCGCGGCGATATCCGGGTAGGGATTTTGCTCGACCAGTCGGCTGAACGAGTCGGCGTCGCGCACCATGATGCGCGAATGAAATCCCCATTTCTTCTCGAAAGCCGCTTCCAGTTGCCGGGTCAATGTGGCCGCGTCACCATGGGCTGCCCGGAACACAACGTTACCGCTCTGCACATAGGTGGCGACATTGCCAAAGCCGAGTTCCTCGAAGAACACCCTCAGCTCTGCCATCTTGACGATGCGGTTGCCGCCGACATTGATGCCTGAAAACAGCGCGATGAAGATATTTTCAGTCTTGCCGCTCATATGATGAACCCTGCCAGCGTCTCGTTGTCGGTGATGTCCTGATACTGGACGCCCTCGGCCTCGAAGTTCGCCCTCAGCAAATCAAAATTCCGGCGGTCCTTGGTTTCGATGCCGATCAACACCGAGCCGAAATTGCGCGCCGACTTCTTCAGATACTCGAAGCGCGCGATGTCGTCGTCGGGACCGAGCATTTCGAGGAAATCGCGCAGCGCGCCCGGCCGCTGAGGGAAGCGGATGATGAAATACTTCTTCAGCCCTTCGAAGCGCAGCGCCCTTTCCTTGACATCCGGCAGCCGCTCGAAATCGAAATTCCCGCCCGACACGACCGCGACGATGGTCTTGCCCCTGATCTCTTTCTTCGAAAAATCCTTGAGCGCGTCGATCGCCAGCGCGCCGGCCGGCTCCAGCACCACGCCCTCGATGTTGAGCATCTCGATCATCGTCGCGCAGAGCCGGTTTTCCGGGATCAGCCGCACGGTATCGGCCGGAAAATCCTTGAGGTAGCGCAACGGCTCGCGGCCGATCTCGGCCACGGCCGCGCCGTCGACGAAGTTATCGACCTTGGCGAGCTTGAGGCGTTTGCCGGCGGACAGGCTCTCGCTCAGGCTCGGCGCGCCGGCGGGCTCGCAGAAAACAAAACGTGTTTCGCGGCCCTGATCAGCGAAATAGTGCGTTACGCCGGCTGCCAGACCGCCGCCACCGACCGGCAGCATGATGATGTCGGGCATGCGGGCACCCAACTGCGCGGCGATTTCGTAGGCGACGGTCGCCTGCCCCTCGATGATGTCCTTGTGGTCGAACGGCGGCACCATATGCGCGCCGGCACTTTCGGTGAACTCGAAGGCGGCCCGGTAGCAATCGTCGAAGAAGTCGCCGACCAGCTTGATCTCGACGAACTCGCCGCCGAACAGGCGCGTCTTGTCGATTTTCTGCTGTGGCGTCGTCACCGGCATGAACACAACACCCCTCTTGCCGAAATGGCGGCAGACGAAGGCGAAGCCCTGGGCATGATTGCCGGCGGAAGCGCACACGAACAGTTCCGCATCATTGCCGGCGGCAAGCGCCTTGCGGAAGAAGTTGAAGGCGCCGCGGATCTTGTATGAACGCACAGGCGACAGATCCTCGCGCTTCAGGAGCACGCGCGCACCGGTCTTCTTCGACAAATAGTCGTTTTCCTGCAGCGGCGTTTCCGGAAAAATCTGGCGTATCGCGGCAGCAGCGGTGGCGACGCGGGAAGAAAAACTGGTCATCGGAAAATCACCTTGGGCCGCATGTCGTTTGTGGCCTCGTACCATTGATCGGGTCAGACGGCGTCGGTTTGCCTGCGCAACAGGGCGCGAGCCGCATGACTTTGCCCTCCACCCTATTGCATATCCGGCCCGCCGAAGCCATTGTCCGGCAGTTCCCACAAAGGGACATTCCCAGAATCCCGGCAAGCACTTGGAGGCGTTTGTTCATGCCGTCGAATCGGCTGTTATCCATGTCGCCGCCAGAATGCGGTGAGCAGACCGTGATGCCCTTCCCAAGCATCCCGCGGTTCCCGCCGCCCTTTGGGCTTTCGCGCAACAGTGCCAATGCAGTCGCAGGGCGCTGACGGCATTTCAACCGCAAACGACTTACTTCTGCCGCACTCTACCTGTCCGGGAGGTGTCGCGGAGGCCTGCTGGCCGGAGTGGAATTCAGACGTGCCTTTCAAGAAGATTTGCATCATTGCCCTTGCCTTGCTGATTGCCGGTTGCGCCGGCCGGCAAACCCAGGAAATTCTCGGCAGCGCCGTCGTCGCGACGCAGGTGACGGACATTGCCGGCAATCACAGCATCTTCATCGCCACGACGCGCAAGAAGTCCGATGATCCCAACAAGGTTTTCGACGGCGAGCGCTCGGCGACGCTGAACTACGCCCGCGTCAACGTCACCGTTCCCGGCATCCATCAGACCGGCCAGATCGAGAGGCGTTCACGCGGCAAATCGAATGACCCGGCCAAGTACTTCATGGCCTCGGAGGTCGTCGGCTACGACACCGCTCCTCAATTCTCGAGCGCTCTCAACGCCGACATCGCCGCGCGCGGCGGCCGCGTCATGGTTTTTGTCCACGGCTACAACACCGGCTTCGACAGCGCGGTCTACCGTGTGACCCAGATCGTGCATGATTCCGGCTATCCGGGCACACCGGTGCTGTTCTCCTGGGCTTCGGGCGCCAGGACCACCGATTATGTCTACGACAAGGAAAGCGCCAGTGCAGCGCGCGACCAGCTGGAAGTGACGCTAAGGATGCTTGCGCAGACGGGCGCGCGGCGCATCGACATCGTCGCGCATTCGCTGGGAACCTGGGTGACCATGGAGGCGCTCCGGCAGCTCGCCATCACCGGCGACCGCGATCTGAGCGGCAAGCTGGGCGACGTGGTGCTGGCCTCGCCCGACATCGACGTCGACGTGTTCAAGAGCCAGATGCGCCGCTACGGCAAGCCCGACAAGCCGTTCATCCTGCTTCTGTCCGACGACGACCGGGCGTTGCGTATTTCCGGGCTGCTCGCTGGTTCGCGGCCGCGCGTCGGCGACTACAAGGACGCTGCCGACCTCGCCAACTACGGCGTGACGGTCGTCGATCTATCGAAACTCAAGGGAACGGATAGCTTCAACCACAACAAGTTCGCCGATAATCCGACCATGGTGAAGATGATCGGCCAGCGGCTTCGCGAGGATGATGGCTTTGCCAGCGACCGCGATGTTACCGACCGCATCAGCCTGCTTGGGCAATAGAATCCTTTCCGGTGGCTTTCGGCGGTCACGTTGACGATTGCCCCACCATCAGATCGCTTTGGACTGGACCGGGACGGACTCAGTCTCTATCGAAGTACGATGGACGTCACGAGGTTGGCGTTGCTTACGGGAACTGTGTAACCGTGCGTTCGAAGAGCTTCCTCATCATTGCCTTCGCGTTGCTTTTCACAGGCTGCGCCGGCCGGAACACGCACGACCTTCTCAACAGGACGGCGGTCACGGTGCCTGCCTCCGACATAGCCGCCACGCATGAAATCTTCGTCGCCACCACCCGCCAACGGGCCACGAAGCAGCCACGACAGGTCTTCGACGGCGATCGCTCCCTCACCACCAGCTACGCCCGTGTCGATGTGACTGTCCCCAAGATCCATCAGGTCGGCGCGATCGAGCGAGCCAAGGGATCCGCTGACAGCAATCCGGCCAAGGATTTCACGGCTAGGGATGTCGCCTACTACGAAAGCGCGCCGCAGTTCGCCAAGGCGGTTGGAGCCGACATCGCCATGCGCGGCGACCGCGCGCTGGTTTTCGTGCACGGCTTCAACAACGGCTTCGATGACGGCATCTACCGGCTGACGCAGATCGTTCACGATACGCAATACACCGGCACGCCGGTGCTGTTCTCATGGGCATCAAGCGCCAAGACGACCGGCTATCTCTATGACAAGGACAGCGCCAACGCCGCGCGCGACGACCTCGAGGCGACACTGCGGATGCTCGCCAAGACCAAGGTCAAGAGCATCGACATCATCGGCCATTCGATGGGAACGTGGGTCACCATGGAAGCGCTGCGGCAGCTCGCCATCACAGGCGATCGCGATCTCGGCGGCAAGCTCGGCTATGTCATCCTGGCGTCGCCGGACATCGACGTCGACGTGTTCAAGAAACAGATGATCCGCTACGGCAAGCCGACCAAGCCTTTTGCCATCCTGCTTTCAGGCGACGATCGCGCCCTCAAGCTCTCTTCCTTCATCTCCGGCGACAAGCCGCGAGTCGGCGATTACGGCAACGCGGCAGACCTCGCCAGCTATGGCGTGTCGGTGGTTGACCTCACCAAGACCAAGGGAGGCGACCAGCTGAACCACGCCAAGTTCGCCGACAATCCGTTCCTGGTGCAACTGCTTGGCAAAGGCCTGCGCGCCCCGGCCGGCCTGGCTTCGGACGAAACACCGCCGGGCCAGCTTGACGACCTTGGCCAAGGCCTTGGAAAGGCCGTTGGCTCCGTGGCCGAGATCGTCATCACCACGCCGTTCAAGGTGCTGACCATCGCCACCGGCGGGTGAGCGTCGCGAAGGCTCGCTGATCTTCAGACGAACAGGTCGACCTTCTGGAACGTCGTCACGTCGATCAGGCCCACATCGGAAATCCTGAGTTCGGGAATGACGACCAGCGCCAGCAGCGAATGCTGCATATAG
>BFBZ01001804.1_pt1 | contig 13288 bp, 13 predicted proteins | sample 1888401 | NCBI WGS metagenome assembly BFBZ01 (sample SAMD00112614, study PRJDB3348) | symbiont metagenome | host: Chara braunii | reverse complement strand
AACAAAAGAAGCGCAATGCCTGAAAAGACTGCCAAGACTGCCGCGAAAGCATCCGCCGCGAAGACCACTCTTGCAAAGGACTCTGTTGCCAAGGCTGCGCCTGCCAAGGCCGCCGCTGCGCCCAAGGCTGCCACCAAGACCGCCGTTCCCGCGGCCGCTGCCCCTGTTGCCAAGCCCGCCGTCGCCGCCAAGCCGGCTGTTCCCGCCGCGGCCGCGCCGCGCGTCGAGGAAAAGAAGCTGCCGACCCAGCGCCAGGGCTTCAAGACCAACGAATTCGTCGTCTATCCGGCTCACGGCGTCGGCCAGATCCTGGCCATCGAGGAGCAGGAGATCGCGGGCGCCAAGCTCGAGCTGTTCGTCATCAACTTCATCAAGGACAAGATGACGCTGCGGGTGCCGACCGCCAAGGTCGCCAATGTCGGCATGCGCAAGCTGTCCGACCCGGCGCTGGTGAAGAAGGCGCTGGAGACCCTGAAGGGCCGTGCCCGCGTCAAGCGCACCATGTGGTCGCGTCGCGCCCAGGAATACGAAGCGAAGATCAATTCGGGCGACATCGTCGCGATCGCGGAGGTCGTGCGCGATCTCTACCGTTCGGAGTCGCAGCCCGAGCAGTCCTACAGCGAACGCCAGCTCTACGAAGCGGCGCTCGACCGTCTGTCGCGCGAGATCGCCGTCGTGCAGCACTCGACCGAGACCGAGGCCGTCAAGGAGATCGAGACGCAGCTCGCCAAGAGCCCGCGCCGCGGTGCCAAGACCGAAGCCGATGCGGTCGCCGAAGGTGATGCGGAAGGCGAGGGTGACGACATCGATGGCGACGACACCGCCGTGGCCGACGAGGCCGCCTGATCGACCGTTTGCGTTTTCGAATTAGTTGCTTACGAAAGCCCGGCCGCAAGGTCGGGCTTTTTTGTTTGGGCGTGTCGCCTTGACGACGTCCCGCTACTGTTCTTGGATCGTCAGCTGCGGGGGTGTCTGCGCAGCGGGCGTCCCATGCTTTGCCTCGACATAGGGGGACGCCATGTCAAATCCGGTGCTTGGACTGGCATCCAGCCCTCTTGCTGAGCTCGTATTCGTCGACGTGTATCGCGACGGCGGTTCATACGATGCCCGTTTCGAGACCGTGGACGGTCAGCCGATCGCGCTCTGGCTGCAGCGATCGAGGATGCCCGATGCTGAGGGGCTGCACCACCGGGAGCTGTTCGTCCACGACGGACAGCAGGACCCGGACGATCTCCAGCCGGTGGCCATAGGCAGTGCGGAAGAGCAGGATGTTCTACATCGCCTCGACGAATTCGTGGTCGGCCACGGCTCCGGCTGCGATGTCGGCGCGCTTGCTCGTCTCGTAAAGATGATAGGCTACATTCGGCGCCGTGAGCCGGTTTTTCCTACTTCCCAGCTGGAACGACGTCCTCCGGAAAGCTGGCCGAGCTGAGCCGCCGCAGCCCCGTCACTCCACCACGATCTTGACGCGGTCGCGGACCTTGACCTGGGCGCGGGCGTCGAGGCCGTTGAGAACGCGGAAACGCTCGACCGGGCGGTCGACGCCGGTCATGCGGTGCGCAAGCGATTCGACGGTGTCGCCCGGCTGCACGGTGATCACCTTGATGCGCAGCGGCCGCGCCGACTGGATCTCCTCCAGGCTGAGCCGGCGGAACGAGTTCACCGTCTCCCGCGCATTGCGCTCGCTCTCGGTGGATTTCTGCCGCGAGGCGAAGATGAAACGGTAGACGTCGCTGCCGACGCGCAACGCGTAGACCTTGAACTGCCAGGGATCGCCGCTCGCCGTGGTCGAGGCCGCCGGGAAGCCGTTGATCGTCAGCTCCTCGGTCGCCGACTTGTCGACGTTCTCCATCCAGCCGGAATTCAGATAGTCGCCGAGCGTCTGCTGGGCCGGCACGCGCACCACGTCGAAGCGCATCGCCTGCGCGCCGCCTTCGCGCACGCCGATCACCGCCTGCGCGGTGTTGTCGAGCGTGAAGTTCTCCGGCGCCTGGAAGGTGAAGCCGAGCTTCGGATGCAGGAAGCGCCGGCCGCGCACGAAGCCCTCGCTCGGGTCCTCGCCGTAGACGATGTTGTCGACTGCAGCCAAGTAGGTCTCGCGGTCATGCTCCCTGGCCTCGGGGGAGACGTATTGCTTGGCGATGGCGGCGGCGTTCTGCACCCGCTCCGGCGTCGCCGGGTGCGACGACAGGAAGTCCTGCGCGCGCGGGTCGATTGCGACCTTGCCCGCCTTCAAGTCGGCATTGCGCTCCATCGAGGTCAGGAAGCGCGCCGCGCCGTAGGGATCGAACTTCGCCTTGGCGGAGATGCCGACGCCGATGCCGTCGGCCTCGAACTCCTGGGTGCGCGAGAAGCTCGCCATCGTCAGCTTGGTCTTGGCGAGCGCCAGCGCCGTCAGGTCCGGATCGTTACCCATGTCTGAGACGACGCGGGTCACCACGGCGGCCTGCCGCGCCTGGTCCTCGCGGATCGCGGCATGGCGCGCCAGCACGTGCGCCATCTCGTGGCTCAGCACCGACGACAATTCGGAGGTGTCGTTGGCGAGCGCAATCAGGCCGCGTGTCACGTAGAGCTGGCCGGTCGGCAGCGCGAAGGCGTTGACCGCACCCGAATTCAGGATCGTGACCTTGTAGCCCTGGTCGGGGCGATCGGACACGGCCACCAGCCGGTCGACGATCTTGCCGATCAGGCCCTCGAGCTGGGGATCCTCATAGGCGCCGCCATAGGTTGCAAGAATACGCTCGTGCTCGCGATCACTCGCCGGCGTCGTCTGCACCATCGCCGGCTTCGGCCGCGGCGTCGGCATCGGCGCCGTCGCCTGCTGCAACTTGCCCATGTCGCTGCAACCGGCCAACGCCAGTCCCAGGCACAGCAGCGCCGGTGCGATCCGCGAACCGCAGTTCATCACCGTCATGCGCTTTCGAACAGACAGGTTCACGTCGCTACTCACGTACCTCAGCGGTCAATTCCCGCTCAAAATCTCGATCTGGGCAGTCTGTGTCAGTTCCAGTCTCGGACCCGCATGCGCCTCAACCCAACCGCGCACGCGAACCTGCCGATTCGCAAGTGATTTGACGTCGATACCGGCACCTTCCAATACCGCCATCATACGCTTTGGAATAATCACCGCGAAGCCCCGTGTCCAGCTACGAGCGAAGTTCAGATAAGTTGTTGTCCCCGTCTGTCGTACGGACAACACCTTCCCTTCGACAACCGTAAATAGCCCTACGCGAGACAAAATATCGTCTGGACTTTCCGTGTTTTTTATGACGGTCCCAATCTTCCAGAGGCCGCGCCCGGCGCTGCGTGCCTCGGCTTCCGCCGCGCCCAGGCTGAGGGCGCAATCCCGGTCGGGCAGGTCGACCCCGCGCAGCACGGCGCCCTGCCGGAGCAGCTCGCTCTGCACTGGCTGGTCTGCGCCGGCCACGAACGCGAAGGCCCGCTGCCGGCCATAGCGGTCAGGGGTGTCGTCCTCTCCGCGCAGCACGACGTCGCGGCCGCGCAGCAGCACGCCCAACGCATCCATCGACGTCGCGCGCTGCTCCTCCGGCGGCACCTCGATGCCGGCGAGCCTGACCTCGCGACCGTCGTCGAGACGGAAGCTGCGTGCATCGATGATCTCGCTGACGTGGCCTTCGCCGAGCTCCGCGAACATGCACGGTGTGGCGTGACTCGCCGACATCATCGCGATGGTCGCGACGCTCGCGCCGAGCGCAATCAGCCTCCGTCTGCTCCGCATCCTGCGCTCTCTCGTCATGCTGCATCATCGCACGAAATTTCCATTCCACTGAGCGGAAAGCGGCGACCGGCGACGCTTTTGATGAGCGTGCTGAGCGCTTGCCGCATGCGAAAGCCTGCGCCATGATGCGAACTATCAAAGAGGCCGTCGCCATGTAGCGATGCGCCCGGCAGGGAGGATATCGATGAGCAGAACCATCCGCGGCGCGGCGGCGTCGTTGTTCATGCTGGCGTCGGCGCTGACGTTGTCCGCAGGCGTGGCGCATGCGCAGAGCAAGCCGCCGCTGAAGATCGGCGGCATTCTCGACATGTCGAGCCTCTACGCCGACATCACCGGTCCCGGCAGCGAGACCGCGGCGAAGATGGCGGTGGAGGATTTCGGCGGCGAGGTGCTGGGCCGCAAGATCGAGGTGATCGCGGCCGACCATCTCAACAAGGCTGATCTCGCCGCCAACATCGCGCGCGACATGCTCGACAACCAGGGCGTCGAGATGATCTGGGATGTCGCAGCCTCCGCCACCGCGCTGGCCGCCGGCGAGATCGCCAAGGCGCGCAACAAGATCATCATCTTCAATGGTCCCGGCTCTGTCAGGCTCTCCAACGAGGCCTGCGGCCCGTACACCGTGCACTACGTGTTCGACACTTTTGCGCAGGCCAACGTCACGGGCCTGGCGGCGGTGAAGTCTGGCCTCGACAGCTGGTTCTTCCTGACCGCGGACTACGCGTTCGGCCAGGATCTGGAAAAGGACACCACCGCCGTGGTGGTGAAGTCGGGCGGCAAGGTGCTCGGCAGCGTGCGTCATCCGCTCAACACCTCGGACTTCTCCTCCTTTCTGCTGCAGGCGCAGGCCTCCAAGGCCAAGGTGATCGGGCTCGCCAATGCCGGCGGCGACACCATCAACGCGATCAAGCAGGCCGCCGAATTCGGCCTCACCAAGGGCGGCCAGAAGCTGTCGCCGCTGCTCGCCTTCGTCTCCGACATCGACAGCGTCGGGCTCGAGACGGCGCAGGGGCTGCTGGTCGCGGAAGCGTTCTACTGGGATCTCAACGACGACACCCGCGCCTTCACCAAGCGCTTCATGGAGCGCACCAAGCGCGTGCCGACCTCGGCCCAGGCCGGCGTGTATTCCTCCGTCACGCACTATCTGAAAGCCGTGAAGGCCGCGGGCACCACGGACGCGGACGCCGTCATGAAGCTGATGCGGGCGACCCCGATCAACGACATGTTCGCCAAGGGCGGCCGCATCCGCGAGGACGGCCGCATGGTGCACGACATGTATCTGTTCGAGGTCAAGAAGCCATCGGAATCGAAGACCAGGTCCGACGACTACAAGCTGCTCGCGACCGTGTCTGGCAACGAGGCGTTCCAGCCGCTGGAAGCGTCGCGCTGCCCGCTGGTGAAGAAGTGACGGCCGGGGCGACGGCATTCCGGGGCGCGCCTGCGCAAGGCGCAAACTCTGCCGCGACATCCGTCGTTCCGGGGCAACGCGCAGCGTTGAACCCGGAACCTCGATGTGAGTCCATCAGCTCGGGATTCCGGGTTCGACCCTGACGCGTCGCCCTGGAATGACGGAGACATAACACCGGGAAACAACAAGGAGCGCCGGCCATGACCACCAACACCACAGTTCTGCAGCACCTCGACTCCGGCCTGCTCACGATCACGATGAACCGGCCGGAGCGGCGCAACGCGCTCAACAGCGACCTGACCAAGGGCCTGGTCGAGGCGGCGCATCGTGCGGCCAATGATCCGGAGGTGCGCGCGGTGCTGCTCAAGGGCGCCGGCGGCACGTTCTGCGTCGGCGGCGACGTCAAGGCGATGGCCGAAGCCAAGACCGCGCCCTCGTTCGAGACCAAGGTGACGACCTTGCGCGAGCGCATGGAGGTGTCGCGGCTGCTGCACCAGATGCAGAAGCCGGTGGTGGCGCAGATCGACGGCGCGGCCGCCGGCGCCGGCCTGTCGATCGCGCTGGCCTGCGATCTGCGGGTGGCCGGCGAGTCGGCCAAGATCACGACGGCCTTCGCCAAGGTCGGGCTGTCGGGCGATTTCGGCGGCACCTATTTCCTCACCCAACTGCTCGGCAGCGCCAAGGCGCGGGAGCTGTATCTGACCTCGCCGGTCCTGACGGCGCAGGAGGCGCTCACCCTGGGCATGGTCACCAAGGTTGTGCCCGACGCCCAGGTCGAAGCGGCCACGCGCGCGCTGGCGATGTCGCTGGCGCAGGGGCCGAGCGTGACGCTCGGCTACATCAAGCGCAACATCAACAATGCCGAGACGATGGCTCTGGAGGCCTGCTTCGACGCCGAGGCGATGCATCACTCGCGCTGCAGCGACACCGAGGATCACAGAGAGGCGGCCAGGGCGTTCGTCGAGAAGCGCGCGCCGGTGTTTCAGGGCCGATAGCTCCGCGTTCTCCGTCATTGCGAGCGCAGCAATCCAGGGTTATGGCCTGAGCTCTGGATTGCTTCGCGTCGCTCGCAATGACGCCGCGGGCTCGTGTGAACAGGGGATTCCGCAAAGAGGGCTGCGATGGCTTACCTCCACCTCCGTCAGATCTGCCTGGTCGCGCCCCGGCTCGAGCCGGTGGTCTCGGACATCGCCGCGATCATGGGGCTGGAGGTCTGCTACCGCGATCCGCATGTCGGCAAATACGGGCTGGAGAATGCGCTGCTGCCGGTCGGGCCGATCCTGCTCGAGGTGATCGCGCCGACCCGCGAGGACACCGCGGCGGGACGCTTCCTGGACAAGACCGGCGGCCGCGGCGGCTACATGGCGATCTTCGCCTGCGATGATCCCGATGGCCGTGCCGCCCGTGCCAACGAGATGGGTGTGCGGACCGCCAACGTCATCGATCATCCGCCCTATCACGGGGTGCAACTGCATCCCCGCGACTGCCGCGCCGCCTTCATCGAGCTCAATCACACCGAGGGCAGCGACGATGTGCTCGGCCCGTATCCGCCCGCCGGGCCGGATTGGACGCGAGCGATCCGCGGCGACGTGACGTCGGCGCTGACCGAGGTGGTGCTGCAGAGCCCCGCGCCGGCTTCACTTGCCGCACATTGGGGGCGCATTCTCGATGTGGTGCCGGCGGCCGGCAGCGATGGTGTTGAGCAGTTGTACTTGCCGAACGCCCGTATCCGTGTCGAACCCGGCGAGCGCGAACTCATGAGCGGCCTGACGTTCCGCGTCGCCGATGCTGCACGTGTGGCCGACGCTGCGCGCGCCCGTGGCTATGCGGTTTCAGGCGGTCGCTTCACAACTGGCGGCGTTGCCTTCGCGTTGCAGGGGGCGGTCGCCAAATAGTCGATCGGCATGCCCGAGCTTGACCGGGCATCCACGTTCGTCTTTCCTCGTATCAAGACGTCATGGCCGGGACGAGCCCGGCCATGACGTCGATCGAAGCTCGCGGTTCGTCACCGCCCCCTGAAGTTCGCGAAGCGCCGCTCCTCCGTTGCCTTGACGCCTTCCTTGAAATCCTCGGTCGCGCGCAGCCGGGTCTGTTCGGCGAGCTCGTGCTCGGTTGCTGCCATCACACGGTCGGCGAGATTGGCGCGCATCGTGGCGCGGGTCGACAACAGGCCGAGCGGCGAGCATTCGGCGATTTCCGCGGCGAGCTTCATCGCAGCCGTCCGCACCTGGTCCTGCGGCACGCATTCATTGGCGAGGCCCATCCTCAGCGCTTCCTCGCCGGTGACGCGGCGGCTGGTGTAGAACATCAGCTCGGCGTTGTTCTTGCCGACCAGTTCCGGCAGCGTCACCGTCAGCCCGAAGCCGGGATGGAAGCCGAGCTTGGTGAAATTGGCGGAGAAGCGCGCTTCCGGACAGGTGACGCGGAAGTCGGCCGAGACGGCGAGGCCGAGCCCGCCGCCGATTGCGGCGCCGTGCACGGCGGCGACCACCGGTTTCTTGCAGCGGAAGATCCGCACCGCCTGCATGTAGAGATGGTTGATCGCCCCGAGGCTGTCGGCCGGATCGCCTTTGGCGCCGGCCGCTTCCTGCGCCTGGCGCGCCGGATCGGTGAAATTGGCGCCGGCGCAGAACGCCTTGCCCTGCGCCGCCAGCACCGAGGCGCGGATCTCGATGTCGCGGTCGAAGCCTTCGAGCGCGTCGGCGATCTGGTTGATCAGCGCAATGTCGAAGAAATTGAGCGGCGGCCGGCGAATCTCGATCAGGCCGACATGGCCGTGGATCTCGACGCCGATGTCAGGGAAGTGGGTCATGGTGGGTCTCCGATTCTGCTTCTCCAGCGTCATTGCGAGCGTAGCGAAGCAATCCAGACTGTTGGTGCGGTCCTGGATCGCTTCGCTGCGCTCGCGATGACGGAGCTACTTGCCCGTGGGCGCGGCTGCGACGATCGCGGCGTGTCGTCGACCCTCACCTTAATCCCAGCCCGCGCGCGATGATGCCGCGCAGCACCTCGGTGGTGCCGCCCTGGATCGTCAGCTTCGGCGCGGTCTGCATCGCAAAGGTCAGCTGGTTCTCCAAGGTTTCGCGATTTCCTGCGTTCTCCTCGACGAACGCGGCGAGGTCGCGGACGCGGTGCGGCAGCTGCTGCTCCCAGATCGTGCCGACGTCCTTGACGATCGAGGCCTCGACCACCGGCTCCTTGCCGGCCTGCAGCATGCCGGCGACCGACACCGACATCCGCCGCATCGTGTGCAGCTGAGCCACCAGCCGGCCGATGCCCTCCGCGCTGCGCGTGTCGGGGTTGGGACCGACCGCGCGCACCAGCTCGGTCAGCACGTAATAGGTTTCGAGGAAGCGCTCCGGTCCCGAGCGCTCATAGGCGAGCTCGGAGGTCGCTTGCTTCCAGGCGCCGTCGATCTCGCCGAGCTGATGATCGTCCGGCACGAAGGCGTCGGTGAAGACGACCTCGTTGAACTCCTTCTGCCCGGTGATCTGCCCAATCGGGTTCACTTTGATGCCGGGCGTTTTCATGTTCACCAGGAACTGCGTCAAGCCATGACGCCTGTTCTCCTTGGTCGACGGCGAGGTGCGGAAGATCGCGATCATGTAGTCGGCCATGTGCGCCGACGTGGTCCAGATCTTCGAGCCGTTGATCAGCCAGCCGCCCTCGGTCTTCGTCGCGCGTGTCTTGGCGGCGAACAGGTCGGAGCCCGAGTTCGGCTCGCTCATGCCGATCGCGAAGCACAGCTCGCCGCGGCAGATGCGCGGCAGGATGTCCATCTTGATATGCTCGGGCGCGTAGCGCAGCAGGATCGGCCCGCTCTGCCGGTCGGCGACGAAGAAGCGCCTGACCGGCGCGTTGGCGACGCGCATTTCCTCGGTCACGACGTAGCGCTCCAGGAACGAGCGCTCGTGGCCGCCATATTGCTTCGGCCAGGTCATGCCGATCCAGCCGCGCGCGCCGACGCGGGCTGCAAACTCGCGCGCGTCGGCGTCCTCGCGCTTGGGCTGGTACGGGTTGAAGGTGCCGGCCGCGATCTCATCAGCGAGGAAGGCGCGCACCTCCTTGCGCAGCTCCTCGCATTCCCTCGGCAGCCGGATCGGATCGAAACGAAGTGCGCTCATGCAACAATCCTCTTCGTGGTCAGCGCGAGGCGACCAGCGGCCACAGCTCATCGGCGCCGCGCGCAGCGACGCGCTTGCCGAGCTCGACGGCCCAATGACTCTCGGAGCCGAAATCGTCGCGCCAGGCGAGCGCGCGCAGCGAGAAGCGGTGCAGGATGTGCTCGGTGGTGAAGCCGATGGCTCCGTGGACCTGATGCGCGATCGCCGCGCCCTTCTCGGCGGCCTCGGCGCAGCGGATCTTGGCCGCGGCGGCTTCGAGAAACACCGCCTCGTCGAATGCGGCGGCCCGCGCGATCGCATCCGCGGCGGATGTCGCGGCCGCGCTCGCGGCGGCGCTCTCACCGGCCAGCCGTGCCAGGTTGTGCTGCACCGCCTGGAATTTGCCGATCGGCTTCTCGAAGGCGACGCGCTCACCCGCATAGTTGACGCTGATCGCGAGCAGCCGATCCAGCGCGCCGGCGATCTGCAGTCCGCGGGCGACGCCGCCCATCAGCATCAAGGTGGTGGCGTCGAAGCCGGCCGGTGCCGGCCGGCATGCCAGCGGCATGATCTTGTCGAACGTCACCGTGTCGCTGGGATCGTTGGCGAGGTTGAGGCCCGCGTCGATGCGCAGCCGCGCGGTCTCGACCAGCGCGATCGACACGCCGTCTCCGCCCTCGGCGAGCACGGCAACGTGCTGCGCCGTCCTTGCGAACGGCACGCCGCGGGCACGGCCGGACAAGGTGCCGTCAGTGTCGAGCGTGATCCGGTCTCTCGGATGAGCCGGCGCGATCGTCATGGCGCCGTCGGGGGAGGCAATGCCGCCTTGTTGCAGCAGCCAGCCCGCGAGCAGCGTCTCGGCCAGCGGCACCGCAATCGCAAAACGGCCGGCGGCATTGATGATCTCAAAGCCATCGGCGAGGTCAGTGCCGGCGCCGCCGAACTCCTCGCCCACCCAGGCGAGCGTCAGGCCGGCCTCGCTCAGCGCCCGCCACAGCGGTGCCGTCCAGCGGCCGTCCTTGTCGTGGTTGATCGTCTGCGGGTCGGCGAGATCGGCGAAGATCCTTTCCGCGGTCGCAACGACGATGTTCTCAGCTTCCGCCACAGCGCTCCTCGCCCTCGTTGTCGTCGGTCTCGGCGCGCCATGTCCTGCGCGCGCCGGCGATGTTTTGCCGGCATGATGAGCGCAAGCGACGGCCCTGACAAGCGTAGCCCGCTGCAGGGCCCCGTCCGCTCGCCGCATGGAGGCGAGCGATTTCCGCGCTGCGGAGATTGTGCCGATTTTGCAGATGCAGCGATGTTGGCTAAGAAGAAGCAAGGCAAACAGGGAGGTGCGGAATGGCTGAAGGTCTGTGCGCGGTCGTGACGGGGTCGGCGTCCGGCCTCGGAGCCGCGACCGCGTTGCTGCTGGCGAAGGCCGGCATGCGCATCGTCGTGAACTATTCGAACAGCAAGAGTGAAGCCGAGCAGACCGCTGATCTCTGCCGCAAGGAAGGAGTCGAGGTCGTCGTCATTCAAGGCGACGTGTCGCGCGATGAGGATTGCCGCAAGATCGTCGCCGCCGCTGCGGCTTGGGGCCGGCTGGATGCCCTCGTCAACAATGCCGGCACCACCAAGCACGTGCCGCACGATCAGCTCGATGGCCTTTCGGCGGAGGATTTCCAGCGCATCTTCGCAGTCAACACCATCGGCCCCTTCCAGATGGTGCGCGCCGCGCGGCCGCTGCTGGAAGCGGCGGCCAAGGCGACGGCGCGTGCGTCCGCGGTCGTCAACGTCTCGTCGGTAGCCGGCATCAGCGGCATCGGCTCGTCGGTCGCCTACGCCGCCAGCAAGGGCGCGCTGAACACGATGACGCTATCGCTGGCGCGCGCCCTGGCGCCTGCGATCCGCGTCAACACCGTCTGCCCCGGCTACATCGATACGCCCTGGTTCACCAAGGGCCGCGGCGAGGCCGGTGCCAAGCAGGTGCGCGATGCGGTGGTCGCGCGGGTGCCGTTGCGCGCGGCTTCATCCGCTGAGGACATCGCGCAGCTCGTGGCGTTCCTGGCGAGCCCGGCGTCAGGCCACATGACCGGCGAGGTCGTGCGCATGGATGCGGGGATGCATCTGTTGGGGTGAAATCGTCATGGCGAGCGGCCGCTGTGGTCGCTCGCGATGAGTGGCGCGAGGCCGTTACCGATTGAAATCGCGGATCGTGCCGCTCGCGACCAGCCTGTTCCAGATGAACAGCACCACGATCGCGCCGAGGGTTGCGGTCACGTAGCCCGCGCCCTGGTCGGGGCTGTAATGGCCGATGGCCTGCCCGATGGCGGTGGCGATGAACGCGCCGACGATTCCGAGCACGATGGTCAGGATGAAGCCGGAGGGATTGTTGGGACCCGGCGATAGAAGCCGCGCCAGGAAGCCGGCGACCAGCCCGACGATCAGAATGTGCAGCATGAGTCTCGTCCTTCCCGTCAACGATCGCGGAGCGTCAGATCCGGCCCGCCAACTCATGCTCGGTCGGCAGCCGACCGTCCGGCGTGAGCTGATCGATCACTTTCGGCAGGTACTGGCTCAGCCCGTTCAACAGCTCGTCGCGCGACAGCCCGCTCTGCGCGGTGAGCTGATCGATCTGATCGGCGCCGAGCGCATTGGCGAGATCGCCGGGCGAGATCGGCTTGTTCTCGCCGGGGGAGACCCAGGAGTTCGCGGTGTCGCCATGGCCTTTGTCCTGGAACTGGCGCAGGAGATCGCCGAGCCCGCCCGACAACACGCTGCCGGCCGCGCCGCCCGCAAGCAGGCCGCCCAGGCCGCCGGCGATGATGTTGCCGAGGCCGCCACCAAGCGCACCGCCGAGCGGTCCGCCTTGATTCCCGGTCGGCTGGGGCGGCGGGACTGGCGCAGGCGCCGCGTTCGGCTGCTGTCCATTCTGCGAGAAATGCTTCACCGCTTTCCACGCCAGCAAAGCGAGGATCGCCATCGTCATCGGCGACATGCCGCCGTTCTTCTGCGTGGTCGGATGACTCGGCCCGCTCGGGCCGTTCTGCATGCCGTTGAGGATATCGAGTAGACCCATGACCTGCTCCTGCGCCCCGCGCCGACAAACCTATGGGCTTGCACGCGGCGTTACAAGCCGCGGTCAGATTCGTCGCACAGGGGAACGTGTCGCGCGCGGCTCAGTTCCGGGCTTCGGCCCGTTTCGGCGCCTTGGCTCCGGGCGGTGCGGCTGCGGCCTGGCTCGGGCCGGTGAACATCCGCTTCAGCTCGTCGAGCTTCTCCGACAGGACCGGAAAGTTGCACGAGAACGAATCGCGGCGCCAGCCGTCCTTGGCGCATTGCGCTGCCTTGATGCGGGCGCGTGCCTCCACGTTCGACGCCGGCGGTGGCAATCCGCCCTGCGCGGTCGCGGCCGGGGGCTTGTTCGGCCGTTGCGGCGGCGGGGCCGGCATGGCCGGCTTCGGCGGCTCGATCGCGGCCCGCGCCGTCATGTCCCGGAGCGAGGGCTGGAGGTCCTGCGTTTGCGGCCGCGACATCATCGCCGAGCTCATGTTGGCGTGGCGCTGGCGCTCGAGGTATTGCGTATACTGCTGGTCGATGAACTTCTGCTCTTCGGCCGTGGGATTGGGGCCGGCGATGTCGAAGCTGCGATCCTGCATGAAGTCGTAATAGACGTAGCCGCCGCCCGGCTTCCGTCTCCCGGCAAATTTCGCGTTGCATTGCGCCAGCGCCGCCGTCTTCTCCTCCTTGGAGGCGGATTTCTCGGCGGCGTCGGCACACTCCTCGAAATCCGTCGGGGAGCGGCTCCACCATTCCGCATGCGCGCGTTGAGGTTGCACGGCGGGCAGGCAGGTGATCGCTGCAAAGACCAGTACTGGCAGGCGGGGTGGGTACACGAACGGTAATCCTCAGCGGCTCCCCGCCTCAGATGACGGGAGATTGTCGCCATTTTGCGGCGGGGTGTGACTCCAATGCTGCGTAAATTGAGACTTTCTTCTTTATCTGCCGTGGTTCCGTGATCTCGTTGCCACAGTCGGGCCGGCAATGACGGCAGCGCCG
>BFBZ01001803.1_pt1 | contig 13292 bp, 17 predicted proteins | sample 1888401 | NCBI WGS metagenome assembly BFBZ01 (sample SAMD00112614, study PRJDB3348) | symbiont metagenome | host: Chara braunii | reverse complement strand
CGGCGGATGGCTCGATCCGTGGGGCCGCCTCGTCCAGCGGCAGAAGCCTGGCGCGCCAGTCGGCGACAGCCGCCCGCGCCTCGGCATCGGTGGCCATCAGCCGTTCGAAGGCTTCGATCTCGTCCTTGCTCATGAGCCCCGCCACATATTCGCCGGCGGATGCGATGATCTCGTCGGTCATCCCATGCACTCCTTGAGCGAGACCAGCGAGCGCCGGATCCAGGCCTTGACGGTCCCGAGCGGCACTGCCAGCCGCCCGGCGATCTCGCCATGCGAGAAGCCGTCGACATAAGCCATCAGCACGCTTGCGCGCCGCCGCGGGTCGAGACCTTCCAGGCAGCGCTTGAGTGCATTGGCCTCGGGCAGCATGTCGGCGGCCGAATAGGCATGGACGGCATCGGCGGTGTTTTCGGGCACCTCCTCGACCAGATCCTCGCGCCGGCCGTCGCGCAGCACATTGAGCGCCTGGTTGCGGACGATGGCATAGAGCCAGGCCTTGGGTGGGCCGAGATCGGAATTGAACCGGTGGGCGTTGCGCCAGATCTTGACATAGGCCTCCTGCACCACCTCTTCGGCCAGCTCGCGCCGCTTCACGATGCGCATGGCGACCCCGATCATGGCCGGGCACTCGCTCTCATAGATCAGCCTCAGCGCTGCGCGATCACCCTTGGCGCAACGGGCCAGCGCATCCTTCAGGTCTGGTGGAGACGACGCCATGCTGCACTCCGGCGGGTTCATTGTCGGCATTACACGCGCGTTCGGTCTTTGGATGCAATCGCCTCCGGGAAGCGTCGGCAGGCTCGGCCGACGCCGCCTCTTCACGAACCCGTGATCGGCTGCATCCGTTCGGCGCGCTCGCCGGGTTCTCGCCTCGACGGCGCAACAGCGACCGATCAAGGGAGACCGCCCAATGTCCAGCTACGCTCTGTCCCGCAAAGCCACGTTTCTTGCCGCCGCCTTCGCGCTTTCGGCCTTTGCCGTCCCGGCCCATGCCGACCGCCTGGTCGGCCTCGTCGACGGCAAGACCCTCGTCACCATTGATCCCACGACCCGCATGGTGTCTCGACCGATCGAAATCTCGGGTGTCGGCCCATTGGTCGGCATCGATCGCCGCCCGGCCGACGGCATGCTCTACGGCCTCGCCGCCGACGGCACCATCGTGACGATCGACCCGCAGACCGGCCGCGCGACGGTGAAATCCAAGCTCTCGGAGACGCTGCGTGGCAACACGTCGATCACCGTCGACTTCAACCCGGTCGCGGACCGCCTGCGCGTCATGACCCCGGACGGCGTCAGCCTCAGGGTCAATGTCGACGACGGCAAGGCGACCGTCGACGGCAGCCACAAGTTCAAGGAAGGCGATGCCAATGCCGCCCGTCCGCCGCGGGTCGTCGCCGGCGCCTACAGCAACTCGGTCAAGGGCACCACGGCGACCGCGCTCTACAATATCGATGCCGGGGCCAATGCCCTGCTCAGCCAGGCGCCGCCGAATGACGGCATCCTGAACACCATCGGCTCGCTCGGCATTACATTGTCCGGGCCGGCAGCCTTCAACATCGCCAGCATGAACGGTACCAACGCGGCCTGGCTCGTCACCGGTGGCAATGTCTATTCGGTCGACCTGCAGACCGGCCGCGCGACCATGAGCGGCGCCATCCAGGGCCTGCGCGGCAGCCTGAGCCACATCGCCTGGGTCGACTGACACACCCTCCCGTCGTGACGGCACCCATGCGAGACGGCCCCCGCAGCGATGCGTGGGCCGTTTTCGCGCATGACACAGCGATCAGGCGTTTCCGCGGCTTTCGATCCGGGCGGCGAGATAGCGGCAGACGATCCCGCCGACCACCGCACCGGTCGCCAGCACCGAGAGATAGGTCAGCTTCAGCGGCGGATCGCCGCTATGCCAGCCCATGGCCAGCAGGACGCAGAACAGGCCAGCCGTCACCCATAGCAGCCAGGCGAACACCGTCAGACAGGCGATCGCGATGGCGCGGGTGACGATCATCTCAGGCCCACCACTGGTCCTTGACCGGGAACGAACCCTGCGCCTTCTCGATGACGCTGGCGACCGAGAACAGGGTTTCCTCGTCGAAGGCGCGGCCGATCAGTTGAAGCCCGAGCGGCAGGCCCTGCGGGTCGAGGCCCGCCGGCACCGCGATGCCCGGCAGGCCGGCCATGTTGACGGTCACCGTGAAGACGTCGTTCAGATACATCTCGACCGGGTCGCCCGAACCCTTTTCGCCGATGCCGAAGGCCGAAGACGGCGTCGCCGGCGTCAGGATCGCGTCGACGCCATTGGCATAGGCGTCCTCGAAATCCTTCTTGATCAGGGTGCGCAGCTTCTGCGCCCGGACATAATAGGCGTCGTAATAGCCGGCCGAGAGCACATAGGTGCCGATCATGATGCGGCGCTTGACCTCCTTGCCGAAGCCCGCCGCGCGGGTCCGCTCGTAGAGATCGGTGATGTCCTTGCCCGGCACCCGCAGGCCGTAGCGCACGCCATCGTAACGGGCGAGGTTGGACGAAGCTTCCGCCGGCGCCACGATGTAATAGGCCGGCAGCGCATATTTGGTGTGCGGCAGCGAGATCTCGACGATATTCGCGCCGGCCTCCTTCAGGATCGCCGCGCCCTCTTCCCACAGCTTCTCGATCTCCGGCGGCATGCCGTCGACGCGGTACTCCCGGGGGATGCCGATCGTCATGCCCTTGACCGATTTGCCGACCGCCTTGGCATAGTCGGGCACGGCCAGATCGACGCAGGTGGTGTCCTTGGCGTCGGGCCCCGCGAACGAGCGCAGCAGCATGGCCGTGTCCATCACCGTGCGGGCGATCGGTCCGGCCTGGTCGAGCGACGAGGCGAAGGCGGCGATGCCCCAGCGCGACACCCGGCCATAGGTCGGCTTGATGCCGACGGTGCCGGTGAAGGCCGCCGGCTGGCGGATCGAGCCGCCGGTATCGGTCGCGGTTGCGCCGGCGCACAGACGCGCCGCGACGGCGGAAGACGAACCGCCGGACGAGCCGCCGGGCACCAGCCCGGTCAGCTTCAGTGGCAGGTCCTTCGGCGGCATCTCGGTCAGGATGGCGCGCGCCGACATATAGGCGTGGGCGGCCTCGCGCACCTTGGCCGCCTCGTGGTTGGGCGGCAGCCAGGGCGACAGCACCGGTCCGAAGGCCGATGTCTCGTTGGACGAGCCCATCGCGAACTCGTCATTGTTCAGCTTGCCGAGCATGACCGCGCCGTCGCGCCACAGATTGGTGGTGACCGTCGATTCATAGGTCGGCACGAAATTGGCCAGGATGTTCGAACAGGCCGTGGTCCGGGTGCCCTTGGTGCAGAACAGGTCCTTCACGCCCAGCGGAATGCCTTCCAGCGGCCCGGCATCACCCTTGGCGATGCGTTCGTCCGAGGCCTTCGCCATGGCCAGCGCCTTCTCGGGCGTCTCCAGCACATAGGCGTTCAGGCAGCGCCCGGTTTCCATGGCGCCGAGATAGGCCTTGGTCAGGTCGGTCGCCGAGAAATCCTTGGCGGCGAGCCCGTCACGGGCTTCGGCGATCGAAAGATGGGTCAGATCGGTCACCGGCGTCACTCCACGACCTTGGGAACAGCGAAGAACGTGCCTTCGTGCTCGGGCGCATTGGCGACGATCTGATCGGCGATGCCGCCATCGGTGACGCCGTCCTGGCGCTTCTTCATCGCCATCGGGGTGACCGAGGTCATCGGCTCGACGCCTGATACGTCGACCTCGCTCAATTGCTCGACGAAAGAGAGGATGGCGTTGATCTCGCCCTGGAGGTGCGGCACCTCCGCCTCGGTGACGGCAATGCGCGCCAGATGCGCGATACGCCGCACGGTCGCCTGATCGACGGACATGGAAGTGTTCACCCGGTCGCGTGAGGAATAACGATCGGGCCTCATAGCACCCGCTCGTTTCGCGCCGCAACCGCGCAAGCGCTCAGCGGTCCGGTTCGCACCGCTTGGCGCGTTCGACGTCATGTCCCTGGGGCTCGCCGGCCCGGCGGGTCAGCTGGCCCGCGAGCTTCGGCAGTTCGCTCAGGCGGAAGCGCAGGATGGCGGCGCGCGGAATGGTCGCCCTGGGCGTGCCGTCGTCCGGCTGAAGCGCGGAGAACGGCCCCTCGCCCGCCGGCCGGTTGAACAGGCCGGCGGCGTCGAGCACGACCGGCCCGGCCTCATCGCCGGACCGCGGCCCGGCCGGCGCAGCCGCCGGCGGCGCGTCCCTCGCGCGCAGCTCGGCGATCAGCCTGGCACGCAGGTCACGGACCACGGCGGCACCGCCCTGTGGGATCGGTCGTGGTCGCGCGACGACGACGACCGGCTCTTCCCGACCTGCCGAATCGAGCGCTCCATAGAGCGCGGCATGGGCCTTGAGCGCTGCTGGGTCGGCGATTTCGGAGGTCGAGAATATGTTGCGCGGATCGTTCATACAGCCCTCTCGCATCGGGCCGCATTTTGCCAGCGCAGCACCGCCGTCGCGAGTGGAACCATTTATTAACCCTGACGAACATGGTTTATGCCGGGTTAAATTGCGGGAGCCTTTGGCTTAAGCGCCTGAGCACGCTAGAACCCGGTGGAAACTTTTTCCCCGGACTTATCCACATGTGCGCAGACTGCGACGAGCTCTTTCCGCTTCCCGGCCCCAAGGCGGACCTCGAGGAAGGCGACCGACTCACTCCGCGATTCGGGCCGGACGGTCTGGTGACCGCGGTCACCAGCGATGCCGGCACCGGCGAACTGCTGATGGTCGCCCATATGAATGCCCAGGCGCTCGCCCGCACCATCGAAACCGGCGAGGCCTGGTACTGGTCGCGTTCGCGCCAGATGCTCTGGCACAAGGGCGACACGTCAGGCCAGATCCAGACCGTCGTCGAGATGCGCATCGACTGCGACCAGGATGCGATCTGGCTCAAGGTCAGCGTCGGTGGCGACGGCGGCTCCTGCCACACCGGACGCCGGTCCTGCTTCTACCGCGCCGTTCCCACCGGCAGTCTGGCGAGCGAAGTTCGGCTCGAGCCGCGCGATGCCGAGCGCATGCGCCCGGCCTTCGGCTGAGCCATGTTGCGCCTTCGCCGCACGCGCAGACGTCTGGCCGAGCCGCCCGCCGCGCCCGAGGCCGCCCCCACCCCGCCGCCCCGGCCGACCATCGGCCTGGCGCTCGGCGGCGGTGCTGCGCGCGGCCTCGCCCATATCGGCGTGCTGCGTGCGCTGGTGCGCGCCGGTTATGCCCCCGACATCATTGCCGGCACGTCGATCGGCGCAGTGGTCGGCGGCCTCTACGCCGCCGGCAAGCTCGACGCCTTTGCTGACTGGGCCACCTCGCTGAAGCGTCGCGACGTGATCGGGCTGGTCGATATCGCCATTTCCGGCGGTGGGCTGATGGGCGGTTCGCGTGTCGCGCAACTGCTGGAGCAGCAGATCGGCGACATGCGCATCGAGGACCTGCCGATCCGTTTTGCCGCGGTGGCGACCGAGATCGGCACCGGCCACGAGGTCTGGCTGACCCGCGGCCTGCTGATGACCGCGCTGCGCGGCTCCTATGCCCTTCCGGGCATCCTGCCGCCGGTGCGGATCAGCGGCCGCTGGCTGATGGACGGCGCCCTATCCAATCCCGTGCCGGTTTCGGTCGCGCGGGCGCTCGGCGCCCGCCTGGTCCTGGCGGTGAGCCTCAATGCCGATGCGCTCGGCCGCGCCACCGTCATCCAGGACCACGGCACCAGTCCGGAAGACGAGGCAGCCCCACTGGTCGAAAGGCGGCCACGCGTCAGGGCCGTGGTCAATCTCGGCCGGGGTCTCGGGCGCGGGCTCGGCCGCGCGCTGGTGCGCCCGCTGCGCGCGCGGCTGAGCGAAGCGATCGACGAGACCGGCGCGATCGACCCGCGCATCGCGCTCGCCCGCTCGCCCGGCATTCCCACCGTGCTCGCCAAGGGTTTCAACGCGACCCAGGAGCGGATCGCCCGCACCCGGCTCGCCGGCGATCCGCCGAATGTCCTGATCGGCCCGAGAATGTCGCGGCTCGGCCTGTTCGAATTTCACCGCGCCGCCGAGGCGATCGCGCTCGGCGAGGAGGCAACCGAAAGGCTGCTTCCCGACATTGCCGAAGCCTTGAAGGCGGTTGCCTGAACCCGGCGCCGCGGCGCTGCCGGCGCCGGCTCCCGGCGTCAGGAATTCATGATGTAGTCTTTCAGCGCGCTCTGCTCATGCTCCATCTCGGCCACCCGCGATTTCACCACGTCGCCGATCGAGATGATGCCGACCAGCTTGCCCTTGTCGACAACCGGCAGATGGCGGAACTTGCCTTCGGTCATGCGCTCCATGAGGTCGCCGATCGAATCCGTCTCGGCGCAGGTGACCACCTTGGCGGTCATGGTCTGGGCGACCTTGCTGTCGAGCGCGAGCGCGCCGAGTTTCGCCACCGCCCGCACGATATCGCGCTCGGACAGGATGCCGGCGATGCTCTTGCCCGAGCCGGTGACGACGACGGCGCCGATCCGCATGTCGGCGAGCATGTGAACGGCATCGGCAAGCGAGGCGTCGGGCGAAATCGTCGCGACGTCGCGGCCTTTGCGATCGAGTATGTGGCGAACGACACTCATAGTGGTGGCCTCCGTTCCCAACGGGACAGTCACGCCGACATGCCCCAGTCATGCCCCGGTCGTTCCGGACGCCAAGGATTTACCGAGCGCGCCCCCGGCGCAAGCCGGTTGTCGTGCAGTGCGGTAACGGCTGGCCCGCTCAGAACTCAGGCCGAGAGCCTAGCTCAGGCCGGAACCGGATCGAAGAGCCGGAATAATACCAATCCTGCGACAAATCCGCCGAGGTGAGCCTGCCAGGCGATCTGGCCCTCGGCTCCGGCGATCGGCAGGCTGACCGCGCCGAACACCACATTGAGCACGATCCAGACGATGATCATGCCCATGGCGGTGCCGTTGCGGGCGAGATCCGGCAAGCTCAGGGCCGGCACGTGATAGGCCCCCGGATCGGTCGAGCGCATCGGCCCGAGCGGACCGCCGCGCTGGAACACGAACCTGACCGCGGCCGCGGTGAAGCCGGAAACGGCCGCGGAGGCGCCGATCATCGGCGACTGGCCATCGCTTGCGACCAGATGGGCGACCGCGCCGGCAGCCGCCGTCACGACGAAGAAGACCAGGCTGCGCAGGGTGCCGAACCGACGCGCCACCGGGCTGCCGAACACCACGAACCACAGCACGTTGACCGACAGATGGGTCCAGTCGGCATGCAGAAAGGCGTAGCTGACGAAGCTCCAGATGTCGGCGGCGAGCCCCCCAGGGAAACCCCAGGATGCCGCCAGTGACCGCTCGAAACGGGCCGGGATGAAAGCGAAGGTCAGCAGGACCTGGGTATCGGTCTCGGGGTCGAGGATGAACGCCCGCCAGCCATGAATGAGGATCATCAAGCCGGCGAGCAGCGCGATGACGCCGGGAATGTTCAGGATCGGTTCGCGCTGGGACAAGGTCTGAGGCTTTCGGCGGCCAGTCGACCGCACGGGCTGCGGCGTTCAAAGCCTCACTAGCCCGAATTTCTCACCCGCGCTACGGCCTGCGCTGGCCCAAGAGGCTGACAGAGCAGGAAGAAAGCGCCCAGTCGTGGCCACGCGCCGATGCCGTGCCAGGGCGCAAGAATGGGGGAGGCCTTGCGACCTCCCCCGGCCGGAGCCTCGGGGTCGGCGAACCGCCCCGGTGGCCACGTCGCCATCTCCTCCCCGGAGATAGGATCTCGAAATGCTGCGGGAACACGCGCGGCCGCGAAACCGAACCACCGTCACCACATCATGCCGGCCTGCGCGCGGGCAATCGAAAGGTTTGGTTTACCTTAATGGCCAGGGTGCCAGCATCGACCGCGCCCTTCCGAACGACATGCGGTGTCTCCAAACGGCTCTGGCACGGCTCATGCGAACTGACTGGCAGAAGCGTCCGGCGGGCAAGATCATGTCCCAGGACGGCACAGTTCGGTCACGAGGAATACCATGCGACACGCAGCCAGCCGCGCCTTGTTCAGCTACTGGGACGGCCTCCGCGCCAGCGGGATCGTCCCCGACCGCGCCGACATCGAGCCGCGCGGCATTTCCGGTATTCTCGGCGACACCTTCATTCTCGAGACCGACCGCCACGGCTTCGTCCCGTACCGGCTGGCGGGTTCGCGGGTCTGCGCCATTTTCGGACAGGAGATGAAGGGCCTGCCCTTCCTTGGCCACTTCACCGGGCAGGACCGGGCCAAGGTGGCCCAGGGCATCGCCGATGCCAATGCCGCCCCCACCGGCCTGCTGGTCGCGGCCGACGGTGTCAGCCTCACCGGCCAATCGGTGCCGATGGAGCTGCTCGTGCTGCCGCTCGCCCATCGCGGCCGCATCGGCGCGCGCATGATCGGCGTCGTCTCGATGCTGGAAAGTCCCTATTGGATCGGCCGCGACGAAATCACGACGCTCAACGTTACTCATACCAAGCTGATCTGGCCGAATTGGCGGGATGCCCAGCCGACGCCGGCGCGCCCGGCACTGGCGTCGGCGGCGATAGCGGCCGTGTTCCCGGCCCGCCCGATGCTGCGCGTCATCGAGGGCGGCCGCGTCGCGTGAAGACGTTCGGTTGAAGAACCGGCGCAACGCAGCGTTAACAACATGACACTAATGTCCGGGCGTCGACACTCGAATATCGCAGATCATGTCAGCGCTCGCCAAGGTATTGTCCGCAACGTCAAGCGAGGAAAGCCGCCGCTTTCAGCGGGTGCGGGTGGATCTGCTTGGCCGCTTCATGCTCAGCGACCGGCGTGAGTTTCCCTGCCAGGCCATAGACATGTCGCCGGGCGGCGCCCAGATCGTCGCCCCCGTCGTCGGCAAGCTCGGCGAGCGGGTGGTCGCCTATCTCGACCATATCGGCCGCATCGAAGGCATGGTGGTCCGGGTCATTCCCAACGGCTTCAGCATGACCATCGAAGCCTCGGCACGCAAACGCGACAAGCTCGCCGACCAGCTGACCTGGCTGACCAATCGGCAGATCCTGGGCCTGCCGGAGGATCGCCGGCACGAGCGCATCGTGCCGACCAACCCGTTCACCACCATCACCATGCCATCCGGTGAAAAGCAGCCGGTACGGGTCATCGACATCTCGCTGTCCGGCGCCGCCATCGCCGGGGCCGACAGCGTCAAGGTCGGCGATGTCGTTCAGATCTCGCGCACCATGGCGCGGGTCGTGCGCATCATCGAAAAAGGCTTCGCCGTGGAATTCTCCGGCCAGCAGCCGATCGAGACGATCATTCAGCTGGCCCGCGAGCTCGGCGCCAATCTCGGCACCGAACATTTCAGCGGCGAGATCCGCTAGCGCCGGGGCACGGCGATCGCGGTGGATTGATCTCGGTGAAAAATGACGTGGAAGCCCGGGACAAGCCCGGGCAAGACGAGAATTGTCGTCGAATGGGCGCGCATCGGTGAATTGTACGGCGTGGGCCTACCGCAGCGTTTCGCCCGGACTTGTCCCTGACATCCACGACTTGAACCCAACCCTCGCAGCCCATCGCGCAACAGCCTGGCTCGGCCCTTGCTCAACAAATCCTGAAGATGATCGGCCTATTGCGCGCCATTCGCTTAATCGCCAGTCGTCGTCGGTCTGCACCAGAATAGTCGGCCAAGCCCGCGGCGCCCGGCTTCATCGAGAAAAATTCTATCATCTTCAAAGCCTTAGGTGATCAAGCCGGTATTTCCGACTGGTCAGATCAAGCTGAATCCACCGCTCGTTAAACTGAACCAGTCCTCACCAGATCCCCTCGCCTTTCACCGATCCGTTTCAGCCCCCCGCAAAGCCGGCCTGCCATGGTGCGGTCATCGACGGAGGGACACGTCATGCGGGGCCGGTGGACAATGCTGTTGGGGGGTGGCGCCTTGGCGCTGACGACCCTGCTCGCGCCCGGCTGGCATGGCGCGCAGGCGGGGCCGCAGCTCGCTTATCTCGCCGAGGCCGGGGCCACCAGCGCGCCGATCGGCTGGACCGATTTCTGCAGCCGTTTCGCCGCCGACTGTGACACCCGCTCGCCCCGCGTCGAGACCCTTGCGCTCAGCCGGGTGGTCTGGAGCCAGCTTGTCCAGATCAACGCTCACGTCAATGCGACGATCGAGCCGATGACCGATATGGACCAATATGGCGTCGAAGAATTCTGGACCTATCCGACGTCGGGCAAGGGCGACTGCGAAGACTATGTGCTGTTGAAGAAGCAGATGCTGATCCGCGCCGGCCTGCCGGCGAGCGCCCTGCTGATCACCGTGGTGCGCGACCGCAAAGGCGACGGCCACGCCGTCCTCACCGTCAAGACCAACCGCGGCGACTACATTCTCGACAACGAGAACGACGAGATCCGCCTCTGGCACGCGACCGGCTACCGCTTCGTCAAACGCCAGTCCCAGGATGACCCGAACCGCTGGGTCACCATCGGCCCGGCCTCGGCGCCCGCCGCCGTCGCCTCGCAATAATCAGGAGCTTCGCGTCCTCGGTCACGTCCCACCCCTCCCCGTCCCCCGACCGGGTTCGCGATCGACGGCCGGCGCCTCAGAACGAGGGCCGGCCGTCACCTTTTCCGTCAGCCCTTTTCAAAGACCTGACCAGCCCCGCCGGCATCCCCTTCACCGGCGCGGTCACCGCCCGGGCGAGATCGAGGGGCTCGCGCAACCGGCCGTGGCGATCGCCCCGGGCCATCGGTTGCGCCGGCAGGGCGATTTCGGCTCCGCCGTCGGTCAGCTTGCCCGCGCGGCCCAGGCGACTGCCTGGTCGAGCCGGTCATTGCCCCAGAACAGCTCGCCATCGCCGGTAACCAGGCTCGGCGCGCCGAAAATGCCCTGCGCCTTGGCCGCTTCGACATTTGCCCGCAGCGCCTGCTTGACCCCGTCGCTGCCGGCCGCCACCAGGACCGGCGCCGGCTCGATACCGATGGCGCGCATCAGCCGGCCGAGCACCTCGGCATCGGCGATCTGGGCGCCTTCACCGAAAGCCGCGCGATAGACGCCCCGCGAAAAGGCCGCGCGCTTGCCGTCATCCGGCAAGGCGGTCGCGACACGCGCGGCGAGCAGGCTGTTCTGCGGGAACGGATCGGGCATGGCGAACGGCAGGCCGGCCGCCGCCATGGTCCGCTCCAGGTCGCGCCACATGTAGCGCCCCTTCACCGGCTGGGCGTTGAACGGCGAGGTGGTCAGGCCGAGATCGGCGAAGATCGGCCCGAGCAGGAACGGCCGCCAGCGCACCGCGACCCCGGCCTTCTCGGCCACGTCGGCGACGCGCATCGCCGCCGGATAGGAATAGGTCGAGGCGAATTCGTAGAAGAAATCGATCGACGGCATCGCTATGGCTCACCCGATGACCTTCAGGCCGGCCTTGAACCGGTTGGCATTGGCGACATAGTGCAGCGCCGACATTTTCAGCCGCGCGACAGCGGCGTCGTCGAGGCTGCGGACGGCCCGCGCCGGCGACCCGACGATCAATGAATTGTCGGGGAATTCCTTGCCCTCGGTGATCAGCGCATTGGCACCGACAAGGCAGTTCTGTCCGATCCTGGCATTGTTCAGGATGGTCGCACCCATGCCGATCAGGCTGTTCGCGCCGATCGTGCAGCCGTGCAGGATCGCCTTGTGGCCAATGGTGCAATCATTGCCGATCACCAGGGGGAAACCCATGTCGGTGTGCAGCATGCACATTTCCTGAATATTGCTGCGCTCGCCGATCTCGATCCACTCATTGTCGCCGCGCAGGACGGCGCCGAACCAGATGCCGACATCCGCCTTGAGGCGCACCGCACCGATCACGTGAGCGTCGGGGGCGACGAAAAAGCGCTCATCGGCGGGAAGTTCCGGCGTGACGCCATCGAGTTGGTAAATGGGCATGGTCCCCTCCAGGTCATGGAGCGAGCTATGCCACGTCGTCCGAGCGAATAGAAGCTGGCGAAAGGCCGATTACAAGCCGAAAGACAGGAGCACCATCGACACCACCCGGCCCGACATCAGGCTCCAGATGCCGGCCAGCAAAGTGGCCAGGAAGACGAATTCGAGGCGGCGGTTCTCGATGCGCCGACCGCGAATGGTGTTGCGGATGATGATGGCCGGCGCCGCGAAAGCCAGGAACGGCACGGCCAGCACGGCGCCGAAACCGCCGATCTGCAGCAGCCGGAAGCTCGCGGGTTTCTCGGTCAGCACCCGGTAGAGCGCCACGAACAGGCCGGAAACGGCGAAACCAAGCGCCAGCGAATGGATGAGTTGCAGGCTCTGCAGCGACATGACGCGGTACTCGACCCGATCGGCCCGCCACGCTCCATGCGTGACGGTACGTCTCAATCGCTACCGCGTCGTTAGGCTTTTGTTAAGCTTCCTCGCCCGATTCCTTAAGGAACGGTTAATTTATTCGGGAAACTTATTCGTCCTCGAGGTCGATATCGAGGATCGAGATGGTCACGGTGTAGGAGGTCTCGCCATCCTCCACGTCCTTGTAGAGCGTGCCGATCTGCTCGTCGCCGATCGTCACCTCGATCATCTCCTTGCGCCGCGGATTGGGCGTCAGCTTGATGGTCGTGTTGCCGAACTTGCGACGCAGATAATCCTGCAGCTTGGCGATTTCCTGCTTGTCCACGGCTGGTGCCTCCGGTGTTCCCAGCATGTCCGGTGAAGCGGCAACCGTTTCGCCTTCGGGACATGCGGCAAATCAAAACTGAGACCGCCGTGTGCCATGCTCGCCGGCCGCAGTCAAAGGCCGAGCGGCGTCAGCCGCAGCAATCCCCCGAGATCATCTGGTCCATGCTGCGTGACGGTTCCGGGCAGCCGGCCTCGCCGACGATCTTGGCGGGAACGCCCGCGACCGTCGTGCAGGGCGGCACCGCCGACAGCACCACCGAGCCGGAAGCGATGCGCGAGTGATGGCCGATCTGGATATTGCCGAGCACCTTGGCGCCGGCGCCGATCATCACCCCGCGGCCGACCTTGGGATGCCGGTCGCCGGTCTCCTTGCCGGTGCCGCCGAGCGTCACATCCTGCAGGATCGAGACCTCGTCCTCGACGACCGCGGTCGCACCGACCACCAGGCCGGTGGCGTGATCGAGAAAGATGCCCCGGCCGATCCGCGCCGCCGGATGGATGTCCGTCTGGAACACCACCGAGGACCGGCTCTGCAGATAGAGCGCGAAATCCGCCCGCCCTGCCGCCCAAAGCCAATGGGCGAGCCGGTGGCTCTGGATCGCGTGGAAGCCCTTGAGATAGAGCAGAGGTTCGATCGCCCGGTCGGTTGCCGGATCGCGG
>BFBZ01001792.1_pt1 | contig 13293 bp, 10 predicted proteins | sample 1888401 | NCBI WGS metagenome assembly BFBZ01 (sample SAMD00112614, study PRJDB3348) | symbiont metagenome | host: Chara braunii | reverse complement strand
AAATACACGACAAGCCGATAAAAATCCCATGATGAATTCGCGGCTGTCCCATCACGGCGTCATATAAGAGACCGTTTGAGAACGCGTTCAGGTGGCTCGCAGCCGTTCGTCTTCCCCGGGCTTGACCCTGATATCCACGCCTTTGAGGCGAAAAAGGCGTGGATATCAGGGTCAAGGCCGGCCAAGACGAGGTCCAAGCTCGCTCGGATGCGTTCTCAAACGGCCTCTATGCGCAAGCCGCAGGCCTCAACCTCCCGCCGCCGCCATTTGCCGCACCTGTGCGATCAACCGCCCGGTCGCGGCCGAAAGCGCGCCGGCGCGATAGGCCAGATGCAGCGGCGCGACCAGATCCGGCGCGTCGGTCAGGCTGAGATAGGCGATGCCTTCGGTCTCCAGCCGGCGCATGGAGGCCGGAATGATGGAGATGCCGAGCCCGGCGGCGACCAGGCTGAGGGTCGACGGCATGCGCGGCGCCTCCTGGCCGATGCGCGGGCTGAAGCCGGCGGCACGGCAGGCTGCGATGATCGCGTCGTAGAGTCCGGGGCCGGTCGGCCGCCGGTAGAGAATGAAAGTTTCGCCGGCGAGATCGGCCAGCGCGATGCGTCCGGCTGTCCGGGAGCCACGCGGGCCAGGGCCGGCCAAGGCGTGATGGGCCGGCAGAGCCGCCAGCATCGGCTCTTCGAGCAGCGGCTCGACAATGATGCCGGCGGCCTCGCTCGCCGGCGCCCGGATGAAGGCGGCGTCGAGCCGGCCGCTGCGCAGGGCACCGACCAGTTCGACGGTGCCGCCCTCCTCCAGCGCCAGCGAGACGTCGGGCGCGGCGTCGCCGAAGGCACGGATCGCCGAGAGCACGAAGGGGTGGAACGCCGCCGAACTGGTGAAGCCGACGGCGATGCGGCCGCTTTCGCCTCGGGCGACGCGGCGCGCCGTTTCGACCGCGCGCTCGACCTGGGCCAGGATGGCGCGGGCGTCGTCGAGCAGAACCTGGCCGCTTTCGGTCAGTTGCATGCCGCGCGGCAGACGGTGGAACAGCACCGCGCCGATCTCGGCCTCCATGGCGCGGATCTGCTGGCTCAGCGGCGGCTGCTGCATGCCGAGCCGTTCGGCCGCGCGCGTCACATGGCCTTCCTCGGCGACCGCGATGAAATAGCGAAGCTGGCGAAGGTCGATCAACGGCATATCCAATCGATATGGCAGGGCAATGAAACATATATTGGACTGCCGTGGCCAGGAGAAGTAGGCCGATAGCCACAAACCCGGTCGCGAACGGGCGCCGGGCGGCCGAGCCGTGTCCTGTGCTCGACCGGGCACGGAGCGAGACGATGACGGTGACGGCAAACGCGCTTCAGACCAGCGAGCAGGCTGGGCCGCCGACGGTCCGGGCGCTGTTCCTCGGCTTCCTGGGGCTCGGCCTGACCGGGTTCGGCGGTGTCCTGCCGCTCGCCCGCACCATGATCGTCGAACGGCGGCAATGGCTGACGGCCGAGGAGTTCACCGACCTGCTCGGGCTCTGCCAGTTCCTGCCCGGCGGCAATATCATCAACCTGTCGGTGGCCATCGGCCTCAAATTTCGCGGCCTGCCGGGCGCCCTTGCCTCCATCTTCGGCCTGATCGCCTTCCCCTCGGCCATCGTCATCGGACTGGGCGTCATCGCCGAGCACTTGCAGGGGGACCCGCATGTCCAGCACATGTTCGCCGGCCTCGCCGCCGCGGCCGCCGGCCTGCTCGTGTCGATGGCGGTCAAGATCGCCCTGCCCCTGCGCAAGCGACCGGAAGGCATCGTGATCGCGCTCGCCTGTTTCATCGCGATCGCCGTGCTGCGGCTGCCCTTGCTGCCGACCATGCTGACGCTGGCGCCCTTGAGCATTCTGGCGACCTGGTTCGTCAGGATCCGCGCTGCCGGCTTCGGGAGCGCCAAGCCATGACACCGGTCCTTGTCGCCCTCGCCGTCATCTTCACCCAGCTGTCGCTGCTCGCCTTCGGCGGCGGCAATACGATCCTGCCGGAGATGCAGCGGCAGGTGGTCGACATCCATCACTGGATGTCGGCGCGCGAATTCTCGACGATGTTCGCGGTGGCGCAGGCGGCGCCCGGCCCGAACATGATGATCGTCACGCTGGTCGGCTGGCACGTCGCCGGCTGGCAAGGCGTGCTGGTGACCTCGCTGGCGAAATTCGGCCCGTCCTCGATCGTGACAGGCATCGCCATGGGCCTGTGGCAGCGCTTCAAGGACAATCCGTGGCGCGCCGCGGTGCAGGCCGGGCTGGTGCCGTTGACGGTCGGCCTCGTCTCGGCCAGCGCCGCGGTCATCACCCAGGCGTCCGACCATGAATGGATCCTGGTGGCGATCACCGCCGCGGTGGCGCTCGCGACGTTCAAGACCCGCATCCACCCGCTCTGGGCGCTCGCCGCCGGCGCCTTGCTCGGCTGGACTGGCCTCGGCCAGATCTGACGGTCATGCGGCTCTCGGATCGCCGCGCGGATCGCCGATCGCGCCGCCAATCGTTAGCGCCCGCTTAACCAGTTTCACCGGATGCCCCCCGTCCCGTTCAGCACTCGTCAAGGAAAACAAACGACAAACGATCACTCAAAGGCCGCATTTCGCCCGCGGGGTGAGGCCTTCAGGTGTTGCGTATCGGGACGGTTTCATGGCGCCGACCTCTGTTTACCCTTTGCGTCTGGCGCTGCTGACCAGGGTTGCCCTCGGCGTTCTGACGCTGGCCGGACCGGCCTGCGCCCAGGCGACCGATGGCGATATCGCCCAGCATCTTCTGGAGCGGCGCGCGACCGAGGCCGCCCAGAGCGAACAGGCCGCCGCTGAACCCCTCCCGGCGGAGCAGCCGATCGTCGAGGCCCGCGCCAACGTTCCCCTGGTCACCGGCTCGATCCCGCAGGGCGATCGCGCGTGGCGCCCGCAGGGCGATGCCGGCGGCCAGGCCGATGTCGCGGCGCTGGGCCGGGTGATTACTGCCGCCAAGGCCGGCCGGCTCGACCAGGCGACCGCCGGACGCAATGCGCTGACCGACCCGATTTCGCGGGCAATCGCCGAATGGGCCATTCTGCGCTCGAATGAAGGGGTCGGTTTCGCGCGGCTCTCCGCCTTCCTGCAGGCCAATCCCGGCTTTCCCGCTTCGCAGCGCATCCGGTTGCGCGCCGAGGGCGCGTTGCTGGAAGAGAACCTCGACGCCGCGACGGTGCGCGCCTTCTACGCGACGCGGCAGCCGAACTCGGCCAAGGGCAAGATCGCGCTCGCCATGGCCTTGAAGCGCGGTGGCGATGCCGAGCGCGGCAATCGCCTGGCGCGCGACATCTGGCGGCGCGACGACCTTTCCGCCGATACCGAGCAGACTTTGTTGACGGCTTTCGGCTCGATCCTGACGCAGGCCGACCACAAGGCCCGGCTCGACCGCATGCTGCATGCCGAGCAGGACGGCACGGCGATGCGCGCGGCCCAGCGCCTGGGCGGCGGCCAGGTGCCGCTCGCCCGCGCCTTCCTCGCCATCGGGGCCCGGCGTGCCAATGGCGGCGCCCTGCTCGCCCAGGTTCCGGCCGGCTTGCACCAGGATCCGGCCTATCTGTTCGCCAAGGCGCAGTGGCTGCGCCGCGAGGACCGGGCCCAGGAGGCGGCCGCCATCCTGATCGCGGCGCCGCGCGACCCGGCGGTGCTCGGCAGCCCCGAGGACTGGTGGACCGAGCGGCGGGTCATGGTGCGCAAGCTGCTCGATGCGGGCGATGCCCGTACCGCCTATCGGGTCGCCTCGACCCATCAGGTGCGCGAGGGCTCGGCACGGGTCGAAGCCGAATTCCATTGCGGCTGGCTGGCGCTGCGTTTCCTCAACGATCCGGCGACCGCGTTGCGTCACTTCGAAGCCGCGCGCCATGCCTCGAACACGCCGATGTCGCAGTCGCGGACGTTCTACTGGGTGGCGAGAGCCCAGGAGGCCCTGGGGCAACAGGCCGAGGCGCGCCGGTCCTACGAGGCCGCCGCGCGGCATCCGACGCATTATTACGGCCAGTTGGCGCGCGCCAAGCTCGGCATGACCGATCTGCCGATCCGCCGGCCGGCCGAGGCCACGCCGGTCAGCGGCCCCTCGGCCCGCGCGCTGCGCATGCTCTACCAGCTGGGCGAACAGGACCTCGCCCGCGCCATTCTGGCCGATCTCGGCCTGCGCGCCATGGATACCGGCCAATTGCACGCGGCGGCCGAAGTCGCGGCGCGCAACAATGACGCCAAGGGCGTGCTGATCCTCGGCAAGCTTGCCAATAATCGCGGCCTGCCCTTCGACATCCATGCCTTCCCGACCATCGGCATTCCGCAATATGCCCATGTCGGACCGGAGGTCGACCGGGCCGTGGTCTATGCCATCGCACGGCAGGAATCGACTTTCGATCCGCGCGCCGTCAGCCATGCCGGCGCGCGCGGCCTGCTCCAGCTGATGCCGGCAACCGCGCGGGCGACGGCGCGCACCTATGGCGTCGCTTTCGACCAGGGGCGGCTGATCAGCGATCCCGCCTATAATGCGCGGATCGGCGCCGCCCATCTCGGCGAGCTGGTGGCCGAGTTCAACGGCAGCTACATCATGACCTTCGCCGCCTATAATGCCGGCCGCGGCCGGGTGCGCGAATGGGTGCAAGCCTATGGCGATCCGCGCGATCCGCGGGTCGATCCGATCGACTGGGTGGAGCGCATCCCGTTCACCGAGACACGCAACTACGTGCAGCGCGTGATGGAGAACGTCCAGGTCTACCGGGCTCGCCTCGGCGGCGGATCCGGCCTGCGCATCGAGGCCGATCTCAGGCGCGGCCGGACGAACTGACGACCCGGCCGACGATCAGCCGTCGCCGGATCACTCGCTCATCCGCTTCGCCCAACGTCTGCATACACCTCAAAAGTATGCAGCGTTTCAGTATCTTACGCGGTGGCTTGCCGCCCTTCGAGGTTCGCACCTGAACCACCAATCTCACCTCTCCCGGCGGGGAGATGTCGACTGCGCCTAGCATTGAGAGAACGCATCTCGCGTTCGCTCAATGCTACGGCGAGCGGTCGGGAGAGGGGGCGAGGCGCGAGACGAGATGTCACCATGCGAAACGCGCAAAGCCTTGTTCTGACGCACCAATTCCCCCTCTCCCGGCGCTGCGCGCCGACCTCTCCCCGCCGGGGAGAGGTGAGGAGTGTGGTTCCAGCGCGATATTTCGAAGGGCGCCGGAAAGGATTGTCTCTGCCGTCCGTCGGGCGAAGCGCTGGAGCCCATCCACTGGCTTGTCGACCACAATGCCAACGACGTCGCCGGAGTCTCGACGCTGGTGAGTTCTCCGACTTCGTTCCCCGCCTCGGACAGGTTGCGTCCAATCCACGCACCGTCGTTGGTGCCTCGTGAAGGTGATTGGACTTGCGGTCGACAAGCACCGCCCCTAGTCTATTCGAAACGAAGGTATCGGCGTGCAATACAGTTGAGCAAGGGCACAATTGTCGATGCACTGTGGCCAATCCCTCCGTCCTGGCGAGGTTGAGCATGGCTGTCTGCTTGTCTTGCTCCTCTCGTCCTGCGCGGGTGGCTGGCAATTTGCCCGCGACCCGTCGTCATTGGTGATCGTGGAGAACCGACATGATCTTGTCCCGCCGACAGACCCTCGCCGCGGCTGCCGCCGTGATCGCTGCGCCGCACCTGGGCCGGGCTCAGGCGCAGCAGCGTCCCTTCCGCTTTGTCGTGAATGTCGGTCTTCAAAACCTCGACCCCATTGCCGGGCCGTCATTTGTGACGCGCAATTTCGGTTATCTCGTCTTTGACACGCTGGTCGCCTTGGACGGCCAGGGCCGCTACCGGCCTCAGATGCTCGAAGGCTGGGAGGTCAGCGCCGACAAGCTCTCCTGGTCGTTCAAGCTGCGCGACGGGCTGGCATTCCATGATGGCACCCGGGTGACGCCAGAGGACGTGATTGCCTCGCTGAAACGGTGGGGCGCGCGCGACACCATCGGCCGCCGCCTGATGGCCGCGACGGCGGAACTCGTTGCGGATGGCCCGCAAGGCTTCAAGTTGACGTTGTCGCGTCCATTCGGCGGTGTGCTCGAGGCGCTCGGCAAGCCGTCCGTGCACGCACCGATGATCATGCCGGCCCGCATCGCCAGCGTGACACCGCCGACCCAGCAGGTCCAGGAGATCGTCGGATCCGGCCCGTTCATTTTCCAGCGCAGCGAGTGGGTGCCCGGCGATCGGGCCTCGTTCCGGCGCAACGAGAAATACGTGCCACGCAATGAGCCGGCCGACGGCCTCGCCGGCGGCAAGATTCCGAAATTCGACCGCGTCGAGATGCTTTCGATGCCCGAAGTGGCGGTGCGCTACGCGGCGCTGACGCGCGGCGAGGTCGACTATCTCGAATATGCGCCCGTCGACCTGATCCCGCGCATGCAGCGCGATCGCAATCTGACCTTCGCCAAGGCTGGCGGCCGGGCCGAACTGATCTACGCGGTGTCGATCAATCATTTCCAGGCGCCGATGGACAATGTTCTCATTCGGCGCGCGATCCAGCAGTGTCTCGATCGGAACGATGTGCTGGGCGGCGCAGGGTTTGGCAACGAGCTCGGCCGGCCCGACTGCACGTCCATGCTGATGTGCGGCGCGCCCTTCGAGAGCACGGCGGGCAGCGACATCATCGGCAATCCGAGCATCGCGAAGGCCAAGGCCTTGTTGGCCGAGGCCGGCTACAAGAACGAGAAGATCGTCCTGCTGCACCCGCTGGACAGTCCGCTGCTCAACCCCTTTGGCAGTGTCCTGATCGAGCGCATGAAACAGGCCGGTTTCAATGTTGATGTGCAGGGCCTGGAATGGTCCGCGATCGCCCAGCGCTGGTTCCAGCGAAACCCGCTCGACCAAGGCGGATGGAGCGTCATTCCGGTGGTCTATACCGGCTTCGACATGTCCGACCCGCTATCCAATCTGGGCATCGGCTACAATTGCACCGGCAGCCAGCCCTGGGGCTATTGTGACCAAAGAATCACGCCGGTTCTCGATCGCTTCGAGGCCGAGAGCGATCCGGACAAGCGCAAGGCGCTCGCAGCCGAATTGCAGAAGCTCGCGACCGAAGACGCCACCTTCCCGATCGCCGGTCAGTTCCGCAGCCCGGCCGTCTGGCGTTCCGAACTCAAAGGGGTGATCGATTTCGGCTTCCCCGTGATCTGGAATATCGAGCGGTGAAGCGCTAGCCGAAAGCCGGGAAACGGATGCGACGGCACTGCCCTTTCCGTCCTGGCCGGGCTTGTCCCGGCCAGGACGCGGTCTGAGCCAACCGGGCGGGTGGCGTCCGGTCCGGCGCCAAGCTCGGCAAGCATGAATGCAAGACGGCTTATTGGCCCGTTCGGCTCGGATGGCATTCAGCGCCCGTCGACTTGCCGTTCGACCGCGACCGCCACCAGCCAGCGTCTTATCACCCGCTCGTCCACTTCGGAGAGGCCGTCGGATAGCCGCTGTTCGGCGTCACGGACCGCCTCGCGACAGCGCGCGAGCAAGGTCCGGCCGGTCTCCGACAGGCCGAGTTCCTGGATCCGGCCATGCACGGGGTGGGCCTTGCGGGTGATGGCGCCCGCCCGCTCCAGATTGGCGACGATGACGCTGGCCGTCTGGGGCGTCAGCATGGTCAGGCGGGCGATGTCGGCATTGGACAGGCCCGGATAGGCGCCGAGCATGGTGAGCACCAGGAATTGCGGCGGCGTCGCGTCGAGATGGCTCAGCGCCCGTTCCAGGCGCAGCCGATGGGCGGCGCTCGCCTGGCGCAGCAGATAGCCGAGATAACCTTGCTCGCCACGTTTGGCCTCGCCGACGTCGGGCAGCGCAGGTGGTCCGGCAGGCTTGCGCATCATATCAGTGCTCTTATATGTTGTTCGTGCTCTGATACTATTCCACCCTTGCGAAAAGAACCAGCCATGTCCGCATCATCCCCCCGCATCGGCTACGAGGCCTTTGGCGACATCGCGCCCGGCGTCCGCGCCGCGCTGACCGCGCTCGGCAAGGCCGTCGACGATTCCGGCTTCGACAAGTCGTTGAGCGAGCTCCTTAAATTGCGCGTTTCGCAGATCAACGGATGCGCCTTCTGCATTCAGTTTCACCTGAACATCGCCCGCAAGCTGGGCGTTCCCGCCGTCAAGCTCGACCTCGTCGCCGCCTGGGAAGAGGCCGGCATCTATTCGGCTCGCGAAATGGCCGCGCTCGCCTGGGCCGAGGCGCTCACATCAAGTCCGGGATCGGCCGCAACCGACGCGCTCTATGCGCGGGTGCGGCAAGAGTTCAGCGAAAGCGAACTGGCGTTCCTGACGGCGGCGATCGCCAATATCAACGCCTGGAACCGGATCGCTGCGCCGCTGCGCTTCGCGGTGCCGCTGCCCAGGCCGGCGGGGGCGGCGTGATCCGCCCGGCCGACGACGAAGCCGGGGCGACCGCCTGTTTCGGCCTGATGCGGCAGCTTCGTCCGCATCTCGCCGATGTCGATGAATTCATCGCCCGCTGGCGCCGCCAGGTGCCGGGCGGATACCGGCTCGTCGGGCTCTGGGACGGCGACACCGTCCTGGCGCTCGCCGGCTACCGGCTCCAGGACAACCTGGTGCACGGCTCGTTTCTCCATGTCGACGATCTCGTCACCGACGAGAGCCTGCGCGGCCGTGGTCATGGCGAAGAGCTGCTCGACTGGCTGAAACGCGAGGCGGCGGCCAAGGGATGCACCAGGCTGGTGCTGGACACGCCGCTGTCCAACGTGCTCGGCCATCGCTTCTATTACCGCAACGGGCTGCTGGCCCAGGCTCTGCGTTTCAACATCGCGGTATAGCGCGGGAACCACCGCGCAAACCCTCGCCCGCTTGCGGCAGCGGGTTAACCCACACCGACATGGGCGAGGCTTGACGCCTCGTCACCCGCGCAGCGTCACCCGGGCCGGCGGCTCGGTATGGGCCGCCGGCTCCATGGCTTCGACCAGCTGGATGAAGGACGAGCCCGGCAAAGGCGGCGCGAAGACGTAACCTTGGGCGCTGCGGACGCCGCGCCGGCGCAGCGCCTCGACCTGGGCGAAGGTTTCGACGCCTTCGGCGACCACGTCCATGTTCAGATGCGCCGCGAGGTCGATCAGGCTGTCGACGATGGCGGTCGACTGGCGCTCGGCGCCGAGCGCGTCGATGAACAGCTTGTCGATCTTCATGACGTCGACGCCGAGCTTCAACAGGTAGCTCATGCCGCCATGGCCGGTGCCGACATCGTCGAGCGCCACCTTGACCTCCATCGCCTGGAACCGGGCGATGATGTTGCGCGCGGTCTCGATGTCGTCGAGCGGATCGCGCTCGGTGACCTCGAGCAGGATCTGCGAGAGCCGCAGGTCGGACGCGCCGAAAATCGTCGCGACATCCGCGATGATGGCGTCGTCCTTGAAATGGGCGGCGCAGAGATTGAAGCCGCATTTGAGCTTCGGGCGGGCCGAATAGGTCGGGCCGAGCTCCTGGGCGGCCTGGCGCATCAGCGCCAGCGTCAGCGGAAAGATGAAGCCCGACCGCTCGGCCCGATCGATGAAGGCGCCGGGCGGGACGATGCTGCCATCGGGTTTGCGCCAGCGCACCAGCACCTCGCAGCCGAGGATGCGGCCGGTGTCGATATCGAGGATCGGCTGGTAGTGGGGAATGAACTCGCCATTGTCGAGCGCATCCTGCATCTCGGCCATCGGGTCGACGCCTCGGCGGGCGGAAATGACGATGAGCGCGCCGACGACGAGGCCGAGCAGCGCGGCGACCACGGTCGCCAGGACGATGATCCAGAGCCGCGCCTCGCGCCAGTCGGCGCGCGACGCGGTGACCGCGACCTTGATCGGCAAACTCTGGGAAACATTGTCCAGCCTGGCGTCGAAGGGATCGCCGTTTCTGCCCTGATTGCGGGAGATCAGCAGCGCCGAGCCTTCGCTGAGATTGACCTCGATGGCCAGCCGGTCTGCCGCCCCGGCGGCGGTCTGAAAGGGCGCGAACAGGCTGGCGGCCACCAGCCCGCCGAAAATGGCCTGCTCGTGCTCGCGCCAGACGATCCTCAGGGCCCTGCCCTCGGAGCCGAAAGCGACCACGGAACCCAGCGAAATGCGCGGGTCGCGGGTGGGCAACAGCTCGGAGAGCGGCGAGATGCGGACGAGTTCGCCGATATTGTTGCACAGCACCGTGCCGTCGGGCGCCAGTACCGCCAGTTCCTTGAGCACCGGCGAGCCGAAGACCAGGACGCGCAGCGCCTCCCGATCCCTCAGGTTACAGCTGCTGGCCCGGCGCAATGCCGCTTCCTTGAGGGTGACCACCGCCCGGTCGACGGAATTCTCGATGCGCTGGATGACCTGGGTCGCCATGCGCTGGAGATGGGCTTGCAGGTCGCGTTCGACATAGGCCTCGGCGCCGAAATAAGCCGCGATCGGCGCAAGCGTCGCAATCGCGGCCGCCGCCATCCACACCAGGCCTCTCGCGCTCAAGCCCGCCCTCAAACCCACCCCACCGATCGCTGCCGAATCCGCCAAGATTCGGCAGGATCGTACAAGGATATCAGGACATTAAGGTGCGCTTCTTAATGGTCTCTTGCCTGCCCTATGGTCAGCCGGCAGGCAATTTCGCGGCCTCCTGAGCCTCGACCACCGCGAGCGCCGTCATGTTGACGACGCCGCGCGCGGTGACTGACGAGGTCAGGATATGGGCCGGCTTGGCCGGACCGACCAGGATGGGGCCGACCGGCAAGGCGTCGGCCAGCACCTTGATCACCTGGAACGCGATATTGGCCGCGGCCATGTTGGGCATGATCAGCACATTGGCGACGCCGGTCAGCTTGGAATGCGGGAAGATGCGCTCGCGCAGCTCCGGCAAGAGTGCCGTATCCGCATGCATCTCGCCGTCGACCTCGAGGCCGGGCGCGCGTTCCCAGATCAGTTTCAGCGCCCGCCGCAGGGTCTCCGCGTCGGCGTCGTCATAGCTGCCGAAATCGGAGTGGCAGACCAGCGCGATCTTCGGCTCCAGCCCGAAGCGCCGGACATGGCCGGCGGCGGTGATCGCCATGTTGGCGATCTGCTCCGGCGTCGGGTCGGTGGTGACATGGGTGTCGGCGATGAACAGCGGGCCCTTGGAGGTGATCAGCAGCGACAGGGCGGCCAGGCCCTCGCAATCGTCATTCAGCCCGATGACCTGGCGGATATGGCGCAGATGCGTGTTGAACCGGCCCTCGACGCCGCAGATCATGGCATCGGCGTCGCCGCGCGCCAGGGCGACGGCGGCGATCGCCGAGTTCGAGGTGCGCATGATGGTGCGCGCCGCATCCGGCGTCACGCCGCGGCGGCCGGTACTGTCGTGATAGGTCGCGACGTAGTCGCGATAGCGCGGGTCCGACTGCGGGTCGACGAGTTCGAAATCCTTGCCGGGCCGGATCGACAGGCCGAACCGCTCGAGCCGCTGCTCGACGACAGCGGGGCGGCCGATCAGCACGGGCAGCGCCAGCCCCTCCTCGACCACCACCTGCGCGGCGCGCAGGATCCGCTCGTCCTCGCCCTCGGCATAGATGATCCGTTTCGGCGCCTCGCGCGCCTTGTCGAAGACCGGCTTCATCAAGAGGCCCGAGCGAAAGACGAAACGCGACAACTCGGTGCGGTAGGCGTCGAAATCGGCGATCGGCCGGGTGGCGACGCCGGTTTCCATGGCGGCCTTGGCCACCGCCGGCGCGATGCGCAAGATCAGGCGCGGGTCGAAGGGCGACGGAATGAGGTTGCCGGCGCCAAAAGTGCCGACCTCGCCGCCATAGGCCCTTGCCACCACGTCGGACGGCGCCTCACGGGCGAGGCCCGCGATGGCGCGCACCGCCGCGAGTTTCATCGGCTCGTTGATCGCGGTCGCGCCGCAATCGAGCGCGCCGCGGAAGATATAGGGGAAACACAGGACGTTGTTGACTTGGTTCGGGAAATCCGACCGTCCGGTACAGATCATCGCGTCGGGCCGCGCCTCGCGCGCGACATCGGGCATGATTTCGGGGTTCGGATTGGCCAGCGCCATGATCAACGGGCCCTTGCCCATGCGCTTGACCATGTCCGGCTTCAGCACGCCGGCCGCGGAGACGCCTAAGAAAATATCGGCATCGCCAATGATGTCGCCGAGGGTCCGGGCATTGGTGTCCTTGGCGTAGACCTCCTTATAGGGGTCCATCAGCTTCTCGCGCCCCTTGTAGACGACGCCTTCGAGATCGGAGACCCAGATGTTTTCGGTTTTCGCGCCGAGTTCGACCAGCAGATTGAGGCAGGCGATCGCGGCAGCCCCCGCGCCAGAGGCGACGATCTTGACGTCCTCGATGCGCTTGCCCATCAGCTCCAGCGCATTGGTGACGGCCGCGCCGACGATGATCGCGGTGCCGTGCTGGTCGTCGTGGAACACCGGGATGGCCATGCGCTCGCGCAGGCGCCGCTCGACCTCGAAACATTCCGGGGCCTTGATGTCCTCGAGATTGATGCCGCCGAAGGTCGGTTCGAGCGCCGCGATCACGTCGACGATGCGATCGACCTCGCGCGCGTCGATTTCGATATCGAAAACGTCGATGCCGGCGAACTTCTTGAACAGGACCGCCTTGCCCTCCATCACCGGCTTGCCGGCGAGCGGGCCGATATCGCCGAGCCCGAGCACGGCCGTGCCGTTGGAGATGACCGCCACCAGGTTGGCGCGGATGGTCAGTTCGGCGGCCTGCGCCGGGTCGGCGACGATCGCCTCGCAGGCAGCCGCCACGCCCGGGGAATAGGCCAAGGCCAGATCGCGCTGATTGCCCAAAGGCTTGGTTGCCTGGATCTCCAACTTACCCGGCCGCGGCAGCCGATGATAAATCAGCGCGCCGGCTTTCAGATCGTCGGTAATTTCCTTGGACATGTACCCCTCCGATGACGCGGTCATGCGCTTCTGGTTTTGCCGGGTCAACCATCCGACATCAAGAGCCAACCGGAAAGCCGGCCTGGCCACCCAGCACCTTTGCCGAACAGGAAAAAGCGTATTCTCCTGCAGGGCCTGAGTCGGCCGATGCGGCGGATGGCCGCCCTAACACAAATCATCATGCCGATTGAAGGGTATGATCCGGCTCGGTGTGATAAAATCAGGCTAGCCCGTTGCGAGCGGCGCCCGCGCGGGCTATCCGGGCGGATCAACGGGATAAGTCACGTGACCGACAAGCCGAAAGCCTCGAATGGCCTGACCTATGCGCAAGCGGGTGTCGATATCGACGCCGGCAATCGCCTGGTCGACATGATCAAGCCCCTGGTGCGCGCCACCGCGCGGCC
>BFBZ01001802.1_pt1 | contig 13297 bp, 9 predicted proteins | sample 1888401 | NCBI WGS metagenome assembly BFBZ01 (sample SAMD00112614, study PRJDB3348) | symbiont metagenome | host: Chara braunii | reverse complement strand
GGCAACCGCCTATAGGGTTGGTCACCACAATAGTATAGCAGGTAGACGAAGAAGGAGCAGGCAGCTTGATCTTGATAGAGTCTTTGGCAGCAGGGATCACCACGCCCACTGTTGGGGTCACTGATACGCTGAACTGCGAAGCGGTTTGCTGGGCCAGGCAGTTGCCAAACTTCACGGTGGGCCTGTCGCTGGTGGTGTAGGCAGATGCCGTAGAACCGCAGAGCGGCGTAGGGTCGCTATAAGCATACGTCACCGATACAAAAGACGTGGTGTTATATTGCACATTGCTGCTGCTGGTATAAGGCAGGTTAGGTGTATGGCAGACGTCAACCAGCAGGTTGGAGCTGCCATCCCACATATAAGGCTGCGGGAAATTAAATGTATTAAGCCCCGGTGTAATGTTTGTTGTAGGCGTGGTATATACCTGCACCAGGCCCGTATTGTCAAAATTGGTAGTAAGGGCCGAAGTAGAAGGCGGCAGGCACTTCATGCTGATAGTGAAGTTAGGGTAATTGGTGGTGCCATTCACCGTGGTGATGCTAAACGACAGGCTCGATATCTTGCCTGGCAATACGCCGGCGGCAGTAAGCTCTGCTGCTGTGTACAGGTATTCGTGGCGGGTATTACCCCAGAAATTGGCAAACGGGGAAGTAGCTGTAGCCGAGGTGTTGTTGGCACCGGCACCCACTGTTACAAGACTTGGCGAAAGGCACGAGCTCATGCCCAGGCCGCAAAGCGGGTGACTGGAAGTAAGGTAATGAAATGCCAGCCTGGCTGTATCCTGGTTCACGCAATACACGGAGCCACTGCTTACTGCGTTGGTTGAGATGGAATATGAAGGGCTTTCGTTTACTGTAACGCTGGCTGATGCCACACCTATACAACCAAACTGATTTCGGATGGTAACGGTGTAGATGCCCTGGCTCACGGTTGTGGTCATGCTGTTGGCAGGATTCACGGGGTTTGTGCCCGTCCAGGTGTAGGTATACGGCGCCTGCTGGGCCGGGTTGAGCGTGTTGGTGGCCGTGAGCACCGTGGTAGGGCTTGCAGAGCAGAGTGTCATATTACCCAGAATGCCTGCCACAGGTGTAGGGTTGATCTTGATATAATCTACCAGCGTTTTTTTACACTGGCCTGATTTGAGTGTCACAAACACGATTGAGTCTGCAGGCACCACCGTGGTGAAAGTGGTTGTAGAAGTCGTCTGGTTATTGTTCCACTGGTAAGAATCGGGCACGCCACCCGACAGGTTCACGCTGGCCGACACTGTACCTCCTGGACAGGCACCCAAGGTAGGAGTAAGCACAATAGCGCCGTTGAGATTATTCACCGCCGACTGGTTTACATATACCACGTAGTTGAGAACGGAGGTTTGGGGTGGTGTACCATTATCCGTAGCCGACATGGTAATGGTGTGATAACCGGCAGGAGCCGTGTTACCATTCACGATCATGTAGATGTCACTGCTGCCGCTGCCCACAGGACCGGGTAATACTGTATAGGAAAACGAAGCGCCAAGGCTTGGTGCGCTGGCAGTAATGGCAACTGTCTGGGTGGTTTCGGGAGCGATCCAGGTATCTTTCACATACAGGGTGTCGTTGCCGCACACCTTCAGCGTATCGCAATAGCCAATGAGCGTAGAGATCGGCTCCTGGTTGCCGCCAGCCGGCGGACAGATGTTGAAGAAGAACTTTTTATTATCCAGCCAGTCGATCCCGTCATTGTTGCCTGCGGGGCCATCATAAGCAGAGCCGGGCACACCAAAGCGCCCGATCACGAAATAGTCTACATTGTTGCCTGCATTTGCCCCCACCATGGCGGGGCTCCCCGGCTGCGTGAGAGGGAAGCCGCCCGATCCGCCAGACGCATCGCCGGTGGTCCACTGCATGATGCCAAAGTAGAACCCCACATTTTTGCCAGGGGGCAGGATAGGATCGAGGCCATCCGTGATAACACACTGAAAGGTGTTACGCAGGTTGCCATGCGAATTGTAATACCCCACACTGTCCCAAGAGAATACAGCGTAGGTAGGATAGATATCATAAAAAATGCGCCCGCCACCGCGGATATCCACGTCTGCCCAAAAAGGCGCGATCATTTTATCTGTTGCTGTCGGGAAGCCCGTGGAAGTAAACCCGGTGTTATTGGTGGGCGGGAATTGGATATTGCCATTGGTAGACTGGCGCACCTGCGTGTAGTTGGTGCCATAGAAACAAAAGTTGAACGGCAGCGTGATCAGGCCCGTGGTGGCATCATCCATAGGGTTACCGGCCCAGGGCTGGGTGCCCTGTATCGGCGGCACATCGCAGGGCGTGAGCGTACTCGACTGCGTGGAAGCATTCTTACTCACATACGTATGGGCCGGCACAGGCTCAAGACGGCCATTCTCCACAACTTTGAATTCGTAATGGGCCAGCAGGCCTTTTGCCTTCAGCTCATCGTATTCTTTGCTGCCAACAACAACAGATGATCTCTTTTTTTTATCTTCGTTCAAAGGTTTTGTGCTTGGCTCTTCATGTGATCCATTCCCTTCCGTTCCTGTATGATGTACCTTTTGTTGGGCAAATGCGCTGACAAATGTCATGGCAAAATAAACACATAAGAATTTTTTCATGATTTGGATATAATAATATCGCAAATTAGCGATTTTTCAGGTGTTGGGCAAGCAAAGGCTCTTTTTGCTCCTCCTGAAAAAGCCCCTTAAATCAAATTCCTAACTTATTCATAACCCCCTGTTAAATAAATAAACCGAAGCCACTCATTCACCACCGTATTTCACTAACTTCGCATGGTATTTAACTATGGTAAAAACCAACCGACCCAATAAAAAATTTATTGCCATCACCTGGCTTTTGATCTGGGGTCCTTTCATTTTATTGTTCCTGCTGGTGGGCCTCATCTCCATGGAGGTCTTCGGCGACCTGCCAAGCGTTGAGGAATTGCAGAACCCAAAAAGCAACCTGGCCACCGTGGTATACAGCAGCGACATGAAAATCCTTGGTAAATACTACAAGGAGAACCGTGTGAATGTGAAGTATTACGAGCTTGATCCAGACCTGGTGCATGCGCTCGTTGCCACAGAAGACGCGCGTTTCAAAGACCACAGCGGCATCGACCTGAAAGCCCTGTTCCGCTCGGCCAGCGGCGTGCTCACCGGCAACACAAATAAAGGCGGGGGCAGCACGCTCACACAGCAGCTCGCTAAAATGATGTTTYCCCGGCAGAAGCAGAGCAAGATCAAGATGATCCTGCAAAAAATGAAAGAATGGGTGATCGCCGCGCGCCTCGAAAAAAATTACACAAAAGACGAAATCTTGTCGTTGTATCTCAATAAGTTCGATTTCCTGCACCTCGCTGTGGGCGTGAAATCGGCTGCGCAGATCTATTTTAACCGCAACCAGGACAGCCTGAAAGTTGAACAGGCGGCCATGCTCATCGGGATGGCCAAAAACCCTGCCCTGTTTGACCCCATCAAGCGCCCCGACACCACGCTTCACCGCCGCAACGTGGTAATGAACCAGATGATGAAATACGGCTACCTGTCGCAGGCCGCGTACGACAGCCTGAAAAAACTGCCGCTGGGCCTTGTGTACCGCCCCGAAGATCACAACGACGGACTGGCACCTTATTTCAGGGAATACCTGCGCGAGAATTTCATGCGCAGGTGGTGCGAAACCCACATCAATCCAGAAACAAACAAGCCTTACGATATCTACAAGGATGGCCTGCGCATTTTCACCACCGTTGATTCGCGCATGCAGAAATACGCGGAAGAAGCCGTGACAGAGCACATGGCCGATCTCGAAAAATCTTTCCTGAAAGAATGCAAGAACAAGCGGAATGCGCCTTTTGCCTGGAACGTAACCAAAGATGAGATCGAAAAGATCATGGTCAGCTCCATGAAGCGCAGCGACCGGTACCGCTCTCTCAGGAGCCAGGGCCTCTCGCAGGAGCAGATCACGGCCGAGTTCAAAAAACCGGTGCCAATGACCGTATACAGCCTCCGTGGCGACATCGATACCATCATGAGCCCCTGGGACAGCATCCGTTATTACAAAAGCTACCTGCACACCGGCTTCATGGCTATGGATCCCGGCACAGGCTACGTAAAGGCCTGGGTGGGCGGCATCAATCACAAGCATTTTAAATTCGACCACGTGAAAGTAGGCCGCCGGCAGGTGGGCTCCACGTTCAAAACATTTGTATACGCCATGGCCGTGCAGGAAGGTTATTCGCCCTGCTACCAGTTGCCTTGCGTGAGAACCTGTATTACCGACGGACTGGGCAAACAATGGTGCCCTGATAATGCGGGCGGCGACGAGAGATACGAGAACAAGCTCATTACCCTCAAACTGGCGCTGGCCATGTCTATCAACTACGTGAGCGCCGAGCTCATGAAACGCTTTGGTCCACATGCCATTGTGAACCTGGCCAGGCGTATGGGCATTACCTCGCCTATCGATGAAGTGCCCTCCGTATGCCTTGGTACGCCGGATATTTCGGTATTCGAAATGGTGGCCGCCAATGCCACCTTTGTAAACAAGGGCACCTACACCCAGCCTACTTTTGTAACACGCATCGAAGACAAGAATGGCAAAGTGCTTGAAGAGTTCATCCCCACCACAGAAGAAGTGTTCAACGAAGAAAAGGCCTACGTGATGATCCAACTGATGCGCGGCGTGGTGGATTATGGTACCGGCGCGCGCCTGCGCGGCAAATATGGCCTGCGCAACGAGATAGCGGGCAAAACAGGCACCACGCAAAACAATGCCGATGGCTGGTTTATGGGCCTGACACCGGAGCTGGTAGCCGGCTGCTGGGTAGGTGGTGAAGACCGCAGTATCCACTTTAACACCACTGCCGAAGGGCAGGGCGCTGCCATGGCGCTGCCGATCTGGGGTAAATTTTTCCAAAAGGTATATGCCGATCCACACCTGAAGATCAGCAAGGGCAGTTTCCCGAAACCCGCCACGCTTGGCAATATTGAACTGGATTGCAGCAAGTACGACGAGAAAACGGTAAGGGAAGTGCCTATAGACGATGTGAATTTTGATGAGCCCTGAGCACTTTTCCACTAAGCATGGGGAAACATCTTTTTAAGATGGCTTCTGATGAAAAACCATTATTTTTAGACTTTAAATTTTATTTCAGCTATGATCAACAGAACTGTAAAAAACGCCGAGGAAGCCCTTCACGATGTGAAAGACAACATGACCCTGATGGTGGGTGGCTTCGGTCTCTGCGGAATTCCTGAGAACTGCATCAGCACCCTGGTAAAAAAGGGCGTGAAAGGCCTTACCTGCATCAGCAATAATGCTGGGGTCGACGATTTTGGGCTGGGCCTGCTGCTGCAGACCAAGCAGATCAAAAAAATGATCTCTTCATACGTGGGCGAGAACGCGGAGTTTGAAAGACAGATGCTGAGCGGGGAGCTTGAAGTGGAATTGATCCCTCAGGGTACGCTGGCCACACGCTGCCTGGCGGCAGGCTATGGCATGCCGGCGATCTTTACCCCGGCAGGAGTAGGTACAGAAGTTGCAACAGGCAAGGAGGTAAGGCGTTTCAACTACAACGGCGAGGAAAAAGATTACCTGATGGAATACGCGTTCGACGCGGATTTTGCCATTGTAAAAGCCTGGAAAGGTGATACCGCGGGCAACCTGATATACCGCTCTACGGCACGCAACTTCAATCCTATGATGGCCATGGCCGGTAAAATTACCGTAGCCGAAGTAGAAGAGCTGGTACCTGTAGGTGCGCTCGATCCTGACCAGATCCACACACCGGGCATTTATGTGCACCGGATTTTCCAGGGCGAGAGATATGAAAAGCGTATTGAGCAGCGCACCGTGAGAAAAAAATAAAAAGGCCATATCATTTTTATATCATTTCAATTTTATGTTAGATAAAAACGGAATCGCGAAACGCATTGCCAGGGAAGTAAAAGACGGCATGTATGTAAACCTCGGCATCGGCATCCCTACGCTGGTGGCCAACTATATTCCTGATGGCATCAACGTGGTGCTCCAGTCTGAGAACGGGATCCTGGGCATGGGGCCCTTCCCGTATGAAGGCGAAGAGGATGCCGACCTCATCAATGCAGGCAAGCAAACAGTGACCCTGCTCAATGGCTCCTCTATTTTCGATTCGGCCATGAGCTTCGGTATGATCCGTGCCCAAAAGGTAAATCTTACTATCCTCGGCGCTATGGAAGTGAGCGAACAGGGCGATATCGCCAACTGGAAGATCCCGGGCAAAATGGTGAAAGGCATGGGCGGCGCTATGGACCTGGTGGCCAGCGCACGCAACATTATCGTGGCCATGCAGCATGTAAACAAAGCCGGCGAATCGAAGCTGCTCCCTAAATGCGACTTGCCCCTGACGGGTATCCGCTGTGTGAAAAAGATTGTGACAGAATTGGCTGTGCTCGACATACTACCGCAGGGTGGTTTCCGTTTATTGGAAACCGCGCCGGGCGTGAGCGCAGAGCAGGTTAAAAATGCTACCGCCGGCAGGTTGGTAGTAGAAGGCCAGGTCCCCGAAATGGTCATATAACCTTCCGCATACCGGGCAGCCCATTGATTGCTTAATGGGCTTTTAAAACACGATCCTCTGATGAAAAACACATCCGTTATCAAACCGACTGTGCTGGTGCTGCTGTTTACGGTTGTGTTCTCTTTTTTCACTTTCGAATACTGGCCCACGTGGCAGCGCGGCAAATCCACACCTTTTACATGGGATGTGGAGCTGTATTACAGCTACCTGCCTGCAACCTTCATTCACCACGACCTGTCGTTCAGCTACCCTAATCATTTCCCGATGGCAGTGGAAAACGGGCACAAGATCCCGAAATACACCTGCGGCATGGCCATCATGTATATGCCGTTCTTTTTCCTGGGCCACAAAGTAGCCATCAACCAGCACAGCCCTACCGACGGCTTCTCGGAACCTTACGCCACCTGCATTCACGCGGGTAGCATTTTTTATGTGTTGCTGGGATTGTTCTTCCTGCGAAAAGTATTGCTGAAATATTTCAGCGAAAACATCACGGCTGTATTGCTGGCCGTGGGTTTCTTTGGCACCAATTTATTTTTCTATACACTCGATGAAGGTGAATACTCGCATGGCTACCTGTTCTGCCTGGTTTCCATCTATACCTACCTTGTGATCAGGTGGCACGAGAAAAGCAGCTGGGGCAGGTCTGTTGGCCTGGGCCTGATCCTGGGGCTCATCACGCTCATCAGGCCCACCGACATTGTATACGGGCTCATCTTTATGTTGTATGGTGTGACATCCATGCCATCGTTCGGGCAGAAGATGCGCCTGCTGCTGGAGCACAAATGGAAGATCATGGCTATCGGGCTCTGTGTGTTCCTGGTGTTCCTGCCACAACTGATTTACTGGAAGACCATGACAGGGCATTTCTTTTATTTTTCCTACGGGCAGGAACGTTTTTTCTTCAACGACCCAAAATTTATCCAGGTACTGCTCAGCTACCGTAAGGGCTGGCTGGTATACACACCGGTGATGGTACTTGCCGTGGCCGGGCTTTTTTACCTTGGCCGGTTTGCCCGCGCCTTTGCCGTGGCCATTCCGTTGTTCTTTGTGCTGAACCTGTATATTATCTCCTCGTGGTGGTGCTGGTGGTACGGCGGCAGCTTTGGCATGCGCGCCCTCATCGATTCATACCCACTGATGCTCATTGCCATGGGCGCACTGCTCACACAGGTAGTTAATGTTGGCTCAAAATATGCCTGGCTCGACGCGTTAAAAAAGTACGGTGTCTTCTCATTTATGATGGCCTGTATTTGCCTTAATATCATACAGGTGTTCCAGTACAAAAAGAACATGATCCATTTTGATGCCATGAACAAAGAAGCCTACTGGCAGGTGTTTGACAAGTTTGAGTTCATGAACGACGAGCAGGACAAGTATTATAAATCGCTCGATAAAATAAATTATGAAAAAGCGATGGACGGCTCCGACAGGAATTGACCATGCTGCAAAGCGAGCACCGGGCCGGCATGCCTTTACAACAATCACATAATTATCCTTTTTCCAAAATAGCCTGGTGGCTCATCGCTGCGTTCTGTGCTGTATTTCTCAACCACTTCAGGAATTGGGGGCAAACCGGGCACCCTTTTGTGATGGATGTAGACCAATACTACTCATACCTGCACGCCGCCTTTATAGACCACGACCTCAGTTTTTCTGTCCGCTCCCATCCATACTGGTTCACAGAAACCCCTACCCTGCACTTTGTGCCAAAGGTAACCTATGGCATGAGCCTGTTGTATGCACCGTTCTTTCTGCTGGCTCACCTGTTCGCGGGCGCCGGCACTACAGGCTATGAGCCCATCTATGCCTGGAGCATTCATATAGGCTGTATGCTCTATGGTGCTGCCGGCTTGTGGTATTGCCGCAAAACCTTATTGCTTTGGTTCAGCGAAGGTGTAACCGCTGCGACCCTGCTCTTGTTGTTTTTTGGCACTAACCTTTTTTATTACCTCCTGTCTGAAACGGAGGCCGTGCACATCATGCTTTTCTGCCTGATCGCTGTGTATGTATACCATGTTGCAATGTGGCAGATATCAGGGCTTAAAAAACACTTCCTGGTATTTATGTTTACCGGCGGCATCATGGTGCTGGTAAGGCCTACCGAATGCCTGCTGTTCCTGCTACCGGCGCTGGCGGGAGTCACATCCGCTGATACGCTCAAAGCAAAATTACAGGCCATTGGCGGGCTCAAATGGTGGTTCCCGGTTGGTGTTCTCCTGTTCATACTTCCTGTTATCCCACAGTTGCTGTTCTGGAAAATGCAATCAGGGTCTTTCCTGTTCTTTTCATACGGCAGCAGCGAAAAATTTTACTGGTCGGATCCGCAGCTCTTTAATTTTTTCTTTAGCTTCAGGAAAGGCTGGCTCATCTACACCCCGCTGATGCTCTTCGGCCTCATGGGCTTCATCCCGATGTACCGCTATTGCAAAGCCTGGTTTTACCCGGTGCTGGCATATGTGCTGCTCAACATCTATGTTTCTGCCAGCTGGTGGGACTGGGCTTACGGCGGCTCTTTTGGCATGCGGGTCATGGTACACGTATATGCTGTGCTGGCAATCCCTTTTGCCTGCATGGTGCAATGGGTTTATGAGTTGTACCAGCGCAGCCGGGCTGCCAGTAAAATAACACTGTACGGCCTTTCATGTGTGGCGGGCCTGCTTTGCCTGTTCAATGTTTTCCAGTCCAATCTATACAAACACCATATTATTCACTGGGACAGCATGACAGCGGAGGCTTACCGTTTTGTGTTTCTGAAAAGGACCTATTCTGAGGCAGACAAGCGCTACCTCGAAAGCCTGCTCAGGCATCCAGACTACCAGGCCATGCGGGAGGGCAAACGAAATGAGTGACACGATCCGCATCGCCATCATCATTCCCTGCTACAACGAGCAGGATAATATTCTCCCGTTGTACAGGGAGATCAGCAGCGCGTCTTATCCTGCCCGTTACCAGGTGGTGCCCGTCTTTATAAACGACTGCTCTACCGACCGCACCAAAGAAGTGTTGCAGGAAAACGGGCTCGCACATGTAGACCTGCCCATCAACCTTGGCATCGGTGGCGCCATGCAAACGGGTTATAAATATGCGCTCCGGCATCATTTCGATATTGCCGTGCAAATGGATGGCGACGGGCAGCATCCGCCGGCTGAGCTGACAAAACTGGTAGACCCCATCATAAATGGTGGGGCGGATGTGACGATCGGCTCGCGGTTTCTCACAGGCGAAGGCTTCCAGTCTTCCGCCCTGCGCCGCGCAGGCATCCTGTTCTTCAAATGGCTCAACAAGCGCCTGGTGGGCCTCACCATCCACGACAGTACATCGGGCTACCGGGCACTCAACAAAAAAGCCCTGATGATCGTGAATGATTATTATCCAGACAAATACCCCGAGCCGGAAGCCATTGTGCTGTATGCCATCCATGGGCTGAGCATGAAAGAAGTGCCTGTGACTATGCGGGAGCGGCAGGGCGGGCGCTCGTCCATCCGCGCGTTCAACACCATTTATTATATGGTGAAGGTCAGTTTAGGCACAATATTTCTGTATATTCGTTTAAAATACAATGGAAAACATTTCGATTAGGATCCAGGTCCTGAGCATCATTATCGCGGTGGCCTTCATGCTGGTTATTTTCAGGCTGATCGCCAAAGGCCGCCTGCGCGAGGAATACTCGATCGTCTGGATCCTTTGTACCGCCATTCTCCTGCTGTTCTCCATCTGGCGCAGTGGCCTGGATGTGATCGCCGGCCTGCTGGGCATTGTGTATGCGCCTTCCCTTATTTTCCTGGCCGCCCTGTTTGCCATTGTGGTATTTTTAGTTCACCTCTCCGTGGTGAACTCGAAGCAGCACCAGCAGATCAAAGACCTTAGCCAGGAAATGGCCCTGCTGAAAGAAAAGCTGGGCGCTAAAGAGGAAACCGGGAAATCCTGAACGATGATGAAAAAATATGCCATCATAGTTGCGGGTGGTACCGGGCAAAGGATGCAGGCAGAGCTACCCAAGCAGATGCTCCCGGTACATGGCAAAGCCATTATCATTCACACCATCGAAAAATTCCTGGCCTATGATGCCGCTATTCATCTTATTGTAGCCATCCACGAAAGCCTGGAAGGCACGCTGCTGAACCTGCTGCGCCAACAGGGAATACAAAACCGGGTGCAGCTGGTGCCTGGTGGCAAAACCCGCTTCGGGTCTGTCAAAAATGCCCTGGAAGCTATTGGAGGTGAAGGCGTGGTGGGTATCCACGACGCGGCAAGGCCTCTCGTATCAATCGATACCATTGCCCGCTGCTATGCCGCTGCTGTCCGGAACGGGAACGCGATCCCGGTGGTGGCCATGAACGAAAGCCTGAGAGAAATAAAACCTGGTGGCAGCACTGCGGCAGACCGGAACCGTTATAAAATTGTGCAAACGCCGCAATGCTTCGATGTAGCCCTGATCAAAAAAGCATTTGAGCAGCAAGATTCACCTGCTTTTACAGACGACGCTACCGTGCTGGAATCTGCCGGCGGGCACATCCACCTGGTGGAAGGCAACCCGGAGAACATCAAGATCACGTACCCTGCCGATCTCAAAATAGCCGCCTTATTTTTACAATAGCATGACCACAGAAGATATAGCCGATGCACTGGAGCTCACCGCCAAGCTGATGGAGCTTCATAATGAGAATCCATTCAAAACAAAGGCCATCAGTACCACCGCCTATAAATTATCCAAAACAAGAATAGACCTTGAGGGCCTAACGGTTGAAGACCTGCTGCAAATAGACGGTATTGGCAAAAGTATCGCCGAAAAGATCATTGAGCTGAACACTACCAATACCACCAAAGAGCTGAGCAAACTGATGTCGGAAACACCTGCCGGGCTCATAGAGATCCTCGGGGTAAAGGGCCTTGGCCCAAAAAAGGTGCGCCAGCTGTGGAAAGAGCTGGGCATTGAAAGCACAACAGAACTGTTGTATGCCTGCAACGAGAACAGGCTGGTGGAGCTCAAGGGATTTGGTGCCAAAACACAGGCCGAGATCAAAAAAGCGGTTGAATTCAAACTGAGCAATACCGGCAAATACCATTATGCCTACCTTGAAAAAGCAGCCCTGCAACTGGTGGAAGACCTGAAGAAAAAAACAAGCCTCGTGGCGCTCACCGGCAATATGTACCGGAAAGCGGAAGTAGTGGACCATGTAGAGATCCTGGCAGGTGCGGCTGACATTACGGAAGACAACATTCAAAATCCATCGCAGCTCCCTGTACGCATTATCCATACCACGCCCGACCAGTTTTATGAGAAGCTGGTGGAAACATCCTCTGCACCCGGCCACCTCGAAGGCATTGGTTTCAGCACCCTTCCAAAAAAAGCCTATTCGTCGGAGCAGGAAGTGTATGCCGCGCTCAACAGGCAATACGTGGAGCCCGAATTGCGTGAAGGTTTGTTTGAGCTGGAAAAAGCGGCCGCTTTCCAGCTGCCGGAGCTCATCCGCTTTTCCGACATCAGGGGCGCGCTGCACAACCATAGCACCTACAGCGACGGGATGCACAGCCTCGAAGAAATGGCCACATACTGCAAGGCATCGGGCTACCAGTACCTGGGCATCTGCGATCATTCTCAGACAGCCGTGTATGCGCAAGGGCTGAAACCTGAAAGAATTATTGAACAGCACGAAGAAATAGACAGGCTCAACAGCAAACTGGCACCTTTTAAAATATTCAAAGGCATCGAAAGCGATATCCTCGGCGATGGTTCACTCGATTACCCTGAGGACATTCTCAGGTCATTCGATTTTATTGTGGCTTCTGTGCATGCCAATTTAAAAATGGACATGGATAAAGCGAATACCCGCCTGATCAGGGCCATTGAGAATCCACACACCACCATCCTCGGGCATCCTACAGGGCGCCTCCTGCTGGGCCGACCGGGCTATCCTATCGATCACAAAAAGATCATCGACGCCTGCGCGACCAATGGCGTGGCCATAGAGCTGAACGCCCACCCCTACCGCCTCGATATCGACTGGCGATGGATTCCCTATTGCCTCGAAAAGAATGTAATGGTCTCTATCAACCCCGACGCGCACCAGAAAGAAGGCTTTCACGATATGTACTACGGTGTGTGTGTGGCACGCAAAGGTCTTTTAACAAAAGAGCGCTGCCTCAACGCGCTCGACCTTGCAGGGTTTGAAAAATACCTGGCCGCAAGGAAATAGCCCTTCCCTGTGCCGGCAGGTTAGGCCTGCGCATACATTGTTTTTTACGGTGATACTCTTATCTTCGTATTTATGCCGATCATCAATTCCATCGCATCATGGTTCATGAAAAAACGCATGCACCAGATCGAGCTGTTCATGAAATACCCGCACGAGGTACAACAGGAATGGCTGCTGCGCCTGACGGAAGATGCCGGGCAGACCGAATTCGGCAAAAAATACAGCTTTCACAATATCAGGAACTATGAGCAGTTCAAACGGCAGGTGCCTTTGCAGGATTATGAAAGCCTGAAACCGTATATAGAACGCACCAGGCGTGGCGAGCAGAACCTGCTCTGGCCCAGCGACATCAAATGGTTTGCCAAGAGCAGCGGCACCACGGACAAAAGTAAGTTCATCCCGGTGAGCGAGGAGTTTCTTGATGGCTGCCACTACAACGGCGGGCGTGATATGGTAACACTGCACTGTGTCAACAACCCCGAAACGCGCCTGTTCACCGGCAAAAACCTGGCGCTCGGGGGCAGCTTCAAAACCGACGAATT
>BFBZ01000029.1_pt35 | contig 13306 bp, 14 predicted proteins | sample 1888401 | NCBI WGS metagenome assembly BFBZ01 (sample SAMD00112614, study PRJDB3348) | symbiont metagenome | host: Chara braunii | reverse complement strand
AGCGCGTGGGGATGGTCCAGAGAATGGCGCGCGCCGTGCTGGTCCTGTCTCTTATACACATCTAGATGTGTATAAGAGACAGGGACTGCGCCACCGCGAAATCGGTCTCGATGAAGAACGAACGCGAGGTGTCGATGGTGAGGCCGACGAAGTCGTAGTTGATGACGCTCATCAACTGGTCACGCGTCATGTCGGAGAAGAAGCTGAAGGGCAGGGAGTCGGCCGCGATCGGCGCGCCGTTGTTGGTGATGAGGTTGGCTAGCTGTGCGCCCAACGCGATATCCGAAGCAGGATTGGCCGGATCATAATTGATATCCGCCGTCAGAACGTTGAGCAAAATGACTGTTTTTGTCTGCCCCGGAGCCACCGTGATCGGATACTGCCATTCCGGGTTGTTGTTGCCATCGGCGTGAACCATGTTCGCGACGGTCTTGGTATAGGCGTTGTTGCCAAAAATATGGGTAATGACGGCACCGGATGAAACGCCGTTCTGGTCGGACGTCAGCCAGAGGTTGCCAGTGCTCGACAGATTGTTGCCCGAGCTTGAATTCACCCACTTGGTGTTGCTGCTGGACCTCAGGTTGTTGAAATAGGAAAACGTGCCGGTGATCGGCGCGGCGGTCGGGTTGGTGATGGTGTCGACCCAGCGCGCGGCATTGGCGACGCCCGCGTTGGCGAACGTCACGGTGATGGGGGTGGATCCGCCATCATTGCCATGGGTGACATCGACCTGGCGCGTCACCGTCAGCCCGCCAAAGTTGGCGACGGTGCTGCCGCCCTGGCGGAAGCCGATGCCGCCGTAGCCGCGATAGGCTTCGGTGGCCCGGACGCCGGTGACGGGGTGCCCCTTGGTGCCCACGGCCTGCGCGCTCGCTGACGAAATGGCCCCTGGGCCCGAGCTGGTGGTCTGGAAGCCGCCGGGCAGCACGATGGTGCTGTTCGGCTGGCCCTGGCCGGGGCCGTGATAGGTGCGGAAGCTGCCGGTCTTGAAGTTCGTCGGCGGACCGCCGAAAGCCGGGTTGGTGACGTCGTTTGACGCTGCGCCATTGACGAAGAAGTGGAACAGCTGCTGTTCGGCATGGCTGGGTTTGACGAGCATCGCCAAAGTGGCCAGCGAGGCGCACCCATAAAGCGTGGCCCGATGGGCGGCTGACATTTTCACGCGACGCCTCAAAAATCTTCAAAAACGCGGACCGAAAAAGCCCGGTAAAATATCCAATGTGGCCTTATTAGCAGTTTTGCAGCAAAAGACTGTTGCGGAATGGACACGTTAAGACATCATTGGCACATCAGGCGCGTCCGGCCGGGCGTGGCGATGGCGAAACAGCACGAATGACCGCAAATGGCCGGAACCAAGCGAGATCCAAAGAAAGCGCCGCCGCTGGATCCGGAAACCCTGACAAAGTTTCTTGAACGCGCGACCGAGCTCCATGGCCAGGGCCGTTTCGACGAAGCCGCGCGACACTATGAGCACGTTCGGACGCGCAACCCGGATGTGCTGGCGGCGCCGTATTTCCTGGCGTTGATGGATATCGAAGCCGGCTATCTCGAGCGCGCGCTCGAAGACCTGCGTTTTGTCACCCGCCAGGATCCAGGCTCGTTCGAGGGCGTGTTTGCGCTCGCCTATACGTTCGAGGAACTGGGCCAATGGCAGCAAGCCGCCAACGCCTACCGGCGCGCCTGGGCGATCAGGCCGGACAGCACAGCGGCGCGCTTCTCGCTGGCCCATGCGCTGGAAATCCTCGGCCAGCTCGACGAGGCGATTTCGTTGTACCGCGAACTCGCCGAACTGCCGCCAGTGCGCCTGCGCGCGCTGATCGGGATTGCGCGATTGAGGCCCTCGGCCACGACACCAGCGGAGAATGCCGAACTGGCCGCCGCGGCATGGAATGCTGAAACGCCGGTTGGAACGCGGATCGGGGTGCTGTTTGCCCTCGGCGAGACCCTCGAAGCCTCGCGGCAATATGACGAGGCCTTCGCGGCCTTTCTCGAAGCCAACCGCCTGCGCCGCGCCGATCTCGTGGAGGCCGTCGACGAGCCCCCGGTCGTCGAGATTGCGCCACCAGGTTCGCGGGCGAAAGCCAATCATCCCGACGCGGTGGCGCACGGCCATGCCGATGTTATCGCCAAGCAGAAACGCATCTTCACGCCGCAGTTCCTTACGCGCCATGCCGGCAAGGGCCACGGCAGCGCCGCGCCGATCTTCATCCTGGGCATGCCGCGCTCGGGCTCGACGCTGATCGAGCAGATCCTGTCCAGCCACGGCAAGGTTGCCGGGCTCGGCGAAAGCCCGGCGGTCTGGCGCACCATCGCCAACAGGTTTCCCAACGCCGCCGAACCGGCGGCGGACGACGATCCGGCGTTTTTCCGCACGCTCGCGGACAGCTATCTCGCCAGGCAGCGCGCCGCCGGCTGGAGCAAGGCGCCATTCCTGGTCGACAAGATGCTCGGCAACTACATCAACATCGGCATGATCCATCTGATGTTTCCGAATGCGATCATCCTGCACAGCGTCCGCGATCCCGTCGACACCTGCCTTGGCTGTTTTCGCCAGCTGTTCCGCAGCGGCAACGAGACGACCTACGATCTGCGCGATGTCGGCGCGCAATATGTGCGATATCGCGAGATGATGGCGCATTGGCAGACGGTGTTGCCGGGCCGCGTCGTCGACGTGGTGCACGAGGAGTTTGTCACCGATCCGGACCGGAAAATCCGCTGGCTGATCGAGGACGCCTGCAACCTGAAATGGGACGACAATTGCCTGCGTTTTCACCTGACAAAACGCGCGGTTCGTACCGCGAGCGTGGCCCAGGTGCGGCAGCCGATATTCAGCAGCGCGTTGCAGCGCTGGCGAAAATATGCCGCTCACCTCGGCCCTCTGCTGGACGCGCTTGGCCCCTATGCGCCGCGGTAGTGCGAGGTTCGAAAGGGACCGGTTCAGGCCCGCTCATTCCTTCATCCCGCTCACTCGTTCTTGATGAACAACTTCAGCGACAGGCCCAGCAGCATCGAGACCATCATGAAGCCTGCCAGCGTCAGCAGGCCGGCATCGTAGGAGCCGGTGGCGCCGCGGGTCCAGCCCATAATGGAGGGGCCGACAAAGCCGCCGAGCGTGCCGACCGAATTGATGAAAGCAAGTCCGCCGGCGGCGCCGATGCCGGAGAGGAAGCGCGTGGGGATGGTCCAGAGAATGGCGCGCGCSGTGCTGGTGCCGACCAGCACCGCGGTGAGCCCCAGGAAGGGAATGATGAAGGTCGGCGCATAGACCGCCACCAGCATGCCGGCCGACGACAGCAGGCAGGTGTAGATGAGGTGGTCGATCTTCCGACCAGAGCGATCGACCACGCCGGCCCAGAAGATCATCGCGACGCAGGCGATGAGTGCGGGGACGGCGGCGAGAAAGCCGACGGTGAAGTTGGAAAAATTCTGCGCCTTGAGGATCAGCGGCAGGAAGATGGTCACGCCATAGGAGCCGACCAGGAAGGTGAACTGGTTCAGCGCCAGGATCAGGACGCGGGGGTCTTTCAGGGTTTGCCAGAGACCGTGGCGTTCCCTTTCCTTCTTCTCCGAACCGATGCGCGCGGCGACGATGGCCTTCTCCTCGTCGCTGAGCCATGAGGCCTCCTGCGGCCGGTCCGAGAGCCAGAACAGGAAGAGGACGCCGACGATCACGGCGGGAAGACCCTCAAACAGGAACAGCCATTGCCAGCCGGCGACGCCGAGCCACTGGTCGAGTTCGAGCAGCAGGCTCGACACCGGGCCGGCGACAAAGGTGGAGGCGGGGATGCTGATCAGAAACCACGCATAGATGCGGGCGCGGTATTCCGCGGGAAACCAAAGCGTGAGGTAGAAGGCGGCGCCGGGAAAGAAGCCGGCCTCGGCGGCGCCCAGCAGGAAACGCAGGCCGTAGAAGCTGTACGGGCCGACCGTGAGCAGGGTGGCCATCGAGATCAGCCCCCAGCTGATCATGATCCGCGCCAGCCAGCGCCGCGCGCCGAACTTGTACAGTGCGATGTTGCTGGGCACCTCGAACAGGCAGTAGCCGGCGGACAGGATGCCGACGCCGAAGCCGAACTGCGCCGGCGTCAGCCCCACGTCCTTGATCATGGTGAGGCCGGCGAAGCCGACATTGTTGCGGTCGATGAAATTGATGATGTAGGCGAGGCTGAGCAGCGGCAGGATGCGCCAGGCGATCTTGGCGAACACCACCTTTTCCCGCGCGCTCAGGTCGGCGAGTGACGGCGGCGCGGAAGCCACGGGTTGGGCGATGCTCATGGTTTCGTTCCCTAATATTTTTTGCTTATAAACTTAAGTGATCCGTCATCCTGAGGTGGCCATGCGAAGCATGGCCCTCGAAGGACGACGGCCGGGGCGTTGGGGCCGTCGTCCTTCGAGGCGCGCAAGAGCGCGCACCTCAGGATGACGGATCACGTCGCTCGATTCTCACTTCATCTCACTCTATCTCCGCATACGCTCCGCCACCAATTGCCCGAACGCCGCGGTGCCGAGGCTGCCGCCGACATCCCGCGTCGCGTGTCCTTCGGCGATCACGGCGGCGACCGCGGCGTCGATGGCGCGTGCGGCGTCGACAAAATGCGGCTGCTGCTTGCGCGCGCCGTGCCATTCCAGCAGTTGCGCGGTGGAGAGGATCAGCGAGGTCGGGTTGGCGATGTCGCGCCCGGCGATGTCGGGGGCGGAGCCGTGGGCCGCCTGCGCCATGGCGTGGTCGAGGCCGGCGTTGAGCGAGCCGCCCAGGCCAAGGCTGCCGGAGAGTTCGGCGGTGAGGTCCGAGAGGATGTCGCCGAACATGTTGGTGGTGACGATGACGTCGAAGCGGGCGGGATCGCGCACCACGTGGGCCATCATGGCGTCCACCAGGATCTCGTCGACCGCGAGGCCGGGATACTGCGCCGCCGCGGCGCGGCAGATGTCCAGGAACATGCCATCCGCTATGCGCAGCACATTGGCCTTGTGCACCACCGTGAGGTGCTTGCGCCGGCGCACGGCGAGGGCGCAGGCGGCATGCGCGATGCGCTCGCAGCAGAGGCGGGTGATGCGCCGCAGTGAAATCACCACGTCCGGCGTCACCAGCATCTCGCTGCCGCCCTGTTCGAGATTGCGGTCGGCATAGAACCCCTCGGTGTTCTCGCGCACCACGATGAGATCGAAGTCGCCGACCGGCGCCTTCAGGCCCTTGTAGGTGCGGGCGGGGCGGATGTTGGCGAACAGGTCGAGCGACTTGCGGAAGAACTTTGACGGGTTGATCTCGCCCTTGGCCTCATCCTTGAAATCGAAGGTGGCGGTGGGGCCGAGGATGAAGCCGTCGGCGCGCCGCACCGTGTCCAGCAGGTCCGGATGCACGGTGGTGCCGTGTTTGGCGAGACTGGCGTGGCCGACATCATGCTCAGCGAGATCGAGTGTGAGGCTGTGGCGGGCTGCAGCGGCGTCGAGCACCGCCAGCGTGGCGGCGGTGATTTCGGGGCCGATGCCGTCACCGGGAAGAACAACGAGTTTCATGACTGGGACTTTGCGTTGGAGATTAGAGGGAGGGAGTGAGGCCGACACTGGCGCTTTCCGCGCGCAGCATCTCGAGATCGGCGGGCGCGATGATCAGGCCGTCGCGGCGGCGCTTGTCGGCGAGCCGCGCCTCGGGTTCGCCGGGCATCAGGATCTCGTCATAACCGGCGGCGCGCGGCGTGGCCTTGGCGCGCGTCACCAGTTCGTCCATGCGCGCGGCATAGGCGCCCTCGGGCGCGAACAGGTCCGGCTTCAGCGCCATGAAGAAATGACCGACGTTCTGCGGGGTCTCGAAATCCTTGTACTGGTTGCGGACCTCGCCGCCGAATGCCGCGCCCGACATGACGCCGGCGAAGGCTTCCATCATCAGCGACAGGCCCGAGCCCTTCGGCCCGCCCACCGGCAGCACGATGCCGCTATAGCCGGCCTCCGCGTCGGTGGTCGGCTGTCCCTGCGGATCGAGCGCCCAGCCCAGCGGAATCGGTTCGCCGCGATCGGCCGCGCGCCGGATCTTGCCGCGCGCCGCCACCGACGTCGCCATGTCCAGCAGCAGCGGTGTGGGGCCGGGGGCGGCCATGGCGAACGGGCTGGTGCCGAGGAAGGGGGTGCGTCCGCCCCAGATCGGCATCGCCGGCGAGGCGTTGGTCATCACCATGGCCGCCATGCCCTCGCTCAATGCCTGTTGAAGATAGCAGGCCGCCATGCCGAAGTGATTGCTGTTGGATGCGAACACGATGCCGACGCCGAACTGCCGCGCCCGCGTGATCGCCTCGTTCATGGCGCGCGTCGCCACCAGGAAACCCATGCCGTTGCCGCCGTCGAGCCGCGCCACCACGGGCGTGGGCTGTGTCAGCACCATCTCGGGACGCGGCGCCACCAGCTTCTCGCGCAGCCGCCTTGTGTAGATCGGCACCCGGGTTATGCCGTGCGAGGAGACATTGCGCAGATCGGCCTCGACCAGGCACTCGGCGACGCGATCCGCATCGGTCTGCGCCAGCCCGTGCGCGGCGAAGATCGCGGCAACAGTCAGTTCGAGGCGGACAGGAGAGACGGGCTTGGCTGGATCGGTCATGTATCCTCCTGTGAGGCGCATTGTCAGCGCGCTTGCTTTTTGTGTATCGTTGTATACAACTACATGCAACTAAATTCATTAACCCATTCGCGTCAAGGTGCGGATCGAGAGACTGATCCGGAGGAGAGGCCATGCCGTCGCAGGCCGACGCCAAACCGAGCGACACATCGCTGAGCGTCCGCGCGTACGAGACGATCTTCACCGACATCCAGATCGGCCGCCTGCGGCCGGGGACGCTGATCCGGGAGGCGGAACTGACGCTGTCGCTCGGCATGAGCCGCACGCCGGTACGCGAGGCGCTGCAGCGGCTGCAGGCCGACGGCCTCATTGTTCTGGAAGCGCAGCGCGGCGCCCGCATCGTCAAGCTGACGCGCCAGGAGATCACCGAGCTGTTCACCGCGCGGGAACTGGCCGAGGCGGATGCGGCCTCGCTTGCCGCGCGATTTGCCGGCGATGCCGATATCGGCTTCATGCGCCAGGTCCATGCGCTGGAGGAGAAATCCCAGCGCGATCTCACCGCCGGCGTGGCCTACAACCAGCAACTGCACCGGGCGATCCACGAGTGTTCGCGCAACCGCTATCTCATCGCGCACCTGAAGAACGTGACGGCGCTGCGCGCGCTGGCCGGCCACACCACCCGGCGCAACGCCGGCCGCACCAGGGAGGCCCTGACCGAGCACCGCGCCATCATCGATGCGATCGAGAGCCGGGATTCCGAATTGGCCGAACGGCGCATGCGCGAGCACATCCGCGCCTCCCACCGCTTCGTGCTCGCCAGCCAGATCGAGGAGCAGCGGCATGGGGGGTGAGGGGCGGACTAAGTTGTTGGCCGTCATTCCGGGGCGGCGCAAAGCGCCGAACCCGGAATCTCTCTTTGTCGACGTTGGTGGACGCTCGTCGCAGGCTTCGAGATTCCGGATAGCCGCTCCGCGGCTTCCGGAATGACTCAAGAGGACGCCGCGATGTCTCCCGGCTCTCGAACACCGGTCCCGGTGCTCGGCGTTTTCCATTCCGATCCCGGCTTTGTCCTTCCCGCCGGCGCCTGCGACTGCCACGTCCATGTGTTCGAACCGGAGCGCTATCCGCTGGCCGCGCATCGCACCTACACGCCGGCGACGGCGACGATTGCGGATTTGACTCGGTTTCTGGATGGCCTGGGATTGGGCCGGGTGGTGCTGGTGCAGCCGAGCCCGTACGGCACCGACAACCGCCTGCTGCTGCAGGCGCTCGCGGCGCTGGGGCCGCGCGCCCGCGGCGTCGCGGTGATCGCGCCGACGGCTGCGGATGCCGACCTGCGGGAGATGCACACGGCCGGCGTTCGCGGCGCGCGGCTGAACCTGGAAACCTTCGGCGACAGCGACCATGGCGTGATCGCGGACACGCTGACACGAACCGCCGCGCGGATCGCCGGTCTTGGCTGGCACATCCAGATCCATGCGCGGCTGCCGCTGGTGGCGGGGATCGCGCCCGTGCTGGCGCGGTTGCCGGTGCCGGTCGTGCTCGACCATTTCGCCTATGCGCCGCTCGACGTGAGCGGGCGTGCGGATTTCGACGCGCTGCTGGGCCTTTTGGCCAGCGGCAAGGCCCATGTGAAGCTCTCGGCCGCGCATCGCATCGGGGTGACTGATCATGGCGACGAGGCGAGGGCGCTGGTGCGCGCGCTGATCGCGGCCAATCCCGCGCGCCTGCTCTGGGGATCGGACTGGCCGCACACCGGCAGCGGGCCGCGCGCGCTGCGCCGTCCCGATCGCGTCGAGCCGTTCGAACCGGTCGACGACGGCCTTGCGCTGCRCCGGCTCGCCCGCTGGACTTCGGACGACGAACGCGCGCACATTCTGGCCGGCAATCCGGCCGGCCTCTACGATTTTGCGGGATCTCTCACATGAACATCGGCGGCTACACCATCGACATCCTGATCCAGGGCTTTCCCGGCAAATCGGTGTGCCATGGCGGCCTCGGCTGGAGCACCATTGCGCTGCTGCGCGGCCACGGCCGCACCGCGGTGATCGACACCGGGAATTTCGGCATGCGCAAGCTGCTGATCGACGGGCTTGCGCAGCGCGGCGTGCGCCCGGCCGATGTCACGGATGTGCTCCTCACGCATTCGCACTACGATCATGCGGTGAACTGGACGCTGTTCCGCCACGCCCGCATCGTGATCGGCGAGACCGAGATCACCTGGGCGGTGGAAGAGCCGTGGGGCAAGACGCCGGTCGCCGAGCTCTATGCCAATGCGCTCTTGACCTGGCCGACGGCGGTCAGGGTGAACGATGGTGATGACGTCCTTCCGGGCGTCACCGCCCATCTCGGCCCCGGGCACACGCCGGGCTGCCTGATCTTCCGCGTCGCCGGCGACGAGAACGACGTGATCTTCACCGGCGACGCCGCGAAAAATCGCGCGGAGCTGATCTCCGGCGATACCGACATGACCTACGACGCCGCGATCAGCCGCGCCACCATCGCCGCGATCTGGCGGATGTGGCGCGAGAAGCCGGGCACGATCGTGGTGCCTGGCCATGACATCCCCATGCGGATCGAGGGCGACGAGCCGCGCTACCTCGGCACACGCCAGGCGATGCTGAAGGCGTGGTTCGGCCGCGACATGACAACGATGACGGAGATCGATCTCACGGGCGGTAACGCTGGCTAACGACAGGGCCATCGCCGCGATCAAACGGAGCTGGGTGGTCTTCGGCTCAGAAATCCATTCCGCCCATGCCTCCGCCCGGCGCGGCTGGCGGCGTCCCGGTGGCTTTCCTGGGGAGATCGCCCACCAGCGCTTCGGTGGTGACCAGCAGCCCAGCGACGGAGGCCGCATTCTGAATCGCCGCGCGGACCACCTTGGTGGGGTCGATGATTCCCCGGCTCACTAGATCCGCATAGTTTCCGGCCGCGGCGTCATATCCGAAATTGTAGCCCGGCGTGGCCGGTTCTTCGGAAGAGGCCCGCTTCGCCTTGGCGAGGACGGAGAACCTGTGAACCATGGCATCATCGGCGATGATCTTTAGCTGGTCGTGGGTCGCGCCTGCTTTCAATCCTTCCGTCCAATACGCATCGGGAAGCGCTTCGGGGCGTTCGAGGTCGAACGCCGCAATCTCCTCGGGCACATTGATCTGGTGCTCGCTGGCGATATCGCCCAGCGTCAGTCTGGCGTCACGCCAGGAATTCGTCATCGCAGTTTGAAGGTTCGGTTTCACGCCGGACAGAATTTTTCCGACCACGACCGAACCGTCCTCGCCGGCGTTGATGGCGATCTGGCGGGCCGGAGCGGAAAGCGCCCTGCGGACGATCTCGACGCCGGTCTTCTGGTCGTCGTTCTGGGTCTTGATGCGCTTGAGCTGCTCGGAGGCCCGCAGCAGGGCGACGCCGCCGCCCGGCAGGATGCCTTCCTCGACGGCCGCNCGGGTCGCGTGAAGCGCGTCGTCAACACGATCCCTGCGCTCACGGACTTCGACCTCGGTGGCGCCGCCGACGCGGATCACCGCGACGCCGCCCGCGAGTTTGGCCAAGCGCTCCTGCAGCTTCTCACGGTCGTAGTCCGAGGTGCTGTCCTCAATCTGGGCCTTGATCTGCGAGACCCGCGCCTCGATGTCGGCCTTCTTGCCTGCGCCGTTGACGATCGTGGTGTTGTCCTTGTCGATCATCACCTTTTTGGCGCGGCCGAGCATCTGCAGCGTCACATTCTCGAGCTTGATGCCGAGATCCTCGGAGATCAACTGGCCGCCGGTGAGGATCGCGATGTCCTCCATCATGGCCTTGCGGCGATCGCCGAAGCCGGGCGCCTTGACGGCGGCAACCTTCAGGCCGCCGCGCAGGCGGTTGACGACGAGGGTGGCGAGCGCTTCGCCCTCGACGTCCTCGGCGACGATCACCAGCGGTTTGTTGGTCTGCACCACGGCCTCGAGCAGCGGCAGCATGGCCTGCAGGCCCGAGAGCTTCTTCTCGTGCAGCAGAATGTAGGCGTCGTCCAATTCGACAATCATCTTGTCGGCGTTGGTGATGAAGTACGGGGAGATGTAGCCGCGGTCGAACTTCATGCCTTCGACGACGTCGAGTTCGGTTTCCAGCGACTTGGCTTCCTCGACGGTGATGACACCCTCGTTGCCGACCTTCTTCATGGCGTTGGCGAGGAACCGGCCGATCTCAGCGTCGCCGTTGGCCGAAATGGTGCCGACCTGGGCGATTTCCTCGTTCGAGGTGACCTTCCTGGAGTTCTTCACGAGGTCCGCAACGACGGCTTCGACCGCGAGGTCGATGCCGCGTTTCAGATCCATCGGGTTCATGCCGGCGGCCACTGACTTGGCGCCTTCGCGCACGATGGCCTGGGCCAGCAGTGTGGCGGTCGTGGTGCCGTCGCCGGCCTGATTGGCCGACTTTGAGGCCACTTCGCGCACCATCTGGGCGCCCATGTTCTCGAACTTGTCGTCGAGCTCGATCTCCTTGGCGACGGTGACGCCGTCCTTGGTGATGCGGGGGGCGCCGAACGACTTGTCGAGCACGACATTGCGGCCTTTCGGCCCGAGCGTTACCTTCACCGCATTGGCGAGAACGTCGACGCCGCGCAGCATCTTGTCGCGGGCGTCGACGCCAAATCGGATGTCCTTGGCGGCCATCAGTTTCCCCCATCCATCTTGAAATAGACGTTGGACAAGTAGCGAGCTGTGTGATCGATCAGCAATTCCTTCGTGGTGATGAAGGCGTGTCCGACGGAGGTTCCCTGAAGCATCGCGGCGGTGTCGCGCACCTTCTGGACACTCTCGGAAAGTTTGTCCGTATCCCGATCGGTGACAAACCAGATTTCGTATCCGATCCTGCGATGCAGCGCGTCGGCATTGACTTTGGTGGCTCGCGAGAGCTGCCGGATGTGGTTGCGGAACGTCGTCAGCTTGTCACCGAGCTCGAGCGAGCCGTCCTGTTTTGGCAAAGCGTCGATGATGATGCCCGCAAGCGAGTCGAGGCGTTTTTCCTTGAGCAGTTCTTCCGGACCGAGCAGGACGGGCTCGACATAGATCTTGAACGTCTTGAGCAGGGCGGCTCCGACGGCCGGCGGCTTGGTCTTCTTGGCTTCCTTCATGATCTCGGGAAATGATTGCCCGAACAACGACCAGTCCTTGGGACTCTGGCCGTCAAGCACGGCAAAAAAAAGCGGAACATCTTCTGCCACATTATTCTCCCAACAACACCTTCACCGCCGACAATAAATCCACGTTATCGCTATCGCGCAGACCGCCAAGCGTTCCCTTCGGCCTTGCTTTCAGGACGCCATCCAGGAGCCCGGCAGCCTTCGACACCTTCCTGGCGAAGTCGAGATCGTCGTCCCGCAATTCGCGGACCAGGAGCTTGGCGGCACTGTCGACCAGTCCCTTCAACAGCACTTCAAGTCGTTCGAACTCGATATCACTGACGTCGGTCTGGCCACGAAAGATCCGCCGGATCAGCGGCTGCGCCCGGCTCATGGTCCCGGCAAAGTCGAGGGTGTCCTGCGGCGGAGCCTTCCAGAGGCCGGAAAACAGCAGCACCGCGGTCAGTCCGGCTTCGCCGATGAACAACACCCGGAAGACACGGGTCCATTCGTGGACCGTCGCGGCGGACACTTGTCGTGCATGAAGCCAGTCCAGGCCGCCATCCACAAGGGTGTGAAAATCGGGAACCGGTGCCCCTTTGAACGCGCAATGCGTGATCGCCCAGCCAGCCGTAAACAGCAGCGACAGCGCGGCAAAGCTCATCAGGATCGGCCGCAGGGCGTTGCGCATCCTGAGATAATCGCCGCGGGCGTGCAGATAGAAAAAGCAGGCATTCATCGCCGAGACGACAAAAGCCAACGACAGAAACCCGCTCGCGGACAGCTGAAGCGTCGTATAGTCCTTGAAGAAGGTGAACCGGGGCACCTCGAACAGGCCCAGGATCGCGACGGCGACGAGCGCGATTCCGCCCGCGATGGCGTGCGTCCGGACCGTCGGCCACCAGAACCAGTTGCGCATGCACTTTATCAACTTGATCAGCATCGGGACGGGCCTGCACTTCAGGAGTGTATCAAGTTCGTCCTGCATTCCTAGTCCGCTCCGGGTACCTTCAGGCAAAAAGTGACTTCAGGCGCAAATTGATCGTCCATGACGCCAGACGCAGGGGCCGCCGGTCCGATCCGCTGCGGCATGTCCAGGGCGACGATATCGCGCGCTTCATGCTGACCAACGGCACGACGCTGGCCGCGCTGCTGGACAGCGACTCCAACCCGCGCAACATCCGCAAAGGCCGCAGATCGGGTCGCGCCGATCGAGTGGGACGAGTCGCATGTTGACGTCCCCGATTTCGACCTGGTGCTGCCACACAACGCCGACGGTCTCGACGGCGGCGCGCATGACATCGCCGCGCAAGCATCGGCCGCATGGGAAGCCGCCGTCTGCTGGGACGACCCGTTCGCGATCAAGCGGCTTGCCCAAGTTCGAGTGGTCTGAGGAGCGGCTCGACGACCGCTGACTTTGTCTGTTGGTTGGTGTCCGTTTCGGTCCATAAAGCGCCGAAGCTAGGAGCGGAGCCATGAGCATTTGCTGCCGAACAAGCTGCGTGGCGTTCGCCTCCGGGATGAGCGCAGCACCGGCCCATCCCTTGATTTTGCGCGGTCTCCGTGGTAACAGCAGATCATGATCATCGTCGTGCGCATCGTGAACCGTAAACATATGACCCGCTCTCGCTGGGCCATGGACGGAGTCGCGCGCT
>BFBZ01001801.1_pt1 | contig 13311 bp, 14 predicted proteins | sample 1888401 | NCBI WGS metagenome assembly BFBZ01 (sample SAMD00112614, study PRJDB3348) | symbiont metagenome | host: Chara braunii | reverse complement strand
GACTACTATTTCTCGGCGAACAATACGGCGGTGCTGAACTCCTCGGGCCTGGCGGCGATCGCCGACGGCTGGTCGGCCCGGCTCGCCGCGGGCCTCGGCGTCGCCCTCACCGGCGGTGCGCGCATGTCGCTCGACACCGAACTGGGTGGCATCGGTTCAGCCACCTATCGCTGGACCCTGCGCGGCAAGGTCGCCGCGCCCTTCTGAGATCGGCCCTGCGCACCACAGCAAGGCAAGCCCGCCGGACCCTCCGGCGGGCTTTTTCTTGGGCCGTTGGACGTGCAGGAGATCAGCGATTGCTCCACAACCCGATCAAACGGGCGAGGATCGGGCGCGTCAGCTGGTTGTCGGTGCCGGCGACCGCAATGATGGCGATGCCGCGTTGCGGCAGGCAGTAGATCGCCGCCAGCTCGTTGCCGCTGGTCAGGCCGAATACCGAGGCCGGTGCGTCGGGCATGGCCTGCAGCCCGGCCTGGCTGATCGCCGTGCGGCCCGCCGCCCGGCATTCGTCGAGCGTCGCGCCCGTGCGCAAGGGCACCTCGTTCATGCTGAGCCCGGTCGCCAGGACCGGTGCCGGCAGGAACCCAAGGGGAATGGCGAGGCCGAGAACCATGGACAGCTTATGCACGGGCGTCCTCCCGATCTGATCGTCCGGTTTCCGATCGGCCTGGTGGCCTCTCGGCAGGCCGCGGCCCGATCCAAAGCTCTCGACGGCAGAGGCCCGAGAGACAGCCAGAGCATGCCCTGCACCGGGACGAATGCAAGGTCTGGTCCGCCCGAGACGGGACGAAACCCATCCGGCAAGGCACGGGCCCCCGTCGCTGCCGCTCAGGTCGGGGTCTGTGCCGTCGTGACCCGGAAACAGGAGGCGGTGATCGAACGCAGGTTGTCGTCGACCTTGTATTTCTCGAGGCGGTTCTTTTCTTCGGCCTCGCAAGCCTGAACCGATGCCATGGGATCGACCGTATGGACATATTGCCCATCGGCGAACATCAGAAACATGAACAAAAAGACTTGCCCTGTTGCCATTGCCACGCCTTTCATCATCGCGCCGGCCATCGTTCTACAGCAAGCGCGCGCCGCCGGTAACGATTTCAAAGCAATATCGATGCCGCGGCTGTGGACATCCCCGGCCAATACTTGCCTCCGGTTAGGCCTGGCGCTTGACTTTCAACCAGAGGAAGAGCGGCAGGCGCATCCAGCGCGCCATCGAAACGTCACTTGCGGCGACTTCCGGCCGAGGTTCCCGCAGCCTGGTGATGGCGAGCCCCGCCCCCTCCATAGCTTCGGCATAGGCTTCGAGCGGCTGCGACCAACCGGCGAAATCCATCCTCAGGCCGTCGCGCTCCTCGGTACCCTCGAACCGCTCCCGGTCGAAATAGGAACCCTCGACCACGAAGGGCGCATCCGGCCCAAGGCCGGCGAAACGACCGCGGTCACAGAACGGATGGACCAGGGAGATCATCACCTCGCCACCTGGCGCCAGCACCCGCGCGATCTCGCCGCAGGCGGCCGGCACGTCCTCCACATCCATGAGAACGTTATAGGCGACGACCAGATCGAAACTGCCGTCATCGAATGGCAGTGCCGCCGCCGGCGCGACGGCGTAGCGATCGGCCGACCGAGCCGCGGCCGCGGCATCGACCAGTTCGGCGACCGGATCCGTCGCGGTGACATGATAGCCAAGTTCCTTCAGGGCGCGTGAGACCCGCCCCTCGCCGCAGCCGACCTCCAGGGCCCGCTTGTCACCGTGACCGATGAAGCCGAGAAGCGCGTCGCGATAGGCCCAGAACGCGTCGTGTCCGGGCTTGCGTGCCCAGGCGGTCCATTCCGCGGCAACCCGCGCCCAATGCGCCCGGTCCAATGACGTCTCGGTCATGTTGGCTGGCCCTTGCTGTCGACCGGTGCCCTGCTTAACCGGTCCGAAGGCCCGCGGCCATGTCTGGCGGACGTCGCCACCGACCCATCCGCGCATGACTGGTTGCGCCCCTACCAGACCGATGCGATATTGCAAGCAGTTTGAAAGGACCCGTCGTGAGAACCATCGATGACGCGCACAGATCGGGCTGCCCGATCAATCTCTCGCTGGAAGTCTTCGGCGACAAATGGAGCCTGTTGATCATCCGCGACGTGATCTTCGGCAACCGCCGGCACTTCCGCGAATTGATGCGCTCCGAGGAAGGCATTTCCTCCAATATCCTGGCCGACCGGCTGAAGATGCTGGTCGAGATGGGCATGCTGACCAAGGCCGACGACCCGACCCACAAGCAGAAGGCGGTCTATAGCCTTACCGAAATGGCGATCAGCGTCTTGCCGATCCTGGCGCATCTCGGCGCCTGGGGCCGGCGCTGGCTGCCGGTCAGCGAGGAACTCAGCATTCGCGCGCAATTGCTGGAGGAAGGCGGGCCGGCGCTGTGGGAGCAGTTCATGGCCGAACTGCGCCAGGAGCATCTCGGCATCGCCGTCGCGCAGCCGGCGCCGGTGCCGGTCCGGGAGACGCTGCAGGCGGCCTATCTCGCGGTCGTCGCCCGGAACCGGCAGGCGCGGCCGGCGTTGACCGAAACTTCGGCCGGCGCTTGACGGCGCGATCACGCACCGGAAACTATCGACGCACCGGGAGCAAGGTCGAACATTGGCGAAGCTGATCAGGCGTGAAGACTGGGCCGAAGAGGCCGGCCGCTGGCACGGAGAATGGCAAGGAGCCGGATCCGGCGCCGGCATCTCGGTGATTTTCGTCAGCCATGCCGAGATCGGCCGCGGACCGAAGCTGCATCGCCATCCCTATGCCGAGACCTTCGTGGTGCGCAGCGGACGCGCACTGTTCACCGTCGGCGATGAGCAGATCGAGGTCGCGGCCGGCCAGATCCTGGTCGCCCCGCCCGACGTGCCGCACAAATTCGTCAATCTCGGGCCGGGCTTGCTCGAAACCATCGACATCCATGAAAGCGGCGGCTTCATCACCGAATGGCTGGAGTAGAGGCCAGCCGCGTCAGCTGCGCTGGAAGGCGGCCCAGACCGCCTCGGCGGTCTGACCCTGTCGTGCGACGGGCCGGAACAGGCGGATCTCGATGGGAATCGCGAGGTCCGGCTCGGCTGCCTCGACCAGGAGCCCGGCCGCGATGTCGTCTTCGGCCAGCGTGCGCGGCAGCCATGCCACGCCGTCTCCGGCGCGCACCATCGAGAGCAGCGTGGCGGCCAGGTGAGAGGTGAAGACCGTGTCGAGCGCGAACGCGCGATCGGCCGCCCGCCACCACGCCGCGATGATGCGGCCCAGGCCGGACTGCGCGCTATAGGCAAGGTATCTGACCGGCTCACCGCCATGCAGCCACCAGCGCGGACGCCCGTTCCGTCCGGGCGCGCTGAGCGGCACCAGGCTGTCGGCGCCCACCACGATGCTCTTGAACCGGCCCATATCGAGCCGGCTGCCCATGTCCCGGTGATAGTGGCAAAGCAGAAACGGGGTATCGCCGCGCAGCATCATCTGTTCGCAGGCCTGCATGCTGTCGGAGACCAGATTGAGATTGCCGAGCGCCAGGACCCGTTCATTGCCGCGAACCCATCGCGGGAAAAACGTGAAGGACAATGCGTGGGTCGCCGCGATCGACAAGGGGCCGGCGCCACGGCCGGACACTTCGAGCGTGTCGCGCCGCAACTGATGCAGGGCGCGCGCCAGGACCTCCGCCTGATCGTGAAAATGCGCGCCTGCCGGGGTCAGTGCGACATTGTGGGTCGTGCGTGTGAACAAGGCCGTGCCGATCCAGCCCTCGAGCGCGCGGATCCTGCGGCTGAAGGCCGGCTGGGTGACATGGCGCGCCTCGGCCGCCCTGGAAAAATTCAGGGTTTCCACAAGCGCCAGATAGTCCTCGAGCCAGATCAGTTCCATTGGTGATGCCGAGCCAGCATGACGCATTCCTCAAATGGCATTGGCGTTGACCGGACAGCCACTCTAACACTTTTGTGTATCGAAACAGGCAATTGGCTGATCGCAATCCGTACAGCGGGGGGCGCGTAGCCACCCTATCGTCGCCGTGAACTGTCGTCTCCAACCTTGTAATTCGGCATAACCCGCCGAACCGCGACCGAACAACATGAAGGACAATGCCATGCGCATCGTCGACGTCGTCGAGATCACCAAGCCGATCGCCTCGCCGATCCGCAACGCCTATATCGACTTCACCAAGATGACGGCGAGCCTCGTTGCCGTGGTGACCGATGTCGTGCGCGACGGTCGCCGCGTCGTCGGCTATGGCTTCAATTCCAATGGCCGCTATGGCCAGGGCGGCCTGATCCGCGGACGCTTCCGCAACCGCATCCTGGAGGCTCCGCCCGAGAGCCTCATCGACGACGCCGGCGACAATCTCGATCCGCAGCGCATCTGGGCGGCGATGATGTCGAATGAGAAGCCCGGCGGCCACGGCGAACGGTCCGTGGCGGTCGGCACGATCGACATGGCCGTCTGGGACGCGGTCGCCAAGATCGCCGGCAAACCCCTGTTCCGCCTTCTCGCGGAGAAAAAGGGCCTGGAGGCCAATCCGCGGGTCTTCGTCTATGCCGCGGGCGGCTATTATTATCCGGGCAAGGACAATTCGGCGCTCCAGGCGGAGATGCGCGGCTATCTCGGTCGTGGTTACACCGTGGTCAAGATGAAGATCGGCGGCGCCTCCATCGACGAGGATCGCGGACGGATCGAGGCGGTGCTGAGAGAAATCGGATCGCAGGCGCGGCTCGCCGTCGACGCCAATGGCCGCTTCGACCTGGAGACCGCCATCGCCTATGCCAAGATGCTGCGCGACTATCCGCTGTTCTGGTACGAGGAAGCCGGCGATCCGCTCGACTACGCGCTTCAGGCCGCCCTGTCCGAATTCTATCCGGGCCCGATGGCGACCGGCGAGAACCTGTTTTCACACCAGGACGCGCGCAACCTCATCCGCTACGGCGGCATGCGGCCGGATCGCGACTGGCTGCAATTCGACTGTGCGCTATCCTATGGGCTGGTCGAATATCTCAGGACCCTCGAGGTCCTGGCCCAGCATGGCTGGTCGCCGGCGCGCTGCATTCCCCATGGCGGCCACCAGATGTCGCTGAACATCGCGGCAGGCCTGGGTCTCGGCGGTAACGAGAGCTATCCCGACCTGTTCCAGCCCTATGGCGGCTTTCCCGACGCCGTTCGCGTGGAAGACGGCCATATCGTCATGCCGGATCTGCCGGGCATCGGCTTCGAGGGCAAATCCGACCTGATCAAAGTGATGCGCGAACTGGCCGAATAGGCAGGCCCGGCGGCGCCACGCGACCAGCCGGCCCTGAGCGGTCGCGACCGCCCTTCCCCGTCAGAAGGTCACCACGACGGGCTGATGATCCGAGGCTTTGGTGGCAAGGTCATAGTCGATCGACGTCAGCCGCGCTGCGACATCGCCAGTGGCGAAGACGAAATCGCAGCAATGGGCCGGACCGTAGGTCTGGTCGTAGAGGCAGAAGGACGGCGGGTGCGGCTCGCCCGGGTGCATGGCCGCCCAGAGATCGACCAAAGCCGGCGCGCCGTCCTCGAAGGGCGCTTCCAGCCGCGCCTTGGAAGGATCCGACGGCTTCATGTTGAAGTCGCCGCAGAGAATGGCCGAGGCCGTCACCGGCTGCGGCGCGAAGGGCATGATGCCGCCTTCGAGCGGCGGCCGCTTCACCCGCTCGGCGGCTTGCCGGTGGGCGGCGCGAACGCTTTCCACCTGGGCCGCGCGCAGCACGGTGTGGGAATATTCGAGATGGGTGGTCATCACCCTGACCGGACCAATGGGCGCCTCGATCATCGCATCGATCATCAGGCGTGGCATGGAGCGGGCCTCCGCCGCCTCCCAGGCGAGCGTGTGGCGGAACACCTGGCCGACCGGCAGGCGCGACAAGAGCGCATTGCCGAAGCGGCGGCGACCGCCCTGGCCGTCCGGCACATCCACCGCCGGCCCTTCGATCAGGGTGAAGCCCGGCAGGAGGCTGGCCAGCACGGCGAACTGGTTCTCGCCGGCGCTGCCTTCGAGCTGAGGGAAATTGTCGGCCACCTCCTGCAGGCAGAGCACGTCGAAATCGGCGAGTTGCCGGGCATGGTCGACGATGCGCGTCAGGCTGAAGACGCCGTCGATGCCGAGGCCCCACTGGATGTTCCAGGTGATCAGTTTCATTCAGACAGCTCTCACTTGATGCCGGCGCGCATGAAGCTCTGCACGAACTGGCGCTGGAACAGCAGGAAGCCGATCAAAAGCGGCGCGGCGGTCAAAAGCGTCGCCGCACAGATGATCGACCAGTCGACGCCCTGGTCGGTGGAGGAGAACACCTGCAGGCCGACGGTAAGCGGGCGGGCTTCGACCGAATTGGTGACGATCAGCGGCCAGAGGAAATTGTTCCAGTGATAGCTGACCGAGACCAGGCCATACGCGACATAGACGGGACGGCCGAGCGGCACATAGACCCGCCAAAGCACCTGCAGCGGCGTCGCCCCCTCGACGCGGGCGGCGTCGTCGAGTTCCCTCGGCACGGTCTTGAAGGTCTGGCGCAGCAGGAAAATGCCGAAGGCCGAGGCCATGTAGGGCAAGCCGATGGCGGGGATCGAATCCAGGATGCCGATGCGGCTCATGGTCCGGTAATTCTCGACGATCAGCACATCCGGCATGACCATCAGCTGCGCCAGCACCAGGGCGAAGACCACCGTCCGGCCAGGGAATTCGTAACGCGCGAAGGCGAAGGCCGCGAGCGTACAGAGCAGCAGCTGGCAAGCCAGGATCACCGTGACCAGCACGAAGGTGTTGAGGAAGTAGCGGGCGAAGGGCGCCGCTTCCCAGGCTCGGGCGAAATTCTGCAGCGTCAGCGGCGCGAACAGGTCAAACCGGGTGGAGAATTCCGGCGGGTGGAAGGCGGTCCAGACGGCATAGGCGAGCGGCGCGATCCACAGCGTCGCGAGCAGCCAGCAGCCGGCCGTCTCCAGGAGACGGGTGGTGCCGCGCGGGGCGTAGACGTCACTCATCGCGGGACTGGCTCATCGATAATGGATCCGCCGTTCGAGCAGGCCGTATTGGACGAGCGCAATGAGGCCGAGCAGCGCCAACAGCACCACGGTGAGCGCCGCGGCATAACCGGTGTCCCAGAAGCTGAAACCGACCTGGTAGATGTAATAGAGCAAGAGCGCGGTGGCGTTGTCGGGGCCGCCGCGGGTCATGACAAAGATGTGGTCGATGGTGCGGAAGGCGCCGATGACGGCATTGACCAGCACGAACAGCGTGGTCGGCATCAACAGCGGGAACTGGATGCGCCGGAAGTAAGTCCAGCGCGACGCGCCCTCCAATGCGGCCGCCTCGGCGAGGCTCGGCGAGACCGTCTGCAGGGCGGCGAGGTAGAAGATCATGAAGAAGCCCGCCTCTTTCCAGATCGCCACCACGGTGACCGCGAACATCGCGGTATCCTTGGAGCCGAGCCAGTTCGGCGAGACGATGCCGAAGACCCCGAGCACCTGGGCCAGCAGGCCGTATTGCGGCGTGTAGAAGAACAGCCAGATATTGGCGACCGCGATCATCGGCAGCACGGTCGGCGTGAAAAAGGCCATGCGCGCCAGCGTCCGGCCGGCGATCCTGTCATTGACCCAGATCGCCATCAGCAGCGCCAGCGCGATGGAAATGGGGATCGTGCCGAGCGCGAACCAGAGATTGTTCCACATGGCCTGCCAGAACACCGGATCGGTCAGCATCTGCTCGAAATTGTCGACGCCGACGAAGCGTGAGGGCCGGCGCGGCCGGGGCGTGGAGTAGAAGCTCTCGATGACGGTGGCGACCGCCGGCCAATGGGTGAACAGCGCCAGCAGCGCGAGCGAGGGCCCGAGCATCAGCCAGGCATGGATCCAGGTGCGGTTGCCGGACGAGGTCATGAGGTAGGCGCAGGGTGAATGGATGCAGGTCGTGAACCCCAACCGCAGCGAAAAAAGCGCTGACTAAACAACCCTCTCCCAAAGGGAGAGGATGGCGCCGTCAGGCGCCGGGTGAGGGGTCGTCCCCCACCGGATGGGGCGGTATGCTCGACGTCAGCCGGCCTCAGGTCTGGAAGCTTACGCCCCTCACCCGGCAGCTGACGCTGCCACCCTCTCCCTCTGGGAGAGGGTTGATTGCGCCCTGCCCGCCCCCTCACCGATAAGTCCTGAGGATGCGCTCGGCCTCGGCCTGCGCATCCTTCATCGCCGCTTCGGGCGTCTTGGTTCCGGTGAGCGCTGCCTGCAGCCCGTCGTTCAGCGCTTTGGTGACACGCTGGTTCTCGTGGGTGGAAAGCTCGGCCACCGCGAATTCCAGCTGGTCGCGGGCGACCGCCGCGGCCGGGAAGCCGGCGACATAGGCCTTCATCTCAGGCGTGTCCCAGCTGTCCTTGCGGGTCGCGACATAGCCGGTGTCGATGCCCCATTTGGCGGCGCGCTCGGGCGTGGTGATCCACTGGATGAACTTGAAGGCGGCTTCCTGCTCGGCCCTGGAGACCTTCTTTGACAGATAGAAATTGCCGCCACCGGTCGGGCTGCCGCGCCGTTTTCCAGCCGGCAACATGCCGACGCCGAAGGGGAACTTGGCATTGGCGCGAACACTGGTGAGGTTGCCCGTCGTGGTCCACATCATCGCGCATTTGCGCTCGAAGAAGTCGCGCGGCGTGGTGCCCCATTCGACCACGCCGGTCGGGTGCACCTTGTGCTTGCGCGACAGATCGACCCAATATTGCAGCGCCTCGATGACCGCGGGCGCATCATAGGCGGTGCGGTTGCCCGCGCTGTTCATCAGGATGGCGCCGGCCTGGGTCGTCAGGCCCTGGAACAGCCAATAGGGAAAGCCCGAAGCCGGGATCTGCAGGCCCCATTGGGTGGTGTTGGCGCCGTCGCGCTTGGTCAGTTTCTCGGCGAAGGCGACCTGCTCGGCCCAGGTCGCCGGCGGCTTTTCCGGATCGAGGCCGGCCTCCTTGAAGGCATCCTTGTTCCAGTAGAGCACCACGGTGGAGCGCTGGAACGGGATGCCCCAGGTCTTGCCCTCGGTCTGGCTGTTTTCCATGAAGCCGGGGAAGAAGCTCTTCAGCCAGGCTTTGTCGGCATCGGTACGGATGAAGTCGTCGAAGGGCACGATGGCCTCTTCGTCGATCAGCGTGAACATGTCCGTGGAGAGCAGCACCGAGGTCACCGGCGGCGTGCCGCTCTTGTGCGCGGTCAGCGCCTTGACGATGGTTTCCTGATAGGTGCCCGAATAGATCGGCTTCAGCGCGATCGACGGGTTTTCCTTCTCGAAATCGGCGGCATAGCTGTCGATCAGCTTGGTGATCGGGCCGCCGACGGCGACCGGATAGAAAAACGACACTTCGGTGCGTGCCTGTGCCAAGGCCGGTGCAGCGACAGCGGCGGCAATGGTCGCGGCGCCCGTCAGGACGGCGCGGCGGTCGATGGATCGGGTCATGGTCAGTCCTCCCTGATTTTCTTTGCCGTGATTTTGTTTGCCGGCGAGCTTATCGGGTTTTTCGCTCGAGGCTAGGCAATGCGTCGTCCGCTCGCCGTGTCGAAATGGTGGGTGTCGGCCAGATCCCAGTCGAGACCGACAGTGGCGCCCTCGCCAACCGCGACCTTGCCCGGCACACGCACGACGAAGCCCGCCTCCCCGACGCGCGCATCGATGAGGCTGTCGGCACCGAGATATTCGACCGCCGTGACGGTCGCGTGAATGCCCTGATCGCTCAAGCGGACATGTTCGGGCCGGACCCCAAGCGAGACGCTGCCGATGTCCCGGCCGGCCGGTGCGAAGCGGGCAGCGGCCTCGCCGATAACCGCGAGCGGTAGCACGTTCATCGGCGGCGTGCCGACGAAACGGGCGGTGAACACGGTCGCCGGCCGGTCATAGAGTTCCTCCGGCGTGCCATGCTGTTCGACCTGGCCCGCGCGCATCAGCACGATGCGGTCGGCCATGGTCATGGCTTCGACCTGATCATGGGTGACATAGATCATGGTGACGCCGAGCCGGCGCTGCAGCGCCCGGATCTCGCGGCGCATGTCCAGGCGCAACTGCGCATCGAGGTTCGACAGCGGCTCGTCCATCAGGCAGACCGGCGTTTCCGCCACGATGGCGCGACCGAGCGCGACACGCTGCTGCTGGCCGCCGGACAATTGCGAGGGCTTGCGGTCGAGCAACTGGTCGAGGCCGAGAATGCCGACCGCGCGCTTCAGCCGCGCGACGCGTTCGGCCTTCGGCACCTTGCGCACCTCCAGGCCGAACAGGATGTTCTGCTGGACGCTCAGGTGCGGAAACAGCGCGTAGTTCTGGAACACCATGGAGACGCCGCGTTCGGCCGGCGCCGCGTTGGTCACATCGCGCGCCGAGATCGTGATCGTTCCGGCGGTGGATTGCTCGAGGCCCGCGATCAGCCGGAGCGTCGTCGATTTGCCGCAGCCCGACGGTCCGAGCAGCGCCACGAGATGGCCGGCCGCCACCGAAAACGACACGTCGCTCACCGCCGCCTGGCCGCTGAAGGCCTTGGTCACACCCGATAACTCGACCTCGGCCACGGCATCCTCGGGAATCTTGGCGTCAGGGAGCCGGACGGTAGAGCATTTTCAGGCGGATTGGGTACCGCAGATCGCGAAGAAAACGCGTTCGCCCGCAGCTATTTTGGATTGGCGCCGCCATCGGCGGTGCCTCGACGCTATCGGGCGCTCGCCGGTTCAGGCGCCGGCCATGGCGCGGAACTGCAGGCACAGCGCAACCGTGAACGCCGCCGCACCGGCGAGGCCCGCGAGCGTCCGGACATGATTCCAGAATGTCCAGTCCGCGAGGTAGCGAGCCCAGTAGGCGAGACCCTCGGCGCTGTCGGGCTGGAGCGCCTCCAGGGCGTTGTTCATCGGCACGTTGAACATCATGGTCGCCACGAAGGTACCGGCGAAATAGAGCAGGCAGCCGAGGAGGAGCCAGGCCGCCCCGGGTTCGGACCAGCGCAGCAGCGCGGTGATCGCCAGCAACCCCGTCACGAGGGCCGTTCCTACGAAGACGCCCAGGAAGACCGGGTTGATCACCACGATGTTGATCGAGCGCATGGCGGCCATGCCCGCCTGCGGCGGGATACGGGCGAGCGCCTGCATGATAAAGGCCGAAAAGCCAAAAAAAGTGCCGCCGATCACGCCGCTGCCGAGAGCCGCGGCAAAGGTGAGCGCTAAGACAGTGCGGTCGATCATGGCAATTCTCCACGTCCAGGAGGGTGTCCGCAGCTCGTGGCACAGCGCGGATGAAGGCGGCGAGGCTCAGGCGCTCCAGACGCCGCTTGCGGCGGTATTGCGCGCGTAATCGGCAAAGCGGCGTGGCGGCCGGCCGAGCGCCCTGTGCCCCTCGACCACGCGCCGGCCCGTCTTGCCGGTGCCGCCAAGAACCAGGATTGGTTTGCTCTGCCTGTCCATGTAGGGGGTATCCATGACCAGCCCTCCAATGTGAGCAATGCTCATATTGATAATGCGATAAATCCTCATATTTTGAGAGTCAAGGGCAATCGACGAACGTCGGGCAATGCGGCAAATGGCGTAGAAACGCCGTGGCGAGGATCAATCCTGGGTTGCCGGGATGTCCACTGACGACACGCGCCGCGCTTGCTACCCAGGCTCGTGATCCTTGCGGGGTGCCTCGTGTGAAACGATCTCTGCTTGCAGCCCTGTCGCTGGCGGCCATCGGCCCGGTATTCGCCCCCTTGGCTGGGCACGCGGCCGAAGCTGTCTTGCCCGTGCCTCACCCCATCGAGCCGATCGACTGGTCCGGTCCCTATGCCGGCATCCATCTCGGCGGCGCCTGGGGCGGTGGCGACAGCGCGCTCGGAGGCTACCCGATCCGGTCCTGGACCGACATCATTCGCGCGGTGCCCAATCATGGTGCCCGTGCCGGCGGTCTCATCGCCGGCGGCCAGATCGGCACCAATATCCAGGCAGGTCAGTTCCTGTTCGGCATGGAAACGGACCTGTCATTCGCCTCGCAAGACAGCGCGGCCCGGACGACCGGTGTCATCTTTCCCAACATTGCGGTCGCCTCTTCGGTTCGACAGAAGCTCAGCGTGTCCGGCACGATGAGGGCGCGGTTCGGCTTCACGCCGATGGACCGCTTCCTGGTCTATTTGACGGGCGGCGTCGCCTATGGCCAGGTCATCGCCGCCACCTCACTGTCGTCTTCGCTGATCTCATATTCAGGCTCCGACCGCGATCTTCGGGTCGGCTGGGCCGTCGGCGCCGGTGTCGAATATGCCCTCAACAGCACGCTCTCGGCCCGGCTCGAATATCTCCACTACAATCTCGGCACCACGACCGTGGTCGGCTTCCGGCCTGCCGGATCCTTGTTTCAAACCCAGACCCAGCTCGGCCTCGCCGGCCATATCGTGCGGATCGGCCTCAACTATCGCTTCGGCCCGGCGGCAGCGGGCGTCGCCGATCCGGCCCCCCCACAGTCCGACTTCGCGGTCGAGACCGGCCTGCGCACCTGGTACAGCACCGGCAGTTCGCGCAGCGACTGGCACATCTACGACCGGTCCGACCTCGGCTCCCGGCTCGCCTATGGCGGGCTGACCGGGCTTGCGGCGGAAACGTTTTTCCGTATCGACCACAAGCCCAGCGGCTGGTTCATCAAGGGTTTTGCCGGTACCGGCAAGCTCGGCAGCGGCTTGCTCAAGGACGAAGATTTCCCACCCTTCCAAAACCCCTATTCGGCAACGCTGAGCGATCAGCGCAACGGCCATCTCGGCTATTTCAGCGCCGATATCGGCTACACCTTCCTGCGCGGCGCCACCTATCGGCTCGGCGGCTTCGTCGGCTATCACTATTACGCCGAGCGGACCAATGGCATGGGCTGCGTCTCCATCGCCCTGGACTGGTGCACGCCGCCCAATGATCTCGGCCGCACCGTCCAGATGATCTCGCAGCGGAGCCAATGGCATTCGCTGAGGCTCGGCCTGACCGGCGACACCATGCTCACCGACCGGCTGAAGCTGACCGCCGAAGCAGCATGGCTCGCCCATACCAGGCTCAGCGCGACCGACAGCCACTGGCTTCGGATCGATCAGACCGACTTCACCGGCCCGACCCCGCAGGATGGCACCGGCCATTCCGGTGTCCAGCTCGAGGCCATCCTCAGCTATCAGGTGACGCCGGCCTTCAGCCTCGGCATCGGCGCCCGCTATTGGCGCATGGCCACGACCGGCAATCTGCGGTTCGAGAAGAGCACGCCGGCTTCCGATCCCGGTCTCTCCCAACCGCTCGATTCCATGACCGAACGATATGGCGGCTTCGTGCAGGCGGCGGCGCGG
>BFBZ01000011.1_pt75 | contig 13319 bp, 12 predicted proteins | sample 1888401 | NCBI WGS metagenome assembly BFBZ01 (sample SAMD00112614, study PRJDB3348) | symbiont metagenome | host: Chara braunii | reverse complement strand
GCGCCGCGCCCAGGCCCCGCGCCGCGTCCAGCGCCTCGTCGGCGGCCGCGGCCGCCGCGGCCCCGTCGCCCGCGTGGAGGGCGACGGCCGCCACGGCCCGCGCGACCGCCGCCCGGGGGCCCGCCAGGCCCATCCCGTCGGCGAGCGCCCCGGCCGCGGCGACACGCGCGGCGGCGTCCTCGGTCCGGCCCGTGGCGAGCAGCGCGTCGACGAGCCACGGGGTCCACCGGCACACCCACCCCGGGTCGGCGTCGTAGGCCGCGAGCAGCGGGATGGCGCGGTCGTGCTCGCCCCGGGCGACGAGGACCGCGCCGAGCACCGCCCGCGCGATCGCGCCGAGCACGGACGCGTCGAGGCGGTCCGCCAGCCGGGCGCTCTCCTCGGCGTCGGCGAGCGCGGCGTCCAGGTCGCCGCCCTCCAGCAGCGTCCACGCCCGCATCCACAGCGCCCATTGGACGGCCTGGTCGCGGCCGGTCACGCGGGCCGCCTGCTCCACCTCGTCCGCCGCCGCGAGCGCCTCGCCGATCCGGCCCAGCAGCGACAGTGCCACGACGGCCGCGGCCGCCGGGCCGACGGCCGCGGTGCCGTCGCCGCGGCGGCGCGCGGCCTCCGCGACCCGCCAGCCGGTGCGCACCGCCGCGTCCAGGTCCTCCACCGCGAGCGCCGCCCACGGCACGGCCGTCGGCAGGTCCCCGCCGGCGACGAGTGCGTCCTCGGAGACGCCGCCCAGCGCATCGACCGCCCGCGCGACCTCGCGCCGGGCGTCCTCCACGCGTCCCGCGTAGAGCAGGCCGACGCCCAGGAGGGCGCCCGTCGCGCTGCGCACGACGGGGTCATCCCCGCCGCGCTCGCGGGCCTCCTGAGCGCGCGCCGCCGTCGCGGCGGCGTCGCCCTGCTCGTACGCGACCAGGGCGAGCTCGCAGAGGAGGCGCCCGGGCCAGGGCGGCGGCGGCGCCGTGCCGAGGGCGCGCTCGAGTGGGACCCGCGCGGCGTCGTGGCGGCCCAGCAGGCGCTCGGCGCCGGCGGCCACCACGGCGAGCCGGGCGGCCTCCTCCGGGGCCTGCGCGGCGGGCTCGGCGGCGACGGCCAGCACCCCGTCGAGCATGCCGGCCTGGGACAACGCCTCGGCCAGCTCGACGCGCCGCCCGCCGCCCGCGCCCGGGTCGATGCGGCGCGCGGCGGCGAGCCACCCGGCCGCGACGCCCGGGGCGTCGCCGCGCACGGCCGCCGCCGCCTCCCGGAGCGTCGCGGCCGCCTCCGCGTCGCCGGGCTCCGCGGCCGGCGCCAGGTGCACGGCCTGCGCCGCCGCGGGGGCGCCCCGGTGGCGCAGCGCCACCGCCGCAGCGGCGAGGCCGGAGCGGACCACCTTGGCGGTGACCACCGGTCGCGCGCCGGGGTTGACGCTCGGCGTGGCCGTGACGCTCAGGGCGTCGCTGCTGGCACCGCCCGTGACGACGAACGACGACCGCTTGTACGTCGTGCCCGACCCGTCCGCCCACCGGAAGACCGACACCGCGGCCTTGGCACCCGCGGCGAGCGGGAGGTAGGNGCATCCGCTCGGCAAGGGCGGTCCGCACCACCGGGTGACGGAACGCGAACCGCCGGGGATCGCCGGTCGCGACGGCCAGCCCGCTGGCCAGCACCGCGTCCAGCGCGTCGAGCAGGCCGGGCCCCGTCAGGCCGGCGACCGCCCCCGCCAGGTCCAGGTCGAACGGGTCGCCGGCGATGGCGGCCCCTCCCAGGAGCGCACGCGCCCCCGGGTCGAGCCGGCCGACCTCGACCGCGACGGCGCTCAGCAGGCCGCCCGGCAGCTCGGCGCCCGGGCCGGTGCGGGCGAGCTCCTGGAGGAGCAGCGGGTTCCCGCCGGCGCTCCGCGCCAGCCGGGCGCGGGCCGCGGGGTCGTCGACGCCGGCGAGCAGGGACTCGGAGGCGTCCATGGCGAGGGGTGCCAGGTCGAGCAACGCCGCGCCGGGGCCCGCCGCGGAGGCCAGGCGGTCGGCGACCGGGCCGGGCCGAGCCGCGAACGCCAGCAGGTGCGGGCGGTCCAGCGGGCGGCGCAGGAGGTGCTCCACCAGCTCCAGCGTGGCCGGGTCGCACCAGTGGACGTCGTCGAGCACCAGCGCCGGCGGCCGCGCCGTGCGGAGGTCCTCCAGCGCCCGCCGGATCTCCCGGTGCCGGCGCCAGCGCTCGGCGGGGGAGGCCGCGCCGCCCCCGGTCAGGGCGTCCGCGAGGCCGGGGCCGAGCAGGTCCGCCACCGGGGCCAGCGGGACCTGCCGCTCGAACTCGGTCGCGCGGGCGGCCCGCAGGTTCAGGCGCCCGCCCGCGAGGCGGGGCAGCTCCCCGAGCAGGCGCGTCTTGCCGATCCCCGCCTCGCCCCGCACCAGCACCGTGCGCCGCCCGCCGCCGGCGACCTCCTCGACGACTCCCGCGAGCGACCCGAGCTCGGCGTCGCGTCCCACGAGGAGCGTCCCCGACACGCGGCCAGCGTAGTCGAGGGATCCCCCCGATGTTCGCGGCGCGGCGCGCTGCCAGCGTCATCCCACCGACCGCGCCGAACCCGGAGGACCGCCATGAGCACCACCACCGCAGACGCCCCCGCCCGCGAGCGCAACCACGCCCGTTGGCGCACCGCCGCCGAGCTGCTGTACGCCGGCCGCCTCGAGGAGTTCCTCGACCAGTGGGCCGAGGACGGCCGCTACGAGGTCGCGTACCCCGTCGGCGAGTTCCCGGCGGCCGTCCAGGGCCGCGAGGCCCTGCGGGTCCTGTTCGCCGGGTTCGGTGCCGCGGCGACGTCGATCGCGGTCCACGACGTCCGCTTCCACCAGACCGACGACCCCGACGTCGCCTTCGTCGAGGAGCGCATGGTCGCCGAGCTCGCGGACGGCGGGCGGTACGAGAACCGGCTCGCCATCCGGGTCACCTTCCGGGACGAGCGGATCGCGGAGATGTTCGAGTACTACGGGGAGGCGGCGCACGAGCGCCTGCTGCGCCGCCTCGGGCTGGTGGCCGGCTGAGGGGACCGGGGACCCCGGCGGCGCGGCCGCCGGGGTCCCGTGCGCCGTGCTAGGAGCGCATCTGCGCCGCGTGCTCGCTGATGCGCGCGGCGAGGTCCTTCGCCGAGGCGTCGTAGGCCTCGGGGTCCGCCCACGTGCCGCGCGGGTCGAGCAGCGCGGCGTCCACGCCCTCGATCGCGGTCGGCACCTCGAACCCGAAGTTCGGGTCGGTGCGGGTGGGCGCGTCGTCGAGCTGGCCCGACAGCGCGGCGCGCACGATCGCGCGGGTTGCACCGATCGGCATGCGCGAGCCGGTCCCGTACGGGCCGCCGGTCCACCCGGTGTTGATGAGCCAGGTCGACACGCCGTGCTGCTCGATCCGCGTGCCGAGCAGGTCGGCGTACACGGCCGGCGGCTGCGGCAGGAACGCGGCGCCGAAGCAGGCGCTGAACGTGGCCTGCGGCTCCACGACGCCGACCTCGGTGCCCGCGACCTTCGCGGTGTAGCCGGCCAGGAACAGGTCCATGGCCTGCTCGGAGGTCAGCTTCGCGACGGGCGGCAGCACGCCGAACGCGTCGGCCGTCAGCATCACGATCGCCGACGGGTGGCCGGCGCGCGCCTCGGGGACCGTGTTGGGGATCGACTCGAGCGGGTAGGCCGCCCGGGTGTTCTCCGTCTTGGAGGCGTCGTCCAGGTCCAGGCGGCGGGTGCCCGGGTCCATCACCACGTTCTCGAGCACCTGTCTCTTATACACATCTAGATGTGTATAAGAGACAGGTCCATGGCCTGCTCGGAGGTCAGCTTCGCGACGGGCGGCAGCACGCCGAACGCGTCGGCCGTCAGCATCACGATCGCCGACGGGTGGCCGGCGCGCGCCTCGGGGACCGTGTTGGGGATCGACTCGAGCGGGTAGGCCGCCCGGGTGTTCTCCGTCTTGGAGGCGTCGTCCAGGTCCAGGCGGCGGGTGCCCGGGTCCATCACCACGTTCTCGAGCACCTGTCTCTTATACACATCTAGATGTGTATAAGAGACAGGTGCATGGGCATGACGTTCTTGCCGGGCAGAATGTAGTTCAGGAACGAGAACACGCTTTTCTTGATCTCGCCGGCGTAGTAGGTGCCGCCGATCAGGATCTCCAGGTCGCTGAGGTGCAGCGACACGAAGTTGTCCTGGCGCACGCCGTCCGCAGGGCCGTCCGCGGTGAAGCTCGGCGCGTGGAGGATGAGGGCCTGGGGCTGGAAGCTCTCGAGCTCCTCGTCGGCCGGCACCCGGAAGAGGGTCTGGGCGAAGAGGGCGTGCCACGGGCTCTCGGTCACGATGCGGACCGACAGCTGCTCCTTCGGGTCGGCGCCCGCGTAGGAGTCGATGACGTACAGGTCGTTCGCGCCGGAGAGGTGCGCCCGGAGGCGCTCGCCCAGCGAGGCGTGGTTCTCCGGGGAGAGGGGCTGGTTGATGTCCCCCCACCACACCCGGTCCTCGCTGCCGGGCTCACGGACCACGAACTTGTCCTTCGGCGAGCGGCCGGTGTGCACGCCGGTCGAGACGACGAGGGGTCCCCCCTCGGCGATCTCCGCGTCACCCGCGGCGATCGCGTGCTCGTAGAGGGCGGGCGCCGTGAGGTTCCACCACACGGTCCCGGAGGGGGTGATCCCGTGGGTCTCGAGCCCGACGGCACCACCCCGCGACGTCGTCGCCTGATCTATCGCCACCTTCAGCCCCCCGCCTTCGCGTCCGCCAATTTCCGCTCACCCGAGCGCCCGAGGGCCCAGTAGACCACGGCCGGAAGCGCCGTGGCGACGGGGAGCGCGAGGCTGGAGCCTGCCATGTCCAGGCCGATACCGCACGCGAACCCGAGCGTCCATGACGAAAGTCCCGCGAGTCGCCAGCCGGGCGTCGCAGCCCCGCCGCGGACGGCGTGGACGACGCAGATCGCCGCCAGCCCGGGCGCGGCGAGGGCCATCACCGTGAGCCACCCGAGCATCAGGTCCGAGAAGTCGAGCGCGGCGACGACGGTGCCGACGACCGTGAGCGCCACCAGGCCCGCCCGGTGGCCCACGCGCGGGACGGCGTCCGACAGCGACAGCCCGCCCGACCAGATGTTGGTCAGCACCGACCCGGTGAACCCGAGGGCGGCGAAGAGGTAGGCGATCTCGGGGCTCCCGAGGCCGCGGAGCACGTCGGCCAGGTCCCAGGTGCCCGTCACGGCCTGGAGCGCGGCGCCGGCGAGGGCGAACAGGAAGGTCGGGATCATGAGGCCCACCAGCCCGCACCACACCACGTGGCGGGGGCGCCGGAGGTCGTGGGTGAAGTCGGGGGTGCGCAGCGAGAACGCCGCGCCGTAGCCCACCACCAGCACCACGGCGGGCAGGAAGCCGATCGGGTCGGACCCGGCGTGCCCGCCCGACAGCGTCACGTCGTGGTCGGCGAACGCCAGCTGCAGGCCGTAGACCGCGAGGCCCGTGGTCGCGAGGCCCGCGGCGAGCGCGACCCACGACAGCGCGCCCAGCCCGAACCCGGTGATCCCGAGCATCACGACCGCGAACGCGATCACCCCAACCACGTCGGGCACGTCCAGCAGCCGGGCCAGCGCGACGCCGGCGACGCCGACGTTCACCCCGAACCATCCGATCATCATCAGCAGCATCACCACCGACGCGGTGCGGCGGCTGCCGGTCTCGCCGAGCGGCCCGGCCGTGAGCGCCGCCAGCGTCTTCCCGGTCCGCTGGCCCAGCAGCCCCTGCGTGAGCGCCAGGCACCCCAGCAGCAGGACGCCCACGAGCAGGGCCGCCACCAGCTCGGCGCCGCGCAGCCCCTCGCCCACCCCGCCGCCCGTCATGAGCGCCGCGGGGCTGGTCCCGATCCCGACCCACGGCCCGAGCCGCCGGAGCCAGCCGTCCGTTCCCATCGGCCGATCGTATCCGCGGGGCGGCAGCCACTATCCTGGCGCCGTGGCCGAGCGGACCGCGTACACCCCGGGGACCTTCTGCTGGGTCGACCTCGGCGCGCGCGACCCGGAGGCGGCGGGCGCGTTCTACGCGGCGGTGCTCGGCTGGGAGATGGGCCCGTCCGGCGGCCCGGAGACGGCGGAGTACCGCCTGGCCCTGGTGGACGGGATGGCCGTCGCCGGGATCTACGCGGGGCGGTCGGGCACGCCGGCGTGGACGTCCTACGTGAGCGTGGAGGACGCCGACGACGTCGCGGCGCGCGCCGGCGAGCTGGGCGCGACCCTGGCGATGGACCCGATGCAGGTGCTCGACCTGGGCCGCAGCGCGCTGCTCATCGACCCCCAGGGCGCGGCCGTCGCCATCTGGGAGCCGGGGACGATGCCCGGCGCCGCGATGGTCAACGACCCCGGCGCCCTGACGCTGAACCAGCTCAACACCCACGACGTCCCGGGCGCGACGGCCTTCTACACCGGCCTCTTCGGCTGGGAGGTCGAGCAGGTCGTCGAGGACCCCTTCCCGTACTGGGGCATCCGGAACCAGGGGTGGCTCAACGGCGGGATGATGGGCCTCCAGCCCGACAACCCGGCCCCGTCCCACTGGCTGCCGTACTTCACGGTGGAGGACGTCGACGGGGCGGACGCGGCGATCGTCGACGCGGGCGGCCGGGTGGTCGTGCCGGTCATGCAGGCGGGCGAGGGGCGGATCCTGGTGGCGATGGACCCCCAAGGCGCGGCGTTCGCCGTGTTCGAGGGGCGGGTCGATCCGTAGGGACGAGCTGGCGGCGCTCGGGATCCAGCTTCCGGTGCTGCCGACGATCGTCCTCGGCGCGCTGCCGGGCGAGCCCGACTGGGCGGCGCGCCTCGCGCGCATCGGCATCGACGTCGCCGCGAGCGGCGCCGACGAGGACACCCCCGGGACCCTCGCCGCCGCCCGCGCCGCGGCGCCGCACCTGCCGCTGAAGGCCCGCGCCGTCGACGCGGGAGCGTTCGACGGCATGCGCGGGCTCATCGTCGAGAGCCCCGGGGACGCGCCGCCGGGCACCTACCTGCTGGGCGACGGCGACGCGGCCGTCGAGGGCGTGGACGGCGCCTCCGAGGAGGTGGAGGACGTGATGGACGTCGCCCGCCGCACCCTCGACACCGCCCGCGCGGGCGTGCCGTCGGCGCTGTGGGTCGTCGCCACCCCCGGCCTGGAGCTGCTGCCGCCGGAGGTGGTGGAGCGCAAGCTCGCCGCCCTCGCCGACGGCGCCCGCCAGGCGCGCCTCTATCTGGCGAAGGAGCAGTTCGACAGCTAGGCGAGCAGCTCGCAGCCGTGGGCGCGGGCGACCGCCGCGATGTGCGCGATGTCGGGCGGGCCGTCGGGGGGCGGCGGCAGCGTGCGGGTCTCCGCCGGCACGCTCATCGCGCGGATCATCTCGTCGAAGCGCCCGCCGGGGGTGAGGATGAACAGCATCCGGCAGCCCTCGGGGCCGACCGCGTAGCGGTGGGGCACCGCCCGGGGCCCGAACGCCACGTCGCCGGCCGCGGCGGGGATGGTCTCGCCGCCGACCTCGAACGTCACGGCGCCCTCCAGGACGACGAACGTCTCGTCGTCGTGGTGGTGGACGTGGAGGGGCGCCTCGGCGCCCGCGGGCTCGGTCACCTGGAGGATGCTGAGGGCGCCGCCGGTGGACTCGTGGGTCAGGAGGGTCTCGGTGAGGGCTCCGAGGAACCAGCGCGCCTCGCCGGAGCCGGCGCGCGTGAGGGTGGGGGAGAGCGTCTCGGTGGTCATGCCCCCGACGCTACGGCCGGACGGCGCGCCGGCCCATTCCAGAAAGGTGGCATCTCCGCGGCGCTGCGCGCATGATCCCGCCATGTCCATGAGCGCCCGGGAGCGGGTGGGGGACCGGCTCGCCGCGGCGGCGGCGGAGGGCCTCGACTTGGTCGCCTTCTGGCGCGAGGCGGAGGACGCGATCACGCCGCACGTCCCACACTACATGGGTCTGTGCTGGTTCACCCTCGACCCCGCGTCCCTGCTCATCACGAGCCATTTCAACGTGGAGATCCACGAGGTCCCGGCCGAGATGCTCGCGATGGAGCACTACGGCGACGACGTCCACGACGTCACGGGGGTCGCCCGGTCGCGCGAGGGGATCTCGACGCTGCACGACGCGGCGGGCGGCGACCCGAGCGGCAGCCCTCGCTGGCAGGCGAACATGGAGATGGGCGGCGACCAGGAGCTGATCGCGGCGCTGCGCACGCCACGGGGCGAGGTGTGGGGCGCCCTCTCCGTCCACCGCGAGCCGGGCGCGCCGGTGTTCACCGCCGACGAGGTCGCGTTCGTGCGTGCGCTGACGCCCGCGCTGGCCGAGGGCGCCCGGCGGGCGCTGCTGGTCGGCGGGGCGCGCGACCCGGACGCGCCGGACGCGCCGGGCCTGATCGTGCTGGGACCGGAGTGGGACCTCGAGTCCGCCACGCCCGGCGCGGAGCGCTGGATCGACGAGCTGCCGGGAGGGGACTGGTCGGCGGGGCGCCTCCCGCCCGCGGTGCTTGCGGTGGGCGGGCAGGCTCTGCGACGCGCGGAGGACCGGGACGATCCGCGGGACCTGGCGCTCACCCGGGTGCGAACCCGCTCGGGCGGGTGGGCGATGCTGCACGGCATGACGCTGGTGACGGGCGGCGAGCGCCGCGTGGCGGTGATCGTGGAGCCCGCCCACCCGGGGCGGATCGCGCCGCTCCTGATGGCCGCCTACGGCCTGACCGAGCGGGAGCAGGAGGTGACGCGGCTGGTGCTCCAGGGCGCGTCGACCGCCGACATCGCCGCCCGCCTGGTGGTGTCGCCGCACACCGTCCAGCAGCACCTGAAGGCGGTCTTCGCGAAGACCGGCGTCCGCAGCCGCCGCGACCTTGTCGGCACGGTCTTCATGGCCCACTACGAGCCGCGCGTGCGCGACAACGAGGCCCGCGCTGCCGACGGGAGGCCCCTCCGGGGCGGCCCCGTCCCCTCCCCCTAGGCCGGGGCGGCCTGCCCCTCGCGGTCGTACGCCAGGTTGGGGGAGAGCCACTTCTCGATCTCGGCGAGGGGCATGCCCATCCGCTCCGCGTAGGCCTCGACCTGGTCGCGGCCGATCGGGCCGACCGCGAAGTACCGGGCCTGCGGGTGCTGGAGGTAGATGCCGCTCACCGACGCGGCGGGGAGCATCGCCAGGCTCTCCGACAGGGTCATGCCGATCTCGCCGGCGTTCAGCAGCTCGAACAGCCGGATCTTCGGCAGGTGGTCCGGGCACGCGGGGTAGCCGAAGGCGGGGCGGATGCCGCGGTACTCCTCCGCGATGAGCTGCGCGTTGCTCAGGTCCTCGCCGGCGCCGTAGCCCCACTCGCGCCGGGCGCGCTGGTGGAGCATCTCGGCGAACGCCTCGGCCAGGCGGTCGGCGATCGCCTTCGCCATGATCGCCGAGTAGTCGTCGTGCTCGGCCTCGAAGGCCTTCGCGATCTCGTCGGCGCCCAGGCCGGCGGTGACCGCGAACCCGCCCAGGTGGTCGAGCAGGCCGGATTCGACCGGCGCCACGAAGTCGGCGAGCGAGTACTGCGGCTTGTCGTCGGCCTTCACCCGCTGCTGGCGGAGCATCGGGAAGCGCATCAGCTCGGCGCTGCGGTCGCGGTCGGCCCACAGGACGATGTCGTCGCCGTCCGCGTTCGCGGGCCAGAAGCCGTACACGCCGCTCGCCCGCAGCTCGCCCTCCGCGATCAGGCGGTCGAGCAGCGCCGTCGCGTTGGCGTACAGCTCGCGCGCCGCGGCGCCGTGGCGCGGGTCGTCCAGCACCTGCGGGAACTTCCCCTTCAGCTCCCACGCGTGGAAGAAGAACGTCCAGTCGATGAACGGGACGATGTCCGCCAGGGGGACGTCCACCAGCACGCGCCGCCCCGTGAACTCCGGCGCCGGGACGTCCTCGGCCCGCCACTCGATGCCCGGCCGGCGCTCGACCGCGGTCGCGTACGGGTGGATCGGGCGCGCGCGGCGCGTCGCGTACAGCTCGCGCAGGCGCTCCTGGTCGTCGCGCGTCGCCTGCTCGAACACCGGGCGCTGGGCGGGGTCGAGCAGCCGCGACACCACGCCGACCGCCCGCGAGGCGTCCAGGACGTGCGTGACCGACTCGGAGTACGCCGGGGCGATCTTGACCGCGGTGTGCTGCTTGGAGGTGGTGGCGCCGCCGATCAGCAGCGGGACGGACATGCCGCGCCGCTCCATCTCGGCCGCGACGTTGACCATCTCGTCCAGGGAGGGGGTGATCAGGCCGGAGAGGCCGACCATGTCCGCCCGCTCCTCGACCGCCGCGTCCAGGATCCGGTCGGCCGGCACCATCACGCCCAGGTCGACCACCCGGTAGTTGTTGCAGCCCAGGACCACGCCCACGATGTTCTTGCCGATGTCGTGGACGTCGCCCTTCACGGTCGCCATCACGATCGTGCCCTGGGCCTCCACGTCCTCGCCGGCCGCCTCCGCGCGGGCGCGCTCCTCCTCCATGTACGGCTCGAGGTGCGCCACCGCCCGCTTCATCACGCGGGCGCTCTTCACCACCTGCGGCAGGAACATCTTCCCGGCGCCGAACAGGTCGCCCACCACGCCCATCCCGTCCATCAGCGGGCCCTCGATGACGGCCAGCGGGCTCGGGTAGGCCTGGCGGGCCTCCTCGGTGTCCTCGTCGATGAAGTCGACGATCCCGTTGACCAGGGCGTGGGACAGCCGCTCCTGCACGGTGCCCTGGCGCCAGGTGTCGTCGGCCACGCGCGCGGCGCCGCTGCCCTTGAACCGCTCGGCCAGGTCGACGAGCCGCTCGGTGGCGTCGGGGCGGCGGTCGAACAGGACGTCCTCGACCGCCTCCAGCAGCTCCTCGTCGATCTGCTCGTACACCGCGAGCTGGCCGGCGTTGACGATCCCCATGTCCATCCCCGCCGCCGTGGCGTGGAACAGGAACGCGGAGTGCATCGCCTCGCGCACGGCGTCGTTGCCGCGGAACGAGAAGGACAGGTTGCTGACGCCGCCGCTGATCTTCGCGCCGGGGCAGGCCTCCTTGATGCGCCGGGTCGCCTCGATGAAGTCGATGGCGTAGCGGTTGTGCTCCTCGATGCCGGTGGCCACGGCGAAGATGTTGGGGTCGAAGATGATGTCCTCGGGCGGGACCCCCACCCGCTCCACCAGCAGGCGGTACGCGCGCTCGCAGATCGCGACCTTGCGGTCCTCCGAGTCGGCCTGGCCCGTCTCGTCGAACGCCATCACCACCATCGCGGCGCCGTAGCGGCGCGCGAGGGCGGCCTTGGCGAGGAAGTCCTCCTCGCCCTCCTTCAGGCTGATCGAGTTGACGACCGGCTTGCCCTGGATGCAGCGCAGCCCGGCCTCGATGACCGACCACTTGGAGCTGTCGACCATCACCGGCACGCGTGCGATCTCCGGCTCGGTGGCGACCATGTTCATGAACGTGGTCATGGCGGCCTCGGAGTCGAGCATCGCCTCGTCCATGTTCACGTCGATGATGTTCGCGCCGCTGCGGACCTGCTCGGCGGCCACGTCCAGGGCGGTGCCGAAGTCCCCGGAGGTGACGAGCTCGGCGAAGCGCCGCGACCCGGTCACGTTCGTCCGCTCCCCGATCATCAGGAAGTTGGCGTCCGGCGTGATCGTCAGCGGCTCGAGCCCCGCCAGGCGGGTCAGGCCGTCCGGGGCGGGCGGGGTCCGCGGGGCCTGCCCCTCGCCGGCGGCGGCGATCTGGCGGATGTGGTCCGGGGTGGTGCCGCAGCAGCCGCCCATGATGTTCACCAGGCCGCCCGAGGCGAACTCGCGCAGCTCGCCGGCGGTCTCCTCCGGCCCCTCGTCGTACTCGCCGAACGCGTTCGGCAGGCCGGCGTTGGGGTAGCAGTGGGTCCAGCAGGTCGCGACCCGCGCCAGATCGGCCATGTACGGCCGCATCTCGGCGGCGCCGAGGGCGCAGTTCACGCCCACGCTGAACGGGCGCGCGTGCGCGACGGTCGTCCAGAAGGCCTCGATCGTCTGGCCGGTGAGGGTGCGGCCGCTGCGGTCGGTGATCGTGACCGAGATCATCAGGGGGAGCCGGGTGCCGGTCCGCTCGGCGACCTCCTCGATCGCGAAGATCGCGGCCTTCGCGTTGAGGGTGTCGGTGATCGTCTCGACCAGCAGCAGGTCGGCGCCGCCCTCGACGAGGGCCTCCACCTGCTCGGCGTACGCGGCGCGGAGCTCGTCGAACGTGACGGAGCGCTTCGCCGGGTCCTCGACGTCGGGCGAGATCGACAGCAGCCGGTTGGTCGGGCCGATCGCGCCGGCCACGAAGCGGGGCTTGCCGGGCGTCCTCGCGGTCCACTCGTCGCACGCCGCGCGGGCCAGGCGGGCGGCCTCGCGGTTGATGTCCGGGACCAGATGGCCGGTCCCGTAGTCGGCCTGCGCGATGGTGGTGCCGCTGAACGTGTTGGTCTCGACGATGTCGGCGCCCGCCTCGAGGAAGGCGTGGTGGATGCCGGACACGATGTCCGGCCGCGTCAGCGTCAGCAGGTCGTTGTTGCCCTTCAGCGGGAGCGGATGCTCCGCGAGGATCTCGCCGCGGAAGTCCTCCTCCGTCAGCGTGTGGCGCTGGATCATGGTGCCGGTCGCGCCGTCGAGCACCAGGATGCGCTCGGTGAGCAGGCGGTCCAGCGTCTCCCGGGTGGCGTCGCTCATCCGCGGGAGGTTAGCGCGCGCCTTCCGCGCTAGCCGCTGCCCTCCGGCGGCAGGAGCAGCCGCGCGATCACCGGCCCGGCCAGGATCCCGGCCAGCACGATGCCGACCGCCGCGTAGCCCAGCGCCTCGCTGTCCTGGACGACGGCGATGATCCCCAGCACCGCGGCGACGGCGCAGACCGTCACGAGCCGGATCGTCTTCTCGGCCCGCGGCGACAGGCGGCGGAGCCGTTCGATCACCCGGCGCCGTCCTCCTCGTGCCTCGCGAGCGCGAGGACGGCGTTGTGCCCGCCCAGGCCGTAGTTCGCCGACAGGGCGACGCGGATGTCGGCGTGCCGCGCCTCGTTGGCGACGTGGTCGACGCCCACGCAGTCCGCGTCCACCGTGTGGAGGTTGATGGTGGGGGGCATGACCCCCTCCTTCACCGCCAGGGCGGTGATCGCCGCCTCGAGCGCGCCGGTCGCGCCCATGCAGTGGCCGTGCATCGCCTTGGTGGCGCTCACGGCGACGCGGGCGGCGACGTCGTCGCCCAGCGCCATCTTGAGCATCTGCACCTCGCTGCGGTCGCCGGTCTGGCTGCCGCCGCCGTGGGCGTTGACGTGGTCGACGTCCGCGGCGTCGAGGCCCGCGTCGCCCAGCGCCATCCGCACCGCGCGCGCCTGGCTGGCGGCGTCGGGGTC
>BFBZ01001799.1_pt1 | contig 13322 bp, 13 predicted proteins | sample 1888401 | NCBI WGS metagenome assembly BFBZ01 (sample SAMD00112614, study PRJDB3348) | symbiont metagenome | host: Chara braunii | reverse complement strand
CCTCAAGCCCGCCAGGACGGATCATGAAATCATGAAACCCGCCGCGGAACTGTTGGCCGCGATACTTGATCACCCGAAGGCGCCGTCGCTCGGCGCCATAGATCGGGGCCAGTTCCTCCAGACGGATCACCGCGTGAGCGACGCTGTGGACCGTCTTGTCCAGTACGTCGGCGGTCATGTCGTCCAGCATCAAAACGGTAGCGTTGTGCCGGGCGAAATAGTGCTTCAGCGCCAAGATCTGGCGGCGGTATCGCAGGGATCCTCCGGCCAACAGCCGGATCTCGGAGAGACTGTCGATCACGACCCGCGACGGCTCGATATCCTCAATGGCCTTGAAGATCATTCGCGTGGTTTCGCCGAGCTCCAGGTCGGACGAATAGAGCAGGCTCTGCTGCTGCTTTTCATCCAGCAGATCGTCCGGCGGGATAAGCTCGAAGACGCTCAGATTGGAGATGTCCCATCCGTGTGAGACCGCGGTGGCCTTTAGCTCTTCCTCAGTCTCCGACAGGGTGATGTAGAGGCCCCGTTCGCCAGCTGCGGCGCCGGCCATCAGGAACTGCAGCGCCGCCGTGGTCTTGCCTGTGCCGGGCGTACCCTCCAGTAGATAGACCCGGTCACGCTGGAGACCGCCGCGCAGAATATCGTCAAGCCCGACCACGCCCGTGCTGGCCATGGCGTCTGTTGAAGTCACCACTTCAGTCAACTCGTAATCCCTTATACCGCCCCGTTCGGAAGACCATCGGCGGCTCAAATCCGTTGCACGAACCGTCGCTTAGGCCTCCGCCCCTTCGGGCAGGGCAACGCCTCATCGCGCCGCCTGTTCCAAATCCGATCAATGTTCGAATCCGTCCTGGCGTTGTCTGGCGCGTTTAGCCCTGTCATGGTGGGCTTCCCGAACGGAAGCGGTCATCCCGTCCAGTCTATTGCGGCTGGACGGGCCGCCGATGAAACGCCGCGCGGACCATAGAAAAAGAGCCGCTGTCCCGCTTCCGTGAAGGGCGTCGGCGCCGGGAGGAATTTGATGGAAGATTTGAAAGAGCGCGTGTCGCTCGATGAAGCCCTGACCGAAGCCGCCAATGTCGGCATGACCACTGCGGTGTGGGCCAAGGTCCACCCTGACAAGATTGCGGTCTACGACCCGTCGGGCCGCACGCGGACCTTCGCCGAGATCAACGCCAATGCGAACCGCCTGGCGCGCCTGTTCCGCGAGAACGGCCTGAAGCCGGGCGACGCCCTGGCCCTGGTCTGCTCCAACCGCGCAGAATTCATCGAGGTTCTGGCCGCGACCCTGCGCACCGGCCTGCGCATCACGCCGGTGAACTGGCACCTGACGGTCGACGAGATCGCCTACATCATCAAGGATTGCGAAGCCAAGGTGCTGGTGGGCGAAGCCCGCGTGGCCAATGTCGGCCCCGCCGCGGCCGAGTGCCCGGACCTTGTGCTGAAGCTGGCCGTCGGCGGGGCCATCGACGGCTTCATCGACTACGACCAGACGCTCGCGTCCTTCGACGGCGCCGATATCGAGGAGCCGGTTCTGGGCAACCAGATGATGTACACCTCGGGCACCACCGGCCGGCCGAAGGGCGTGTTCCGCTCCACCGTCGCCGTGACGCCCCAGGCCATGTACGCCCTGCGCGGCTACGACCATGAAACCTCGGTGCAGATGTGCGCCGGCCCGGCCTATCACGCCGCACCGCTGGCCTTCGACGTCCGGGCCGCCATGGGCGCGGGCGTGCCGCTGGTGTTCATCGACAAGTGGGATTCGGAACTGGTCCTGCGGACCATCGCCGAGAAGAAGGTCACGCACCTTCACCTCGTGCCGATCATGTTCCAGCGCCTGATGACCCTGCCCGACGACGTGAAGGCGAAGTACGACGTCAGCCACGTCAAATACATCGTCCACGGCGCGGCCCCCTGCCCACCCGAGGTCAAGCACGCCATGATCGAGTGGTTCGGCCCGGTGCTCAGCGAGTACTACGCCGGCTCGGAAGGCGGCGCAGGCTTCACGATCAGTTCGGAAGAGTGGCTGCGCAAGCCGGGCAGCGTAGGCAAGCGTCCTGAACTGCTGGGCTCCAAGATCCTCGACGAGCAGGGCAACGAGCTGCCCACCGGCGTCGCCGGCGGCATCTACCACCAGCTCCCGCCCGGCGGCGGCTTCACCTACTTCAAGGATGAAGCCAAGACCCAATCGAACCGGGTCGGCGACTATTTCACCATGGGCGACGTCGGCTACTTCGACGAGGACGGCTACCTGTTCCTCACCGGCCGCAACGCCGAGACGATCATCTCCGGCGGGGTGAACATCTACCCGCAGGAAGTGGACAACGAGCTGATCAAGCACCCGGCGGTGGCCGATAGCTCGACGGTCGGCGTGCCGCACGACGAGTGGGGCGAACAGGTCAAGGCGGTGATCCTGCTGAACCCCGGCTACACGCCTTCCGACGCCCTGGCCCAGGAAATCCTGGACTTCGGCCGCGCCACGCTTCCGGCCTTCAAGGTGCCGCGCAGCATGGACTTCGTCACCGAACTGCCGCGCTCCGAAGCCGGCAAGATCCAGCGCAACAAGGTGCGGGCTCCCTATTGGGAAGGACGCGCGCGCCAGATCTAAGGTTCCTGCCCATCCCCGTACGCGCGGGGATGGGCGACCTTTTCCGCAAAAAACCGTCACCAAGCGTGTTTGGCTTGGCTAGACTCCGCGTGGCATGAAGCGCGCCGCTTCGTGACGCCGGATGCCTAGACCCATGCCGATTCCCTTCATCGACCTTCAGGCCCAACGCGCCCGTCTGGGCCAGCCCCTGGAGGACGCCATCCTGAAGGTGGTCCGCTCTGGCGCCTATGTGATGGGCCCAGAGATCGCCGCCTTCGAAAAGGCGCTGGGCGAGTTCGGCGAGGCGCCGTTCGTCCTGTCCTGCGGATCGGGCACCGAGGCGCTGCAACTGCCGCTGATGGCCTGGGGCATCGGCCCCGGCGACGCGGTGTTCTGCCCGTCCTTCACCTTCGCGGCCACGGCCGAGGTCATGCCCCTGGTCGGGGCATCGCCGGTGTTCGTCGACATCCTGCCCGACACCTACAACATGGACGCCGCCAGCCTGGAGGCCGCCATCGTCGCGGTGAAGGCCGAAGGCAAGCTGACGCCGAAGGCGATCATCGCCGTCGACCTGTTCGGCCAGCCGGCCGACTATCCGGCGATCTCGGCGGTGGCGAAGAGGCATGGGCTGAAGCTGATCGCCGACTCCGCCCAGGGCTTTGGCTGCACGCTCAACGGCCAGCATCCGATCCATTGGGCCGATGTGGCCACCACCTCGTTCTTCCCCGCCAAGCCGCTGGGCTGCTACGGCGACGGCGGGGCGGTGCTGTCCAAGGACGCCCGGTTCCACGACTTGCTGGTGTCTCTGCGGGTTCATGGCCAGGCGGTGAAGTCGGACCTGGAAGGCCGCACCTTCGACCACGATCCCAAGTACCTGAACATGCGCATCGGCATGAACAGCCGGATGGACACCATCCAGGCCGCCGTCCTGCTGCAGAAGCTGACCATCTTCGCCGACGAGATTCGCGCGCGGAATGTGGTCGCCGACCGCTACGCGGCCGGCCTGTCCGACGTGGTGGCGACGCCTAAGGTGATCGAGGGCGGCATCTCGGTCTGGGCGCAGTACACCATCGAGACCGACGACCGCGACGGCTTGGCCGCGCATCTGAAGTCCGCCGAAGTGCCGAGCGCGGTCTACTATCCGATCCCGATTCACCGGCAGGAGGTCTATTCGGCCTATCCGGCGCCTGGCGGCCTGCCGGTCAGCATGGCCAAGGCCGACAAGGTCATCAGCCTGCCGATGCACCCCTACCTGACCACCGACGCCCAGGATCAGGTGATCGCCGCCATCCGCGCCTTTGTGAAGCGCAACGGCTAAGGCGATTTAGATCACGGCGTCGGTCCACGCTTGGCCCGTTGAACCCAGCGTGGACGTGGCGCCGTGATCAGACCGTCGGAACGGTCCCACCGTCGATGACAAACTCTGCGCCGTGGATCGCGGCGGCGCGATCCGAAGCCAGGTAGGCGATGACGTCGGCGACCTCATCGGGCTCGGCCGGACGCCCGATCGGAATCCCGCCCAGGCTATCGAGGACGAGCTGCCGCGCCTCGTCGATCGTGCCGCCATTGGCGGCCTGCAGACGCTTCAGCAGATCCACCGAGGATTCGGTCATGATCCAGCCGGGGGAGACCACGTTCACCCGCACCCCCTTGGGGCCGAGCTCCTTTGAGATGGACTTGCTGTAGGTCCTGAGGGCCGCCTTGGCGGCGGCATAGGCCGTGGTCGCCTCGGGAAGCGGCAGGACCGACTGTATGGACGTGACGTGCACCACCGCGCCGGCGCCGCGCGCGATCATCTGCGGAACCAGCAGGCGATCGAGGCGGACGGTGGCCAAAAGGTTCAGGTTCAGCTCGGCGAGCCAGTGATCGTCCGTCAGGGCGACGAAACCGCCGCCGGGCGCGGACGAACCGCCGATCACGTGGGCCAGAATGTCGACGCCGCCCAGACGCTCGAGCGCCGCCTTGGCCAGGATCTCCCCGCCCTGCGCGGTCGTCAGGTCCGCCTGGACGAACACGACGCCGTCGATCGACTCCACAGCTCCCCGGGCGGCGGTGATCACCCGCGCCCCGCCGGCCACGAAGCGGGCGACCGTCGCGCGGCCGAGACCTTTTGTGCCGCCGCTGACGAGCACGCGCTTTCCCGAAAATTCGGTCGGATCAGCCTTGATGCTCATGCCGTGATCTCCACGGCTTTGATGGCGTCGTCTTCCAACGTGAAACGGTAGGTGAAGCGGATCGGGCTGCCCTTGAAGTCGCCGTGGGCGGGGCCTTCAACGACGATCTGATCCGCCTCGTGACGGACGCTGTCCGGCGTGAAAATCGCCTTCACGGCGATCACCGCCTCTTCGAACCAGGGCTTGAGTTCAGCGTGCCCCTGAAAGACGCCGCCATTGTCGTGAACGACGGCGTCGGAGGTGAAGCATCTGACCATTCCCTCCGCGTCTAGGCGGGCGTTCGCGGCCACATAGGCGGCGATTGGGGATGGAAGTTCTAGCGACATGGCTTTTCGTCCTGCTTGGTGCGGCGGCAGCGGAGCGCTGCTGGTGCGCGTCTCAACCAAGCTAGCGATGGACAGCTCCCGCGATAATTGGGACAATTCGGAACGTCTCATCGCGAAAGTCAGGACAATGACCCAGAGCAGCCTGATCGAATTCGACGCCGTTCTCATGGTCGCCCGCCGGGGCAAGTTTCGGGCGGCCGCGCTTGAATTGGGGGTCTCGACCACGGCGCTCAGCAACGCGGTCGGAAAGTTGGAGCACACGCTCGGCGTTCGGCTTTTCAACCGGACGACGCGAAGCGTCTCCTTGACGGAGGCCGGCCGGAAGTTCGTCGCGCAGATCTCGCCCGCCATGCAGGATATCCATGAGGCGATGGAGGATGCGCGCTCTCAACAGGCGACGCCTTCCGGCACGCTGCGCATCAACGCCTTTCCCACGGCGGCCCGGGAGATCTTCGCTTCCCTCGTCCTGCCGTTCCTGCGTGAACACCCTCAGGTTCACATCGACGTCGTCACAGAGGGCCGCCTGGTGGACATCGTCGCGGGCGGCTTCGACCTCGGCGTCCGCAGCGCCGACCTGGTGCCGGTCGACATGATCGCACTGCCGTTGGGGGGCGCGCGGCGCAATGTCGTGGTGGGCACGCCGAGCTATCTGAAAGCGCGCGGGACGCCGAGGATACCCCAGGACCTCGCCAAGCATTCCTGTCTGCGTGTCCGATTGCCCAATGGCGCGATCTATCGCTGGCCGTTCGAGAAGGATGGGCATTCGGTCCATATGGACGTCGAGGGCGCCATCACCCTCGACGAAGCGAGCCTTGCACGGACCGCTGTCCTCGCGTCCGTCGGCCTCACCCTGGCGATGGAGTCCGACGTGCGCGACGACATCGAGGCGGGCCGACTTGTTCGCGTGCTCGAAGACTGGACGCCCACGCTAGCGCCCTTGAGCCTCTACTATCCCAGCCGGCGCAATCCGACCGCGGCGTTCAAGGCGTTCATCGACTTCGCGCGGCGGCAAGGCGGGACCCGCGACGCGCCGGGGCCGTCGACGGGTTGAGATGCGCCTGTCCCACTAGGTCCAGAAACTGAAACGGACGCGACCCGTGGGGAGCCGCGTCCGTCCTAGGCGCCAACCGGAACTCCCCCAAGCCCGGCCTTCCCGAGGGGCCGAAGCCCAACGGCGGGCTGCGTCTAGCCGCCCGTTTTCGATCGCCGAGCGAAGGCGCCGGTCGGGGCGCGGTCGCGTCAGCTTTAGGTCGCGCGTGTCCCGGCCTCGGCGACGCCCGTAGAAACGAGCGCCGCCCGGGCCGGGGGGAATTCTGTGCAGACGAAAGCCCCGCCTCGCGAAATCCAGCCGAGCACGGCGTTTCGCGCTCGGCATGACGCAAATGGACTACGTGACGGAAGAAGCCGGCGCCGCCCCCTGTTCAGGGGGTCAGGCGGCGGCGGCGCGGAGGATCTCTTCCCAGTGCTTCAGGGTCAGCATGTGGCCGACGCCGGGCTTGATCTTCACCTCGGACGCCTTGTCGCCGAGATAGGTCAGAAGGTCGGGGAGCGGCGCCAGGACGTCCTCCTCGCCGTGCCAGACCACCACTGGCGCCTTCAGGCCTTCGACGGTCAGGTTGCGCCCGCGGCGGAAGGCGCGGACCTCGTCGGCGGGTCCACGGCTGCTCTTGGCCAGGGCCTCGGCGATGTAGGCCGCGATGAAGTCCACCGTTTCCGGTCGATCATCCAGGAACGCCAGGTCGGCCGGCGCGTGCCGGCTGGCGCTGCGCAGCAATCGCCCGATCACGGCCGGTGAGATGCGCAGGCGCAGGACCGCGAAGAAGGTCTCCAGCACCCACGGATTGCTCTCGATCCGCGAGCGGAACAGCATGAGCGTATTGCGCGCGTGGGCCCCGACCGGTCGGGGCGGGCGGCCGGAATAGAGGCTGACGCTCACCGCCCGGTCGCCCAGGCGGATGGCGGTCTGCACGGCCGACGGCGCGCCGGACAGCACCGCACCGATCCGCACCCGGGTCAGGCCGAGCCGATCGCAGAGGATCACCATGTCCTCGGCCACGCCGTCGAAGCTGTAGTCGCTGCGCGGGTCGGATTGGCCGAAGCCGGGGCGCTCGCCCGCGATGATCCGCAGCTTCAGTTCCCGGGCCAGACCGTGGGTGCCGGGAGGCAGCAGGGACGACCCCACGCCCTCGTGGAAGGACAGGATCGTGCGGCCGTCTGGGTCGCCATAGTCGCGATAGGCCAGGCGGCGGCCGTCGGGCAGGATGATGCTGTGCACCGGCGGAGCGTCGTGGGCGCCGATCTCGCCGCCCGGCGAGTGGGCGTCGATCACGCCCGCAATGGACGAGAGTTCGGTGAGCGCGCGGACCAGATCGCTCTGTCGCTTCAGGCCCATCTTGTCGAAGATCGCCCGGAGCTGGTTGCGTACGGTGTTGACGCTGACGTCCAGGTCGTCCGCCGCCTCCTTCAGCGCTTTGCCGTCCCGCAGCTTGCGGGCGAGGCGAACTTCAGCCGGGGTCAGGCCGAAGCTCTCGCGGATCGAGACCCAGAGGCGTCCTGTCTCCTCAACCGCCGGGAAGACGATGGCGTAGGCCTGATCGTCCTCTGTGAGCTCGATGGCTGCGGCGTCCAGCACGCCCGGCAGGCTGCGCGCCGGCACTACATAGGCGAACCGCGGACCTTCATAGGCGTCGCGCTGCAGTCGCAGGATGGTCTGGCCGGCCACCTGCGCCCGAGCCTGACCAAGCGCTTGGGTCAGCGCCTCGTCGTTGGCGGCGTCATCGAAGCGGATCGGCTGGCCGACGCGCAGGGCTCCCAGACCGTCGGCCATGACCAACTCTGCCGCCTGGTTGGCGGCGGTGATCCGGCGTGACGCCGACAGCAGCACCCAGCCGATGTCGTCGCGGGCGCGGCGGGCGCCTCCGGGGCCTTCTCCAGGTCGACTGACCAGCCGGGCGATGTCCTCGGACCTGGCGAGTTCACGCGCCGCGGCCTCGGACGGGTCTTCGCCGCCTTCGCCCAGGGCTTCGATGAGCTGCTCCCAGGTCTCCGGATCGGCGGCGACCTGATACATGGCCTCAATCACCAGGGCGACGTTGTCAGTTCTTGCGTCGTCCATGCGTCAGTTTAGGGTCCGTCTGGCCGGAATCGTGGCAGGACCTTACAGAACGCGTTCTTTCAGAGGAACGCTTCCCGGTTATCGAACGTCTGTCATGCATAGGGGGCACCCTAGCTTGACCATGTTCTTCGGAGACGGCGCTTTTGCGAACCATTGCCGTTATCGCGCGTAAGGGTGGATCCGGAAAAACCACCGTCGCCACGCATCTGGCGTTGGCGGCCCATGTTCGTGGACGGTCCGTGCTCATGGCGGACACCGATGCGCAGCGTTCGGCGACGACGGTCCTGAAGGGTCGCCGGGATCTGGGACCGGCCTGGGCGGAGACCTCCGGCCCGAAACTCTTCGCCCTGCAGCTCTCCGCGCAGCGTTCCGGCGCCGACCTGATGGTGATCGACACCCCCGCCGTGGTGGAGGACGAGATCGCCCACGCCATCGTCGCCGCCGACCTGTCTCTGCTGGTGATCCGCCCGACCTTCCTGGACCTGGCCGCGACCCTGCAGACCGCCGAGATCATCCGCCGCCTGCGCAAGCCCGCTCTGATCGTGCTGAACCAGGCGCCCGTCGCCCGGAACGGCGTGGAGCCCCCCGCGGTGAAGAAGGCCGTCGAAGCGCTGAAGCTGATGCGCCTGCCGATCGTGCCGGTGATCCTGCGGTCGCGGGCCGGCTACCAGACCGCCCTGGAGACCGGCCGCTCCGCCGAGGAACTGGACAACGCCGCCGAGGCGGGCGCCGAGGCCGGAGAACTGTGGAACTTCATCGAAGGCTTCCTCTACGGCCGTCGGCCGACCCAACGGGCCGCGGAATAGGCCCTAGTCCAGCGACCCGGTGATCGAGGCGCGCTGGGACAACTCGATCCAGTTGCCGTCGGGATCGCGCACCATGCTGATCCGGGCCGTGGTCCCCAGGGTGGTGGGCGGCATGGCTTCGCGGCCGCCGCGCTCCAGAACGCGGGCGTGCTCCTCATCGACCTTGAAGACCTGGAAGGTGATGTAGCGCCAGCCCTTGCCGCGGAACTCCGCGTCCTCCGGCGCATCGGGGCTTTCCTCGAGGATCAGCAGGGTCTCGCCGGCCCGGAAGGCGCCTGGGCGTTCCTCCGTCAGGCCAAGCCCCTCGGTGTAATTTCCGGTGGGCGTCGAGGCTGCGGACGGAGATGCGGACGCCGATCTGCGCGATCCCGTCATCGCCGGGCGCGACCAGGGTGACGCGATTGCCTTCCGGATCGGCCAGGCTCACCGGCGCCGTCAGCCCAGGCCGCGCGACGATCAGTTCGCGATAGCCGCTGGGGGAGGCGTCCGGCAGCGGATCGGCGTGGTGATTGATCTTCAGGACGCTGCCCAGGGCGTCGTGCCGGTGCTGGTCCTGACCGCGGCGGATCGGCAGCTTGTGGTCGAAGGGGATGCCCGCGTCCCCTTGCCAAAAAGCCAGCATGGGTTCGAGATCGTTGGTCGACAGGCCGATGTCGACCCTCGGTTTCGCCAGTTCCATACGTGCACTCCCTGACCTAACGTCCGCGGCTCTTGCGTCCGATCCTTGGGCGTGGGAGGAACTCAGTCAAACAATTGTTTTAATCATTAGGGAGTGCGTCATGAAAGCTGCGGTCTATTACGAGAACGGCGGCCCGGAAGTCCTGAAATACGAGGAAATCCCGGACCCGCAATGCCACCCCAAGGGCGTGGTCATCAAGGTCGAGGCCATCGCCATCGAAGGCGGCGACACCTTGAGCCGTCTGGGCGGTCAATTGATGACCAACCCGCACGTGGTCGGTTACCAAGCCTCCGGCGAGATCATCGAGGTCGGGTCCGAAGTCACCCACCTGAAGGTCGGCCAGAAGGTCGCCACCCTGAATAGCTGGGGCAGCCACGCCGCCTTGCGCGCCGTCCCCGCCCGCAACTGCTGGGTCGTGCCGGACGGCTACGACATGAAGAAGGCCGCCGCGATCCCGGTGACCTTCGGCACCGCCCACGACTGCCTGTTCGAATTCGGCCGCCTGCAGCCCGGCGAGACCGTGCTGATCCAGGCCGGCGCGTCCGGCGTGGGCGTGGCCGCGATCCAGCTCGCCAAGCGGGCCGGCGCCAGCCTGATCCTGGCCACCGCCTCGTCCGACGAGCGCCTGGAGCGCCTGAAGCCGCTCGGCCTGGACCACGGGATCAACTACAGCCGCGACGACGTGGTGCAGGAAGCCAAGCGCCTGACCGACAACAAGGGCGTGGACGTGATCGTCGACAGCGTCGGCGGCCCCACCCTGCAGGGCTCGATCAATGCGCTCGCCTATCGCGGCCGGGTCTCGATGGTCGGCGCCGCCGGCCGTGAGCCGATGGTGGTGAATGTCGGCTCGATGATGGGCGGCAACCGCACCCTGTCGGGCGTGTTCCTGGGCGCCGAGATCGGCACCGATCGGGTCCACAACAACATCCAGCAACTGATCGAAGACGCCGCCAAGGGCGAACTGGAAGTGGTGATCGACAAGGTCTTCTCCCTGTCGGACGCCGCCGCCGCCCATGCCTACATCGAAAGCCGCGCCGCCGTCGGCCGCGTGGTGATGGTGCCGTAGACCTGACCGAGGGGGCCTTCGGCCACGGCGAAAAGCCCCTCCGTCTCTGCGCTGCGCGCCGAGCCAACCTCTCCCAAGGGGGAGGATCTAAAAACGAGGGAGACCGTCCATGCGTGCGAACAACAATGGCGTCGAGATCGAGTACGAGACCTTCGGCGACGACCAGCCGCAGACCGTGCTGCTGATCAATGGCCTGGGGTCGCAGATGACCCGCTGGCCGGTCCCGTTCTGCGAGAAGCTGGTGGCCAAGGGCTACCGGGCCATCCGCTTCGACAACCGCGACACCGGCAAGTCCACCTGGCTCACCCCCGGCGACAAGTACGCGCTCAGCGACATGGCCGATGACGCCATCGCGGTGCTGGACGCAGCCGGGGTGAAGCAGGCCCACGTGGCTGGGGTCTCCATGGGCGGGATGATCAGCCAGGCGGTGGCGATCAACCACCCCGACCGCGTGCTGTCCCTGACCTCGATCATGTCGGCCACCGGCGCGCCGGGGACGATGGACTCGACCCCGGAGGCCGGAAAGGTGCTGTCGGTGGCGGCGCCCGATCCCAAGGCCGACTTCGAGGCCTTCGTCACCCATCAGATGGCCAACGCCCGCACCATCGGCAGCCCGGGCTATCCCTGGGAAGAGGCCGCTCTCCGCACCCGCGTGGTCGCCGAGTACGAGCGCGCCTTCAATCCCACCGGGACGCAGCGCCAGATGGGCGCGATCCGGGGCGACGGCGATCGGACCGAGCGGCTGGGCAAGCTCTCCGTCCCCACCGTGGTGCTGCACGGCGCCGACGATCCGCTGATCCTGGTGGGCGGCGGCGAGGCGACGGCCAAGGCTGTTCCCGGCGCCGAGCTGCGGGTCATTCCCGGCATGGGCCACGACCTGCCGGCCGCCCTCTACGACACCATCATCGACGCCATCGTCACGGCCGCCCAGCGCGCCACGGCCAAGGCCTGAGTTTTAGAAGCGAGGAAGTTTCCATGGGACGTCTTTCCGGCAAGACCGCGATCATCACCGGGGCAGGCAGCGGCATCGGCCGCGCCAGCGCCATCCTCTTCGCCCAGGAAGGCGCCAGCCTGGTCATCGCCGACAAGGCCGAGACCGTCCATGAGACCGCCAAGCTGGTCGCCGACGCCGGCGGCAAGGTCGTCGCCCTGACCGGCGACGCGGGCGAGGAAACCTTCGTCGAGAGCCTGGTGGCGCGCGCGATCGCCCAATACGGCGGCCTGGACGTGGCCTGGGCCAACGCCGGCATCTCCGGCGGCTGGACCGCCTTCGACGAGCAGGACAGCGCCTTCTGGGCCGAGGTCCTCCGGGTCAACCTGATCGGCGCTTTCCTGCTGGTGAAGCACGCCGCGCGGATCATGGTGCCGAAGGGCAAGGGCTCAATCATCTGCACCGCCTCGGTGGCCGGCATCCGGTCGGGCGCGGGCGGCAGCCCCTATTCCGCCTCCAAGGCCGGAGTGATCAACCTCGCCCAGACCGCGGCCAATGAGTTCTACGGCACCGGCGTGCGGGTCAACGCGGTCTGCCCCGGCCTGATCGAGACCGGCATGACCCAGCCGATCTTCGACGGCGCCCGAGCCCGCGGCAACGAGGACAAGATCGGCCAGCTCAACCCGCTGACCCGCGGCGGCGTGCCCAGCGAGATCGCCCACATGGCCCTGTTCCTGGCCTCGGACGATGCGTCCTACGTCAACGGCCAGGCCATCGCCGTCGACGGCGGCCTGTCCTCATCGCACCCGGTTGTGCGCCGCAAACGATAGGCCTTATGGTCTGTCCGTGATCTATCTGGTCAGACACGGACAGACCGAATTCAACGCTGCGCGGCGGATGCAGGGTCACCTGGATTCGCCGCTGACGGCGCTCGGCCGCGCCCAGGCGCAGGCCGCCGCCGAGACCTTGGGACGGGAAATCCCCGACCTGACCGGCTGGCGGATCGTGGCCAGCCCGCTCGGCCGCACCCAGTCCACGGCGCGGATCATCTCGGCCCATCTGAACCTGCCCATCGAGATCGACCATCGGGTGATCGAGGTCTCCTGCGGGGCGTGGGAGGGGCAGCTTCGGGACGAGCTGACGGCCATGAACGGCGACCGCTCGCACACCTCCGACTGGATCTTCCGCGGGCCGGGCGGCGAGACCTATGATGACGTCCACGGCCGCGTCACCCATTGGCTGGACGAATTGGAAGACGAGACCGACCGCCGCTTGATCGTGGTCACCCACGGCGGATCTGGCCGCGTCCTGCGCGGCGCCTATATGGGCTGGGACCGGGCGGCGACCTTGGACCAGGAGGTCCCGCAGGACGCCGTCTACCGGCTGGTCAGTGGAACAGTTTCCCGGCTCGACTGTGAAGTCCGTCATCCTGGCTGAGACGGCCTGAGAGCATCGCCAGCGCGATCCCAACGCTCGCCCCGATCAGGAATGTGCCGGTCACCACGCTCACCAGGGCCGTGGTCGACAGGTGATGACGGGGCTTGTCCATCCAGTGGACCAGCACGCCTTCCGGTTCGCCATTCAGGGTGTCTTCGTAGGTCTCATGCATGTGGCAGCTCCGCATCTGGCGTGGCTTGA
>BFBZ01000028.1_pt77 | contig 13328 bp, 10 predicted proteins | sample 1888401 | NCBI WGS metagenome assembly BFBZ01 (sample SAMD00112614, study PRJDB3348) | symbiont metagenome | host: Chara braunii | reverse complement strand
GCGCCCATCGCCAGGATGAGGAAGACATTGACCGGAATGTCGGCGATCGGGAGGTAGAGCTGCACGCGCGTCGCTTCTTGTCGGTTCGCCGTATGCTGGGGCGCAGGRCCGCATCACGGCGTGATGTCGTTCTGGTCGGGCATTCTCCGGCTGAACGAATCCGGTCGGCGCGCAGGACGCTGGCGAACGCGGGTCGATTGCCGCGTTCTTGCATAACCGAATTCGGTGGAAGGAGGGACTAAAGAATCCGCCTCGGATGGCATTTTTCGCCGCACGTTGCCGCTCTGTTGCGCACGTGGTTGATAATTCAGATTAACGACGACTGAACCGGCTGGTCTGGGCATGATCTCCGCAGAGACGCGTTCCGCGCTTTGCCGGATCATGCCTCAGGGCCGGTCGACCGGCTTGGTGATCAGGTTCAGCGCGAGCGCCTCCTGCGGGCTCAGCCAGCGGATGTCGGAGGTCTGCGACATCGCCTCGACGATCCCGGATGAGACACCCATCTTGGTCATGTAGCCGAGCACCATGCCCTGGATGCGCTGCGCTTCGGCGAGCGGATCGCTGACCGGCGTGCTGGTCGTGAAGCGATGCACCCCGAGTCGCGAGCCCGCGATGCCATAGCGGGTCGCACCGCCCGCATAGACCAGGACGCAGGCGCTGGCGCAGGCTGCGGGGCGCAGTCTGCCCGAGGCATCGGCCGTTGCGACGGCGGTGACCAGCCCGTGGGTGCGGATGACCTCGCCCATGATGGCGGCCTGATTCAGCGCGCCACCCGGCGACGACAGCAGCACGGCATCGCCCGGAGCGAGACGGGCCTCGCTCAGCCGGTCGCGGAGCCAGCTCGCGCTGGCCGAGCCGATCTTGCCGCTGATCGCAAGCGCCCGCCGGCCATGGCCCGTCCCGTCGATGTCGACGTCGGGAATCACCGCGGAGGTCATGCTCGCCGCGATATAGGTCTCGCGCCAGAAATCCCAGGCGCCCGGCCGTGACAGGTCGCGATAGGCCTGAATCGCGACACTCGACACCAGCAGCACAAAAATGATGATGGACGGGAGCGAGAACCGGAAGGTGCCGCGCGGCGAGGCCATGGTTCCTTGCGGCGGCGGCGGAGCGCTCGGGCGCGCGGCGAACGGCGATGGAGTCTGGCGCGGCGGCGCGACGCGGGGACCGGTCGGCGACGAACGGTGGCCAGTGCCATCATCCTGACGATCGTCGACAGACAAGCCTGACCTCCGGGACGCGTGCGCCGTGGGCGCGGGACTGCGCCTGTCTACACGGCGAAAGCCTGGAGGGATAGGACAGCGGCGCCTTCAAGGCGCCGCAGCTTTTCTCGTTTTAGTGAGCCGGGGCGGCCAGCGCCGCGGTGCGCTTCGACGGCTGCTTGACCGGCTTTGCCGCCGCGGGTTGCGCGGGGGCGCTGTCCCAGCCGCCGGCCGGGGTAGCCACATTGACTGCATCGCTCGGTTGCGGCTCGGGCGTAAAGGTCTGGATCGCGAGCTTGGCTGCCGCCAGCGACTGCGGGTCGAGCCGCTTGGCGATGTCGTCACGCTTGCGGCCGGCGTCGGCGTCGCCCTGCGCGGCCGCGAGGCTGAACCACTTGAAGGACTCGGCGAGGTTCTGTTCGACACCGATGCCGCGGGCATAGAGGATGCCGAGGTTGACCTGGCTGTCGGCGACGCCGCGATCGGCGGCCTTGCGGAACCACTGCGCGGCGCTCTTGTAGTCGGCGCCCTTGCCGCCGCCGTCGGCATCGAGCACGGCGAGATTATGCATCGCCTTGGCGTTGCCGCGCTCGGCGGCCTGCACGTAATAGCGCCGCGCGGTATCGAAGTCGCGTTTCACGCTGAGGCCCTTCTCGTAGAAGGTGCCGAGCCGGAACATCGCGGGCACAACGCCGGCCTGGGCCGCGCGATTGTACCATTTGGCGGCCTCGTCGAGATTGGCGGGCACGCCCTTGCCCTCGGCAAAGCGGACGCCGACCTCGTAGGCGGCTGCCGCATCGCCCTTGATCGCAGCCGTGCGCAGCGCCGGTCCGCCGATCGCGTCAGGCAGCTTCTCGCCCGCCGGAATCGGGATCATGGCGAGCTTGCCGCCCAGCGGCGGTGCGGTCGGAATTGTCCCGGTGACGTCGTTGGCGGCGGCCGGTGCCGCGGCAGCGGGAGGTGCTGCCGGCATTGCGGCATCGGCAGGCGCGGACGCCGGCGGAATGCTGACCTGCGCGCTGTCGAGCGTATTCGGCGCCGGCATGTTGTTGGACTGGCGGCCGAGCGGGGTCGGCGAGGTCATCGACGGTCCCGGCATGCCGGAAGGCCCAGCCGGTGCAGGGGCTGTCGAATTCTCGACGGGCGGCTGCACGGGGGCCGTAGGCGCCGGCTCACTGCGTTCCGCCGCCGGGATCGGCGCAGGGGAGTCGAGCAGGTTCATCGCCATCTTGGCGGTCGAGAGCAGGATCACGACCACGCTTGCCCCGACCAGCAGCGATCGGATCTTGGAGGTGATGGTCGAAGGCTGGGCCTCCGTCGCGCCGGCAGCGGGCGCGCCCGCCTTGGCAGCGGCGGCCTTCGCAGCCTTGTCGGCCTTCTCCTTGGCCTTGGCGGCAGCCTTGCTCGCTGCGCGCGCGGCCTTGTCGTTGACGGGCTGTGCGGCGGCGGCCTGCGCAGCACGACGCGCGGCAGCGATGAAGCTCGACGTCGAGACCGGTTCCTTCTTGCCGGCAGGAAGGTCGCTGATCGCGCGTTCGGAATCCGCGATCCGCTCCGACGGCGACGACATGCGGCCCGAGGGGCGCGTTCCGGGCTCGAGCGGATGATCCGGCGGCAGTTCCGGCGCGATGGCAGCGCGTGCGGACGCCGCATGCGGCTCGAGGATCTCGCTGATGGCGCGCGGCGGCAGCGGCGGAGGAGCGGCCTCGACCGGCTGCACGGCGTGGAATTCGCGTGGCGCGGACATGAAGTGCTCCTGCGCCAGCGCAGGATTCGGCAATTCGGGCCGATACGATTCAGGTTGCGCAATCGGCTGCGGCATCGCCGCGCGCGGCATCTCGATCCGCGGCGCTTCGATCCGCGATGGGGCCGGTTCGGGCGCAGGCGGGGGCGGCGGCGCGGTGCGGACTGCGCGCAGATCGGTCTCGATCATCGCGAGGCGATCGACGACATGGCCGAGCGTGTTGTGAACCGTCTCCAGCGAGTCCTGGGTGCGGCGGTCGGTCTCCGTCTGGCTGAAGCGGATGTCGGACAGCTCGCGCTTCACCAGGTCGACGATGCCGCTGTCCATCATCGGCTGCGGCGTGGAGGCGCTGGTGTTGCGGGTGGCGTCGGCCAGCGATGCGAGATGGGCGTGCTGCGCCTCGAGGTGCCGCATGATGTCATGCAGCCCTTCCTCGACCCGGCCGAGATTGCCGGAGCGCTGGTCGGCGGATTCCAGCCGCTCCAGCAGATAGGAGACGCGCTGCTCGAGATGGGTGAACGCCGACGAGCTGTCGTTGCCGACCTGCAGGCGGTCGATCCGCTCCGACAGGGTGCGCACCGCGCCTTCGATGGCGTCGGTGTTGTCGGTGCCGGCCGGCCGCTCGCGGCTTTCCAGCGTCGAGGCCAGCGCGGCAATGCGCTGCTCGATCCCGGCGAAAGCGTCGCCATAGGATTCGCCGCGCGACGTCTGCGACAGCTGGTCGACCTTCGCCGCCAGCGCATGCACGTCGCCGGACAGCTGCAGCAGCGCATCGTTGGAGGCGACATTGGAGACGATGGCGCGCAGCGCCGCGATCGCGCTCTCGAGCTGGTGCACGGTCGACGGATCGTCGTTGGCGCGCAGGATCATGTCGAGCTTGGCGCCGAGATTGCGGATCGCCTCGTCGTAGCCGGTGAGCTGCTCGGCCGGCGTCAGCGTGCGCAATTCCTCGCGGATTTCCGACAGCGCGCGTTCGATGCCGGCGATCGCCTGGCCCTGGCCGTTGCTGCTGTCCTGGCGGATCTCGTCGATCCGGTGATGCAGCGAGCGGATCTCGTTCTCGATCGATTCGATCGCGCGGCGCGGCATCGCCTCGGTGATGGCCTGGCGGATCTCCGCGAGTTCGCCGCGGAAAGCGGCGATCGACTGCTCGATATGGTCGGGCCGCTGCAGCGCCTCGATCTGGCTCGTGATCTTGAGCAGATGACGCTCGAGCGAGGAGAAGTCGGGTCCGGCGGGCGCGGCAGGCGGCGGCGCGTAGGCAGCCATCGGCGGCGCGCTGCGCGGCGGCATCTGCCGCGGTGCGACGTCGTCGAGCTCGTTCTGGCGGGCAGCGATTTCCGCGATCGCGGAATCGAACGATGCCGGGCTCAGCGGCGGCGAGGGCCGGTAGATCTGCGCGGCGGCGCGCTCGACGGCTTCGGCCTGGCGCTGGCGTTCCTGCTGCTGGCGGTCCTGCATTTGCGGCTCCCGCTGCATCTGCGATTCACGCGTCGTTTGGGGTTGCGGCTCGCGCGCCGGCTGCGGCCGCGAAATCTGCGACAGCCGTGCGTCGAGGCGCGAGATCGCTTCGTTCAACTGCCGTGCGACGGCGGGCTGGCCGCGCGGCACTTCGGCGCGCACGGCTTCGCCGCGCGACAACGGCTTTGCAATCTGTTCGATCTGGCGGGTGATGGCGTCGAGCCGCTGATGGATGTCGGCGACCTCGCGGCTTTCSCGGCTCGGCATCGGCTGCCGCTGCTCCATGCGCCAATCCGGCGGGCTTGGCTCGCCGACGGTGGAGTTGAGCCAGTCGTTCAGTGACATGCCGGCGCGGCGCGCAGCCGCCTCGGCCCTGTCGCGGACGGAGGGATCGATGCCGTCAACACTCCACGATACGCGCGAATTCATGATTCCGTCCGGTCCCGACTCCGGCGCCACAACCTGCGCCCGCAGCCTCCCCGCGCATTCCCGTTAAGAGACAATCGAATTCTGCGCTGGTCGTCTGCTTCAGCTGCTGACTTTTTCCCGTCACGGTAAATAACGGGTTAAGGAATGCGGCCAGCGGGCCTTAAAGTTGGGAATCCGGGAACCTGTTGCGCCGGATCAGGACAGGGCTATCGTTTTTAGGCAAAGTCGATTTTGTTTCGCGCCATAGCCGGGCGGCACGGCAGCTTCTAGCCGTTGCTCCCGCGCTTGCCGTCGTCGATCGGCAGCACATGGCCGCGGCCCGATATCGCCGACAGCGCGTCGAGCGCCTCCTCGCACCATTCGACCACGACGCGCTCATGGCGCATCCCGAGCCGCAGGCTGAGCATCTTGCCGACGTCGGCCGGCGGCGCGATGCCGTCGGGGAAGCGCTTGTTGAGCAGGCGCTCGTAGCGCTCGTAGCGGTCGCGGTGATGCTCCAGCCGCGCCATCAGGTCGTTGCGCAGCGGCGCGATGTCGACGCAGTCGAGCGCATAGAGCCGCACCAGGAGGTCGTCCTTGATCGAGGGCGGAACGCTTGGTCTTGCCGCCCAGTGCTTCAGCGCCGCGCGGCCCTCGGTGGTCAGGGTGTAGACCAGCTTGTTGGGCTTGCCGGACTGCACCACCTCGCGGCCCTGGACGTGGCCCTTGTCGCGCAGCCGGGAGAGCTCGCGATAGATCTGCTGATGGTCGGCCTTCCAGAAGAAGCCGATCGAGGCATCGAACGTCTTGGCAAGCTCATAGCCCGTCATCGGACGTTCCGTGAGGCAGGCGAGGATTGCGTCACCGAGTGCCAACGCCCACCTCCATCTGAGTTCCCGAATAGGCCATTCTGAAGTTCGCTTGACTTTATGCGTTACTGTGCATATGCGTCAATATGCATATGGTGATCGGCGCTCTGCCTTGTCGCGCGCGGCCGATATTCAGGCTTCTTAAACCCCGCCGCAGGAGACGTCCGAATGAGCAAGCCGGGCCTCGACAAGTGGTACGCCTACATGAAGTCCCACGACACCGCCGCATTGTGGGATCTGCTGCATCCCGACGCGGTGTTCGAAAGTCCGGTCGTGCACACGCCGCAGCGCGGCCGTGACATCACCTTCAAATACCTCACCAGCGCCGCCAAGGTGCTTGGTGGCCCGACCTTCAAATATACAGGCGAATGGAAGAACGACACCGGCGCGGTGCTCGAATTCGAGAACGAGATCGACGGCATCAAGCTCAACGGCGTCGACATCATCAGCTTCGATGGTGACGGCCGGATCACGCATTTCAAGGTGATGGTGCGTCCGCTCAAGGCGATCAACCTGCTGCATCGGATGATGGGCGAACAGTTGTTGAAGCAGAGCGGCGCAACGTCGCAATCACAGTCTCGCTAGGCCCTGCCGCGGACCTCCGGAACCGGATAAGGTCCGCTGCAACAAACCCAAGGACAGGCTGCGCAGCATCGGTCGCGCGTGCGACCGCGAGCCAGCCGGGAGATCAGCATGCCGACCTACAAAGCCCCCGTCGAAGATGTCAGCTTCCTGTTGAACGACGTTTTCCAGATCGATCGCTACGGCAATCTTCCCGGCTTCACCGATGCGTCGGCCGATGTGCGCGAGGCGATCCTCGGCGAGGCCGCCAAGCTGAGCGAACAGGTGTTGCAGCCGCTCAATCGCACCGGCGATCTCGAAGGCTGCAAGCGCAATGACGACGGCAGTGTCACCACGCCGAAGGGCTTCAAGGATGCCTTCAAGCAGGTCGCCGAAGGCGGCTGGCTCGGTCTGGCCGCGCCGACCGAATTCGGCGGCCAGGGCCTGCCGGTGACGCTCTCGCAGGCGGTCGCCGAATTCCAGATCTCCGCCAATATGGCGTTCTCGATGTACGGCGGCCTGACCATGGGCGCGACCGCGGCGCTGCTGGTGCACGGCACGCCGGAGCAGAAGAAAACCTATGTTCCGAAGATGATTGCCGGCGAATGGACCGGCACCATGAACCTGACCGAGCCGCAATGCGGCACCGACCTCGGCATGCTTCGCACCAAGGCCCTGCGCCAGGCCGACGGCAGCTTCAAGATCACCGGCACCAAGATCTTTATCTCGGCCGGCGAGCACGATCTCACTGAGAACATCATCCATCTCGTGCTGGCCCGGATCGAAGGTGCGCCGGCCGGCATCAAGGGCGTCTCGCTGTTCGTCGTTCCCAAAGTGCTGGTCAATGCCGACGGCTCGCTCGGGCAGCGTAACGGCGTCAGCTGCGGCTCGATCGAGCACAAGATGGGCATCCACGGCAATTCCACCTGTGTGATGAACTACGACAACGCCACCGGCTGGCTGATCGGCGAAGAGAACAAGGGCATGCAGGGCATGTTCGTGATGATGAACGAGGCCCGCCTCGGCGTCGCCGTGCAAGGCCTCGCGCAGTCCGAGGTCGCCTACCAGAACGCGGTCGCTTATGCGCGCGAGCGCCTGCAGGGTCGTTCGCTGACCGGCGTCAAGGAGGCTGACAAGCCGGCCGATCCGATCATCGTGCATCCCGACGTGCGCCGCACGCTGCTTACCATCCGCGCCTTCAACGAGGCGGCGCGCGCCATGGTGGTGTGGACCGCGCTGAAGAGCGACGTCGCGCACCGCTCCAACGATCCGAAGGACCGTCAGGCTGCCGACGATCACATGGGCCTGATGACGCCGGTGCTGAAGGGCGTGCTGACCGACACCGGGTTCGCCAACACGGTCTCGGCACAGCAGATGTATGGCGGCCACGGCTATATCGCCGAGCAGGGCATGGAGCAGTTCGTGCGCGATGCGCGTATCGCGATGATCTATGAGGGCGCCAACGGCATCCAGGCGCTCGACCTGGTCGGCCGTAAGCTGCCGCGCGACGGCGGCCGCGCCGTGATGGCGTTCTTCGGTGAGGTCGGCGCTTTTGCCAAGGAGCATGGCGGCGACGAGGCGATGAAGCCGTTCGTCACGCCGCTCTCGACGGGCCTCGGCCATCTGCAACAGGCCACCGGCTGGCTGATGCAGAACGCGCTGACCAAGCCCGACAATGCCGGCGCTGCCGCCACCGACTACATGAAATTGTTTGGCCTGGTCGCGCTCGGCTACATGTGGGCGAAGATGGCCAAGGTCGCGCAGGACAAGGCTGCGGCCGGCGCCACGCCCTATCTGAACACCAAGCTCGTCACCGGGCGCTTCTACATGGAAAGGCTGCTGCCGGAGACCGCCGTGCATCTGGCCCGGATCCAGAGCGGCAGCGCCACCACGATGGAACTGGCCGCGGAAGCGTTCTGAAGCGTTCTCGAGCGAAGTGGATACCGGTTCGCATGAAGAAAACGCGTCAAACAAGAAAGCCTTGAAAATTGCCGCCGCAGTGCTGCGGCGGCGCTTCCTTCCGTATATATTATGATCCTCATATCAAGGAGGGCGTCATGCCTGAGGCATACATCTACGATCACGTTCGCACCCCGCGCGGCCGCGGCAAGGCCGATGGCGCGCTCCACGAGGTCACCGCGCTGGCGCTCGCCACGGTGCCGCTGCAGGCGCTCAAGGCGCGCAACAATCTGCCCGAGGATTCCGTCGACGACGTCGTGCTCGGCGTGGTCGATCCGGTCGGCGAGGCCGGAAGCGACATCGCCCGTTTCGCAGCGCTGAACGCCGGCCTCGGCGAGAAGGTGCCGGGCGTGCAGATCAGCCGGTTCTGCGCCTCCGGCCTCGATGCCGTGAATTTCGCGGCGGCCCAGATCATGGCCGGCCAGCATGAGCTCGTGATCGGCGGCGGTGCGGAATCGATGAGCCGGGTCGGCATCGGTGCCTCGGGCGGCGCCTGGCCGATGGATCCGTCGATGGCGGTGCCGGCCTATTTCATGCCGCAGGGCATCTCGGCCGATCTGATCGCCACCAAATACGGCTTCTCGCGCGACGACGTCGACGCCTATGCCGTGCAGAGCCAGCAGCGCGCGGCCAAGGCCTGGGACGAAGGCCGCTTCAACAAGTCGGTGGTGCCGGTCAAGGATGTCAACGGCCTGACCATCCTTGCCAAGGACGAGCATATGCGCCCGACCACGACGATGCAGTCGCTGGCGCAGCTGCAACCGTCCTTCGCGGCGATGGCCGCGATGGCCGGCTTCGACGCGGTGGCGATCCAGTCGCATCCCGAGGTCGAGAAGGTCAATTACGTGCATCACGCCGGCAATTCCTCCGGGATCGTCGATGGCGCCGGCGCGGTGCTGCTCGGCAGCAAGGAGGCGGGTGCGAAACACGGTCTGAAGCCGCGGGCGAAGATCCGTGCCTTCGCCAATATCGGCTCGGAGCCGGCGATGATGCTGACCGGCCCGGTCGACGTCACCGAGAAGTTGTTCGAGCGCTCCGGCATGAAGAAGTCGGACATCGATTTGTTCGAGCTCAACGAGGCCTTCGCCTCGGTGGTGCTGCGTTACATCCAGGCCTTCGACATCGACAATGCCAAGATCAACGTCAATGGCGGCGCGATCGCGCTCGGCCATCCGCTCGGCGCGACCGGCGCCATGATCCTCGGCACCGTGCTCGACGAGCTCGAGCGCACCAACAAGCAGACCGCGCTGGTGACACTGTGCATCGGCGGCGGCATGGGCACTGCCACCATCATCGAACGGGTGTAACCGAGACGGCAGTGCGTAGGGTGGGTTAGCCGAAGGCGTAACCCACCATCTCATCGCGAAAAGGCGGCGGGTTACGCTTCGCTAACCCGCCCTACGATCCGAGACACAACCGCCGCGCCTGAGATCGGCTGCCGGCAGCGAGGGAGCAAGAGATGGCCTACAAGAATTTCAAGTTCGACGTCGACGCCGACGGCATTGCGCTGGTCACCTGGGACATTCCCGGCCGTTCGATGAACGTGCTCGACGAGGTCTCGACCCAGGAGATCGGCGAGATCATCAAGCAGACCACCAGCGATCCCGCGATCAAGGGCGTCGTGATCACCTCCGCGAAAGAGGCGTTCTGCGCCGGCGCCGACCTCTCGATGCTCGAGGGCATGAACCGCGCTTACGCGCAGCTCCTCAAGGAGAAGGGCGAAGAAGCCGCGAACCAGATGCTGTTCGAGCAGAGCCGCCAGATGTCGCTGTCGTTCCGCGCGATCGAGACCTCAGGCAAGCCGTGGGTCGCCGCGATCAACGGGCTCGCGCTCGGCGGCGGCTTCGAGATCACGCTGGCCTGCCACTACCGCGTCGCGGCCGAGAACCCGAAGACCCGGCTCGGCCTGCCCGAGATCAAGGTTGGTCTGTTTCCCGGCGCCGGCGGCACCCAGCGCGTGCCACGTCTCGTGCAGCCGGCAGATGCGATGCAATTGCTGCTCAAGGGCGAGGCCGTCAATCTCACGCGTGCGAAGGCGCTCAACCTGATTCACGCCGTGGTGCCTGCGGCCGATCTGATCAAGGCCGCCAAGGACTGGATCAAGGGCGGCGGCAAGGCCGTCGCGCCGTGGGACGAGAAGGGCTTCAAGCTGCCCGGCGGCCCCGTCTTCTCCAAGATGGGCATGCAGATGTTCCCGGCCGGCAACGCGATCTACCGCCGCGAGACCTACGACAATTATCCGGCTGCGCGCGCCATCATGAGCTGCGTCTATGAAGGCCTGCAGCTGCCGATCGACGCCGCGCTGCGGGTCGAGTCGCGCTACTTCACCAAGGTGCTGCGCTCGAAGGAGGCGGCGGCGATGATCCGCTCGCTGTTCCTGTCGATGCAGGAGCTGAACAAGGGCGCCCGCCGCCCGGCCGGCGTGCCGCCGACCAAGGTCAAGAAGCTTGCCGTGATCGGCGCCGGCTTCATGGGCGCCAGCGTCGGCTATGTCTCGGCGCAGGCCGGCATCGACGTCGTGCTGGTCGATCGCGACCAGGACAGCGCCGACAAGGGCAAGGGTCACGCCAAGACCGTGGTCGACGGGTTGATCGCCAAGGGACGCATGAAGCAGGAGGCCGCCGATGCCATCCTGGCGCGGATCTCGGCAACGGCGGACTACAACGTGATCTCGGATTGCGACCTCGTCATCGAGGCGGTGTTCGAGGACCGCAAGGTCAAGGCCGACACCTATGCCAAGGCGCAGCCGCTGTTGAAGTCGGGCGCGATCTTCGCCTCCAACACCTCGACCYTGCCGATCAACTCGCTGGCCGAGGAGTTCAAGGACCAGGGCAAGTTCATCGGCATCCACTTCTTCTCGCCGGTCGAGAAGATGATGCTGGTCGAGATCATCCTCGGCAAGAACACCGGCGACGTCGCGCTGGCCACCGCGCTCGACTATGTCCGCGCGATCGGCAAGACGCCGATCGTGGTGAACGATAGCCGCGGCTTCTTCGCCAATCGCTGCGTGATGCGCTACATCTCCGAGGGCAACGAGATGCTGCTCGAAGGCGTGCCGCCGGCGATGATCGAGAACACCGCCAAGATGGCCGGCATGCCGGTCGGGCCGCTGTCGCTGCARGACGAGGTCGCGCTCGATCTCGGGCTGAAGATCACCAAGGCGACCGAGGCCGATCTCGGTCCCAACGCGATCGACCAGGCGCAGAAGAAGCTGATCGTCGAGATGGTCGAGAAGCAGGGCCGTTTCGGTCGCAAGAACGGCAAGGGCTTCTACGACTATCCGGAGAAGGGCAAGGGTCAGAAGAGCCTGTGGCCGGGGCTCGCCGCGCTGCAACCGAAGCAGCTCGATCCGGATACGCTCAGCGTCGAAGAGTTGAAGCAGCGCTTCCTGGTGGTGCAGGCGGTCGAAGCTGCGCGCACTGTCGAGGATCACGTCATCACCGACGTGCGCGAGGCCGATGTCGGCTCGATCCTCGGCTTCGGCTTCGCRCCGTTCACCGGCGGCGCGCTGTCCTATATCGACTTCATGGGCACCAAGAACTTCGTCGCGCTCTGCCACGCCTTCGAGAAGAAATACGGCTCGCGCTTCACGCCGCCGAAGCTGCTCGAGGAGATGGCCGCCAAGGGCGAGACCTTCTACGGCCGCTTCCCGCCGAAGAAGCAGGCGGCGTAACGACCGTCGCATTTTGGCGCACATGGCGATGGGATCAGGTTGGTCATCGAACCGACTTGATCCTGTCGCGTGACCGTCGCGGCGGTCAAAGTCCCGCCACGCTTGCTCCGCACTGACACCACGCTGCTGGCATCACTCTTGCTGATCGATCGTGACGACGATCAGGCGGGGTGGCGTGCAATGCGTTCTGTGCTCAAGGAAGGGGCCGCCGAGGCCGCAGGCAAGCACTCTTTGTCTCTTTCGCCACCACGACGTTGGAATTCGCTGCGCCTGCGCGGCAAGGGGCCGTCATGGACCGGTCTTTTCCTAATCGTTCTGGCCGTGGACCTTGTGCTCGCGGCGGCGGCCTGGACCGCCGTCGATTTCTTCCGCAATTGAGCCGTCGCTCTCCGGCGAGATCAAAGCGCCGGCGAGATAGGCGAACTGGCTGAATGCAAGGCAGGCGACCACGACCGGGGCACCGGTGGCAAAAGCAAAGCCGTCGGATTGGAGCACGATTGCCGCGAGCACCGCGATCAGCGGCGACACCAGCATCAACGTCCAGGCCCGAAAATACAAACTGGTTGCCAGCCCAACGAGCGCGCTGGTCAATAGGAGCGAAAAGGCGATCGTCACATGTCTTCGACCAGTTGGAGCGGAGGGCGCGCCGCAGGTCATAGTGGGTCAGCTGGATCGCTCGAACAAGGACAGCAACGCCCTCAGCAGGGACTACACCGACTTAGTATTAATCCGTAGAATGCAGATTAAATTGATTTGGTCCAGCCCCCTTTCCCACGACGCCCGGCGCGTGATCCTGACAGCACAGCCTGATCGGGTCACTTCTCCCTGAATGCGCGGTGCACCTGATCGGCCAGCGGCTTCATCAGATATGACAACATCGTCCGCTCGGTGGTCGGAATGAAGACCTCGACGGGCATGCCCGGCAGCAGATGCTTGGTCGCGAGCTTCTTCAGCTCCGACGGCGGAATGGCAATCCGCACGAGGAAGTAGGTCGGGGCCGCCTTGTCGTCGCGCGAAACGTCAGCACCGATCCGGCTGACCTCGCCCTCGATCTCCGGGGTGGTGCGCTGGTTGAAATTGGTGAAGCGCAGCACGGTCGGCGCGCTCAGCTTGACCTGATCGATGTCCTGCGGCGCAACATGGGTTTCCACGATCAGATTGTCCTGGTCGGGCACGATGGTCATGATGGTCTCGCCGGCTGTGATGACGCCGCCCTGAGTGTGGATGGTGAGATCGTGCACGACGCCGGCCTGCGGCGCGCGGATCTCATGCTTCTCGGTCTGGTCCTTCGCGGTGACCTGCTTCTCGATCGCATCGGCATATCTGGCCCTGATGTCGGCGAGCTCCTTGGCGACGCCGGAGCGGAAGTCCTGATCGACTTGCAGGATCTTCAACTCGGTCTCCGAGATCTTGCCCTTGGCCTGGGCGATCGATGCCGTGAGCTGGCCGCG